>Ga0116202_10000452_pt1 | contig 22775 bp, 21 predicted proteins | sample LakKivw325mmetaG_FD_94479 | JGI IMG/M metagenome (GOLD analysis project Ga0116202, IMG submission 94479) | Anoxic lake water microbial communities from Lake Kivu, Rwanda to study Microbial Dark Matter (Phase II) - Lake Kivu water 325m metaG | ecosystem: Environmental > Aquatic > Freshwater >... | reverse complement strand
TTCATATTGAGGGCCTGTCCTCTGCCCTGCACACCGTAGCCGATAACGGCGACGATTTCGTCTTTGAGCACTTCCCGCGCTTTTTCGAGTGTAAACTCTTCAGATGTGACCACCTCTTCAATGACTCCGCCAATGTTGATTTTTGGCATGTGTAACCTCCTTATCTTTTGACTGTTTAGACTATCTTTCCGGACTCCCGCTTTTACAGGAGTGACAGGATATTAAATTATTTACGATTTTATTATAGCTTGCGTCTTCGTAAAAAGTCCGAAAATCCCTACTTTGTCATTCCGGACTTGATCCGGAATCCAGTTCTGTCCAGTAGTCACATTTATTTTGGATTCCCGCTTTCGCGAGAATGACAAATAGAGACGAAACCTGACATTTTACGAAACCGTCATAATTGACCGTTATGATTTACATTGCTCGAGGGCAACGATTCCCGTTCTGGTAAAGTCGTCAAGGCCCATCGGTTCCAGCACAGACAGGGCGCTGTCGATCTCCTGTCTGTCGCCCGTGACTTCCAGAATCCAGCAGTCGGCGTCCGTACTTACAACTTTCCAGCCGTGTGTGTCAACTGTTTGCTTGATCCGTTCTCTGTTCGAATGTGTCACTTTCATCCTGATCAGGATCATTTCCCGCTGGGCCGAGGCCACATCCGTCAGGTCCTTGACATCGATGACATCCACGATCTTGTTGAGCTGTTTCTCAAGTTTTGTGACGGTATCCTGGTCGCCGATGGTCGTGATGATAATTTTCGTGACATCGGGATGCATGGTGACATTGGCCGAGATGCTTTCGATATTGAATCCCCGGCCGCTGAATGTTCCGGCAATCCTGGCGAGGACGTCAGGCTTGTTGTTTACAAGAATTGCTATTGTGTTTTCTCGTACATCCATAGGTTGAATACCCTCTCATTTCTTGTTTTTTTTCTTTCATGCCTTAAAGAACCGATCATGCGGCCGCACGCTCCTTGCTGAGGATCATTTCCGTCAGAGCTGCCCCCGGTCTGACCATGGGATAAACGCCTTCTTCCGGTTCAATATGAAAATCCATCACGACCACCCCCGGGGTGTCGAGTCCCTGCCGTAAGATGGATTCAACCTCTTCGGGACGGGTTGCCCTGAGTCCCACGGCGCCGTAAGCTTCGGCAAGCTTCACAAAATCCGGAACATCGGCGATATCGCTATGGGAATAGCGTTTCTCATAGAACATTTCCTGCCATTGGCGAACCATGCCCAAAAAGCCGTTGTTCAAAATGACCACCTTGACCGGGAGATTGTAATTGACGGCCGTTGCCAGCTCCTGAATATTCATCTGGATGCTTCCGTCACCGGCGATATCCACGACAACCCTGTCGGGGCTTGCAACCTGCGCTCCGATGGCGGCCGGGAATCCGAATCCCATGGTGCCGAGGCCGCCTGATGAAATGAAGGAATTGGGATGATCGAAATGGTAAAATTGCGCGGCCCACATCTGGTTCTGGCCCACTTCCGTCGATATGATTGCATTGCCGTCCGTGAGGCGATACAGTGTTTCAACAACGTGCTGGGGCTTGATCTTCTCGCTTCGGCAGTACGTTAAGGGGGCATGTTTTTTCCACAGATCAATCTGGTTCAACCACCCCTCTGTCTTTGCCATGGAAAATCCATTTTCAGAGACTTTCTGATTCAGGTATTCCAGTATGGGTCTGCAGTCGCCCACGATCGAGACGTGGGACTTGACGAATTTATCGATGGACGCCGGGTCGATGTCGATGTGAATGACCTGCGCATGAGGAGCAAAGGCATCTAACTTCGAAGTAACCCGGTCGTCAAACCGGACTCCGATAGCAATCATGAGGTCGCAGTGGCTGATGGCCATGTTGGCGTAGTACGTCCCATGCATTCCCGGCATGCCGAGCCAGAGGGAATCCGAGGCGGGAAAAGCCCCGAGCCCCATCAAGGTCGACGTTACAGGGATGTTGAGTTTTCTTGCAAAGGTTCTGAATTCATTCGATGCGTTTCCCAGAAGCACACCGCCCCCCGAAATAATAAGCGGTCTTTCGGCTTTTCCGATCATGTCGAGTGCTGTCATACAGCGTTCCGAAATAGATGCGTGTTTGCCGTTATTGTTATTCGGAACGTTTACACTCCAGGATATACTGTTTTCATCGATGACCGCCCGAATGACGTCCTTCGGAAGGTCCACAAGGACAGGGCCGGGGCGCCCCGATCGGGCAATGTGAAAGGCCTCTCTCACGGTTCGTCCGAGATCTTCAATTCGCCTGACCAGCACATTGTGCTTGGTGCATGGCCGTGTAATGCCGGTGATGTCCACTTCCTGGAAGGCGTCTCCGCCGATCATCGATGTCGCCACCTGGCCGGTAAGAATGACAACGGGAATGGAATCCATGTAAGCGTTGGCGATACCGGTGACGGTATTGGTGGCGCCGGGTCCTGATGTCACCAGGCAGACCCCGACCTTGCCGGATGCCCGGGCGTATCCGTCGGCTGCGTGTATGGCGCCCTGCTCGTGCCGCACCAGAATGTGCTTGATATCGCTTCTGAACAATTCATCGAAAATATCAAGCACGGCGCCACCCGGAAACCCGAAGATGGTATCGACATTTTCCTGTTGCAACGCCTTGAACAGAACCTGCGCTCCTGTGAGTTTCACCTTTCAATCCTCCTGTTTTATAAAAAAGTTTCTCCAAATAAAAAAGCCGTTACCAGGGGTGGTAACGGCTTTTAAATACTTCATATGCTATGCGCAAACCATCACCCGGCTCCCATGCGGAGGGGAATAATTATCCCGATGATAATGGCGATGGTTACATTCTTTGCGGCACTTACGGTGTGCATCCCAGTGAATCCTTTCTAAAGGTTTGTGGCTAATAACAGGCTTGATCGCTATTGTCAAGCAGATTTTATAAAATTTCTCATTGAGAAATATTTTTTGATAAATGCCGCAGCAGGGCAATGGAGCCTGTTCTATTCATTTCCCGAACGCCAAATGGTTGAAAATATTTCAACACCGCCGCAGTCTCATCCTGCAGTCCGGTTATTTCGAGGACGTAATAATCGGGAGACATGGTCACAATTCTGCAGCCGAACATTTCAATGGCCCTCAGGATGTCGGAATGAATTTCCTGTTTCATGACAGGAACGCCGATCAACATCATTTCTCTTTGAATGTAAGACGGTCCAGTGAGATCGGAAACTTCCACCACATCCACCAGTTTTTCCAGTTGTTTCTTTATCTTTTCCGTAAAATCGGGGTCGGATTCACTGGTGAGGGTGATCCTCGATACTTCCGGGTTTGTCGTTTCCGCAACGCAGAGGCTTTTAATGTTGTATCCGTGGCGACCGAATACGTTTGCCACGCGAGACAGCACCCCCGGTTGATTGCTGACCAGAATGGAAATGGTCTGTTCCTGTTCGCGCATTTTTCTCAACATGCATGGTCCTCCGTTATCAGTCAAGTCTGTCATGTATCATTTCGATGTTAGAGCATCCGGGCGGTATGATGGGATAGACGTAATTTTCCGGATCCACCATCGCTTCCAACACGTACGGCCCGTCGGTGTTGACCATCTCTTCGATACCGGTTCGGGGATTTTCGTTGACGGTGATTCTGCTCCCCGGAATGCCGAAGCCGCGGGCGACCGCCACAAGATCGACCTTGGTTCCCAGATCGATCGTATTGAAGCGGGAGCTGTAAAAGAGATCCTGAATCTGTTTGATCATGCCAAGATGGCCGTTATTGATGATGATAATCTTTATCGGCAGGTTATAATATCCGATGGTCGCCAGTTCCTGGATGTTCATGTAGAATCCTCCGTCGCCCGAGATAGCCACCACTGCCTTTTCCGGAGTCCCCACCTGCGCACCGATTGCAGCGGGAAGACTGAATCCCATTGTTCCCATGCCGCCGCTCGTGATCAGGCTGCGGGGACTGTGGGCCTTCCAAGTGCGCACGGTCCATATCTGGTTCAGTCCGACGTCTGCAACGACTGTCGTTTCTTTCGGCATGGCCTCCTGAACCATGCGAATGAAATTTCCCGCCTCGCCGCACCCGCCGCCGGAAAGTTTTTTTTCGATATCCTCCTGTTCTGTATGGATTCTCTGCAGCCAGTCCGATTTTTCTTTCTCATCAATAAGAGGCAGCAACGCCGTCAGGGCTTCGTTAATATCGCCGATGTAGGGAAGATTGATCTTGATGCTCTTGCCGATGGAGGTGGGATCGATATCGATCTGGGCGATTTTCGCCAGCGGGGCGAATTCCTCGATGAGGGCGGTGCTGCGGTCTGAAAACCGTGTTCCCACGGCCAGGATAAAATCGCATTGATGGACAATGCTGTTCGCCAGTTCATTGCCGTGCGTCCCGATCAACCCCAGGCTGTATCCGTTGGCCGCATCGACGGAACCGATGCCCATCATGGTCGTCACGAAGGGAATTTTTGCCTTTTCTATGAGAGCGCGCATCAGGTGAAAAGAATTGCTCAGTTTTATTCCCCCGCCGATGATGATAATCGGCCGTTCGCTTTGATTCAGAGACTTGGCAATTTTTTCTATCTGTTCTTCACTTTCCGCCACCTTGCCGTTTGTTTTCAGCGCGGATACGGACGTCTCTTCTGCGGGATCGCATTTCGAGGCCAGAATATCACGGGGAATGTCCACGAGCACGGGACCCGGCCTTCCGGTCTTGGCAAGTTCAAATGCATTCCTCAGCGTGGATACGAGGTTGTTCACATTGTGGACCTGGTAGCTGTGTTTTGTGATGGGCATGGTAATGCCGATGATGTCCGTTTCCTGGAAGGCGTCCTGCCCCAAGAGGCTTGTGCTCACCTGGGCCGTCAGGGCGACCATGGGGGTTGAATCCATATAGGCGGTGGCAATCCCTGTAACGAGGTTGGTCGCACCCGGACCCGACGTGGCAAGACAAACACCGACTTTACCCGTCGCACGGGCATAGCCGTCAGCGGCGTGAGCGGCCGCCTGTTCGTGTCTCATCAGATAATGGCGGATCGGACTGTTCATCAACCGGTCATGAATCGGAAGGGTATTGGCGCCCGGATATCCGAAAATGACTTCTACCCCTTCTTCCATGAGGGTTTTCAAAATAATGTCTGCACCGATGATTTCCATCTTTTACAACTCCTTTGTCTGAAACAATAAAAAAGCCGCGGATTCTTTCGAAAAGCGGCTTTCTGAATGAAAAAGCCGCGGGTTTGGGGCCCGCGGCTCTTCGTTTCTATGTCAGTCCATCATAGAAACCGAGCAGCGGTCCCCTGCAGTACGAGTACTACTACGAGGCTAAGTACAACTGGATTAACGCTGATCGGATTGTGACAAGTCATATATTTACCGTTATTCGTGAAATTTATGGTGCAAGTTTATATGAAAAAACGAGCTTGTCAAGTTTTATTTGCCTGTTTTTAACGGGCATTATCCGTCTCTTTTTTATTCGTCTCTTCCTGCGCGTCGTTTATTTCGACAGGCACAGCATTCCCGGGGGTTGTTCCTTCAAGAAAGCTTTCATAGATCCCTCCCCGGGAGGGAGCCCCTGATTTCGGGTCAACCTTGATAAAGACGATCCCGTCCGGTGCGTGAAAAGTCTCGACCGGTATGCCCTTGACGGCTTTTTCCATAAAGTAAAGCCAGATGGGTGCTGCGGCCCGCCCGCCCTGCTCCTGCCTGCCCAGGGATCTTTCCTGATCGAATCCGACCCAGACACCGGCTACCAGAGAGGGGGTAAATCCCAGAAACCAGGCGTCCCTCATATCGTCTGTGGTCCCTGTCTTGCCTGCCACGGGTCTGCCGATACTTTTCACCCTTCTGCCTGTGCCGCTTTCCACAACATCCTGCAGTACATGGGCCGACACAAAAGCAATTCGGGGGTCGATCACCTGCTCACTTTTAGGCTGGTTTTCTTCAAAAGTATGACCGGTGCGGTCGATGATTTTTTTAATCATGAACGGCACAACCCGCTTTCCCTGATTTGCCAGGACCCCGTAACCACGCACCATTTCCTGAAGGGTAACCCCTGATGTACCGAGAGCCATGGAAAGATTTCTTGACAGAGGGGATGATATTCCCATGTTGGTGGCATAGCCGGCGGCATAATCCACACCGATTTCCTGGAGCAGTTTGACCGTGATGACATTCCGCGACTGCACAAGCGCCTGTCTCAGGGTGGTTGGTCCGTTATATTTTCTGTCGAAGTTTTGTGGCCTCCAGTAGCCATCGGGTTGTGATCTGTCCGGGTATTCGATGGGCTCATCGACGAGTTTGGTTGACGGCGTCATCCCCTTGTCAAAAGCTGCTGTATAAATGAACGGCTTGAAGGCCGAGCCCGGCTGTCTTCGGGATTGGGTTGCCCGGTTAAACTCGCTTTTCTTGAAATCCCTTCCGCCCACCATGGCTCTGACGGCGCCCGTCCTGGCATCCATGCATATCAGAGCTCCCTGAACCTGCCCCTTTTCGTATCCTTCGCGGGCCTCTAATTCCAGCAAGCCTTTTTCAATGGCATCCCGCGCCGCTTTCTGCATATTGATATTCAGGGTTGTATAGACCTCGAGTCCCTCTTTGTACAGAACGTCGCTTCCGTATTTTTCCTGAATGTACCGGCGGATATTTTCAATAAAGTAAGGAGCAATTTTTTCCTTGGGCCGGACCGATCTGAATTTTAGAGAAACCGCCAATGCCTGATCCTTCTGTTCCTGGGTGATGTATTCGTCTTCGACCATTCTCTCCAAAACGTAGATCTGCCTCTGATAGGCCTTGTCCGGATTTAGAAAAGGCGAATAGGTGCTGGGCGCCTTGGGAAGCCCGGCCAGAAGAGACGCTTCGGGCAGGGTAAGGTATCTGGCGCTTTTACCGAAATACGCCTGCGACGCAGCTTCGATTCCATAGGTGCCATGCCCCAGATAGATTTGATTCAGGTAGAGGTGCATGATTTCATCTTTGGAGAGGTATTTGTCTATTTTGTAGGCAATGATAGCTTCCTTGATTTTTCTCATGTAACTTCTTTCCGGAGACAGATACAGGGACTTGGCCACCTGCTGTGTGATTGTGCTTCCCCCCTGAACGACGCGTCCCGCTTCGATGTTTTTGAAAAAAGCCCGCGTCATACTCTGTAAGTCAAAACCACTGTGTTGATAAAAACGTGCGTCTTCTGCAGCCACAAAGGCCTGAATCACAAATTTTGGAACATCTGATATTTTAATGACTTTTCGGTCTTCCAGAAAAAATTCGTCAATGAGTTCATCGTTGTCGGCATATACACGCGTGGCGATACTGGGGCGATAATCTTTCAGTGCAGCAATACTCGGAAGTTCCTTGAGAAGGATATAATAAAGGATGCTGCTTCCGATAACCGCAAGGACAAGGCAAAAGATAATCGTCACCAGAAGGATTGTTCCGATGCCGGAATTTTTGAACCTTATCTTCTTCATCATGTTTCCTCTTCCGATTTTTTCACATCATCTTTCGTGTCATCGGCTTCGGGACGCTTCTTCTCGGCAAACCTTGCAATGAATATGCTGAATTCGTAAAGAATCATCAGAGGGATGGCCATGATAATCTGCGTCATCGCATCGGGGGAAGGCGTCAGGATGGCCGCTGCGATAAAGATGACCAGGATGGCGTATCGCCGCTGTTTCGCTAACGTTTTGGAACTTACAATGCCGATCTTGGCCATGAAGAAGATAAAAACGGGAAGCTCAAAAGAAAGCCCGAACGCAAGCAGAAGTTTCAGGGACAGAGAGAGATACTCCTTCAAGGAAAACATCGGCTTGAGGAAGTCGGACGAAAATTCCACGAAAAAGCCGTATGCCGGAGGAAGGGCAATGTAGTATCCAAACAGGACGCCGCCGACAAATAAGATGGTAGAGGAGATGACAAACGGCGCCACGTATTTTTTTTCTTTCGGATAAAGACCGGGCGATACGAATTTCCACAATTGATACAGGGTAAAGGGGCTTGTCAGGAACAGGGATGCGTAGAAAGAAATTTTCATATAGTTGAAAAACGCTTCGGGCAGGCTGGTATAGATCATGTGGCTGTTTTGCGGCAGAACCCTGACCAGGGGCGCCGTAATGACCTGGAACAACCACTCCCTTAAATACCAGCAGGCGACAAACCCGATGCCAACAGCAATAAGAATGCGGATCAGTCTCTTTCGCAATTCATCGAGATGTGATGTAAAAGGCATCTTTTCTTCTGCGGGATTTTCCATAGATAAAAAAACCTACATCACTCCTTCAAGAGTTTCGAATCGGCATGACAGGCAGCAATCAAGTTTTATGCACGGATTCTTTTGGATAAGGATCTTTTTTTTCTTTATCGGAAGGTGAAAAAGATTGGTTAGGGTGCTCCTGATCGTCTCCTTTTCCAAAAAGGAGCGAATTCTTAAAGTCATCCACATCTTTTTTAACGTCATCTGCCTTCAGAGTTTCTTTGATATTGTCCTTCACATCATCGGCTGCCTTGCGAAACTCGGTAAGTCCTTTTCCCAGTGATTTTGCCAGATCGGGTAACTTTTTCGGACCCACAACAAGCAATGCGATGATCGCGATCACGATCAACTCGGGCATGCCGATTCCAAACATGCATTTATCCTCTTTTGGGGAGATTTATGCATGGAATATATATGGATTTGAGGATTTGTCAATGTTTTTTACGGAAACCGGTTGTCTCTGAAAACTTTTGCGTTATGGGGACTTTTGTGTTAAATGCTTGATCCTGTCAAAAGGAAACGCGTCACGAATAGAGGGTGTCCGATGTCTCGAAAAACAGGTATTGTGAAGGACCAGAGGTATCTAAGGCATGACGCCGGCTTCGGTCATCCGGAATCGCCAAAGAGGCTGCAAGCAACCTATGCGATGTTGGAAGCCCCCGACATGGCAGGGAAATTCATCGCAATCGAACCCCGGCATGCCAGCCATGAAGAGATCGGGATGATTCACTCTCCTCCTTATATAAAGTTTGTGGCGAGTACAGCCGGAGAATCATTCGTGGCCCTTGATCCGGATACAGCGGCAACTCCGGAATCATATGACGTTGCAAAGTTGGCAATAGGCGGGCTTTTTAACGCCATTGACTGTGTCGTATCCGGAGAGGTTGATAACGCGTTTGCCCTTGTCAGACCTCCCGGACATCACGCAGGCGCAGGAAACGCAGCGGGTTTTTGCCTTTTCAACAATGTGGCAATCGGCGCCATGCATGCCATATCGAAACACAGGATGAACAGAATTCTGATTGTTGATTGGGATCTGCATCATGGCAATGGAACACAGGAACAGTTTTATGGAGACAAAAGGGTTTTGTATTTCTCCACGCACCAGTATCCGTATTATCCGGGAACGGGAAGTCTGGAGGAGATCGGCACGGGGCAGGGAATAGGATTCAACGTCAATGTTCCGCTGAGATCCGGTACCGACAATGCCCAGTATGTAAAGATTTTTAGAAAAATCCTGTATCCCATATCCATGAAATTCAAGCCGGAACTTGTTTTAATATCGGCGGGTTTCGATCCCTATTACCGGGACCCCCTTGGAGGGATGAAAGTGACCCCGGAGGGATTTGCATATTTGACCCGCATTCTCATGGATATCGCCGATCACTGCTGTAGCGGAAAACTGATCGTGACCCTCGAAGGAGGGTATCACCTTACCGGTCTGGCTGAATCCATCAAAGCGGTCCTTCATGAAATGCGCGACGATACCCATGCCTCAGAGGAATTACTCTCTCAAATGGAAAATGAAGCCGACAGCCGGATCGATCCGCTCATCAGACGCGTCATGGATCAGATTGATCCCTTCTGGCGGGTGTTTTGTTGATTTCAAGCGATTTCATCCCACGACGACAGGGAGACAGGATTGAAGATTACCAAAGACGAAGTTGAACATGTGGCCCACTTGGCGAGACTGGATTTTACCGAGGAGGAAAAGGAGAAATTCACGTCTCAGCTTAATGATATTCTCATGTACGTGGATACGTTGAACCGGATAGACACTTCGGGTGTCGAACCGATGAGTCATGCGATTGCCCTCCACAATGCTTTCAGGGATGATTGTGTCGGAGAATCACTCGATTCCGGGTTATCTCTCGCCAACGCGCCGGATGCAAGAGGTCCTTTCTTCAGAGTTCCGAGGGTCATCGAGTCATAAAGGGAAGATATGGATCTGAACAGCCTGACCATTCATGAACTGCAGGAAAAGATAAGGGCGGGAGAGGCCACCGCGACGGATATTGTGCGGGATGTCTTCACGCGCATCGATGCCGTCGAACAGGATGTTCATGCCTACATTTCCCTCATGAAGGATGATGCTTTCGTTGAGGCATCCAGAGCCGATGCAGACATCCGGGCAGGAAACCTCAGGCCCCTGACGGGAATACCCGTTGCCCTCAAGGATATTCTCTGCACGAAGGGTTTCCGGACGACATGTGGTTCGCATATCCTTCATAACTTTGTTCCCCCGTACAATGCCACCGTGGTGGAAAAACTGAAAGAGGCCGGCGCCGTGTTCGTCGGCAAGACCAATATGGACGAATTTGCCATGGGTTCATCCACGGAAACCTCTTATTATGGCATAACAAGAAATCCATGGGATCTTGAACGGATACCGGGTGGCTCCAGCGGCGGCTCCGCTGCGGCTGTGGCCGCCGATGAATGCATTGCTTCCATCGGATCCGATACGGGCGGCTCCATCAGACAGCCTGCCGCCCTGTGCGGCATTGTCGGAATGAAACCCACCTACGGAAGGGTGTCGCGTTTCGGGCTGATTGCCTTCGCCTCTTCCCTGGATCAGATCGGCCCTTTCACCAAAGATGTGACGGACTGCGCCATCACGATGAATGTCATTGCCGGCTATGATTCAAGGGAATCGACCTCCGTTCCCATGGATGTCCCGGATTATTGCAAATATCTTTCCCGTGGAATAGGAGGATGGACGGTAGGCATTCCGAAGGAGTACTTTATCGAAGGGATCGATCCGGAAATTATGGCATCGATGAAAAAGGCCATCGGCATCATCGAAGGTCTCGGGGCAAAATGCATAGAGATATCCCTCCCGCACACGGAGTATTGTCTCGCCGTGTACTACATCATCGCCCCGGCGGAAGCGAGTTCCAATCTGGCCCGCTATGACGGCGTCAAATACGGATTCCGCTCCCAGGACGGACGAGAACTCCTGGAAATGTATAAAAAGACCCGCTCAGCCGGTTTCGGCCCCGAGGTAAAAAGGCGGATCATGATCGGCACCTATGCGCTGTCTTCAGGATATTACGATGCGTATTACAAAAAAGCATCCCAGGTGCGGGCGCTGATCAAACGGGATTTTGAGGAGGCCTTCAAGCGCTGCGATGCGATCATGACCCCCACTACGCCTACGCCGGCGTTCAAAATCGGAGAAAAGACCGACGATCCGCTCCAGATGTACCTCTCCGATATCTTTACCATATCAACCAATCTGGCGGGCATACCGGGGATATCGGTTCCCTGTGGTTTTACCGGGGACGGGCTCCCCATGGGGGTTCAGTTCCTGACGGGGCACTTTGAAGAGGGAAAATTGATTCAAATAGCTTCCGCGTACGAAAAAAGTGCAAGTATAGAAAAAAGTAGACCGGGGCTCTAATGGAATACGAACCAGTCATCGGGCTTGAGGTTCATGCCCAGCTCCTTACGGATGCGAAAATATTCTGCAGTTGTTCGACACGGTTCGGAGCGGAACCTAACAGCCATACCTGTCCCATCTGTATGGGCATGCCCGGTGTCTTGCCTGTTTTAAACAGAAAAGTTGTTGAATACACGATGAAAATGGCCCTGGCCACCCATTGTCGAATCAATGGCGCCTGTAACTTTGCCAGGAAGAACTATTTTTATCCTGATCTGCCCAAGGGGTATCAGATTTCCCAGTACGCAGACCCCCTTTCCGAGCATGGATATGTGGAAATTGAAATCAATGGAGGGAAAAAACGCATCGGGATTACACGGATTCACATGGAGGAAGATGCAGGGAAACTGCTGCACGATGAACATAATCCCTTAAGCTATGTGGACCTGAACCGGACGGGCGTGCCCCTGATCGAAATCGTCAGCGAGCCGGACATGAGGAGCGCCGAGGAAGCTGCGGCTTATCTGAGGAGGCTCCATGAAATCCTCGTCTATCTTGAAATCTGCGACGGAAATATGGAAGAGGGAAGTTTCCGCTGCGACGCGAATGTTTCTCTCAGGCCCAAGGGCGAGGAAACCTTCGGGACGAGGGCGGAACTGAAAAACATGAATTCTTTCAGGAATGTCCAGCGCGCCCTGGAATACGAAATCAAGCGGCAGCAGTATATTCTCGAGGGCGGCCAGGTGGTGGTACAGGAAACCCGTTTGTGGGATGATTCCCAGGGAGTTACGCATTCCATGCGAGGGAAGGAAGAAGCCCATGATTACCGGTATTTCCCTGATCCCGATCTCGTTCCCATCATGATCGGCGATACATGGATCGAAGAAGTTGGAAAGAGCCTCCCCGAACTTCCCCTGGAGAAACGGGAGCGGCTCATCATCGAATATGAGATCTCTCCCTATGATGCCGGGGTATTGACCTCCAGCCGGGCACTCGCCGACTATTTCGAAGAGGTGGCGAGGCTTTCGGGAAAGCCGAAAATTGCGGGCAACTGGGTTATGGGGGATGTGCTTCGATTCCTTAATGAAGACAAACGCGATATCAAGAATTGTCCCATCCTTCCCGGATCGCTGGCCGAGATGATTCTCCTCATCGAAGGGGGCGCCATCAGCGGGAAGATGGCCAAGGAAATTATCGAAGACATGTACAAAACGGGCAAGGAACCGAGGGAAATCATCGAAACAAAGGGATTGGTTCAGATCACGGACGAAGAGGCGCTGAAAAAGGCCATCGAGGAAGTTCTTGCCGCCAACCCAGCCCAGGTTGAGCAATACAGAGGAGGCAGGGAGAAGCTTTTCGGGTACTTTGTCGGTCAGGTCATGAAAGAAACGAAGGGAAAAGCCAATCCCGCACTGGTCAATGAACTTCTTAAAAAAATGCTTGCCGCATCATAGTGAAGCGCCCCACCTATGTCACAGCCCATTCAAACAATTTTCTGGAAAGACGACGCCGTGGTCATGATCGACCAGAATGCCCTCCCCCTTGAGGAAAAATATCTCATCTGTCGTGATTATCGGGAAGTTGTTGCGGCCATTAAAGATTTGACGATTCGGGGCGCCCCGGCCATCGGGGTCGCCGCAGCGATGGGGATCGCTCTCGGCACGCTTCATCTTTGCCCGGCCTCTCAGAAGGCATTCAGGACGTCTTTTGATGACATCTGTGCGCAATTCTCCCGGACGCGACCCACAGCGAGAAACCTCTTCTGGGGCATAGAGCGGATGAAGCGGTGTTTCGAAGCCGATCTTTCGTCCGTGGACAATAGCCTTGATGCGATCAAACAGTCTCTCATCAACGAAGCCGTCCGTATCTGTGAAGAGGATATTGCCGTTAATCGGAAAATAGGCGTCAATGGAAGGTCTCTGATTCAGAACGGGGACAACATTCTTACCCACTGCAATGCCGGCGCCCTGGCGACAGCCGGATATGGAACGGCGCTGGGGGTGATCAGGGCGGCCTTTGAAGAGGGAAAAAAGATCCATGTCTTTGTCGATGAAACGAGACCGGTCCTTCAGGGAGCACGGCTGACAACATGGGAGTTGATGAAGGAAAACATTCACGCAACCCTGATCACGGACAGCATGGCGGGTTTCCTGATGAAACAGGGGAAAATCAGCAAGATCATCGTCGGATCGGATCGAATTGCCGCCAACGGGGATGCTGCCAACAAGATCGGCACCTATTCCCTTGCCGTTCTCGCTGGAGCACATCAGATTCCGTTTTATATCGCGGCGCCGTTGTCCACGATAGACATATCCATTCAAAGCGGCGAAGAAATACCCATAGAAGAGAGAAATGCGGAAGAAGTAACAACGTTTCGCGGCGTTATAACGGCGCCGGAGGGATTTCCGGTCTATAATCCCGCCTTCGATGTGACACCGCACCATTACATCACCGCCATCATTACGGAAGCGGGGGTGGCGACTCCGCCATTTCAAAAGCACATTAGAGAGCTTTTCGAATCCGGTAATGGTGACGGCCCCGTAAAAAGTTGTCATTCCCGCGGAGGCGGGAATCCAGAGTAAATGTAACTACTTGAAAGAACTGGATTCCGGATCAAGTCCGGAATGACATAACAGGTGTTTTTGACTTTTTGCAAGTTCAGCAATAATAAAGGTTTCAGGGCAAGAAAGTAATGCAAAAACTGTTTCTGTTTGATTTTGACGGCGTCATCGTTGATTCCCTAGAGGTGTATGAGCGCAGGGTGAAGCTGTGCCTTGAAAAAATCGGGAATCCCCTTGTTCAGAGCCGGGCGGATTTTCTTGCGCTCTTCGAAGACAATTTTTACGAGGCTATCGTAAAGAAGGGCGTTGACCTTGCGGAATTCATGGATGTATTAAACGGAATGCCCATGCAGGACGATTATGATCAGATGTTGCCGTTTGCGCCCATGTTGCCAGTCCTGGAAGAGCTTAAAAAAGAGAATATCCTTGAGGTTATTTCCTCCAATTTGTCGAGTGTCATTTATACGCTCCTGTCGCGGTACAACTTTAACGGCTGCTTCCGGGAGATTCTGGGCGCCGATTCCGGTTTCAGCAAGCAGGAGAAAATACGCCATGCCATGGATCTGTTCCGGATGGACAGGGACAGAACCTACTACATCGGGGATACCACCGGAGATATCAAGGAAGCCCGTTTGGCGGGGGTCAGAACGGTTGCCGTGACCTGGGGCTGGCATACCAGAGAGATGTTTGAAGAGGTCAGGCCGGATTATCTCGTCGACACACCCCAGACCTTGCTGAAGATTTAAAGGAGAAAATAGGGAAAGCGCCCATTTTTTAAGCCTCTGAAAAAATGGGCGCTTTCCCTATTTTAGAGATCGTAGAGTTTTTCGTCCACGATAGGCTTCGTCCGCCTGCCGCCCTTTTTCGCCTTCGGTCCCAGAAGAAACGGTTCTTCCCCCTCCAGCAAATCCCCCATTTCCGCTTCGATTTTTTCGGGGTCTTCGCCGCGCTCCATGCGGCTCAGCGCCTCTTCCATACCCGGCCCCAGGTTCAGACCTGTCGCGTCGGACAGTTTCCTCATCAGCATGGCCGCCTGCCGGGGGTCCTCCTCGTTGATCTTGTCCGCTTCGCTGGCCAGCATGGACATGGCTTTTTCCATTTTCGCTTCGTCGATGGGAGGCATATCGTCATCGGCGGATTCTTCCTTCCCTCTCGAAATCTTTGAAAAAATGGACATCTGACGTTTTAATTTAACTGTTTTGCACGATGGGCATCGGGGAGTCTTTTCCGTGTTGACGGTTCCGGAGAAGAAATTATAGATCGTATTGCATTTATGACAATAAAATTCGTAGATTGGCATTTATACATCCCTCTTACGTATTTTCTCGGGTGCTCATAATGTAATGATTTCACCATTAAAATCAAGAATCTTTTTTAAAATGTTTTCGTCTCTTCCATCTGCTGGAGCCGGGCGATGCGTTCCGTCAGGGGAGGATGGGAATAATAAAACCAGGCATAAAACAGGTGGGGATGCAGGTTTGCAAGATTGTTCTTCGCAAGGCGTTTCAGGGCGCCGGCCATCGGTATCGCCGTCCCCATGAGATCAAAGCTGAAATCGTCCGCCTCCTTTTCGAATTTTCTCATGACCACCGACCCCAGAGGGGTGAGGAAGTAGGCGAGGGGGCCGAGGAGGGCAGCCAGCAGCAGAAGGCCGACGTAAGGGATGGTTTGTTCAAAGCCGAAGGTGTGATACAGAAGCGGCCAGTCTGAAAGACGATAGATCAGGTAGAAGACGGCAAGTGCTGCTGTTTCCGTGAAAACAAGTTGCTTCAGGATGTGCCGCTTTTTCCAGTGGCCGACTTCATGGGCCAGAATAGAAAGAATTTCGTCGGATGAGTGGGAGGACAGCAGGGTATCGTAAAGGACAATGCGCTTCGTTTTCCCCAAACCGGTGAAGTAGGCGTTGGTGTGCCGGCTCCGCTTGCCTGCGTCGATCTGGTAAACGCCTTCCGTTTTCAGTCCCACTTTCGCCATCAGATTTACGATTGCCTCTTTCAGGGTCTCGTCTTTGACCGGTTCGAATTTGTTAAACAGAGGCGCGATCAGCACGGGATAGAGCCAGACCATGAGCAACTGAAATGCGGAGAAGAAAAGCCATACCCAGAGCCACCAGGTCGTCCTTGCATAATGGATCAGGGATAGAAAGGCGCCGAGGAGAATCCCCATCATAATCGCAGATATGAACAGACCTTTAATGAAATCCGCGATCCATAATCTCAGGGTGATCGTGCTGAACCCGTATTTCTTCTCGATGACGAAAGTGCTGTACAGGCTGAAAGGGATATTCAAAATCCCGCTGATGAGGGCAAGGATACCGAAAAAGATCAGTCCCGACAGGATGAAATGTAGCTTCCAGCAAAGAATGATGCCGACAAGCCAGGGGAGAAACCCGCTCAGGAGGATCATGAGCGTTATCACATCGTCAAAAACGTGTTCGATGGAACCGAAACGGGAAGATTCCGCCGTGTAGTCCGACATCCGGGAGAGGGTGGCTTCGTCGATATCTCCCTTGAAGACCTCAGGAACCTCGTGACCGTGCCGGCGGAGATGCCTGACATTGATCTGCATCAACGTCCACCGGAAGATGGAACAGGTAAAAAATGTCACGATAAAACCGATTAAAAGGATATTCCAATGAATCATGTAAGTGCCTCTTTTAAATGATTGCCCCCCCGTCTTTCGTTTACGAACAGGAGAATGACGGATGCCGTAACGGTCAAAACCAGAGAGAGATAAAAGGGTGCATTCATATAGATCGTGTCCCAGAGGAGGCCGGCAATGAACGATGCAGGAAGGGCACAGAGACCGATCACCATCTGAAATCCGCCGAGGCCGCTGGCGCGGTAATCTTCCGGAGCGAGTTCAGAAACAAATGTCTTCTGAACGGTATCGATGGCGCCTTTATGCAACCCGTAGAGGACAAAGCTCAGCACGATCGCCAGGTAGTGCTCAACAAAGATAAAGATCAGACACACCCCTCCCCAGAGGATAAAGGACACCGCCATGAGAGCTTTTCGCCCGATCCTGTCTGAAAGTTTACCGAATGGAAGAGAAGAAATAGCCGCAACGGCCGTAAAAACAAGATAAAGAACGGGAACAAAAACAATCTGGAAACCCAGTTTCTTCGCGTAAATCAGCAAAAAGGAATAGCTGAAAGAACCCAGGGCAAAAATGGCGCTTACGCCCAGAAACAGCTTGAAGTTCCGGTCAAAATCTCTCAGCCGAATCCCCTGGTAAAGCTTTTTATCAGCCGGCTTCTTTTCTTTTCCAAGAGATAAAATGAGTCCGGCGGCAGCGATGGAAGGCAGGGCGGCCAGTAGAAAAAGCCTTTCATAACCCAGGAGTTCAACAAAAAAGATGCAGATCAGGATGCCGCAGACGGCGCCCAGATTGTCCATCGTTCTTAAAAATCCAAAGTTTCCCCCCCGGTTTTCATGGGTGGAAAGGTCTGCGATGATGGCGTCCCGGGGAGCGCTGCGTATCTTTCCCGCCCGATCCAAAACCCTGAAAGGAACAAGATGCTGCCAGGTTGTCGAAAAAGCATAACCGATCCTTGACAGAGAGGCGCAGAGGTAACCCAGCCAGACGAACACCTTGCGTTTTCTGATCCGGTCGGAGACATAGCCGGAAGCGGCCTGCGATATGGACACAATGGCCTCTCCCAGACCATCGATAAAACCCAGAACCGTCATATTGGCGCCCAGGGAGGTTACGAACAAAGGCCAGATCGGGTAGATCATATCGGAGCCGAGGTCGTTCAGAAAACTGGCGAAGGCGTACTTTCTGATGGTTTTTTTTGATTCTTGATCTTTCATGAGGTCTTTTTGAATCCGAACAAAATGAAGGCCCCTCATGGGGAGCCTCAAGTGTGGTTATCGGCTGCGAAAATCGAATATAGATAAATATTTCAATAGCTTACAATTTTACAATTTTACCAGTATGTTTATCCATCTCCAGGAGGGCTTCTTCAGCTGTGTCAACGGTGGTAAAATCGTAATCTCCCGGAAGGTTAAATGGTGGGGCGTGGAGACTGATCACCGGCGTTCCGCTGCGGAGGGCGAGGGCCATCTCTGAAAGCGTCCCGGGACCGCCGCACAGGGCGATCATGACATGGGGGGTCTTGGCATTGATCACATTCCTGGCGTCGGACATGCCCGTGTATATAGGTATATCAACATATTCATTGGGATATTTTTCCAGGAGGTGCCTCCTGTCGTTGGGTAAAATCCCGATGACGAGGCCGCCCGCCCGGTAAGCGCCTTCGGAAGCCGCCCTCATCACGCCGGGTCCCCCTCCGGTCAACAAGGCATGACCGCGCATGGCGATACCCTCGCCCAGACGCCGGGCGTCTTCCATAACGTCGGGCGATTCGTCATTGTGGCTTCCCATCACGCCGATAATAAGGGGTTTTCGAGCAACCGTTATTGATTTCATTGGAGCTCCTTTCTTTATCGTTCCGGTATTGAATTATCAGAAACAATCGTATAAGGTCAATGTAAAAGAGGAAAATGGCTGTAAAGGAGGCATTGAAGCCGTCGATGGAGAAGATTTTTGAAAATTTTTACATGATCACCCTGCCCATGCCCTTTCGGTTGAAGCATGTCCATGTATTTGCCCTGGTTCATGACAGCGGGGTGGCCTTGTTCGACACGGGGGTGAATTCCCCGGAGACGTTTCTGAAACTCGAAAGTTCCCTGAAGCAGATCGGGAGAACCATCCACGATATTGATCGGATCTATATCAGTCATTTCCATACGGATCATTGCGGCATCGCCGGCCGGATCAAAGAGATATCCGGAGCGGTCATTTATATGTCCCCGGTGGATGCAACACGCATTCACAGCGACCAGAAGGGGGATCTGAATGTGAAGCTCCTGAGAACGTTCTATCGCCATCACGGGCTTACAGAAAAGTCCATTGAAGGCCTTGTAAGACTCCTGAAATTTTTTCAAAAAGCCACGCTTCCCTTTCAGGCAGATCAACATCTGGAGGCACATGAATGTCAGACGTTGGGGGATAAAAAATTCGAAATCCTTCCGGCGCCGGGGCATACCCGGGGGCAGGTGTGCTTTTTCTTCCGCAATGAAGGAATTCTCCTCTCCTGCGATCACGTGTTACCGCAGATTACCCCCAACCTCAGTCCCGATCCCTATTATCCGGGCTTTCGCCCCCTGCAGAGCTTTATAGAATCGTTGCAGGAGATGAAAAACCTGCCGGTCACCCGGGTATATCCGGCCCACGGAGACCCCTTCGCGGATTTAAAAGGTCGGATTGAGGAAATTATGGAACACCATCGGGAAAGGAAAGGCCTAATCCTGGATTCCGTAACATCGGCTCCCAAAACGGCCTATCGGGTCTCACAGGATATCTTTGGAGAAACATTGCCGGAGTTCGATCAGTTCCTTGCCGTCAATGAAACCTACTCCCATCTCCTGGAATTGCAGGAAGAAGGTCTTGTCAGACAGGAACAAAAGGAACATCATCTTGTATACAGGGCCGGAACTAACTAAAATTCTTCACAGATTCAAATATCTCAGGGGTCTATCGGTTGATCAGATCCGCGGATAAACGGAAAGTGTCGGCTTCCATTTCGCTTGACGGGTATGGCTGTAGAATAGGCGACAGGGAGTTTTCGTCCTGAACGGCAGGATCGATCCAGAGAGACTCTTTCTCTTTTGGAACGATGACGGGCATCCGGTGATGAATGGGGCGAATCAGGTCGTTCGGTTCCGTGGTTATGATCGTACAGGTGGCTATGGCCTTCCCCGCAGGCGATGTCCATGTCTCGTATAGCCCAGCGAAACCGAAAGTTCTCCCTGATTTGAGGCGGAAGAACACGGGAACCTTCTGATTCCCCCTCTTACGTGATTCATAAAACCCGTCTGCGACAATCAGACAACGGCGCTTTTTAAAAGCATTCCTGAAACTTGGTTTTTCCGTCAGGGTCTCCGCCCGCGCGTTGATCAATCTGCTTCCCATGGACGGGTCTTTCGCCCAGGATGGAATCAGTCCCCAGCGGAAGCAGACGAGCCTGTTTATGCCTTCGTGAATCACAGCGGCGATCTGACGGCCCGGGCGGATATCGGGGTCCGGCCGGTAGTCGCAAACGATTTCCTGTATATCGAAGGCATCCGTCATGACGGACAGATCACTGATCAGAACAAAACGTCCGCACATACTTTTCCCCTCAGTGTTCTCACAGGTAACTTATTACTACTCCGACAATTCATGTTTTATGGTTCATCTGGTTGATGCATACTTCTCTCTCGTTAACTACAACTGCTCAGTTGTAGTCAGTTGTCAGAATTGAGAATTACCGCGGATAAAAAGATAGGAACACTTGAGTCAGAGAGAGCCCGCAGTATGGGCTATTGGCTGCAATCGGTGTTTATGCGTCTTTTGCCCCCAAGCCACCGTGTGAGATGTTATTTAGTTTTAAATGTCTGAATGCAAGTGTTTTTAAAAACGCCTCTTCGGATCGCAGGAGCTTGAAATGGTTGATGTCTTCTCGATCAAGAAATTGTAGAATTTTTATTCGTTCCGAGGACGGAAGAATATATTTTGTAAGAATGTCTTGACCATCCTCTACTTCTCCAAATACTTTTTCATGATCTGCAAATTCATGCTCCTTATTTTTAACTCTCGTTGCAACCGTGTAGCAAGATTCCTGGAGATTATGTCTTTCTATTTCAGTTTCATATTCTATTGAAGTGATTTGCGGCTTGCCATCCCACACATATTTATCGCCTGTGATTGAATCAACATATGTGAAAATAGCTACTTTATTAGTTTTTAAACAGTCACAAAATGCAAAAAAAGCTGCTATCAGCGGGGATCTGCTCCAATCTAAAAGTGGTGAAGGGAACCCATAGTGACGAAGATAAATCCAAAATTCAAACATTCGAGACATCACCGCCATTTTATTTGGCCCCGGAATCCGAATAATAGCTTTATCAAAAGTAGCATCTATTTCATTTTCGATTTCCAGGATAGTGGGAAGTTGAATATTCTTAGGTATCCACAAGTTCTCCGAAGATTCGATTTCTGGCACACAATTAATCGCCAGCTGACAATATTCGCGAATAGTCCATTTACGTTTCGAGAATCTTTCAAGAGTCGGTTTTAGAGGCCATGTATCTTTGGATTGCCCGCGGAACAAAACGGTTGCATTATAATAACTTTTTATTTTGTCCACTTCAGCAAGGTATTGTTCCCAAGAATTAATTTCAATAACTTTCATATTTTCTTAAGTGAGCAAAATTATATCTACCAGGCAACTCCACGCACACTTAAATAATCTTGTGCTCTTTTGTGACCTAATCTCGCCGCTATTTTCAAATCTGTAATCGCCTGCCCATAGTTGCCAAGTTCAATATAGGCAAGTCCTCGACTACTATAAGTAATTGCATTTTTCGGATCAATCTCAATAGCTTTGTCAAAGTCAGATATAGCCTGCCTTTGATTGCCGAGAATACTATAGACAAGCCCTCGACTACTATAGGTAAGAGCATCTTTTGGATCGATCTCAATAGCTTTATCAAAGTCAGATATAGCCTGCCCTTGATTGCCGAGAATACTATAGGCAGACCCTCGACTACTATAGGTAAGAGCATCTTTTGGATCGATCTCAATAGCCCTGTCAAAGTCGGAAATTGCCTGACTTTGATTGCCAAGTTTACTATAGGCATGCCCTCTCACAGCATAGACTTCCGCATTTTTCGGATCAATCTCAATAGCTTTGTCAAAGGCAGAGATAACCTGACTTTGATTGCCGAGAATTCTATAGGCAAGCCCTCGGCCAATATAGGCATTGGCATTGTTCGGGTTGAGTTTGATGGCCATAGTGAATGCATTGATAGCATTGCTATAGTCCCTTGACAAATATGATGCATATCCTTTTTCTACCCAGTCGATAGCCGTGAGTTCTTTTATCATTTTACTGTAAGCGATTGTATTTTTATGACGTTTTTTACCTTTTGACACCGCCAGTTCTTTTCTCAATCGTTCATTTTCCCTTAAGAGTTCATCCGATCGCCTCCTTACTTCCTCCAGTTCTTTCGTTTTCTGCCGGTCTTTGCGCAGGACAGCAATAGAGTTAACAACACCGTCAGAATCTGACTCAATTTTCGCCTTTAGCCAGTATGTATGTCCATCCCATTTCTCATCGAGAATCTCCACCATGACAATACCTGCCGTGAGCGTGAAAATCTGGTCTTTTGTAAGCTGGAAGTTTTGAACCTCTGTTTCACTTTCAAGGTAAGTTCCCAGCTCCTCTAAAAGAAGTCGTTTCACTTCCCGTAGGGAAATGGTCCGGCTTGAATTTTTGCTGTCTTCTTCACTTGCATGATAGGTATATTCTTTGACAAAGGTTTTTAATTCGGCATAAGTAACATTAGGAATAATGAAGGAAAGTAGAAAAGTAAAAAGAATGATCTTAGGTAGGATAGACTTCATAGATTTGTTCCTCCTTTTCACTAATACATCCCCTTATATGTGTATTCCGCTAAAATCGGCCACCTGTTCCGGAGCAAAGCGGCCGGCTGTTCCGGTTTAAATCGGCCGCCCTGTCGGAGCGAAGCGACGCTGGTTTTTTAGTTCTTTCTCATAAACGGTTT
>Ga0116202_10000450_pt1 | contig 22781 bp, 22 predicted proteins | sample LakKivw325mmetaG_FD_94479 | JGI IMG/M metagenome (GOLD analysis project Ga0116202, IMG submission 94479) | Anoxic lake water microbial communities from Lake Kivu, Rwanda to study Microbial Dark Matter (Phase II) - Lake Kivu water 325m metaG | ecosystem: Environmental > Aquatic > Freshwater >... | reverse complement strand
TCCAGCACCAACGTCGTCTACGCCAAGTTCGAGCCGGACGACCGGCTCATAGGCTCGGTGCTCCGAACCGGGCAGGCGTTCACTCACTCGCTCGCGAAGTAGCGCAGCGCTGGCGCCGGATTCCGGCGCGCCTTTGCGCCGCACGGGCCAAGCTGCTAACCTTGCACGCTTGGAGGTGCCCCAGTTATGTCAGAAGCGGTGACCATGGACAAGCTCGTCTCTCTCTGCAAGAGACGGGGCTTCATCTTCCAGAGCAGCGAGATCTACGGCGGGCTTGCCAGTTGCTGGGACTACGGCCCGGTTGGCGTCGAGTTCCAGCGCAACGTGAAGAATGCCTGGTGGCGCAGCATGGTGGAGACTCGCGACGACGTCGTGGGCCTCGACTGCAGCATCATGATGCATCCGACGGTGTGGAAGGCAAGCGGGCACGTCGAGAGCTTCAGTGACCCGCTGGTCGAGTGCAAGGTGTGCCATATGCGGTGGCGTGCTGACCAGCTCGAGAAGCAGGCGTGCCCCTCGTGCGGCGGCGAGTTGACGGCCCCGCGGAACTTCAACCTGATGTTCAAGACCTTCATGGGAGCGGTCGAGGACGACGCAGCGGTCGTGTTCCTCAGGCCGGAGACAGCCCAGGGCATCTTCGTGAACTTTGAGAACGTCGTGACGACCTCCCGCAAGCGGCTGCCCCTGGGCATCGCACAGATCGGTAAGTCGTTCCGCAACGAAATCACGCCCGGCAACTTCACCTTCCGGACGCGCGAGTTCGAGCAGATGGAGATGGAGTTCTTTGTGAAGCCGGGCACCGACGAGGAATGGTTCCGCTACTGGGCCGACGAGCGCTACAAGTGGTACACCTCTCTCGGCATGCGCCCGGAGAATCTGAGGATGCGCGAGCACGCGAAGGACGAGCTTGCCCACTACGCGAAGGCCTGCGTCGACGTGGAGTACCTCTTCCCCATCGGCTGGTCCGAGCTGGAGGGCATCGCGAACCGCACCGATTTCGACCTCAGGCAGCATTCGAAGTTCAGCGGCAAGGACCTGAGCTACTTCGACACACAGACGAACGAGAGATTCCTGCCTTATGTCATCGAGCCGTCGGCAGGAGCGGACCGGTCGGCCCTGGCGTTCCTGGCGGATGCGTATACGGAGGAAGAGGTCGAGGGCGCCGTTCGCACTGTGCTGAAGCTGCACCCGGCGCTCGCGCCGGTGAAGGTGGCGGTGCTGCCACTGAGCAAGAACGAGCGCCTTAGCCCGATGGCGAGAGAGGTGAATGACAAGCTGAGGCACAGCTTCGCCACCGAGTACGATGACACGCAGAGCATAGGCCGCCGCTACCGCCGGCAGGATGAGATTGGCACGCCGTTCTGCGTCACGATAGACTTCGAGTCCCTGGAGGACAACCAGGTGACCATACGTGACAGGGATTCGCTCGCGCAGATACGCCTGCCGGTCGAGAATCTCGTCGATACGCTGAAGACCAAACTCGCCGGCGAGGCGTTCGGCACGGATAGCCTCTGGGCCGGCGCACGAGCGTAGCAGCGCTCGTCGACGCTGATAGAACGAGAAGAGGGGCAGGCGACACCGCCTGCCCCTCTTCGTTTCTCCCGAGGCCGAGAGCTACTTGCCCAGCTTCTCGAGAAGCTGAGGGATAACCTCGTACATGTCGCCCACGACCGCGTAGTCCGCGATGCGGAAGAGCGCGACCGACGGGTCGGAGTTGATGGCGACGATGGTGCCGGATTCACGCATGCCGGCGAGATGCTGCGGCGAGCCTGAAACGCCCACGCCGATGTAGAGCTTGGGCTTCACGATCGTGCCGCTGAAGCCGACCTGGTGGTCCTTGCTTATCCAGCCGTCGTCCACCAGAGGCCGCGTGGCTCCGACGACGCCGCCAAGGGCGTCGGCAAGCCGCTTCACCAGGGCGAAGTCCTCGGCCTTCTTCAGGCCGCGGCCGGCGCAAACGACGACGTCGGCTGCTGCGATGCTGGACTCTTTCGGAGCGCCCTTGCCGAGGACTTTGATCTGGCTCGGGAACTTCGCAACCTCCCTCTTCACCACCTGGCCCTTGCGCGAGGCGTCCCTCACCGTCGCCTCCAGCGCACGGTAGCGCACGGAGACCATGGCCGGTGAGGACTTCGTCTTCACGTGGGCGAGGAAGTTGCCGGTGAACGCAGGCCGGACCTGCAGCAGCGAGCCGTCATCCTGCAGCTCGACGGCCGTGCAGTTCGAGGTGAGACCTGCCTCAAGGGCGGTGGCAACGCGCGGAGCCAGCGACTTGCCGCTGAAGGTGGCGCCGAAGAGAACCAGGCTGGGCCCGAACTCCTTCACGAGCGGCGCGAGGTTCTGCTTGTACGCCAGCGCATCGAAGGTGGCGAGCGACGGGTCGTCGAAGACGTACACCGTGTCGGCGCCGTGCGCGACGAGGTCCTGCGCCAGCCCTGACACACCGGAGCCAAGCAGAGCGCAGGCGACGGCGCCTCCGGTCTTGTCGGCTACCTCGCGTGCTTTGCCAAGCAACTCGAAGCAGATGGGGTGCAGCTTGCCACCCTCTTGTTCGGCGTAGACGAGAACGCTTCTCTTCTCCATCGCACTACCCTTTCAGCAGCCCGTCTTTGTCGAGTGCTGCGATCAGTCTGGCGGACGCGTCCTCACCCTTGAGGACCTCCCCCTTGCGCTTCTTCTCGGGAGGCACGGATATGCGCTCCACCCACGTTGGCGACCCGCTGCAACCGAGCTTCGCCGCGTCGGCCGCAAGGTCGGCTGCGCTCCACTTCTCGACCTCCGCCTTGCGTGCACGGAGCTTGTCCTTCAGAGTCGGCAGCCTGGGAGAATTCAGCTCCTTCGTGCCCGCGATGAGAAGGGGGAACCCGGCCTCGACCTTGAGTGAACCCGAAGCGGTCTCGACGACGGCGACGACCTTGTCGGCCGTCGCCTCACTGAGCTCCGAGACAAAAGAGAGATGCGGAATGCCGAGTCGCTCGGCGACCGAAGGGCCGACCTGACCGGTGTCGCCGTCCACCGTCTTCTCACCGCAGAGTATGAGGTCGAACGCGCCGAGCTTCCTGATTGCGGCAGCGAGCGCGTACGAGGTGGCGAGGGTGTCGGCGCCGGCAAGCGCCTCGTCGGTCAGCAGGATGCCGCGGTCGGCGTCACGTGCGATGGATTCACGCAGAACAGCCTCCGCCGACGCGGGGCCCATGCTGATGACCGTTACCGTAGCACCCAGCTTCTCCTTCATCTGCTGCGCTGCCTCCAGCGCATTGAGGTCGAACGGGTTGATCTCGGCGTCGGCAGACTTCCGGTCCACCCATCCCTTCTCCTTGATGAACTGGACCTTCTCGATGTCAGGAACTTGTTTTGCCAGAACGATGATATGCAACTGAGCTCACCTCCTTCTCTGGCGTTGCCACCTCTGCCCTTGAGCGGGGCGCCGCTGAACCGGCGCCCCGCGGACTCTCCTCGACAGGCGCTCCGCCGGATATCCGGCGGGCGGTCGCGGGCAGGAGGCAAGCCGCCTAGATCTTGCCCACCTCTTCCCGGGAGATGATGATGCGCATGATTTCGGACGTGCCGCCACCCATCTCGAGCACCTTGGCGTCCCGGAAGAACCGCTCCACCGGGTAGTCGGTCGTGTAGCCGGGACCGCAGAGGATGTTCATGGCCATGTTGCACACCCAGGTGCACTCTTCGGTGGCAAACAGCTTGGCGATCGCCGCCTCCTTGCCCGCCGGCAGGTTCTGATCCTTCAGCCATGCGGCATGGTACAGGAGGTTGCGCGCGATCTCCACGCGGGAGGCCATGTTCGCGATGTGGAACTGGATGGCCTGGTTCTTGATGATGGGCTTGCCGAACTGCACTCGCTCCTTGGCGTAGGCGATGGCCTGCTCAAGCGCTACCTGCATGAGGCCCAGGCCCTGGGTCCCGATGCCGATCCGGGCAATCTCGAGTGCGGACAGCGCCAGAGGCATGCCGGCGCCGACCTTGCCCAGGACAGCGGCATCCTTCACGCGGCAGTTCTCGAGGAAGTACTCGGTCGTCGGGGATGCGGTCGCGCCCATCTTGTCCTCGACCTTGCTCATCTTGAGACCGGGGTTGCCGGTGTCAACGATGAACGCGGTGAACTCCAGCTTCTGCGCGTCGGGGGCGCTCGTCTTGGCGACGAGCACGTGAGCATCGGCGATCATGGCGTTGGTGATGTAGTGCTTGCTGCCGTTGATGACCCACGAATCGCCGTCCTTGACGGCGGTGGTCTTCATCGACGCGACGTCGGAGCCGGCTTCCGGCTCAGTCGTCGCGAACGAGACGATGGAGCCGGCGCAAGCGGGGATGAGGTACTTCTTCTTCTGGTCATCGGTGCCGCCCAGTCTGATGGCATCCATGGCCAGGCGCTGCGTGTTGAACGAGAAGGCGGTGGACAGGCAGCCCTTGGCGATCTCCTCCAGGGCGACGCAGTGACCGACGAAGTCCAGGCCTTCGCCTCCGTACTCCGTCGGTATGTGGATGCCGATGAGATTGAGCTCCGCGAGCCGCTTCAGGTTCTTCTCGATGATCTTGTAGTCGTGCTTCCTGTCGGCCTCGACGGCGGTCTTCTTGAACTCCTCGGCCGCCCCCTTCGCGATCTCCCGGATCTCATCGTGAACCTCGGTGAAATAGGGGAACTTACCCATGTCTGAACATCCTCCTTTTCAGAATGTCTCGATTCCTCGTCAATCCCTCAAGGGTGCCTGCCGCATCTCCTGCGAGCACTTCAACGCGCACGTCGCCCGCTCGTCTCCCGGGCGGGCGCGATGCGACGAACGCCGGACATATCCGGGGAGCCTACTTCTTGACCACCGGCTCCTCGATGGCCTCCGTGAGACCGATGAGGCGGCGAGCATACTCGATGGACCTGTCAAGGCCGGCATTGCCTCTGATCACTATCTTGGCGCCGTCAGGAGAGCCACCACCGTGCATGCATCCCGGCACACCTGCGCCGAGCGTGAGCCACTCGATGAGCCGCGCTATCTTGACGCGCGATTCGGCACTTGAGGCAGCCTTCAGGTACTTCTGTACAAGGCGACCATAGGCGGGGTTGTTGAAGTCAACGTACGAGGGCATGCACCCTGTCTCTCCGATGCCGCCCGCGATTTCCTGGGTGAGTCGCTTCGTCTCGTAGGGCAGAGTCGCCACGTGGACCTTGTTGATGTTCGCGAGCAACGGGTCCGTGAGCCACTCGCCCGAGGGGTGCTTCTTGCCGAGAGCCGACGCGGCGACGCCCATCCCGAATGTGGTCTCATTGTTGACGTACATCTGCGTGAGCTTCTCGTTGAATGCCTTGGTGGAGAGACCGTTCGCACGCGCGATGAGCGCCGCGGCGCCGGCCATGACGTCACCCTGGCCGGCCACGCAACCGCCGATGGCGGCGCGGTAGGGGGCGATGAAGTTCATGACCGCAGCACCAGCGAACTTGAACTCACCCGCCAGGAACACCCGCTCCTTCGGAACAAACACGTCCTCGAAGAACAGGTATGCCTGCGTGATGCCGCCGATCTCGACCGGCGCATCGAAGCCTTCCTCAAGTTCTCGCGTGTCGCTGGGCCGGCGCGCCTCAACGATGGTGAGACCAGCCGTATCCTTCGGAATCACGAACGAGACGGCGTAGGCCTTGTCGGCTTCCCGGTAGCCGGACCCCGGAAGCACGAAGATCTCCTGTGCGGCGGCCGTGCCGCAAATCATGATCTTGGCGCCCTTCACCACGATGCCGTTGTCTCTGACATCGACGATGTGGACGTTCATATCCGGGTCTTCCTGCTGCGAAGGAGTCAGCGCGCGGTTTCCCTTCGGGTCGCTGAGGGCGCCCGACACCGTGATGTCGTTATCCTGGGCGAACCTGAGCCAGTCAGCCAGCCGCTTGTGGTAGTCCGTGCCCATCTCGTGGTCCATCTCATAGGTGGTGACCCACATCGAGTTGAGCGCGTTGTAGCCGGCGCACCTTCCACCGGTGCAGGTGCCGGTCAGATGATAGGCGGCTCGCTTCATCTTGCAGTTAGCGATCATGTCCTCTGCGGACTGGTTGACGGAAAGGTACCGGGACACCTTGTCGCCGGTGAGGTGGGAGACCGTGGAGAAGATGTCCGAGTACTGGGGGTCGAGTGCGGCCGCGTAGAGTTGAGCATGCCCTTCGACGGTTCGCCGGGTGTTGGGATCGGTGGTGACGTCCTGGATGAGTTTGCCGAACTTGTACATGTTCGGCTTCAGCTTCTTCAGCGCCTGCTTGTACTGCTCCGGGGTCTTGAGAGCCATCGGTCCTCCTTCGGTTATGTCACGCCATACAGGCGCGCATTCTACCATAGGGTTGAAAGGGCCTTCTACCTGCGAACGACTTGAGAAACAACCGCGAAGAAGATGAGGGAGCCAAGGGAGGGGGGACAAGTCGGGGCGAGAGGACTCGAACCTCCGGCCTCAGCGTCCCGAACGCTGCGCGCTACCAGACTGCGCTACGCCCCGTGTGACCGTGCTATTATAGAGTGCTTCGAGAGCCCAGGCAAGTATGAAGTATTTCGTCCTCATCATGGATGGAGCCGCCGGCTGGGCCCTGCCGTCTCACGACGGAAAGACATGCCTCGAGCTGGCGCGCACGCCCCACCTTGACGCCGTGGCGCTCGAGGGCAGCTGCGGGCTGGTTCGCACTGTGCCGGTCGGCATGGAGCCGAGCAGCGCATGCGCCTGCATGTCGCTCCTCGGCTACGATCCGCGACGGTACTACCGCGGACGCGGCTCCATCGAGGCCCGGAGCATGGAGATCCCCGTGGGCGAGGGCGAAGCCGTCTTCCGCTGCAACCTCGTCAGCGTGCGTGATGGCGCCATGGAGAGCTACAGCTCCGGCTACATCAGCAACGAGGAAGCACACGCACTGGTCCGCTCCCTGGACCAGTCCCTGGGAAGCGCCGAGGTCAGCTTCTATCCGGGCATAAGCTACCGGCACATCTGCAAGATACGCGGTCACGAAGAGACGCTCGATGCCCTCTGCACGCCGGCGCACGATATCCCCGGCGGACTTGTCGAGAAGTATCTTCCCTCGGGCCAGGGCAGCGAGTACCTTTGCGACCTGATGCGGCGCTCGGTTGACGTCCTCGCGCATCATCCGGTCAACGAGCGGCGCATCGCCCGCGGCGACCTGCCCGCCAACATGATCTGGCTGTTCTGGGGCAGCGGGATGATACCCGCGATGCCGTCGTTCCAGGAGACATACGGGCTGAACGCTGCTCTCTCCTCCGGAGTTGACTTGCTGCTCGGGCTTGCTAAGATGCTCGACATGCGCGTTCTCGCCATCCCGGGCGTGACCGGCGATATTCACAACGACTACTCGGCTCAGATGCGGGGCTCGTTGCAGGCGCTTGAAGCACACGACCTGGTCGTCGCGCACGTCGAAGCGCCGGACGAAGCCGGGCACGACGGCTCGATTGACGACAAGGTGCGTGCCATCGAATGCATCGACGCGGAGATGGTCTCTGTGCTTCGTTCGCTGGGCAGCAAGAACGTGCGCGTCATGATTGCGCCGGACCATCCGACACCTATCAGGGTGCAGACGCACGTCGCCGAGCCGGTCCCCTTCCTCTTGTGGGGCTCGGGTGTTCGACCGAATGGCGGCTCGCGATTCACCGAGCGCGAGGCTGCTCGCGTCGGTCTCTTTGTCGAAGACGGCGCCAGCCTGATGGCCCGTTTCGTCTCTTGAGGGGTTCTCACATGGCTCTGATTGTTCAGAAGTACGGCGGCAGTTCGGTCGCCGATGCCGACCGCATCCGCAACGTTGCGAGACGCGTCGCACGGGCACATGACGGCGGGAACGAAGTAGTCGTGGTGGTGTCCGCCATGGGGGACACGACGGACGATCTCATCGCGCTCGCCCATCAGCTCGTGGAACGGCCCGATGAGAGGGAGATGGACGTCCTGCTTTCGACCGGCGAGATCGTGTCGAGCACGCTCCTCGCGATGACGCTGAAGTCCATCGGCTGCAGCGCACTGAGCCTCACCGGCCTTCAGGCGGGCATTCACACTGACGGCGTCTACAGCAAAGCGCACATCACCGGCATTGAGCCGCAGCGCATAACCGGGGAACTCAAGAAGGGCAACGTGGTTATCGTGGCGGGTTTCCAGGGCGTGGACCCGAACATGGACACAACGACGCTTGGCCGCGGCGGGTCTGACACGACGGCCGTGGCCCTTGCCGTCGGCCTCGGCGCCGATGTGTGCGAGATATACACCGATGTTGAGGGCGTGTTCTCCGCGGACCCGCGGGTCGTGCCGGAAGCTGTCAAGCTGGCGAGAATAGGCTATGAGGAAATGCTCGAGCTTGCCACCTACGGGGCCAAAGTCATGGCTCCGAGGGCAGTCGAGTTGGGCCAGGTCTACAGCATGCCCATTCTCGTCGCTTCGAGCAGCAGCGAGGCGCCCGGCACGCTCATCTGCAAGGAGGCAAGCATGGAGCTGCGCAACAAGGTGAGCGGCATCGCTCATGATAACAACGTCGCCAAGATAACCGTCTGGGCAGTGCCGAACCGGCCGGGCATGGCCCGGGAGATCTTCGTTCCGCTCGCCCGCGCCAACGTCAGCGTGGACACTATCGTTCAGAACGTGGGCGGGGACGATACGACCGATGTGACGTTCACGGTTGCCCGGACGGACGTCGTGAAGGCGATGTCGATCGTCGAACCTGTCGCGAGGTCGATCGGCGCAGCGAGAGTCACATCGGATGAGACCCTTGGCAAGGTCAGCATCATCGGCACTGGGATGCAGAACACTCCGGGATATGCCGCCAGGATGTTCGACGCCCTGGCCGGGGAGAACATCAACATCGAGCTGATCACCACTTCGGAGATACGCATCACATGCATCGTCAGCGAGAGCCGCATGAAGGATGCAGTGCGAGCACTGCACCGCGCCTTCGACGTGGAGTTCCGCCAGGCCGAGTGAACCCTTAGCTGGAAGGAGCCGGCAACAGGAGTCGTTGCACCGTGACATTGCAGCAGGACGAGGACCGCACCAGACTGGGACGCAAGCTCTCACAGGAAGCGATAGCTCTCGCTGTGCAGGGGAGGTGGGAGGAGGCGGTTGCCGCCAACAAGACCATCGTCGAGAGGTTTCCCGACGACGTCGCGGCGTACAACCGTCTTGGCAGAGCACTGATCGAGCTTGGCCGCTTCGGCGAAGCCGAGGAGACCTACAGGAAGGCCATGGAGGTAGACCCCGGCAACAGCATCGCCTCGAAGAACATCGAGCGCCTGAAGTCGTGGTCGGGGGTCGGCAAGCTTGAACCGGAGAAGGCTCGGACCCTGGGCAGGGACTTCTTCGCCTCCACGCGAGGCAAGACCGGGGTGGTGGGGCTCATCGACGTGACTTCTCTCGACCGCGTCGCGGAGATAGGCGTGGGAGGGCCCATCGTCCTCCGGCGCCGGGGACAGCGCGTCTTCGCTGAGGATGGGAACGAGGCAGTGCTGGGCGAGCTGGACCCGAGACACGGCGTGCGTCTGGCGAAGCTGATGTACGGCGGCAACCAGTACAGCGCGACGCTCCTCTCCAGCGGCGAGGCCGGCGCCCAGCTCCTTGTACGTGAAGACTATCAGCATCCGTCTCTGGCCGGGCAGGCGTCGTTCCCGCCCACGCAGGCGGACAGGCTCTACGGCCATCCGGCGAGAGTGTCCCCCATCGAGACGCCGCCTATCGTCGACGAGGGGCGCAGGTCCGTCGCCGCGATGCATGGCCTGGGACATGGCGACTACGATGAGTCCTTCGGCGAGGAAGATGACCGGGGATATCTCGAAGGCTTCACCCTCGTCGAAGAGCCAAGAGAAGGGAGCGCCGAGTGACGCCCATCGGACTTGTCAAGCCGATCGACATCGAGCAGGAGATGAAACGCTCCTACCTCGATTACGCCATGAGCGTCATCGTGGCCCGGGCGTTGCCGGATGCGCGCGACGGTCTCAAGCCTGTCCAGCGTCGCGTCCTCTTCGCGATGGAAGACCTGGGCATGCGCCCGAACAGCGCCTACAAGAAGAGCGCTCGACTCGTGGGCGAGGTGCTCGGCAAGTACCACCCGCACGGTGACCAGTCCGTCTACGACGCCATGGTGCGGATGGCCCAGGACTTCTCGCTCCGACACCCGCTCGTGGATGGCCAGGGCAACTTCGGCAGCCTCGACGGCGATCCTCCCGCCGCCATGCGCTACACGGAGGCGAGGCTGGCTCCGATTGCCATGGAGATGCTGGTCGATATCGACAAGGACACGGTCGATTTCGTCCCCAACTTCGACGACTCGCTGAAAGAACCCGCGGTCCTGCCGGCCAGGCTACCCAACCTGCTCGTGAATGGCGCGTCCGGCATCGCCGTTGGCATGGCAACCAACATCCCCCCGCACAACCTCGGCGAGGTATGCGACGCCATCGCCCACCTGATAGACAATCCGCTCGCCACCAATCAGGAGTTGATGCAGTTCATCAAGGGCCCAGACTTCCCCACGGGAGGCATCGTTCTCGGCGCCGAGGGCATCCGGGCCGCTTACGCCACTGGTCGCGGCCGGCTGGTCATGCGCGCCCGCTCGGAAGAGGTGACGAGCAAGAGCGGCAAGCGGCAGATCGTCATCACCGAGATCCCATTCCAGGTCAATAAGGCAGCGCTCGTGGAGCGAATCGCCGAGCTTGCACGCGACAAGCGCGTCACCGGCATCGCCGAGGTCAGGGATGAGTCCGACCGTGAAGGCCTGCGCATTGTCATCGATTTGAAGAAGGAAGCCCAGCTCGGACGAATCATGAACAACCTGCATCAGCACACGGCGATGCAGACGACCTTCTTCGTCAACATGGTGGTGCTGGTCAACGGCAAGCCCAAGACCGTGGACCTGCGCGAGGCGCTCACCTGCTACGTCGACTTCCGTAGTGATGTCATCACGCGCCGGTCGCGCTTCGAGCTCGACAAGGCAGCCAGGCGGGCTCACATACTCGAGGGCCTGCAGATCGCGCTCGACCATCTCGACGAAGTGATCGCCATCATACGCGGCTCTGAGACGGTCGATGTGGCCCGGCAGAACCTCATGTCCCGGTTCTCCCTCTCAGCCGAGCAGTCTCAGGCTATCCTCGACATGCAGCTTCGCAGGCTGGCCGCGCTCGAGCGCGAGAAGCTTGCTGAGGAGTACGCGGAGCTCCTGAAGACCATCGCGTACCTCGAGGACCTTCTGGCCAATCCGAAGAAGATACTTCACGTCATCAGAGAAGACGTGATGCAGTTGCGCCAGCAGTATGCCGAGGCTCGCCGCACCGAGATCCGCGAGGAGGAGGCCACCGAGTTCAGCCAGGAGGATCTCATTCCTCATCAGAGGATGATCGTCACGCTGAGCTCCAACGGCTTCATCAAGCGCCTCCCCGCAAATACGTACCGCGTGCAGCACCGGGGCGGGCGTGGCGTGGTAGGCATGGTGACGAGGGAGAACGATTCAGTTCGTCACATCCTTGCTGCGGATACGCATGACAGCGTCCTCTTTTTCACCGACCGCGGCAAGGTCTACAGCGTCAAGTGCTATCAGATCCCGGAAGAGTCCTCGAGGACGGCCAAGGGAACGGCCCTGGTGAACGTGGTTCCGGTGGATCTCAAGGACGACATCACCGCCCTGCTCGCGGTGGAGAAGTACGAACCGGGCAAGTTCCTGGTCATGGCCAGTCGGAAGGGCGTCGTCAAGAAGACGCCGCTCGAAGCATTCTCCTCCATCCGCAAGTCCGGCGTCATAGCCATCAATCTCAAGGAAGGCGACCACCTTGTGTCGGCCCAGGTCGTGAGCGACAAGAGCGAGCTTGTGCTGGTGAGCCAGAACGGGCTGGCCAACCGGTTCAAGGTTGAAGAGCTCCGGACCGCGTCACGTAGCAGCGGCGGCGTCCGCGGCTTGCGCGTAGCCGACGATGAGATTGTGGGCATGGACCCCGTCGCCATCGATGTCTATCTGCTGACGGTCACCTTGAAGGGCTTCGGGAAGTTGACGCGCGTCGACAGCATCCCGATCCACAAGCGTGGCGGCAAAGGGCTGCGCGTGCATCGCGTTGGGTTCGAGACGGGCAAGCTGGCTATCGCCAAGCTTGTGCCTCCCCAGGGCTCGCTCGTGCTCCTGTCGTCGACGGGCAATGTCGTGGTCATTCCGATGGAGCAGATCTCCGTGCAGAGCAGGAATGCACGCGGCGTGCATCTCATGGCGCTGCAGGAAGATGAGGTCGTAGTCTCGGTGACCGCGACCGGCGAAGCGGAGACAATCTCCGAGTAGCTTCGTCTCCGCGTTCGCAGCGGAGACCAGCTCCGAACGAAGAAGGAGGGACCTCTCGATGAAGCTCATCTTCGTCCACGGTTCCGGCAACACGGGCCTGGTCTGGCGGCACCAGACGGACTTCTTCCGCGACGCGGAGGCTGTGAACCTTCCCGGCCACCTCTCGCCGGGTGAGGCCTGCACCAGCGTCCAGGCGTACTCGGAGTGGCTCTTCCGGCACGTCACCGTACGCGGCTATGCGAAACCCGTCCTTGCCGGGCATTCGCTCGGGGGCGCCATCGTGCAGCAGTACGCGCTCGATCATCCGGACAGCGTGGCCGGCCTCATCCTCGTCGGCACGGGGGCCAGGCTGCGGGTTGCGCCGCACGTGCTCGAGGCTATCAAGAGGGGCATCGATGACCCGGCCCCGTGGCTCAAGGACTTCATCGAGCCGCTGCTGCTCGACATCGTCGAGGCTGCTGTTGGACTGGCGACGAGAGAGGCAGGCATGGACGGCGACCTGCGGAAGGCTCTGCTGCACGAGACGGAGCGCGTCGGGGCGGCGGTCCAGTTGAACGATTTCCTCTGCTGCGACAGGTTCAGCGTGATGGACCGGCTGCACGAGATACGAGTCCCGACCCTGGTGCTCTCAGGCAGCAGGGACGTGCTCACGCCCCCGAAGTACGGCCAGTTCCTGGCTGACCACATTGCGGGTGCGCGCCACGTCATCATCGAGGGGGGCACGCACTTCTTCTTCGCCGAGAAGCCGGAGCAGACGAACCGCGCAATCGACAACTTCCTCAAGACGATGATGTAGTCAGGAGGTGCGGGCGGGGGAGGGGCACCCGCCTGCCAGGACGTGGAGCCCGCAGGCGTTGCAGTCGGCGGTCCGGCAGTCAGCCGTGCGCTCGTTGGCCAGTGCGCGCCGGTGCTCATCTTTGAGATAGTCGGCGGAAACGCCGGTCGCTATGTGCGACCACGGCAGGGGCTCGTCGAGCGACCTGGCGCGATTGGCGAAGTCCTCGAGGCGAAGCCCGCATGACTCGAAGGCGCTGCGCCAGCGCTCGTAGTCGAAGCACTCTCCCCAGGCGTCAAAGCGGCTGCCGGCCTGCCAGGCGCGGAGGATGGCGGCGCCGACCCGGCGGTCGCCTCTCGACAACGCGGCCTCGACCTGGCTCGTGCGCGTGTCCGGCCAGGATAGCTTCACGCGGTCGGTTCTCAGCCCCCGTTTCAGGATGTCTACCTTGGCTTCCACGTCGGTCGCGTCGCTCTGTGCATCCCATTGGAACGGGGTGTGCGGCTTGGGCACGAGCAGGGAGACGCTGACATTGAGCCTCAAAGAGCGGTCCGCGGCGATGACGCGACGCACCAGCGAAGCGATCCCCTCCACGTCGTCCTCGGTCTCAGTCGGCAGGCCGATCATGAAGTAGAACTTCAGCTTCGTCCAGCCGCCCTCCCGCAATGCCTGGAGCGTGGAGAACACGTCTTCCTCGCTGACGTTCTTATTGATAGCCTGCCGGAGGCGCTCGGTGCCGGCCTCGGGGGCGAAGGTGAACGAGCTACCTCGACGGCCCGGCAGGGCACCCAGCAGGCGCACGGACTCCGGCCCGAGGCGCAGACTCGGCAGCGAGAGCGTGATGTTGTCCCGACGGCACAGTGGTTCGAGGTCGGAAACAAGCCCCTCTATCTCGGGGTAGTCGCTGCTGCTGAGTGACAGGAGCGACAGGTCGCTGTAGCCGCAGTTCCGCGTGAGCTCCTCGCACGCTGCGACCACCTGAGCTCTGTCGCGGGCGCGGGACGGCCGGTAGATCATCCCGGCCTGGCAGAACCTGCAACCTCGCGTGCAACCACGTTGGATCTCGACGCTGCCGTAGTCGTGGACCGCTTCAGTGAACGGGACCACGGGGTGCGTCGGTGGCGGGGGGAGAACGGTAACGATGGCTCTCTCGATGACCTCCGGGACGTCCGCAGCGCCCGGCGCAAGACGCTCGAATGCACCGTCTTTGTCGTGGCGCGGCTGGTAGAGCGAAGGCACGTAGACGGCCCCAAGCTGCGCCGCCGCCCTCAACTGCCGCGCGCGCCCTCCCGCGTGCGCGAGCAGGCAATCGATCAGCTTGCCCAGCTTGTCCTCGACCTCGCCGATGAAGAACAGGTCGATGAAGTCGGTCATCGGCTCCGGGTTGACGGTGCAGCTTCCGCCCGCGATGACGAGAGGATGCCGGTCGCTCCGTTCGCGGCACAGCAGCGGAATCCCACCGAGGTCAAGCACCGTCAGCACGTTCGTGTAGGTCAACTCATAGCCGAGGGAGAAGGCCACGACGTTGAACTCACTCAGCGGTCGACCGCTCTCCAGCGACCGCAGAGGTGAGCGGGTTGCTCTCAAAGCCTCCTCCATGTCCGTCCACGGAGGGAAGACGCGCTCGGCGACGATGTCCGGGCGGGCGTTGAGCAGCTCGTACAGCACGGGCAGGGCCAAGTTGGACATCCCGACCTCGTACACGTCCGGATAGCACAACGCGATGTGGAGGCCGGCTCGTTCCCACGGCTTGCTGACGCAGTTCCACTCGCCGCCGGTGTACCGGGCAGGCCGAGCGACCTTGTTGAGGACTGACTCGACGGGGCTCACAGGTTGTTCGTGCATTATAGCTGCTGCGAGCCGCCGCCTCAATCGAGGCGGCGGAAGGAGACGCGCGATGCGCCGGCTCGTTGACCCCCTGTTTCGTCTTCCCTAGAATAGGTCCCCACACGGCATGAAGGCTCTGTTGCAGCGAGTCATCTCCGGGTCCGTCGCCGTCAACGGGACGGTCACCGGCGACATCGGTCCCGGACTGGTTGTCTTCCTGGGTGTCGGCGTCGGTGACACCGAGGCGGATGCCGACTACCTCGCCCGGCGGGTGGCCGGACTGCGCGTGTTCGCGCGGGGCGACTCCGCATTCGACCTGTCAGTGCTGGATACGGGCGGCAGCGTGCTCGTCGTCAGCCAGTTCACACTCATGGCTGACACGACGAAAGGACGCCGGCCCAGCTTCACCCAAGCGGCGCCACCCGAGCTGGCTCGCCCCCTGTACGAACGGTTTGTGGCCGCCCTGAGAGAGACGGGACTGCGTGTCGCCACCGGCGTCTTCCAGGAGCACATGCACGTCGAGATTCACAACGACGGCCCGGTCACGGTCCTGCTGGAAAGTCGCCGGCAGTAGTCCTTCCGGCGCAGACCCGTTCGTGCCTCCGATTGGAACTTGACAAAGCACACTGGTATAGTCCCGACATGGTAAGCAAGAGCAAGATCGCCTGGACCTGGCTGGCGCTCCTCGTCGTGCTCGACCTCGTCTTCCCCTGGGGGGTGGTCGGTTCGACCCCCCGTTTTACCGGCCCGTTCCTCTTCTGGGTTCTCTGGACCCTTGTGGCCATTGCCAGCATGTTCGTACTGTTTCTGAGGTGGCGGGAATGAGCGGCGCGGCGTGGGCGTGGCTGGCGGTGGGTCTGTACGTCGTGCTCGGCTTCGCGATTGCGCTTGCGGCTCGAAGGCACGTCGGCGTGGGGATGAGCGAGTTCTTCCTTGCCGACCGGCGCGTCGGCGGATTCATCTCGGCGCTGACATACAGCGCAACGACGTATAGCGCCTTCATGCTTGTGGGACTCGCCGGACTCAGCTACACCGGAGGAGTCGGCGCACTCGGCTTCGAGTTGACCTACCTCGGTGGTCTGTTCCTTGCCGTGTTCTTCCTGCCGAGGTTCTGGTTTGCGGGACGTCGCTATGGCTACATAACGCCGATGGACCTGCTGACGGACAGGTATCAGAGCCGCGCGGTTGGCGCGGTCGCCGCGGTTCTCGCCCTGGTCTTCCTCGTGCCGTACAGCGCGGCGCAGTTGCTCGGCATCGGGCTCCTGCTCAACGGGCTCAGCGGGGGCGGCATCCCGGTCCTGGCGGGCATCCTCGTCGCCACGCTCCTCGCCATCGCCTGGTCTAGAATCGCGGGATTGCGTTCGGTCGCCTGGACGGACGCCTTTCAGGCGCTCGTGATGATTCTCAGCGCCTGCGTCTTGCTGGTCGTCATCATGGCGGAACTCGGCGGTCCTGGGTCTTTCCTGGCTCGCTTCGAGGCGGAGCATGCCGGCCTGCTCACAATTCCGTCCGGCTCGGGCATGTGGAGCATCAACATGTTCCTCGGCCTGACGCTGCCCTGGTTCTTCTTCTGTCTCTCAAATCCCCAGGTGAGCCAGAGGTTCTTCATCCCGAGTTCCGTGAAGGCGATGAAGCAGATGCTGGGAGGTTTCCTGGTCTTCGGCTTCATCTACACGCTCATTTCGGTGCTGTGGGGCCTGGGAGCGCGAATGCTGGCTCCCGGCCTGTCCAACGCGGACATGGCCACACCGACGCTGCTTGCGATGCCGTTCATTCCGAAGGCGCTCGCGCTGCTCGCTATGGTGGGCATCATGGCGGCGGCGGTATCAACCATCGATTCCATCCTCCTCACCCTTTCATCCGTGTGGGCACGTGACATCTACCGGGGCGTTTTCAACCGCGGGGCCGGCGAGGAGAAGGAACTTCGCATGGGCCAGTGGGTCATTCCGATGATGGCCGTGATTGCTCTGGTCTTCGCGTGGCAGGTCTCGAGCAAGTCCGGCCTCGACTTCATGATTGCGCCCCTGTCTTCGGCGGCCTCGGCGGGACTGCTCATGGTCGTGCCGAGCATCTTCGGCGCCTTCTACTGGCGGAGAGCCACGGCAACCGGGGCGGTAGCGAGCATCCTGTCAGGAGCTGTCCTCGTGCTGGTGCTGCAAGTTACGGGCATGAAACCGCTGGGCTGGTGGCCGGGAGTCTGGGGCTTCGTCGTCTGCAGCATCGTGTTCGTGGGCGTGAGCCTGGTGACGCGCGCCCCTCTGGACAAGGCAGACGAGTTCCTGAGCTATCTCAAGGAGCGGCTGTCCTCGGGAAAGTTCGTCTGAGCGGACTGTCGTCTACGGGCCGCTACTGGGGCTGGCGCGCGATGACGCTCAGCTTCGAGTAGCGAACGAGCGCGCCCGACTCGGTCTTGAGCACGACGCTCGTGTCGCCGATGTCTTCAACCACGCCGTAGAGACCGCTGCTCGTCATCACCTTGGTACCCTTCTTCAGGCTCAGCAGCAACTCTTCCTGCTCCTTCTGGCGCTTCCGCTGAGGCCGAATCGTGAAGAAGTACATGGCGGCGAACATAAGGACGAAGAAGAACAACAGGGGCAGGATGGCAGTGAGCTGTTCACTCATGGTAATAGGTTCCTCCTTGCGGTGACGGGACTATTGTAGACCAGCAGACCCTGCAGCGCCCAGGGGCTGGTGCGTGTTATGCGCGTGGATACGAGCCTGCCCGCCAGGCGGTCCTCCGAGTCGAAGAAGACCAGCTTGTCGGTGCGGGTCCTGCCGAACCATCTGCCCTTCTTCTGCCCGAGGACAAGGACCTCCATCAAGCGACCAACGTACGTCCCGTTGATCTCCGCCGCCACGCGCTCCTGCAGGGCTTCTATCCGGTGGAGACGCTCAGCCTTCGTGTCTTCGGATACCGAATCTACGTATCGCCGCGCGGCTGCGGTCCCCGGTCGCGGGGAGTAGGCGGCCACGTGAACGACGTCGAGGCGGAGCTGCTCAAGCAGCCGGTAGGTGTTCTCGAACTGGCTGTCCGACTCTCCGGGAAACCCGACGATTATGTCCGTGCTGATGGCGATGCCCGGAATCGCCTCTCGAAGGGAATCCACGAGCCGGCGGAATGTGTCGGCGGTGTAGCCGCGGGCCATGGCCCGGAGGATGGCGTCGTCGCCTGACTGCAGCGCAAGGTCGACGTGCTCGCAGACCTTGTCCAGCCGGGCCATCGCTTCTATCAGCGCGGGGCTCATGTCCTTCGGGTGATTTGTCAGGAAGCGGATGCGGAGCAGTTCGGGCAGCGGCTGGAGCCTCTCCAGCAGTTGTGAGAGGTCGGGACGGCCCGGCAGGTCATGGCCGTAGGAGTCCACGTTCTGGCCCAGGAGCACGACCTCTCTCGCTCCCGCGGCAACGCGAGAGCGGACTTCCGCCTCGACGTCCTCCGCTGTCCGGCTGACCTCGCGGCCCCGTGTGTAGGGCACGATGCAATACGTGCAGAAGTTGTTGCAGCCCTGGATGATGGGGACATATGCGGCGATGTCGGACGAGCCTTCTTCATCGCAGGCCTCGCCCGGCGCGGAGTCGCGACTGTCACACGGCCGTGTCCGCGCTGCCTGTGCGGACTCCGTCGCCTCCGAAGAGCCGAGCCAGCGCGATAGCGCGGCGTAGTCGCCGGATTCGAAGAAGAGGTCCACGTGTGGGTACTCGGCGTGGAGTGCCGACCTGTCTCGCGCGGCGAAGCACCCCGTGACCGCAATCCGCATCTCCGGTCTACGCCGCTTGACGCCTTCAAGCAATCCGAGGGTTCCCACGATTCGTTCCTCCGCGCTCTGGCGCACGACGCACGTGTTGAGCACCACGAGGTCGGCTCCGTCCAGGCGCGGGCTTTCCTCGTAGCCCGCCGCGGCAAGCAGCCGGGCGATATGCCAGGACTCAGCCTTGTTCATCTGACAGCCGATTGTCCAGAGGTGGAACTGGCGCATACGAGAACCTGTTCCTGCGGGCGGGTGACATATAGTAGAGTATGCAATCGTGTCGGGCAAACGCGCGCCGGAGCAGTCTCACAGGGGTCACTGGGAACGGCTGCGCCGGCGGTTCACCCAGGATGGGCTGGCCGGCTTCCATGACTACGAGGTGATCGAGTTGCTGCTCACGCTGGGCCGCGAACGCGGAGACGTCAAGCCTCAGGCGAAGGCGGCCATCAAAGAGTTCAAGAGTGTGCGAGGGGTGCTCGACGCATCAGCGGAGGAACTGCAGGCGATTTCCGGCATCGGGCCGGCAAGCGCGTTTGTCATCAAGCTGGCGCGCGCTCTCGCGGAGTACTACTACGGAGAGAAGGTGCAGCGGAGTGATGGGCCGCTGGCAAGCCCGCGGGAGGTCGTTGACTTTCTTCGCGTGTCCATGGGGTCGCTTGAGCGGGAGACGTTTTGCGTCGTCTATCTCGATGCGCAGAACCGTCCCAGGGCCAAGCCGGAGACACTGTTCGAAGGCACGCTCACCTCGAGTGCGGTCTATCCGAGGGAGATCCTGCGGCGGGCGCTTGCACTCAACGCCGCGTCGATGATCTTTGCGCACAACCACCCGTCAGGCTGCGTGGAACCCAGCGAGCATGACCGGACCATCACGCGGGAACTCGTCCTCGATGCGAATCTCATGGAGATCGGCGTGCTGGACCACATAATCGTCGGCGCCGATGCGCACTTCAGCTTCGCCGATCACGGCCTCATCCGCGAGTATGCCAGGCAGGCGAAGGACTTTCAGGAGAGCCGCATCCGCCGCGCCACCTGAGGAGCGCCCGGTGTTCCGACCGTCACCGGTCGAAGTAGATGCTCTTGCCCGTGATGCTCAGCGGGATGCCGATAACGATGTCGGCGTCCATCCATTTCAGCTTGCAGGCGCCCACCCCCAGCGTGTACATCATGCGGTTGTCCACGTTGTGGTCTGAGGCTACCTTGGCGGCGGAACTGAGCGCCACACCGAGGTCGATTGCCGTGAAGGTGCAGACGGGTCCGGCGTAGTCGCTGCCGGCGACCCTCTTCGCGCGGGCGCTGGCGAGGGCGGCGCAGGTGCGGAAGCCGCATGCGCCACAATCGAACGGCTTCTCAGGCTTCTTCGGAGCACCGTTCACCCCTATCAGGACGACACAGGCGGAGCTACGCACGTTGCGGGCGTCGCGACGATATGCGTTCTCGACGATGTCCGGCCGCCCGGGCGCGGCATCCTCCATCGCCCGCGCAAGTGCTTCGACGTCCTCTCCCTCGACGACCATGGTCCGGATGGCGTCTACTCCCCGTCCCTTCGGCGCGGTCCTCGCCGCTGCAGCCATCAGGTATGCCACCGTCCTCGCGGCCTCGCGTTCGGCATCTTGTGACGCAATCCGAGTCATCGTTGTCCTCCTCCCGTAGCCCGGCTGTCCCTCCTCGCTGTCCGGGGCCGGCGGAGGTATTGTAGGCGAGCGTGTGCCCGGCGTTCAAACTGCGTTTCGCCGCGTCCGGCGCCGATGGTACAATGGGATGCATGCACGAGCGCGCGATGACCGGGCTGCACCTGAGCGGACGAACGGGCCGCGGGGCTCGACTGCCCGTGCTGCTGTGTGCGCTCGGTGTCCTGCTTCTTGCTCTCTCCGCAACGGCCGGGTGCGACCCCTCGGCCCAGGCGCGCACCATCCGCATCACGTCCGCCCCGGTGAACGTGACCGGCCTGTTCGCCCGGGTCGAGTACCTTCGCGACGGCAAGTTGGTCAACGCCGTGCACCTCATCGATGGCAACGGCGACGGGATTGTCGACGGCAAGTCGGGCCCCAAGGGCGATGGCAACTGGCCCGATGGCTGGCAGTGGTTTGACGCCATGTATCGGGACGCAACTGTCGGTCAGACGACGATTGCCTTCGATGGCCAGAAGGTGACGGTCACGGCCGCAAACACCTACGAGTTCATCGTCGGCGAGTACGAGTGCGGAGGGACACGCTGAGGCCCGTCCGCGCCGGCGAATGATACGGGAGGGTCGCAATGCCTGCTGACTGCGTGTTCTGTCGCATCGTCTCGGGCGAGATTCCCGGAGACTTCGTCTTCAAGGACGGGGAGATGGTTGCTTTCCGGGACATTCACCCCGTTGCCGCGACACACATCCTCCTCGTGCCGCGTGAGCACATCGCGTCGGTGCGAGACCTCCGGGCAGAGGATGAAGGACTCATCGGGAGGATGGTCCTCCGCGCCAGAGCGCTCGCGGAGCAGGAAGGAGTGGCGGAACGGGGCTATCGCCTGGTCCTGAACTGCGGTCCCGACGGCGGCCAGATCGTGCCGCACCTGCATCTTCACCTCATCGGCGGCAGGAAGCTCGAAGACCGGATGGGCTAGGCGCGTTCGAGCCGGGACGCGACCTCGTCGATGACCGAGTCCGGCGTCGAGGCGCCGGCGGTGAGTCCGACGCTGGCCTTTCCCGTGAACCATGCTTCGTTCAACTCGGCCGCCGTCTCAACGTGATGCGTCTCCACTATCGTCGCGCACGTCTCCGCGAGGCGTCTCGTATTTGCGCTGTGACGGCCGCCGACGACAATCATCACATCGACGCGGCGTGAGAGTTCCGCCGCCGCCGCCTGGCGGCGCACCGTTGCGTCGCACAGCGTGTTGATGATTCGGAGCTCTTCCGTGTCCGCCATCGCAGCGGCGCACAGTTCGCGGGCGAACTCAACGTACTCCTGGAGCCGCTGCGTGGTTTGTGAGATGACTGCCAGTCTGCCGCGGGGACCTCGCCGCAGGAGTCCGCTAGCCTCGGCGACGCTGAGAGTGGCCATGCTTCTCTCCCCCGCCCAACCGAGCAGTCCCCGCACCTCCGTATGACCCGAGTCGCCGAAGATGACAATTGTAAACCCATCGTCGGCCAGTTCGGCGACGATGTGCTGAGCGCGCGCCACGTTGGGGCATGTCGTGTCGATGACGTTGAGTCCCCGGTCTGCCAGCCGGTGCATGACGGACGGTGGCACGCCGTGAGCCGAGACGACGACCGCGGGACCCTGCAGATGTTCAGGGGAGTCGACTGTCTCGACGCCCAGGGCCGCAAGCTCCTGCAGGAGCACGTGGTTGTGGGCGATCGGTCCGAGGGTCTGCAGACCGGTATGGCGCCGGGCGGCATCGCGGAGCATGTTGACGGCGCGTCTCACGCCGAAGCAGAGGCCGAGTTCACGTGCCCGCTCAACCTGCATATGGCCCCCGCCGGTCTTCCGGTAGCAGGGCTGCTATGCGACGCATGATCTCGTCCGTCAACCGTCCCATCTCGGACCTTGAGAGGCGCGCGCTGCTGCTCTGGAGGTGGAAGGGCTCTCCAATGGTGACGGTGACCCTCGGGCGGCGGAACAGCCATCCTGTGCCGCGCATCTGTTCGATGCCCGCCGTGGCGACGGGGAGGATGGGCACCCCGGCATGAACCGCGAGGAGCGCGGCTCCCCCCTTGCCCTCCTGCAGCACTCCCGAGTGCGACCTGGTGCCCTCGGGGAAGATGGCGAGGGCGTGCCCGGCAGCCAGCAGCCCTTCTGCCTGCCGCATCACCTCCATCCTCTGCTGCACGTTCCCCCCGCGCGCCACGGGGAATATGCCGGCATCCGTCAGCACCCGGCGGAGGAGCGGGTCGTCGAACAGCTCCTCCTTCGCCATGTAGGTAATCCACCGCGGCACCGCCAGCATCAGGAGGATGGGGTCGGCGGCATTCACGTGGTTGGCGACGACAAGTAAGGCTCCCTCTCTCGGGACGTTCTCGGCGCCGGTCACGGTCCATCTGAACAGGAGCCGGTACAGCAGCCTGGCGCCGGCCAGGATGGCGTGCGTGTAGGGTTTCTCGCGACGCTCGCTCATGTGACGGACCTCTGCTGTCCCGGGTCAGCGCGCGCAGCGGCGACTCTCGACCAGGGCGAGTATC
>Ga0116202_10000446_pt1 | contig 22825 bp, 17 predicted proteins | sample LakKivw325mmetaG_FD_94479 | JGI IMG/M metagenome (GOLD analysis project Ga0116202, IMG submission 94479) | Anoxic lake water microbial communities from Lake Kivu, Rwanda to study Microbial Dark Matter (Phase II) - Lake Kivu water 325m metaG | ecosystem: Environmental > Aquatic > Freshwater >... | reverse complement strand
GTGGTGGTCATTACCGGCGGCGCGCAAGGCTTCGGGCTGGAGATTGCCCGCCACATGGCCGGCGAAGGCGCTCATGTCGTGCTCTTGGACATCAACCAGGAAGGGGCCGCGGCCGCCGCTGAATCCCTCGCCTCGCAATTCGGCCCCGGGCGTGCCATGGGCCTGGCGGCCAACGTGACCTCGCCGGATTCGATCGCCGCGGCGCTGCACGCCGTGGTCCGGCGCTATGGCGGCTTCGATATGTTCATCTCGAACGCGGGTGTCCTCAAGGCCGGCAGCGTAAAGACCCAGAGCCCCGCCGATTTCGATTTCGTCACCGCCGTCAATTACAAGGGCTATTTCCTCTGTGTGCAGCAGGCGGCGCCAATCCTGGCGGCCCAGCACGCCGCCCACCCCGGCTACTGGAGCGACATCATCCAGATCAACTCCAAGTCGGGACTGGAAGGCTCGAACCGCAACGGGGCGTACGCCGGCAGCAAGTTCGGCGGCATCGGCCTGACCCAGTCCTTCGCCCTTGAGCTGGTGGAAGACAACATCAAGGTGAACGCCATTTGCCCGGGGAACTTCTTCGACGGCCCGCTGTGGTCCGACCCGAAGAACGGTTTGTTCGTTCAGTACCTGCGGACCGGCAAGGTCCCGGGCGCGAAGACCATCACCGACGTCCGCCGCTTCTACGAGGCCAAGGCGCCTATGCGCCGCGGCTGCGAGGCACCCGATGTGGTCAAAGCCATCCTGTACCTGATGGAACAAACCTACGAAACCGGCCAGGCAGTGCCCGTGACCGGCGGCCAGGTCATGCTTTCGTAACAAGGAGTATCATGCCAACCAAACAACCCGCCCCCATCCCCGCCACTCAACACGCCGTCCAACTGACCGGTCCAGGCCAACTCAAGCTGAATTCCGCGAAACCAGTGGAACACCCCGGCCCCTATGGCATTCTCGGCAAGGTGGAAGCCGTGAGCCTGTGCTTCTCGGACCTGAAACTGCTCAAGCAGTTCACCGAACATCCGCGCAAGAGCGCGCTCGTCGCTGGACTTCCGTCCGAAACCATCGCCACATTGAATGGATACGTGCCCGGCGACAAGCCCACCGTCCCCGGCCATGAAGCCGTTCTGCGCATCGTGGCGGTGGGCGACAAGGTCCGGCACCACAAGGTCGGCGAGCGCTGCCTCGTGCAGGCCGACTACCGCCGCCTGCGGACCGCCGGATCCAACGGCGCCTTTGGCTACAATTTCGAGGGCGCCCTTCAGGAATACGTCGCCCTGGATGAACGTGTCGTCATGGACGAAAGCACAGGGGAACGGTTCCTCATCCCGGTCCCCGATTCCCTGAGCGCCTCGGCCGTGGCGCTGGTGGAACCGTGGGCCTGCGTCGAGAACTCGTACGTCACCCCCGAACGGCAATGCATCAAGGCGGGCGGCCGTTTGGCGGTCGTGGTGGAAAGCGGCCATGTCGCGCAAGGACTCGCCGAATGCTGCACCGGCGGCAAGCCGGCAGCGGTGTCCTGGGTCGGCGCCGATGCGCCTGGCGAGATGGCGGCCTTGGGGCTCCCCGTCACACGTGTCGCCGCGCCCGCGGATCTCCCCCCGGAGGGGTTCGATGACATCGTGTATTTCGGCGCCGCGCGCCGGACTCTGGAGACGCTGAACGACAAGATTGCCGCCTATGGTCTCCTCAACATCGTCACCGGCGGCCGCCGGATCGGCGAACCGGTTTCGGTCGGCGTGGGCCGCATCCATTACGGCATGACCCGCTGGATCGGAACCGCGACCGCCTCGCCCGCCGACGCCTACCGGACGATTCCTGCCACGGGCGAACTGCGTAACGGCGACAGCCTGTGCATCGTCGGGGCCGGCGGCCCCATGGGCCAGATGCACGTCCTCCGCGATGTCTGCACCGGGCATTCCGGACTGACGGTCGTCGGAACCGACTTCGACGATGCACGCCTGGCATCGGTGCTGGCAAAGGCAGCCCCCATGGCCAAGGCCAATGGCGTGAAACTGCGCATGATCAACACCAGGAACGCGGCCCCGGGCGGTCCGTTCAGCTATTCCGTGATCATGGCGCCCGTCGGCGCCCTGGTGGCGGAAGCCATCCGCAACAGTTCGCCGGGCTGCCTCGTCAACATCTTTGCCGGGATTCCCGCGCCGGTCCGCCAGGAACTCGATCTCGACCTCTATATCGCAAACCGCTGTTACATGTTCGGCACCAGCGGATCCACCATCCGCGACATGCTGCTGGTCCTCGAGAAGGTGGCCTCCGGACGGCTGGATACGAACCGCAGCGTGGACGCCGTCTCCGGCATGGCAGGGGCCGTGGCGGGGTTGGACGCTGTGGAAAACCGCACACTGGCGGGAAAGATCGTCGTCTATCCCATGCTGCACGGAATGGGCCTGACGCCCTTGAACCAGATCAATCACACGCTGCCCGCCGTGGCGGTGAAACTGGATCAGGGGTACTGGACACAGGCGGCCGAAAAGGCACTGGTGGGCGCCTACTGAACGAACAACGGAGCGTCTATTTGCTGTCTATTTGCTTGAGCCAATCCGGAATGTTGTGAGATTATGGGACCGCCATGTGCCCGTTCCCGTCCGGAGCTGCGAATGACAACGCCTGGAAACCGGATGGAGCCATCGTGAGGCACGCCTGAGGTGAAGGAAAGAAGGGGAAATATGCCTAAGTCGGCCCAGAGTCGTCGCTCGCCCGTGAACGTGCTGGTGGTCAACGCCGGAAGCTCATCCCTCAAGTTCACCATGTTCAGCATGGACCACGAGAAGGTGCTGGCCCGCGGCATCGTGGAACGCATCGGCCTGAACGAACCGTTCCTGAAATACGAACGGCATGATGGCAACGTGTTCAAGGAGCAGGCGCTGATTTCCACACATGACGAGGCGTTGCGCCTGATCTGCAACCGCCTGGTGGATCCCGAAACCGGCGTGCTGAAAAGCCTCGCCGAGGTCGAGGCCATCGGTCACCGGGTGGTCCACGGCGGCGAGGAGTTCCATGACTCCGTGGCCGTCACCGAAGCGGTCAAGCACACCATCCGCGAGTGTTCCAACCTCGCCCCGCTGCACAACCCGCCGAACCTTGGCGCCATCGAGGCCTGCGAGCGGGTCTTCCGGAACGTCCCCAACATCGCCGTGTTCGACACCGCCTTCCATCACGGCATGCCGCCGTCCTCCTACCTCTATGCCATTCCGTACGACTACTACCAGAAGTATGGCATCCGCAAGTACGGCTTTCACGGCACCTCGCACAAGTTCGTCGCCACCGCAGCCGCCAACCTGATCGGCAAGCCGCTGGGCGAACTGAAGCTGATCACCGCCCATCTGGGTAACGGCGCCAGCATCACTGCCGTCGAGCGCGGCAACGTTTTGGACACCAGCATGGGCATGACCCCTCTGAACGGACTCGTCATGGGCACCCGCTGCGGCGACATCGACCCCGCCGTCGTGCTCTATCTTGCGCGGCGCGGAATGACACCCGACGAAATTGACAAGCTGCTGAACAAGTGCAGCGGATTGCTCGGCGTTTCCGGCATCGGCAGCGGCGACATGCGGGATAACGTGGCCGCGGCCGAGGCCGGCAACGTGCAGGCCCAGCGAGCCATCCGGATGTTCGTCCACCGCCTCGTGTCCTACATCGGCTCTTACTTCACCATTCTCGGCGGCGCCGACGCCGTCGTCTTCACAGGCGGCATTGGCGAGAACAGCCTCACCATCCGCGAACAAGTCGTCGAACGGCTTGCCTGCCTCGGTTGCCATCTTGACCGCGAAAAGAACCGCAAGGCCATGGGCAAGGCCGCGATTATCAGCACTCCCGAAAGCACGCTCAAGGCCATCGTCATGCCGACCAACGAGGAGTTGATGATCGCCCGTGAAACCGTCCGGCTCCTGACGGTTCCCTGCAAGACCGCCGCCTGCCCCGATCCCAATGGCGCACCCACCGTAAAATAGTCCGGACTGCAACCTTCACAGGACCCCTCCCATGCCGCTGCTCGACACCCTCATCCCGAAAGCCAGATCCGCCCGCAAAACCCTTGTGCTGCCGGAAGGCCATGATCAGCGGGTCATGCAGGCCGCTGCGAAGATCGCCCGCGCGGGCATCGCCGCAAACGTCATTGTGCTGGCCACGCCCCAGGAAGCCGCGGCCTCGGCCGCCGGCGTTTCCTTCGACGGACTGCCTGTCCGCCTCGTCGATCACCTTTCCTCCCCCGATACCGCCCGCCTGACCGACGCGTTCGCCGAACGCCGCAAACACAAGGGCGTCACCCCCGTCCAGGCCGCCAAGCTGATGCGGGATCGTCTGTACTTCGGCAACATGATGGTGCAAAACGGCATGGCCGACGGGTTGGTGGCCGGCAGCATCGCCTCCACCCCCGACATGGTGCGCACCGCCTTCCACTGCATCGGGACGGCGCCGGGCATCCAGACCGCCAGCAGTTTCTTCGCCATGGACCTTGCCCACCCCACCCCCGGCGGAGACCGGGTGCTTTTCTATGCCGATTCCGGCGTCAACCCGAACCCCACGGCCGAACAACTCGTGGATATCGTCGTGGCCACGATCCGTTCGTACCAATCGCTCATCGGAGGGCAGGCGCGCGTGGCCTTGCTCTCGTTTTCCACCCGCGGCAGTGCATTGCATCCGCTCGTGGACAAGATGACTCTGGCCACCCGCCTCGCGGCCCAGCGTGTCGCGGAACTGCGGATGGACGCCGTCGTGGACGGTGAACTGCAGTTGGATGCCGCCATCGTCCCCGCCGTGGCCGCCCGGAAGTGCGCCGACAGTCCCCTGAAAGGCGCCGCGAATATCCTCATCTTCCCGGATCTGCAGGCCGGCAACATCGGATACAAGCTCACGGAACGCCTTGCAGGCGCCACCGCCTACGGTCCGATCATGCAGGGGTTGGCCAAACCCATCAACGATCTCTCCCGCGGCTGTACGGCGGACGACATCGTCGGCGTTGCCGCCATCACGGTCTGCCAGACGGTCTGACGCTCTGCCCTGCCTGCCCAAGCCGGTCTTGCCTTTGCGGCCCCGTTTTGGTCCAATGGATGCCGTTTTCATTGAATCGAGGAGGAAACGACCATGTTTTTTGATCCGAAGTATCTCCTGTTCGTAGGCCCCGGCATGCTGCTGGCCCTCATCGCCACCATCAAGGTGCGGATGACCTTCAGCAAGTATTCCCAGGTTCCTTCCCGCCTGGGCGCGACGGGCGCGGAATCCGCGCGCCGGCTGCTGGATCAGCAGGGATTGCGTGATGTCGCCGTGGAACCCATCGGCGGCATGCTGAGCGATCACTACGATCCCACCACGCGGACGCTCCGGCTGTCCCCGGAAGTCTATAATTCGCACTCGCTTGCCGCCATCGGCGTCGCCTGCCACGAGGCCGGCCACGCCCTGCAGCACGCCACGGGGTTCGCGTGGCTCGGCATGCGCACCGCCCTGGTGCCCGCCACCCAGTTCGGCAGTTTCGGCTCCTACATCTTCTTCCTCATCGGCATGTTCTTCCACAGTCCGCAACTGATCCTCGCCGGCGCCCTTCTCTTCGCCGTCGTCGTGGCCTTCTCCCTCGTGACCCTGCCGGTGGAATGGGATGCTTCCGCACGCGCGCGCCGCCTCATGGTTTCCGCCGGAATCGTCTCGCACCAGGAGCAGGAGGATGCCGCCCGCGTCCTCAACGCCGCCTTCATGACCTATGTGGCCTCGGCGGTGACGTCCCTCCTGACGCTGCTCTATTACCTCTACCGCGCCGGACTGCTTGGCGGCCGGAGGAACGACTGATCATGGCCAGCGTGCTTGTGCCTTTCGCCGACGGCCTCGAGGAAATGGAGGCCGTTATCCTGGTGGACGTTCTGCGTCGCGCCGGCGTGGCGGTCACAACCGCCGGACTGACCGGCGGGCCGGTGACAGCCTCGCGCGGTGTGCGGCTTCTTCCCGACAAGGCCTGGGACGATATCCAACCCGACGCCTTCGATCTCCTGGCCATCCCCGGCGGCGCCGAGGGTGTCAACCGCCTCAGGGCCGACACCCGTGTTCTCGACACCGTCCGCGCCTTCCACAGCGCCGGCAAGTGGATCGCCGCCGTTTGCGCCGGCCCCTTGGTGCTGCAGCAGGCAGGCATACTCGGCGGCCGTCGCGTCACGTGTCATCCGGGCGTAGCCACACAGTTGACCGCCACCCCGCGTCTCGACGACCGCGTGGTTGTGGACGGCCGCCTGATCACCAGCCAGGGTCCCGGCACCTCGTTTGAATTTGCCCTGGCGTTGGTCCAGTGCCTTGCCGGGCGCGGTCAGGCCGCCGATCTTGCCAAGACCCTGATGCTCCCGATTTCCTAAACCACAGGGTTGGCGGGAACAGCACCGGACGCCAGCCATCCTTCCAACGGCGGATTATTTTTTCAGATTTTCCTTGGCAAGGGCGTTTCAATTCTGGCAATTTGACCCCTCGGCGGTGAATTGTGTCCTATTCTTGATTGTACGGAGTTCAAGGGAAAGTCATGGCGAAAACGAAAGCGGCTGAGCAGAAGAAGGGCCCCAAGGGGAAGGAAAAGGTTCCAGCCACCACAACACCCGCCAAGGGATCTCCATCCAAGGGAAAGACCGTCAAGGCAAAGCCCTCCACGGTTGCGCCCGCAAAAGCGCAACGGACAAAGGCTGAACCTGCTCGGAAGCCGAACGCCAAGTCCGGTCTTCCAAAGGCGCAACCTTCCAAGGCACAACCACGCAAGGATGGCGCCAAGCCGTCCGAATCCACCCACGGGCGCGCCAAAGGCGCTGCGCAAGGGCTCCTGCGGGAACCGGCGGAACAGACCGACCTGGAAGCCAAACCCGAAACCGAGGAAATCACCGAGGAAGTCGCCGCCACGGGTTCCTTGAGCTGGGAGGAACGCAGCCAGCGCATCAAGGACCTCGTCAAGCTCGCCGAGGAGCAGGGATACCTGACCTACGACGACGTCAACGAATTGATCCCCAGCTCCGTCATCAATCCTGACGAGCTGGAAGGATACATGGAACTCCTGCGAAGCATGGACATCGAGATCATCGAGGCGTCCGATGTCGAGAAATACCGCAAGGAACCACCCAAAACCCCGGCGGGCGCGGTGCCTCGCGCCGAACGACTGGATATTTTCGACGATCCCATCCGCATGTACCTGCACCAGATGGGGCAGGTTCCCCTGCTCACTCGCGAGCAGGAGGTGGAGATCTGCAAGCGCATCGAGACGGCGGAAATCACCGTCCGCACCCTGTTCAACGAGCTCGGCATCGCCGCCGACATGTACCTTGGCATGGCGGAACGCCTCGAAAACGGTCGCGAACGGTTCGACCGCGTTATCGAGGACAAATTCGTGGACAGCCGCGACAAGTACCTCCAGATTCTCCCGAAGGTCAAACGCGACATTCTCAAACAGCGTGACAGCCTCTTCCGGGAGTTCGGCACGGTCCGCAAGACCAAGACCACCATCACGCAGAAGGCGGCTGCCCTCAAGAACATGGATCGGTGCCGCAAGAAGCTGACCGCCCTGTTCGACAAGTTATACTTCAAGCAGAAGATCATCGAATCGCTGGCGGCCCGCGTGGAAGACGATTGCCGTGAGCTCATTGCCTGCATCGCCGCCATCGAGGCACAGGGCAAGGCCCGCAAGAGCCATAAGCGCGACACCATTCTGGCGGTCGAAGGCCGCCGTTTGCGGAAGTTCGAGGAACGCTTGTGCATGGAACACGAGTCCTTCGTGGCGAAATACAAGCAGCTCAAGGACGCCATGCGCAAGGGCATGGCCGCGCGGACGGAGATGGTCGAAGCCAACCTCCGCCTCGTGATCAGCATCGTCAAGAAATACATGAACCGCGGCCTGTCCTTCCTCGATCTCATCCAGGAAGGCAACACCGGCCTCATGAAGGCGGTGGAGAAGTTCGAATACCGCCGCGGCTACAAGTTCAGCACCTATGCCACATGGTGGATCCGCCAGGCGGCGACACGGGCCATTGCCGACCAGGCCCGCACCATCCGCATCCCGGTGCACATGATCGAAACGATCAACAAGCTGATGCGCGTGCAGAAGAAGCTGGTCCAGGAACTCGGACGCGAGCCGACCCCCGAGGAGGTCGCCGAGGAAATGAGCCTCCCCGCGGATCGGGTCCGCGCCGTCTACAAGATGGCCCAGCAGCCGATCTCGCTGCAGAGCCCGGTGGGCGACGGCGATGACGCGCATTTCGGAGATTTCATCGAGGACAAGGGCGCGGAAAACCCGTCGGAAATGACGGCCTACAGTCTTTTGAAGGATCGCCTGAAAGACGTGCTCGGAACGCTAACCGAGCGCGAACAACAGGTTCTGAACCTTCGCTTCGGGCTGGCCGACGGGTATTCGCGCACCCTCGAGGAAGTGGGCAAGCAGTTCAACGTAACCCGCGAACGCATCCGGCAGATCGAGGCGAAAGCCCTCAGGAAGTTGCGTCATCCCACGCGCATCCGGAAGCTCGAAGGGTTCATCGGGATGAAGTAGCGGGATACCCAACCACAACCCCCGCGCGTCAGTACGGAGAAGCATATGGAAACGACCGCATGTATGATGAGTTCTTGTGAATACCCCCTCTACACCCTGATTGCCGGTATGCTGGCGACTTTCCTGCTCGGCGTCCTGCTCGGCATGCGGGTCCGGGCGCGCCGCGGAGGCTCGCGGGTGATCCGCAGCACGGAAATCCACGTCGGCAACCTGGCGCCGGACACCTCGGAGCCAACCATCCGGAAGTGCTTCGAACGTTTCGGCGAAGTGCGCGACGTGCGGCTGATTGCCTCGCGCGGCGAGGATGACCGCAAGCCGTTCGCCTTCCTGAGCATGGGAAGTGTCGAGGCCGCGCAGGCCGCCGCCAATGGCATGAACGGCAAGGATCTGGACGGCAGCCGGGTTGTCGTAAGCGAGGCCCGCCCCCGCCGCCGCCGCAATGGCGGCGGACGCCGGTAACCCGGCCTATCCTTGCTCCGGGATCCGCCCCACCGCCCGCAACAATCCATCCAGGATCGTTGCCGGATGCGGTGGGCACCCGGGAATATAGACATCCACCGGTACCACGGACGCCGCCCCGCCGGCCTGCTCTGGATGCCCCGCGTACGGCCCGCCGGAAATGGCGCAACTCCCCACTGCGATCACGAGTTTCGGCGCGGGCACGGCCTCGTAGGTCTTCCGCAGGGCCAGTTCCATGTTGCGGCTCACCGGGCCGGTAATCACCAACCCGTCGGCATGCCGCGGGGAAGCGACGAACTGGATGCCAAACCGGCCAAGATCGAACCCGGGCGTGTTCAGCACATTGCAGTCCGCCTCGCACGCGTTACATCCGCCCGCGCTGACCTGCCGCAGCTTGAGCGACCGGCCGAACAGCCGGCGGGACGCCGCGCCGAGCGCCGCCGCCAGCGCCTTCTCGTCGCCGCCCCGCACCAGCGCCCCGCGATCCCGGGCCGCAAGCTGATGGTCGTTCGTAAACCGGACGGCGCCGCCGGGACACGCGCTCTCGCAGGCGCCGCAGAACAGACACCGCCCCATGTCCAGGACGGGCTTGCCGTCCCGACACGTCAACGCGCCGACCGGACACGCCTCGGCGCATTTCCCGCATTCCCCGGCCTTGCAGCGCGCCGGATCGAGCGCGGGCCGGCCCTTGAACCGGTCGGGCAGCACGGGCGCGGACGCCGGATAGGACATCGTCCGATACCCTTGCTTGCATCTGGCTGCCAACACCTTCAGCATCGTCGCCTCACAAATCGTGTCCGCAATAGGACAGGTTGAAACTCTTGTTGCACAGCGGGAAGTCCGAAATCTGCTGGTTGCGCAGCGCGAGGGCCAGGCCCATCCAGTTGTGGAAGGAGGGATCGACCACCTTGCCCCCCGCCAGCGCGCCCTCGCGATCGGTCATCAGCACATGGCAGACCTCGCCGCGCCAGCCCTCGACCAGCGACACGACCAGGCTGTCCGGCGCCATCCGGCCGGCGTCCCCGCTCATGGCGACGCCCTCGGGCAGGCTCTGCGCGACCTCCCGGATAAAGGTGATCGAGCGCTGGATTTCCAGCCACCGCACCAGGGCGCGGGCATAGACGTCGCCCGTCGTCGACGTCGCGATCGGGATCTGGTGGAAGCGGTAGAACCCGAAAGGATGATCCTGCCGCACGTCGCGCTCGATCCCGCAAGCCCGCGCCGCCGGGCCCACCAGGCCCAGCGCCTGGCCGTCGTCTTCCGGGACAGCGCCGGTTTCCTCGAACCGCGCCAGCACCGACGGCGTCGAGAACATCAACTCCACCGCGTTGCGGGTGTCGGACTCCGCGGCGTTCAGCCGTTTCAGCAATTCCTCGCACCGCGCGGGATCGAGATCGAACTGCACGCCGCCGGGCCGCACCAGATTCCGGCCGAACCGGTTTCCGCACAGGAGCGCGGTCATGTTCAGATACTCGCCGCGCAGCCGTCCGCAGTACGCGGCGGTCGGCAGGAATCCGACATCGCCGGCCAGCGCGCCGAGATCGCCCGCGTGATTCGCCAGCCGCTCGAGTTCCATCGCCACGGCGCGCAGGGCGTGCGCCCGGGCCGGCGTACGCACCCCGGCCAGCGCCTCGACGCCCCGCACGAAGGCCAGGGCGTGCCCGATCGTGGTGTCGCCCGCCAGGGTCTCGGCATAGTGAATGGCCCGTTTGCCGCCCCCTTTGAACAGCGCGCGTTCGACGCCGCGATGCTGGTAGCCGAGGGATATCTCCAGATGCAGCACGGTCTCGCCGAAGCACTGGAAACGGAAATGACCCGGCTCAATGACGCCGGCATGGACCGGTCCCACCGCGACCTCGTGAATCTCGTCGCCCTCGACCCGGAAGAAGTCGGTCACGGACGGCTCTATCGCTCCCCCACCCTCGCGCTGCCAGGCGTCGTGCCCCGGCCGGTACGAGCCGTGAAAGCGGATCGGCTTGAGCCAGGGGTGCCCGGTGGGCCGGACGCCCCACTGCTCCGCGATCTCGCGCTCGAACCAATGGGCCTGCGGGCAATCGGGCGTCAGGGCCGGATACTCGCGGTCCACGTCGGCGCACGCGGCGTGCAGGACGCCGCCGCCGTCATCCGCGAGGATGGCGAACAGGCGCACCCCCTCGCCGGCGGCGCCGGCCGGCTGCCCGAACAGCGCGGAGATGCGAAGCCCGTCGTCCACCCCGCTCACCACGCGGTCCCAGAAGATCGGAAGCGGGAGGACCGGAATGGCCGTCATCGCGACAGGCTCGCCGGAGCGGAGCGCGAGAAGGTCTGTCTTCGTGTTCACAGTCCTCCCCCCAGGGTCTGCGCGGCCTGGGCCAGCACGCGTTCCAGCCAGGACGGGATCCACAACCCCAGCGCCAGCACGCCTGCCGCGAGCGCCGCGGGAGGAACGACCGCCCAGGCCGCCTCACGGAAGGTGTCACGGCCGCCTTCCGGCGCCTCGCCCTGCGTCATCCTCAGCACGACCAAGGTGAATCCGACAAAGATCAGGGCGAGAATCGCGAGCGCCGCCACGCCGACCCAGGCGTGTCCGCCGAGGAAGGCTTCGCGCAGGATCATGAACTTGCTCACAAACACACCGAAGGGCGGCGTGCCCGTGATGGACAGGAAGCCGGCCATCCACAAGGCGCCGGTGACCGGCATGGCGCGGGCAAGCCCCTTCACGCCGGAACAGTTCTTGGTGCGGTAGGCCGCCAGGATCCCGCCGGCCACGAGAAAGAGCATGGCCTTGGTCAGCGAGTGGTTCACCGCGTGGAGCAGCGCCCCGAACACGGCGGCGCCGCCCAGCCCGAGCCCGAGCGCCAGGATCCCCACGTGCTCCACACTCGAATAGGCCAGCATCCGCTTGTAGTCCGTCTGCCCGAGAATGAACACCGCTGCCACCGCCATGGACACCAGTCCGAACCCGACCAGTAGCGGCCGGGCGAACTCCGTGTGTCCCGCGGCCACGAGCACCTGCCACACGCGCAGGATGCCGAGAAACGCGCAGTTCAGCACCGCGCCGGACAGGAGCGCCGACACGACCGACGGCGCCTCGCTGTGCGCATCGGGCAGCCAGGTGTGCATGGGGGCCAGGCCCATCTTGGTACCGTAGCCCACCAGCAGGAAGATGAAGGCCAGCTTCAACCAGACGAGGTGCGGCGCGGCGTCGGCGTGCGTCAGAACGGACAGCGCGAGGGACGCGGTGCGGCCCCCGGCCCCGAACGCCACGGCCAGGAAGAAGTTCCCGAGCAACGCCAGGGCGATGCCGACCGAACAGATCATCAGGTATTTCCACGCCGCCTCCAGCGACCGGTGGTGCCGGTGGAAGTAGATCAACGGCGCGCTGCACAAGGTTGTGCCTTCCACCGCCACCCACAGCACTCCCATGTGCCGGCTCAGACACACCAGGGTCATCGCGGACAGGAAGAGCAGCAGGCACCCGGTGAAGACCGCCTCAGGCTGGTTCTTGAAGAGCAACCCCTCCTCGAAGTCCGATACCGTCTCGCGCTCGCGCGACAGGTAGCCCGACGCGTAGCACGCGGCCGCCAGGAACAGGACGCTCGTAACCGAGAGAAAGAGCAGCCCCACGGCATCCAGTTCCAGCCACCCGCCCCAGGCCGGGGCCGGCAGCCGCCGCCAGGCGAGCAGTGTCAAGACCGAGTGACTTGCCGCCCCCGCGATCAGCAGGATCCGCCGCCATCCGTTGGACCGGGTGACGAAGGACTGGAGTCCCAGCACGGCCGGCACGATGACCAGGGCCCAGATCATGGCGACGCCTCCTCCCTCGACTCCGGAACCCGCGCGGGTTTCCAGTCGCTCAAGGCGGACAATTGATCGGTCTCGATATGATCGAACTCGCGATGAATGTGGAAGATGATGATGCCCATCAGGAACACGCCCACCAACACGTCGAGCAGCACGCCCAGTTCCACGAGGAGCGGCGAGTCCGGCACCAGCACCATGCCGACCACGTAGATGCCGTTCTCCATGACCAGATAGCCCAGGGCCTGCGTCACCGCCTTGCGGCGGGTCACGATCAGCACCAGGCCGGCGAACATCGAAAACAGCGCCGCAGGCATCATGTGGGGATGCACCCCGCTGCCGGAAGACGGCAGGTGGCGGCTCACCCATAGCGCAACTCCCAGGGCTATGACGCTGAGGAAGAGGGACGCCGTGTAGCCGACGTAGGGCTCCTTCTCCCGCCGCGCCTCAAAGCCGCGCATGATCCGCGACATCAGCCACGGGAAGAGCACGCTCTTCACGCCGATCGTCGTCACCGCAACGCCCGCGGTCTCCCACCCGATGTCGTGCCCCACCAGCAGGGGCAGGACTCCAACCAGCACGCCCTGCAGGGCGGCCAGCCGGACATACACGCCGAGCCGGCTCGACCCGAGCATCGCGAGGTCCGTGAGGACCAGCAGAATCATCACCATGTCAATCCACGACACAACTCACCTCAACTGAAGAAGCACCGCCAGGGCGCTGAACACCAGCGCCGCAAAGAGAATCTGCGGCACGCGCAGCAGGCGCAACCGCGCCATGCAGGATTCGACAGCGCCGACCGCGACCGCGGCCAGGAACACGCCGCCCAGGGCCGCCGCCGTGACAAACCAGACCGGCCCCTCGCGCACCGGCACGATCACGCCCGCCAGAAGACTCGCGAACACCCACAGCTTCAGCGACGCGCCGTAGGTGATGAACGCGAAATCCGGCCCGCTGTGATCGAGAACCATGACTTCGTGAATCATCGTGAGTTCCAGGTGCGTGTTGGGATCGTCGAAGGGGATCCGCGAATTCTCGGCAAGCATGACGACAAAGAAGGCCACGGCGAGCAGGGCCAGCGAAACGCCGCCCGCCGCCCAGAGCGCGGGATTGATCGCCGCATAGGAGGCCGACAGAGAGAGGTTGTGCGTCTCGCGTCCCAACGCCACAAGCCCCACCAGCAGCGCGGGCTCGGCGAGCGCGGAAAACTGCACTTCGCGGCTCGCGCCCATGCCCTCGAAACTCGAGCCGGTGTCGAGCGCGGCCAGCACGGTGAAGAACCGGGCCAGTCCGAGAAGGTAGATGCAGACAAAGAGATCGCCGGAGAACGCCAGCACCGCGGGCCCCGCGCCGAGGGGGACGAGGGCCAGCGCCAGCGTCACGGCGGCCAGCGTCACCACCGGCCCGGCCCTGAAGACCCAGGTCGTGGTGCGGCTATAGACGGCGCCCTTCCGGAGCAACCGGGCGAGGTCAAAATAGGTTTGCAGCAGCGGCGGCCCCCGGCGCCCCGCGAAGACCGCCTTTACGCGGTTGATCACGCCCAACAACAGCGGCGCCAGCACCAGCGCCAGGGCATAATGAAGGAGCGGCAGGAACAGTTTCATGCCTGCACCTTCAGCGCCCAGACCAGCAGGGCCAGCAACGTGATGACGATATAGAGCACATACACATGGATCCGGCCGGACTGGAGCCACTTCATGAAAGACAGCCAGCGGTCCACAACCCGGAAGAGGGGCGTGAAGAAGCGCTCGCGGAACACATCGCCGGTTTCCGTCTCCATGGAACTCGCCTGCGGGAACAGCCCCGCGGGCGGACGGAACCGGCGCCGGCTGCGCAGCACGGAGGCAAAGAGTCCCACCAGCGGCTGGGCGAACGACGTAGCCGTGTACTGCATCCGGGCCGCGGGCCGGGCGTACCCGCAGTCCCACGTGACCGAGGTTCCGACCGGTTTGCCGGCCAGGAAGAGGCGCCGGAAGACGGCCGCGACGACGATCAGGACCAACGCCAGGAGCGCCACGAACGACACCGCGAAGAGGGCCGTGCTCCCCGCCACCTCCTCGAACGCGGCCCCCGCGCGCGGCAGGTCTATCACCTGGGCCAGCACCGGCCGCAGGGCGTCGACGACCCGCGGGGCGGCGAGTCCGATCGCGGCGCAGGCCGCCGCCAGCACGAGCATCGGGACGAGCATGGGCAGCGGCGCTTCTTTCGCCGCGCCGGCTTCCGCGGTGCGCGGCTCGCCGAGAAAGACGATCCCGAACAGTTTGGCGAAGCACGCCGCCGCGAGCCCGCCGATCAACGCCAGCCCGGCGACGCCCAACATTAACGGAACGGCCGCCATCCCCGGCCCGGAGTTCACGCCCGACAGGGCCGACCAATAGATCAGGAACTCGCTCAAGAACCCGTTCAATGGCGGCAAGCCCGAAATGGCCGCGGCCCCCACCAGGAACGCGGTGCCCGTGAACGGCATCCGCTTGAGCAATCCCCCGAACCGGTCGCATTCCCGTGTCCCCGTTGCCTTCACGACGGCTCCTGCGCCGAGGAACAGGAGGCTCTTGAAAAGCGCGTGATTCAGCACGTGCAACAAGCCTCCCGCGAATCCCAGCACCGCCACGACCGGCATGCGCATACTCACGCCCATCAGGCCGATGCCGATTCCCAGTGCGATGATTCCTATGTTCTCCACACTGTGGTAGGCCAGCAACCGCTTGGCGTCGTGCTGCGCCAGGGCAAACAACACACCGAGAACGCCAGACACGATTCCGATCGTCACGAGTGTCCACCCCCACCACAAGGGCGGAACCCCAAGGCACGGCAAGAACCTCACCAGGCCGTAAATGCCCGTCTTGATCATGATCCCGGACATGACGGCGGACACATGGCTCGGCGCCGCGGGATGGGCCTCGGGCAGCCAGATATGCAGCGGCACGAAACCGGCCTTGGTACCGAACCCGATCAACAGGCAGATGAAAAGCCAGCCGCACACCGCGGGCTCCAGAGTCGCGCCCACGCCGCGCCAGGCCTCGAACTCGAGCGATCCCGTCTTCCGCGCCATCGCCAGCATGAAGATGAAGACGAACACGGTGCCGAGATGCGTGGCAATGAGATAGAGGCGGCCCGCCCGCCGCGTGTCGCGCTGTTCGTCCTCGTGCGTCACAAGGAAGAACGACGCCACCGCCATGAGTTCCCAGGCGGAGAGGAAGAGCAACGCGTTCCGGGCCAGGATGACCAGCGCCATGCCGACGACCAGCAGGTTATACCAGAGCCAGGCCAGACCGGCGCGTGCGCCGCCATGCCCGTCCATGTAGCGTGCGCCGTACAGGGCCGCGAGACCGCACACCAGAAAGAGCGCGGCCAGGAACAGGGCGCTCAGCGGATCGACGCCGACGGAGAACGCACCGCCCACTTGCGGCAGCCAGGGGAGCACGAGGCTCGCGGAAAAGACGTCGAGCACGAATCGCAGCGATATCCAGAAGCCCGCCGCGCAGGCCAGCACCGCGCCGCCCGCGCCGGCGAAAAGACTCAGCCTCGGACGGCCGCACAGCACGAAGGCCAGCATTCCGCTCGCCGCCAGAGCCATCAGAACTGCCATCAGCCCGGTCATGACGACGCCTGCCCCGTCCCGCCTGCCGACGCCGCCCGGGCCGTTTCGATTTGACGGGCGGCATCCAGAATGGCCTCGCGGGTGGCCTGTCGGGAAACGGCTTCCGCAAAACCCTTCTCGCGCAAGGCGTGCGACAGCCGGGCCAGCAGATAGAGATGGACGCGAACCGTGGGACTGATCAACGTGAACAGCGTGTGGACCGGTTGTCCATCCAGCGCGCCAAACTCGACCGGCTGTTCCAGAAAACACAGGGAGATGGCAGGACGGCTCACGGACAGCACAATCGGATTGCGGACATGGGGAATGGCGATGCCGTCGCCAATTCCCGTCGAAGCCATGGACTCGCGCGCCAGCAGGACCCGCAGAAGCAAATCACGATCCATATCCGGCGGAAGTTTCATGACGTTCACCACCGACCGTAAGGCTGATTCCTTGTCGCTGCCTTCCAACCGATAGAAAATTCCGCCAGCCTCTATGGATTCGGCCAGATCCGGCATCAGGTCCGGCCCGGCATCCCGTTCCAGGAACATTTCGGCCGAAACGTTGATCTTCCGGGCTGTTGCCCACTCCAGGAGTTCCGCGCGGTTGAACCGGTACTGATCGTTGACCTTATAGGCGGGAATCTGGCCGCCTTGAATCCAACGATAGATGGATTTCTCCGATACGTTCAGTATTTGTGCGACATCCCTGACACCTAGTTGCATCGCCAATCATCCCAAAGTGTGATCTGGTCAAATATGGACATTGTTTATACGTTTGTCCTTACAAAGTCAATAGGCGCGACTGCAATTCTTGCTCCGTCTTTTCGTGACAAACGCGGCAGAAATAGACTTGCGCAAGAAACAAAGCAAGGATGGTGCGCCTGGCGCGGGTCGAACGCGCAACCTTCAGCTCCGGAGGCTGACACTCTGTCCAATTGAGCTACAGGCGCAAAAGAAAGGCCGACACTTTGCAGTACACGGGCGGGAGAGTCAATACCTGAATCCTGACATCACCCGTTCTTCTTCTCAAACTCCTTCATGAACGCCACCAGCGCGTCCACGCCGGCCACGGGGAAGGCATTGTAGATCGAGGCGCGGACTCCGCCCACCGACCGGTGCCCCTTCAATCCCTTCATCCCCGCCTTGGAGGCCTCCTTCACAAACTGCTCCTCCAACGCCTCCGTCGGCAACCGGAACGTGATATTCATGTCGGAGCGGAATTCCCTGACAGCTGTCGCCTTGTAGAACCCGCTGCTGTCCAGCGTCTGGTAGATCTTCGCGGCCTTGTCCACATTCTGCTTGTAGAGCGCCTCCGGACCCATCTTAAGCATCCACCGCGTTACCAGCATCAGGATGTAGATGCCGAACGTCGGCGGCGTGTTGTACAGCGAGTTCTCCTCGATGTAGGTCTTGTACTTGAGCATCGTCGGCGCCTTCTCCGGCGCCTTCTCCGCCAACTGCTTGCGCATCACCACCACCGCCATGCCCGACGGCCCCAGGTTCTTCTGCGCCCCGGCATAGATCAGCCCGAACTGGTTGATGTCCAACGGACGCGAAAGAATGTCCGACGACATGTCCGCCACCAGCGGCGCCTCGGTCTTCGGGAACACCTTCCACTGCGATCCGGCAATGGTTTCGTTGGAAGTGATATGCACGTACGCCGCGCCCTTGGTCAGCTTCAAATCCTCATTCTGCGGCATTCTCGTGGGGATGTCCTTGCCGGTGTTCGCCGCCAGATTCACGTTGCCGACAAACTTGGCTTCCTTGACCGCTTTGTTGGCCCACGCGCCGGAATCCACGTAGTCGGCCGTCTGCCCCGGCCCGAGCAGGTTGATCGGCACCATCGAGAATTGCAGGCTCGCCCCGCCCTGGACGAAAAGCACCGTGTAGGCATCCGAAAGTTTCAGGAGCTTTGCCACGTTGGCAATCGCTTCCTGGTGCACGGCATCGTACTCCTTGCCGCGATGGCTGTGCTCCATGATGGACATACCGGAACCGTTGAAATCCAGCAGTTCCTTCCGGGCTTGTTCCAATACCTCTTCCGGCAACACCGCAGGACCCGCTCCAAAATTAAACACACGCGCCATACAAGACCTCCCTGTTGAGTTGGATTCCAGAAACGCCCACAGTCTACCCTCAAACGCCGCACTTTCAACGCCGAAATTGGAAGGCGCACCGCGCGCTGTGCCATCGCGGCGCACCGACTTCTCCGCCCGGCAGGGTCCGTCCGCTCAGCCGGAGAACTGCATGTCGTACAGCCGCTTATACAGGCCCTTCGATGCCAGCAGGCCGTCATGTGTGCCCTGCTCGGCAATTCGTCCGCCGTCGAGAACAATGATCCGGTCGCAGTCGGCAATTGTCGAAAGCCGATGGGCAATCGCGAACACCGTCCGCCCCGCCATCAGTTCATGCAACGCCGCCTGCACCAGGCGTTCCGATTCGGTATCCAACGCGCTGGTCGCCTCGTCAAATATCAGGATCGGCGGATTGCGCAGAATCGCGCGGGCAATGGCAAGCCGCTGCCTCTGGCCGCCGGACAGCCGAACCCCCAGGTCGCCGATCACCGTCTCATAGCCTTGCGGCTGCTGCAGGATGAACTGATGTGCATTGGCCCGCCGCGCGGCGTCCATGATCGCCCCGCGCTCCGCCCCCTGCGAACCATAACTGATGTTGTTGGCAATCGTGTCGTTGAACAGGATCGTGTCCTGCGTGACGATCCCCATCAACCGCCGCAGCGAACGAAGCGTGTAGTCACGCACATCATGGCCGTTGATGCACACACGACCGCCAGTCACGTCGTAGAACCGGGGCAGCAGGTTCACCATCGTCGTCTTGCCCGCCCCCGATCCGCCCACAATGGCAATCCGCTGCCCGGCGCGAACATCCAGCGAAACTCCATCCAGGATCTTCCTCTCGCCGTACGAAAACACCACATTGTCAAAGCAGACCGATTCCACCCGCGGATCCGCGTCCGCGGCGCCAGGCCGTTCCTGCACCTGCACCGGCGTATCCAGAACTTCAAAAATCCTGTCCCCCGCCGACACCGCCTGCTGAATCTGCAAATGCATGCGGCTGAGTTTCTTGACGGGCTCATACATCATGAACAACGCGCCGGCGTACGTCATGAAATCACCGAACGGCATCTGACGGTATCGCACGTACACCAACACCAGGCTGACTCCGATCGTGGAAATCAGCACAATAATCGGCTCCACGGCGGCGTTGGCCCGAGCCACCTTGATCACCCGCCGGAAGAACCCCAGGTTCTGTTCCCGGAAACGTCCGATCTCGTATTCCTCCATGCCGAAGGCCTTGACCACCCTGACGCCCGAAATCATCTCCTGTAGCACGCTCACGAGATCGGCCACGCGTCGTTGCGCTTCCCGGGTGAACCGGCGCACCCGCCGGCCGAACAGCGCCACGGGGACAATGCACACAGGAAAGAGAACCAGGCTGATCAGGGCTAGGCGCGTATCCACCCAGAAAAGCCAGACCACCGCTCCGATCAGGGTCAACGGCTGCTTCGCAATATCCTCCACCACCACCGACACCGCGTTTTCCACCGCCATCGTGTCGTTCGTAGTCCGGGAAATCAGTTCCCCGGCCCGGCTCTGGGAAAAATACGAGAGCGACAACTCGTTAAGATGGGAGAAGACGGCGTTTCGCAGATCCATCACCACCCGGGAACCGACCCAGCGGATCTGGTAGCGGCTCAGGTATTCCGCGATCCCCCGGATCACGCCGATGAGCGGCAGCGCCAGCGCGGTCAGCAACACAACCTTCATCGAAGTTGTGTCGTCGTAGAACTTCGGTATGCCCTTGTTGATAAAGGCCAGCAGCCCCGCATTGGCGCCGGCGAAAACCGCGCCGAACACAACGCCCCAGCAAAGGCGTGCCCAGTACGGACGAGTGTACCCCAGCAGTCGCCGGTACGTGCCCGCATCCCTGCGGGCGTCACGGGAAAACGTTTGTTCTCGGTGCTCCATAGATTCCTCACCGCCACTGTGGGCGAACATACCGCACCCTCGCGGGAAATGCAAACGCCCACGTCGTCCCCCGCCCGATCATCCTGTGCCTTCCGGTTCTGCCCCTTGCGCCGGCCGGAAATCGTGCAACTGCAGCTGCAGGGAGGTCCGCCCCTGGCAACAGTTCTGACGGGCCGAAAAGGCTATATCGAGAAGCCCCTCCGGCACTTGACGATCGCCCATGTTGAACCCGATGGCTTCGCAGGAGCGCCCCCCCGATATCACTGTCAGCTTGAGATGCGCGCCGCCCACCACCCGCGGGGCGCCGGCCACCCGAACCTCGCGCATTCCCCAAACCGGTTCCGGATTGCCTTCCCCGAACGGCGCCATAAGCCCCAGAACCCTGGCAAACTCTCTTTCCTGGACATCCCCAAGACTCACCCAGCCGTCCAATGACAGCGCCGGCTTCGTCTCCACGCCCGCAAGGGCCTCCGCGCACATCTCGTGAAATGCCGCCTGGAAACGCTCGAAATTGTTCCGGTGGATTTCCATCCCGGCCGCCATCGCATGGCCCCCATACCTCGTCAGCAGCGGTTCGCAGGTCTTGAGCCCACTGAGCAGGTCAAATCCCTCCACGCTGCGGCAGCTTCCCCGTCCCCTTCCATGCTCGTCGAAACCAATGACAATGGTCGGACGCCCGTACCGCGTGGACAGCCGCGACGCCACAACACCGATAACTCCCCAATGCCACCCTGAGCCACCCACCACAATGGCCGGATGCGTCACTGGATCAAACGAGCCGCCCTGTCCGGCTTCAATCTGTTCGATGATGTCCTTTTCGATGCGCTTGCGATCGCGATTGAGCCCATCCAGCGATTCGGCCAGACTCCGCGCCTTGTCTTCGTGTCGTGTCAGGAGCAGTTCCATGGCGGCGTCCGCCGTTCCCATCCGGCCAGCCGCATTCAACCGGGGCCCCAGCACGAATGCCACGTGATAGGATCCCCATTCCCCGGACGACCCGGCGACCTCGCCCAAGACGCGTATCCCCGCGCGATCGCGCCGGTTCAGCCTGGCCAGCCCGTGTGACGCAAAGATCCGGTTTTCCGCGAGCAGCGGCACCACATCGGCGATCGTCCCCAGCGCCACAAGATCCAAGTGCTGACGCAAATCCACCGATTGCACTGCCTCCTGGCCCTTGTCCCGCCCCGCCTTGAGCAGGGCATGGCACACCTTGAAGGCCACTCCCACTCCGGCCAGTGTGAGTGCCGACGGGTCGCTGCCCAGTTTCGGATTGACCACCGCCACGGCCGGAGCGACAGGTCCCTCCCCAACCTCGTGATGGTCCGTTACCACCACGTCCACGCCCGCCTCGCGGGCAACCCGGACCGCCTCGGTTGAACCGGTACCGCAGTCGGTGGTCACAATGAGTCCCGGATGGAACTGCTCCAGGCATCGGCGGACGGATTCGACTCCCAGTCCGTATCCTTCCTCCGCCCGGTTGGGCAGAGACCAGGCCACCCGGCCCCCCAGCGCCCCCAGCACCTCCACCAGGAGGGCCGCGCTGGTAATTCCATCCACGTCGTAATCGCCGTAGATGACGACAGACTCGCCGGACCGCACTGCCGCCCAGATCCGCTCCACCGCCTTCTCCATCCCCGGCAGCAGGAACGGATCCGACAGATCGCTCAGGCGTGGATGCAGGAAACGGTCCGCAGCGGAGGGCGACTGCACGCCCCGCCGGGCCAGAACCCCGGCCAACGCGGCGGGAACGCCGGGAATGGCGTCCGTTCCCGCCGGCGTCCGCATTGCAGAAGCTGCGCGCCAGCGCTTCACGCCAGCGACTTGGACCCCAGCTCAGGCGTCTTGAACTTGTACCACAACAGCACAACCGGTGTGGCAATGTAGATCGTCGAGTACGTGCCCGACAGCATGCCGACGAACATCGCGATCGAGAAGTCCCGGATCGCTCCGCCTCCGAATACCAGCAGGCACAGCACCGATACAAACGTCAGGAAGTTCGTCAACAGCGTCCGCGCCAGCGTCTCGTTCATGCTCTGGTTGCAGATGTCGAGGAACGACTTGCCGCGCACCATCCGCAGATCTTCACGGATACGGTCGAAGATCACGATGGTGTCATTGACCGAATAACCGACGATGGTCATCAGGGCCGCCATAACCGTCATGTTGATCTGCACGCCCAGCAGATGACAGACGCCCGCTGTCACCAGAACGTCATGGAATAGGGCCGCAACGGCTCCCATTCCAAATCCGAGTTCGAACCGGTGCCAGATGTAGATGATCATGGCCACCAGCGAAAGAGCCAGGGCGATCGTGGCCTTGCGCTTGAGCTCGCTGCCGATCTGCGGCCCCACATCATCCTGCTGCAGCAACTTGAACCCCGAGGCCGCAAACTTCTCGTCCATGACGGCCTTGATCCGTCCGCCCTGTTCCGCATTCGCGGCCTTGATCTGCAGGAACTCATGCCCGCTCTGCATCTCCTTCTGATAAAGCGGCGTCGCATCCTTGATCCCCGCGG
>Ga0116202_10000445_pt1 | contig 22830 bp, 21 predicted proteins | sample LakKivw325mmetaG_FD_94479 | JGI IMG/M metagenome (GOLD analysis project Ga0116202, IMG submission 94479) | Anoxic lake water microbial communities from Lake Kivu, Rwanda to study Microbial Dark Matter (Phase II) - Lake Kivu water 325m metaG | ecosystem: Environmental > Aquatic > Freshwater >... | reverse complement strand
ACCTAAGACAATGGATGGGCGGCCTCTTTTTGGTCCTCGCTCTCTTTTATGGCGGACTGGCCTACATTTCTTTCAGAAGAGGCAGCGAGTTTAACAGGCTTGGCTATTTCTCATTGGGCGCGGCCATCGTCATATTCAGCGTGGCTATACCGGTCCAGGCAGGCGATTCGGCGTGGACAACGATTGGCTGGGCCGCCGAAATGGTACTCCTGGTGTGGCTGTCGTTCCGACTTAAAATGCAGCAGTTACGCTACTACGGCTACGCTGTTTTCGCTTTCCTCCTTGGCCGCCTGCTGTTTTTCGATACTTCCGTAAACCTTCACGATTTCCGTCTGATTTTGAACGAACGAGTTCTAGCTTTCGCGGCGGGTATTGCCGCCATGTACCTTTCGGCGTATCTGGTGTGGCGAGAAAGAGACAACTTCGGGCAGTGGAAGGCGCCGGCCGGGGCCTTCATTATCGCCGCTAACGTCTTCACGCTCTGGGTACTCAGCTTCGAGTCATGGGATTACTTCGGCAGCCAGCTCTTACTGGTGCGGTCAGGATCCGCCGCCGCCAACTCCCTCAGGAATGCCCAGAACCTGTCTCTTACCATATTGTGGACGCTTTACGCTGTGATTCTGCTGGTTATAGGTGTGGTGAAACGGTGGCGGTTATTGCGGCTAGGGGCTCTGGTGCTGCTGGCCATACCGATTCTCAAGCTTTTCGTATACGACGTGTTTGCTCTGGAGCGGGTATATCGTATTGTAGCCTTCGTCGGTCTCGGACTGCTTCTTATAATCAGCGCCTATCTTATCCAGCGCCACAGCAAAGCCATCCGGGGTTTCCTGATTAAAAAATAACCGCCAGCAGACCGGGTTTTATTCGTGGCGGAACATTGACAGTAATTACCTTCCGTGATAATCTGCTGAACAACAATCCCCACTCCACTGGAGGTACCTGTGGACTTAACACTAGTTGAAGCGCTGACTATCGGAGATGCCTGGTTTCAGTGCCTGGACAAAGCCCTGTTGCACGGCCGGACGTATCGTATCCAGCAGGGCAGTTTCGAGGGCACTCACCGTAAAGAGATACCCCTGGTGGCTATAATAATTCGCAACCCGGGCGTCAGGCCACTAAGGCCGGACGTACCCGCGGGCGTACCGGCACCCACTACAGACGAGGTTATCCACGACTACATGTCATACCTGATGACCGGTGCCAAGCAGGAGAACGAGGAGTACACCTACGGCGAGGACCTGGCGCCGCAAATCGACGAGGTTATCAGGCGCTATAAAAAGGGAGCCGATACCAACCAGATGTGCATGACCATCGGTAACCGTAAAAGCATCAAACTGAAAGACCCACCCTGTTTGAGAGTCGTGGACACACGCGTCCAGGAAGGCAAACTCAATTTCATTCTGTATTTTAGGAGCTGGGACCTGTGGGGCGGTTTGCCCACCAACCTCGGCGGCCTGCAGCTTTTGAAGGAGTACATTGCCCAGGAGATAGGCGTCAAAGACGGCTCTTTGATTGCCTTCAGCAAAGGGCTTCACTTATACGAACACTGCTGGGACCTGGCTAAGATGGTGCTCCACATGCCACTCGAATAAATGTAACTGCCACTCAAGCTGCCATTCATAATCGATATCCCGTCGAACTTGCATAAGCCTCTGCGTTATGATTAAATATATCTATACCTAGTGATTCTAGGTAGTGAGCTAACATGAGTTCAGTTCAGGACGTCCCCGGACTCAATCTACTCCTGTCACTTAAAGACAAGAGAGCTATTGTCACCGGCGGTGCCAGGGGCCTGGGTCTGGCCATTTCTTACCGTCTCTCAGAGGCCGGCGCTACCGTGGTCATCGGCGATGTCGACGGCAACCTGGCCAGGGAATCAGCACAAGTTCTGGGTAAATCCGGATACAAATCGATCCCTTTTCAGTGCGACGTCAGCCGCGAAGACGAGGTGAAAAAAATGGTGGAAACGGCTGCCGGGCAAATGGGCGGCATCGATATCCTGGTAAACAATGCCGGCATCTTTCCCCGGATATCGCTGCAGGAAATGACTGCGGAAGACTTTGACAGGGTAATCTCCGTCAACCTGAAGGGCACCTTTTTATGCAGCCGCGAAGTATGCCGGCTGATGATCGAGCAGCGGACCGGCGGCACCATAATAAACCTGGCTTCCATCGATGCCGTGCATCCCTCCGAGAAGGGGATGTCCGCCTACGATGCCTCCAAGGGAGCTGTCCTGTCGCTGACAAAGAGCCTGGCGCTGGAGCTCGGTCAACACGACATCCGGGTGAATGCCATTGCGCCGGGCGGTATTTTGACCGAGAGCCTGGCATCTCTAGTAACCGACGCACCGTCGACGCAGGGCAAAGCCCAGCTGAAAAAATTCATGGCCCGCATGGTGCTGGGTCGAATGGGCAGAGCCGATGAGGTGGCCAGGGTGGTTCTTTTCCTGGCATCGGAGATGTCCAGCTACATCACCGGAACACTGATAACCGTAGATGGCGGCTATCTCATTTCATAATGGGCCTGGCCATCGGACCCGAAATCAATATGGCAAGGGGGATTTAAAATGTCTAAAGTAATGATAATGACCGACACGGTAGCTTCGGTGCCGGATGAATTAACAGCCAGATACGGCATAATGGTGGTACCTGCAGCCATAATATCTTTCAACGGCAGTCAATATATAGAAGGCAGGACCCTCAACGCTACCGAAGCCTACAACCTTATTACTAAAGACCCGGACAGATTCGTAACCTCACCACTGACACCGGCTCATCTGGTAGAGGAGTACAGTCAGATTCCTGCCGACGTAACGGATGTTTTATTTATAACCATATCTTCAGGGCTGAGTGCGGTTAATAAAGTGGCCACTTTAGCCGCCGATGTATATTGCCAAAATTCTCCCCAAAAAAGAATAAAAATATTCGATTCTAATAGCTGCGCCGGAGGCCAGGGGATGGTGGTTCTGGCTGCGGCCAGGGCGGCGGAAAAGGGCATGACGCTGGAACGAGTGGTTGAAGTAGCCCAGGAAGCGCGACAGAAGACGAAGGGCTTGATGATACTCGATACCCTGCGCTACGTTTACCGCACCGGTCGCATGTCCAAGGAGGACGCTCTCAAGGCGGCTGAGTCCAACATCAAGCCGATCAATAAAATAGGAGTCAACGGCACCGTGGAATTCGTGGATGCCGTAACCAAAAGAGAGGCCGGCTACAAACGACTGTTGGAGCTAGTTTCTCAGGAAGCGACCACCAGGTCCCTTCATTTCATGCTCAGCCACGCCGCCGCTCCCGAAATGGTGGAGCGATTTGCGGGCATGATAAAGGAAAACTTCGACTGTTTGAGCCTGGTGGTAAGCGATTACAGCCCGGTCATGGGTTACGGGGCTGGCCCTGGATGCCTGTTCGTTGCCTTTCATCCGGAGCTGGATTTGCTCAAATAGCCACCCTGTCATAAAATGTAGCTTTATACTTAAACTTCATGACTAACAAATAATGACTATTTCTAAACCAGAAACGAACGTCGAGTTGCCAACCCTCGAAAAATTCCGGAATATCAACCGCACGTTTCCCCACACCGAGCATATTTTGCAGCAAAAACGTGACGGTAAAAAAGTTTTCGGCTGGCTGTGCACTTACGTACCGGAGGAAATATTACATGCAGCCGGCATACTACCCGTCCGCATCACCGGCTACTCAAATGAAGTGGAACTGGACGACGGCAATGCCTACCTGTACATCAACAACTGCTCTTTCTCGCGCAGCTGCCTGCAAATGGGGCTGAGGAAAGAGTACGAATTCCTCGATGGCGTGGTCGGCGGCTCCACCTGTGACGGCGCCCGACGCTTGTTTGACCTGTGGCGACATTATATCGGCACACCGTTCTATCATGTGCTTACCGTGCCCCGGAAGTACTCCGAGAAAGCGCATGCCCTTTATTTAAACGAGGTCATTCAATTCAAGGAACACCTCGAAGAATATATGGGTTTCAAGGTAACCGACAAAGCCCTCCACCAGTCCATAAAGCTGTACAACCAATCGAGAGACCTGCTGTGGCAGCTCTACGAGCTCCGAAAATCTCCCAGCCCTCCAATTACCGGCACCGAGACCATGGAAATTTCGAACGCGAGCTATCGTATGCCCAAGGAAATTTTCAACGAATGGCTCAAGTCTCTGCTCGACGACCTGAAGCATTCATCCAGGGAGCATACCGGCCGAGCTCGGCTGATGCTGGTGGGCAGCGTTCTGACCAATACAGACTTCATCAAGGCCATCGAGGACCAGGGCGGGCTGGTAGTGACCGATGAGCTGTGCACCAGCACCAGGTACTGGGGCGACCGGGTTAAGCTGGACGGTAACGAGCCGCCGGTCAACGCTATAGCCAGACGGTACCTGAACAATTATCCCTGCGCCCGAATGTTTCCCTCCGATGAGCGCTTTAATCGCATAGTAGACGCCGCTCTAAAGTTTAACGTCGATGGCGTCGTCAGCCAGACAATCAGATATTGCGTGCCTTATGCCCATGACTTACCGCTGCTGACCAGGAGGCTCAAAGAGCACAACATACCCGTTCTCTCTCTAGATGTCGAGTATGGCACATCGGGTTCCGGTCAAATACAAACGCGTGTGCAGGCTTTCCTGGAAATGCTGGAGGCTAAGAAAAAATGAAGGCCACGGGTAAAAATAGTATTGAGTCCATTCTCCGGGCCTGCCGACTGATCATGAAAATGGGTCAGGGCACGGCTGACATGAGCCCCAGCCGTACGATGTACTACAAAATGTTGATTAAATATTTTTCGAGCCTGCTTCAGGCTAAAGAGAACGGAGATTTTATAGCCGCGCACACGGTCTTCTTCCCCGCCGAAGTGATATACGCCATGGACCTGGTGCCCATGCATACCGAAACAACCACCTGGATGACGGCGCTGTTTACCGGCGAATGCAGCGATATACTGGCCGCCGGCTCCAGCCTGGGTATGGCCTCCGAGATATGCACTCCCCATCGCGGGCTGGCCGGCGCCTTTGCCATTGGCGCACTGCCCCGGCCGGACGTCATGCTATGGTCTAACATGGTCTGCGATAACACGGCCAAGAGCGGGGAACTGGTCATGGAGCTGTGCGATTGCCCGGGCTTCTTCATCGATCGCCCCTTCAAGGACAGTCAATACGAGGTTAATTATCTTGTAGGGGAATTACAGGATCTGGTCAAGTTTCTGGAAGATAAGTCCGGCAGAAAGATGAATTGGGATAAGCTGTCCGTAATCGTGGCCCGTATGGACAAGCAGATTGAGCTAATCAGGCAGATAAACGAGCTCCGCAAAAGCGTGCCCACGCCGTTCCGGGCGACGGGTTTCCTGGAACTGCTGTCTGTAGACTATCTATTTCCGGGCCAGCCCGAGGCCATAGAATATCTGGAGACATTGCTTGCCGAGCTGTCGGAGATGGTGAAAAAAGGCGAAGGCGCCGTCAGCCGGGAGCGCTTCCGCGTTATGAGCTTATTTATTCCGCCCATGTACCTGATTGCATTTCTGGAGAAAATCTCGCAGGAATACGGCGCCGTATCGGTCATCGAGCCGTTCTTTACTTTCTGGGGCGAGGGCAGGCTTGATCCTGCACATCCGCTGGAAAGCGTGGCCAAAAAGTCGTATATGATTCCGGAGATGCGAATGTACCGTCCTATGGACGATCTGGCATTGGACGCCATAGTCGACTGCGCGCAACAGTACAAGGTGGACGGCGCCATCTTCTATGCCGACGTAGGCTGCCGGCACAGCTGCGCCACCATTAAGCTGTTTAAAGACTCCCTGAACAGGATTGACATACCCATGCTGACGCTGGACTGCGATGTGGTAGATCCCACCATAACATCGGAAGAAGAATTCAGGGAAAAACTCGAGCGATTCTTCGAGCTTCTGGAGGAACGCTGATTTCGGCTATGAACGTGGCAGGACTGGATATAGGTAGCCTGACCACTAAAGTGGTCGTTATAGAGGACGATACGATCGCTTCTTCCGGGGTCATTCCATCGGGCGAAGAGGCCGAGTCGACTGCACGAGAAGCCCTAGCGCAAGTCAGTATGCGTGCACATATCGACTCGAATGGAGACCTTTATATCGTCTCCACGGGAATCGGCGGGAAATCTATCTCTTTCGCCCAACAGCAGAAGTCGATTACCACCTGCCTGGCTCGAGGTATATCGCGACTTTTCCCGACGGCACGCCTTCTGATAGACATGGGCGCCGAGAGTATCACTATTGTTAAACTGAACGAGCGTGGCCGCGTGTCCGACTGGCTGGGACACGATAAGTGCGCCGCCGGCACCGGCATTTTCCTACAACAGATGGCCAAACTTATGCAGATGCCTTTAGAGGAAATGGCTAAAATTTCATTAAACGCTAAATCGCCCGCCGAAATCTCCAGCACCTGTGCCGTGTTCGCCGAATCGGAGGTCATCTCCCACGTACATCGCGACCCGCCGACCCCTAGAGAAGACATTGTGGCCGGTATATATTCTTCACTGGTCAGCCGCGTTATGGCGCTGGCCAAAAGGGTCGGCATTGAAAAAGACGTGGCAGTTTCCGGAGGAGTCGCACTCAATATTGGCCTACTCACCACGCTGGAGAAAGAACTCGGTTTTAAAATCCTAGTGCCGGAGCAGCCGCAGCTCGTGGCTGCGCTCGGAGCCGCCATAATCGCAGGAGAGAACATTGACCGGTAAATCCGTAATAGTGACCGGAATCGATATCGGTTCCAGGGCCGCCAAGGTAGTTATCATGAAAGATGACAAAATCATCGCCTCGGCTATTCGCGATACCGGACCCGAAAGCGCCAAAACGGCTTATATGGCATTGGCTGCGGCGCTAGACGGCACCGGGCTGGCACTGGACAGCATTGACTATGTCGTGGCCACCGGCTACGGCAGAGTGCTGGTTCCCTTCGCCAACGAAAACATCTCCGAGATAAGCTGCCATGCCAGGGGCATCACCTGGTACTTCCCTTCGGTGAAGACCATACTCGATATGGGCGGCCAGGACTGCAAGGCCATCAACTGCAACGGCTCCGGAACGGTAACCAACTTCGTCATGAACGACAAATGCGCCGGAGGCACCGGCCGGTTTCTGGAAATGATAGCCGACGTACTCAACGTTCCTTTGAATAATATCGGCGAGGTCTCGCTGTCATCCGATAACGCCATCCCCTTCAACACCATTTGTGCCGTCTTCGCCAAGACCGAGGCCATAAACTACCTGAGAAAAGGCGTGGCCAAGAGCGATATATTAGCCGGGCTGCACGAAGCCATAGCCGTCAGGTCGGTTAATCTGCTGCGGCGTGTCTCCATCGAGAAGGACTTCACCATCACAGGAGGTATTTCCAAAAACAGCGGGCTGGTTAAGAAGCTGACCGATAAAATCGGCCTGCAGCCGCTCATGTGTGAAGACCCGCAGCTGGCCGGGGCCCTGGGCGCGGCGCTGTTCGCCAGGGAACGGCTGCTGGGCTTAACTACAAAGACTCTCAAAGTTCAATACGGTTATTCGGATGGTACCGGAGATTACTTTATAACCGTCGATACCGAATTATGCGACGGCTGCGGGAAGTGCGTGGAAGCCTGCCCGGCGGGAATTCTGGTGGCCCAAATGGGCGAACAGGGCTTGATAAAGGTCAAGGTAAAAGATGAAGCCAGAAAGAAACTTGGCTTTCTGTGCCCCGGATTTGAGGTATGCAGCCGGACTAATAAGCTGAACTGTCATAGCGCCTGCGTTAACAACGCCATCAGTCACAGCTGGTAATATTTTCATAATGTAGAGGAGGGTTGAATGGGTAAGAAATTAAAGATAGCCGTCGATATTATGGGCGGCGACTTCGCGCCCGACGAAATTGTTAAGGGAGCCGCGCAGGCCGCCAAAGACCTGGGTGTGGATATCATTTTAGTGGGCACCAAATCGGCGCTGGAAAAGTCAGTCGCCACCTTCAGTACTGTCAGGCTACCGGTCCAGCAGGTCGAGGCAACAGAGATGATCAAGGACGGCGAGGAGCCAGCTTTTGCCGTAATGCGCAAGCCCAACAGCTCGGTGGCGGTGGCGGCCAGGCTGGTCAAGAGCGGAGACGCCGATGCCATGGTCAGCGCCGGTTCCACCGGAGCCTGCATGGTGGCCGCGTTTCAGCACGTCGGAGTTCTGTCTGGAATCGAAAGACCGATGGCCGGCGGCGCTTTCCTCGGGCTGGCTCCGAAGACCGTCGTGCTGGACCTGGGTGCCAATGTCGGCTGCCAGCCGTACCATCTGGTTGATTTCGCGGTAGCGGGAACGGTCTTTGTCCGTACGTTCATGGGCGTGGAAAACCCAACGGTAGGATTACTCAATGTAGGCGCCGAGGAGGGTAAAGGCAACCCCCAGGCGAAGGAGGCTTTCGGGCTCCTCAAGAACAGCGGGCTGAACTTCATCGGCAACGTCGAGGGCACGGACATACCGCTGGGCAAAGCCAACGTTATCGTCTGCGACGGCTTCGTGGGCAACATACTGGTCAAGTTCTGCGAGAGCCTGGGCAAAAGCGTTAGCAACTGGCTCGGCCGCGAGCTAAAAGATAAAATGAACCGCGAAGACCTGGAAAAAGTTACTTCCAAGCTGTACGGGCTGCTCAGCCCGGGCGTGGCCATGGGCGGCGGGCCGATGTGGGGCGTCGACGGCGTGGTAGCCATAGCCCACGGCAGCAGCCGCGCACCGCAGATCGCCGGCACCATCAAGCAGGCCAAAATCGCGGTGGAAAGCGGCTTTGTAGGCCAGCTAAAAGCCGAGTTAAAGAAAGTCCAGGACAAGAGAGAGTCGGCGGGTACTCAGTAAGCAGAGTAAAGGAGAAATGACATGTCGGTATTGTGTGAGCTGACACACAACATAGCCCGGGTGGCCAGGATTAGCGAGGCGGATATTAAACCGGAAACGAAATTAAAAGATATAAAGGCCGATTCTCTTCACTGGGTGCAGATAATCGTCGGCGTGGAAAACGCCCTTAATATCGAGGTAGACATAGATAAAGAGCGCATGTCCCAGCTGACCACGGTCGACGATTTCGTTAAATACATTGAAAAATTCACCAAATAATACTTCACTTCGTCCGGGTAACCACCGCAAAGGCGATGGCTTCGCTTCTACTGTGGGACAGGCTGAGCTTTATTTCCAGGTCCTCGAAACCGGGCCTTAGAATCCTGGCCGAAGGGACGCCGCTGCTGTCGTTGGTTATTTCGATATCGCGGTAGTCGGGCCCGGCTCTTTTGAGACTTCCGAACGCCTTTATGATAGCTTCCTTGGCTGCAAATCGGGCCGCCAGGTGCTGCGCCGGTGCCTTGTAAGACAAACAATAGTCCAGCTCCAGGCTGGTAAATACCTTCTTTAGAAACGCGCTGTCACCGCCAGCATCAGACTTTTTAAACCGGCTGATGGCCTCGATATCCACCCCCACACCAAACTGAGGCATCACCATGATGCATTATTCTAAGAAACTATGGCTCGAGGGTCAATACGCGGACCTGTCCGAATGCATCAGGATTAACTATAATGAAGATAGAAGGCCATTATATGCGAGAAGGTCATTTCGATCCCAAAAGGGCGCCTTACCTTGATGCCGATGAGCGCATCAAAGAACTACGCCCTTATAAATTGCTGAAAGACAAGTCCGGCATTAAACCAGGTTGGACCTGTATCGACCTCGGATCCGGCACGGGGACCTTTTCGCTGCGCATGCTTAGTTGCGTCGGCGATAAAGGCACCGTCTACGCCGTCGACGACAACGACCAAATGCTGGCCCGCATCAAAGCCAAGAACCCACCCCCCAATTTGATATTCGTCCATAGCGACGTTACCCGCACCGGACTTGCCGATGGTATCGCCGATCTCTGTCTCATGTCCTCCATACTGCACGAGGTAGACCGGCCAGACAATCTTGTAGCGGAGGCGTTCAGATTGCTTAAGCCCGGCGGTAGGGTTTTAGCGATGGATTGGAAAGCCGAACTGGACTCACCGGGCCCTTCCCAGAGGCGGCGCCTGTCTCAAGACAAGGTTGAAAATCTTATGCGGCAAGCCAGCTTTATTAACGTTGAATATTCCGATTGGTCCCGGAACTACTATATCGTCCTGGCAGATAAAAAGTGAGCCGCCTAGTATGGCTAGCGACATGAAGCAAAACCAAAGTATGGATCATAATATGGACTCCTTGCATGCCGGACACGGTCAAATGAGTGGCCACGCGGCTCACGGTGATCATGCCATGATGGTTGCCGATTTCAGGAAGCGGTTCTGGATATCTCTGATCTTAACCATACCAATTCTTTTACTGTCGCCGCTGATTCAGCAATTACTGGGCCTCGAAGGCATAATAAAGTTTCCCGGCGATACCTACGTGCTCTTTTTATTATGTTCGGCCGTTTATTTTTACGGTGGCTGGCCGTTTCTCAAGGGAATCTACGACGAGCTGAAATCCAGGTCCCCAGGCATGATGACGCTTATTGCCCTGGCCATTACGGTCGCTTACGTTTACAGCAGTGCTGTAGTTTTTGGTGTGAGTGGCGAGGTTTTCTTCTGGGAACTGGCGACTCTTATCGATGTGATGTTGCTCGGACACTGGCTGGAGATGCGTTCCATAATGGCCGCTTCCTCGGCGCTCGAAGAGCTTGCCAGACTTATGCCGTCCGAGGCGCACATGTTTATGCCGGACGGCAGCCTTATGGATATGCCGCTTGATGAGCTCAACGCGGGTGACAAAGTCCTGGTAAAGCCGGGCGAGAAGATACCGGCGGACGGTATGGTCATCGATGGAGAAACGTCGGTCGACGAGTCGATGCTCACCGGCGAATCGACCCCGGTGGCCAAGCAGGCGTCTGCTGCGGTCATCGGTGGTTCCGTCAACGGTGAAGGTTCTATCACCGTGGAGGTGCAAAAGACAGGCAAGGACTCATACCTTTCCCAGATGACGGAGCTGGTGAGGCAGGCACAGGAAAGCAAGTCGAGAACCCAGAACCTGGCTGACAGGGCGGCTCTGGCTCTGACCGTTATCGCCCTTACCGTTGGAGCCGTCACCCTGTTTGTCTGGCTTGGCATATTTCATAAGGAGTTTGTATTTGCCCTGGCTCGTATGGTTACGGTTATGGTCATAACGTGCCCGCACGCACTTGGACTGGCCATACCGCTGGTAGTAGCCGTTTCCACGGCACTGTCAGCGAAGAATGGCCTGTTGATTAAAAACCGCGATGGCTTCGAGCAAGCACGTAAGATTTCCGCAATACTGTTCGATAAGACCGGCACCCTGACCCAGGGCAAATTTGGCATTACCGACGTTATACTTTTCAACGACAAGATGGACAATAAAGAAATACTAAAGTATGCCGCCTCACTCGAGACCCATTCGGAGCATCCTATTGCCAGGGGCATCGCGTCGTCGACGAAAGAAACGTTTCCGGTGGAAGGGTTCAAGTCCATCCCGGGCAAAGGCGCCGAAGGTAAAGTAAACGGTAAAGCGGTCAAGACCGTCAGTCCGGGATATTTGAAGGAGAATAATATTGAAGTGAATGACGAAAGGATTGAGCGCCTGTCCTCTCAGGGTAAGACAGTGATATTCGTCCTGATCGATGGGAAGTTAGCAGGAGCTATTGCACTCGCCGACATTATAAGGCCGGAGTCTAAAGAAGCTATATCAAAGCTCAGGGAAATGGGCGTCAGGTGCATGATGATAACCGGTGATAACAAGCGCGTAGCCGGATGGGTCGCTGATGAAATAGGATTAGACGAATACTTTGCGGAGGTACTGCCGGAGAAGAAAGCCGAGAAGGTAAAAGAAGTTCAATCCCGTGGTCTGATGGTGGCTATGACCGGTGACGGGGTAAACGATGCTCCGGCGCTGGCCCAGGCCGACGTCGGTATTGCTATCGGCGCCGGCACCGACGTAGCTGTGGCTACGGCGGATGTAGTCCTGGTTAAAAGCAATCCTTTAGACGTGGTATCCATTATCAAGCTGTCCCGTGCCACGTACCGAAAAATGATTCAGAATCTGGCGTGGGCAACCGGGTACAACGTAGTTGCCATCCCTCTGGCGGCAGGAGTTGCCTATAGGGCCGGTATTCTACTCGATCCGGCGGCAGGGGCGGCCCTTATGGCCATCAGCACCATAATCGTAGCTATCAATGCCAGGTTTCTTAGAGTAGAAAAATAATAAGGCTTTTAATGGGTATCAACCCGTATCAGGCCGGTGTGATACGCCACAACTAATCTTCTAAGGCTACGCGGAACCGGCAAACCTTATCGCCCTTGGTCAGCAATTTGGTGAATCCCTTGGTTTTGAATTTCGGGTTCAGTTTCCGGGCCATGCCTCTGAGCGATTCACCCAGCAGGACTTCGCATAAATCCGGTTCCCTGGACCATATCCTCGCCACCGGGCAGGTTTTCAGTTCCTTCTCAAAGGCCTTCGGTGTATGTTCCACGTACCCGTCCCAGTAATTGGCAAAGGTATCGTCGATCAGGTCGTGCACCTTGGGCAGGGCCATGCAGTCATGAAAATCTTCCAGCTTGGTCCCGCTCAGGGCCATCCACATATCCGCGCCCTTCTGGCCGTCCTTATAATACACTTCCTTGAGGCGCTCAACGAATTTTTCCCCACCAACTTCTTTGCCCACCCGATATAAAGTGACCATCTGCCTGGCCAGGGCTTCCGTCCAGTTCTTGTAGCGTTTGCCCATCACCTCGTCACTAACCGGATACTTTTCACAATCTGGTATTTCGTTCATAGCTTGTCCTCCCGTAATTTCTGGCTGCCCGGTAGTTTAGCATAAACGCCATATTGTTTATAACAGGCGTTAAATTTATTGTCTTATGCTACCTCTGACGTGCCCAAGCCGACCATAAGTACCGGTTACCCACTAGCCGTAAAGTCGCCGTGCAAACTAGCTCATAAGTAGGTAGACGCCCGGGCAGGCCTAATCTAACCTTAGGCTAACGAAATTAGAGGTGTTTATATGCCCGGATGGTCTATTGAACTTATTGCATTCATCTTCGTAGCCCTGTGCACTTATTTACTGGTGCGCCTGCTAACCCGGAAGTCCCGCAAAAACGGGCACTCCGCTAACGGGCAGGTCAAACGGGTGAGCGAAGTCGGCATACTGGCGGTCACCGTCATCGCCGCCGTTTATACCCTTTACTATCTAATCTGGCGTTTATCTACCATTAACCCTTCGGCCGTCGCCTTCTCCTGGCTGCTGTGGCTGGCCGAAGCCTACGGTCTTATGGTCTTCATGCTGCACGCTTTCATGAGCTGGCGCCTCGTTTATCCCACTGCTCCTCCGCCGAACCGTAACTATACCGTTGACGTTCTTATCCCGACCTACAACGAGCCTATCGATGTGCTCAGCGCCACTTTAGCCGGGTGTTCCGCCATCAGTTATCCCCATCAGACCTACGTGCTGGACGATGGAGACCGCCTGGAAGTAAAGCGGCTGGCATCCGATTTCAAATGCGTCTACATGGCCCGGCCCACGCACGAGGCGGCCAAGGCCGGTAATTTAAACTACGCTATTCAGCGGACCAACGCCGAACTTATCGTTACACTGGATGCCGACCATATACCGCTGCCCGATTTTCTGGATGAAGTCCTGGGCTTCTTTAACGACCCCAGGGTCGCCGTGGTCCAGGGACCGCAGTTGTTCTACAACGTGGATTCGTTCGAGCACGAAGGCCCCGACTGGCACGAGCAGAAGCTCTTCTTCCATGTAATTCTTCCCGGTAAGAACCGGACCGACTCCGCTTTTTGGTGCGGCAGTCCGGCGGTGCTGAGACGCTCTGCCATAGAAAGCATCGGAGGAGTTGCCGAGGAGACCGTAACCGAGGACCTGCATACTTCCATCCGACTGGCCGAGCATGGTTACCACGTCGTCTACGTCGACCGGCCAATGGCGGTCGGTCTGGCGCCGGCGACCGTCCACGATTTCCTGGTACAACGGTTTCGCTGGGCACAGGGAGCCATGCAGACTTTCCGAATAGACAACCCCCTGTTCGCTAAAGGCCTCAGCTGGCGTCAGCGGCTCAGCTTCTTCGCCTCGATGGAGACGTACTTCGACTCGATACAAAAGCTGGTGCTGCTCCTCATACCGATACTGGTGCTGCTAACCGGGGCATTGCCCATAAGCACGCTCACCTGGCCGTTCTGGCTGCGGTTCACGCCCTACATGATATTGACATTTAGCGCGCTGTGGCTGCTGGGACGCGGACTATATAACATATGGGACGTCTTGCGCTACGACTCTATCAAGATGTTCACCTTCATATCAGCGCTGCCCACGCTGATAACCGGGCGCGCCCGGCCCTTCCAGGTGACGTCCAAGGTAGCCGGCGATGATAACCGGTCGCCATTTCAGCGGTTGGTCACGCCCCACTGGATCGTTATGGGGCTCTCCTTCGCCGCCATCGTCATCGGTGTGGCTAACCTGGTACATCCTATGTGGTACCAACCGGACCTGTTCCCCACGCTGGTGGCTATAGGCTGGGCGTCGTTTAACCTAGCCATGCTGACATCTTGCGTCATGCTTTTGAGAAAAGTCAGCCGCCGGGCTAATTATCGTATCCCCACCAATAACCAATCTTACTGGCAGGTTATCGGTGATGATGGCTGGTATCCGGCGCGCTCCATTGACTTCAGTGCCACGGGCATCGGGCTGGAAAACATGGGGCCGCACCTGCAGCTTGGCGCCCAGTTGAAACTCATTATCAACAACAAAACGCCCCTGCTGGATGTGTGCAATAAGCAACAGCTGGAGACATTCAGCAAGCCGGCCATCGTACTAACCGCCAGGGTTGTCAGCGAATACAACGGTAAAAACCACACCAACCAGCGGATCGGATTGCTGATACAGAAGTTTGCCAGCTACAGCGATATGGCGAGCTACTTCGGTATCGTGTATTCGCCGTGCCGGCTGTTGAACGGCGATAAGGCCAAGTATGCCCAGCTGGTGGCGGTGGAGAAAAAACAACTTCCGAAAGGCGCTGAAACTAGCGGTTATCCAGGCGCCGCATAATCCTGGCCCGCTCCTGTACCTTTTTGATTATGTTGCGGTTCTCGATGAAATCGGTGGTGTACTTTCCTGAGCGGAACACTTCGTCATCCAGCGTCACCTGATGGAACAAAGTTGTTGACTCTATGCCCTCGACTCTTATCTCGCTAAGTGCCCTCTGTGCGCGGATGATGGCTTCCTCCCTGGTCTTACCTCGGACCAGCAGCTTGAACAGCAATGAATCGTAGTCATGGGGAAGCTCGTAGCCTTCATATATACCCTCATCGATTCTCACCCCCAGGCCGTGCGGAAAGCGGAGGCCGGTTATTTTACCCGGGCAGGGGAAAAAGTTGCGCGTGGGATCCTCGGCGGTTATGCGCAAATTAATAGAAGGGGCATCCAGTCTGATATCTTCCTGGTTGTAGCTCAACCGCTCTCCGGCGGCGATCCTTATCTGCTCCTTGACGATATCGACGTTGGCCGCCAGTTCGGTAACGCAGTGCTCCACCTGCAGACGCGAGTTCACCTCGTTAAAGTAAAATTCCTGCGTGTCCGGCACGTAGAAGAACTCGACAGTCAGCGCGTTGACATACTGCAGGGCTACGGCCACGTCCAGGGCTGTGACGTACATTTTCATTCTCAGATGTGGCGATAGTATCTGGCACGGGGCTTCTTCAATCAGCTTCTGAAATCGTCGCTGAACGGAACAGTCCCTTTCTCCCAGGTGAATCACGTTGCCGTATTTATCGGCCAGTACCTGGACCTCAATATGTTTGACTCCGGTGAGCAGTTTTTCCACGTAGAACGACGGCACTCCGAAGGCCTTCTTGCCCCTTTCCTTGACGAACCGTATGGCGCCTTCTATTTCTTCCTTGTTTCTAGCCACGACCATACCGATGCCGCCGCCGCCGCCGGAAGGTTTGATGATGACAGGATAGCCGATGCCTTCGGCCACCTGCTCGACTTCGCTTACCGTGGCGCTCGAAGCACCGGAAAAAGGCTCGTCGGAACCGGGAATTATGGGTATGTTCAGCATCCTCATCAGCTGCCGTGCCCGGTGCTTGGGCTTGACCTTATACATGCACTCGCTGGTGGGGCCGATAAAAACGATGCCCTGCTTTTCGCACATCTCGGCAAACTCGGGATTCTCGGCCAGAAAGCCATAGCCTGGATGAAGGGCATCGGACCGGCTGCGGATGGCTACCTCGATTATTTTCTCAGTGTTGAGATAGCTCTTGGTCGCCTCGGCGGGTCCGATGGGATAAGCCTCATCCGCCAGCTTAACGTGGAGAGAGTTGGCATCCACGTCGGAATAAACCACCACCGTGGCTATGCCCAGCTCTTTGCAGGTGCGTATGATCCTGACCGCAATTTCGCCGCGGTTGGGTATCATAATCTTGCGAAACATTTACCCTATCGTCTCCTTCAAACTCCTAGCAAACGGAACCGGTTTTGTTTCAGTGTAAACTAAAACGGAAGCTGATTCAATCCAGGTAGGTTATTTTGGCAGACGGCTTGTCTTTTACTTCGAAGGTTATGCCGGCCTCTTGAAACAAATCTATAAAGGCGTTATCTGCGTACTTGCCGAAAGTGACAAACCGCTTTATCTTGGCGTTCACCAGCATCTTGGCGCAGAGTACGCACGGGCTGTGTGTGACGTAAACCGTGGCCCCCTCAACGCTGACGCCGTGGAGAGACGCCTGGATGATGGCGTTCTGCTCGGCGTGTATGCCGCGACAAATCTCGTGCCTGGTTCCGGATGGTATTTTCATTTCGTCACGCAGGCAGCCGAGCTCCAAGCAGTCCTTAAGCCCGGCCGGTGCGCCGTTGTAACCGGTAGCCAGTATGTGCTTGTCCTTCACCGCCACGGCGCCGACGTGATGCCGGCGGCAGGTAGCCCGCTCCGCCACTACCGAAGCTATCTTCAGAAAATATTCGTCGATATTGGGCCTGGTCACTTTGTTCATTTCAGTACCGAATAAAACCCGCTCATCCTGAGCCTGTCGAAGGATGCTATTTCTTTCCTAAAGCTGCCAGTATTTTCCCGGTCTCTTTTTGAAGGTCTTTCAGCGCCGATTCATTAATGATGGTAAAGTCGGCCATGGAGATGGGCCCGCCCTTATTCGTGTTCTCCAGCTCCGCGACATCTCGGCTGGCGGCTTCTTGGGCGGTCAGCGGACGGACCTGCCGTGTTGCCAGCCTTAAATATCTGGTTGCCGGAGAGGCCCAGACGGCGACTACCAAAAAGTTATCGCCGTAGCGATTTTTCAGTAAGGTGTACTCCTCCCAGGAATAAAGCCCGTCGACAACAACGCTGGCCGACTTTAGCGCGGCATCTATTTTGGGCAGGTTCAGCTTGGCGTAGGCAGCCATGCCGTGCTCCTGCCTCAGTTCCTGCCGCACCTGGCGCTCATTCTCCTCGTTTAACTTTAGCCCCCGTTTTTTTATTTCCTCGTCGGTGATATCCCCGAACCTTATCTTTTTAAAGCCGTTTTTCTCGAATATTTTAGCCACCTCGGACTTGCCCGAGCCGGCCATACCCACGATTGATACCACCTGCATTTCTAAACAGTTTTCCGCTTTAATTCGTTCTCACCATTATATGGAAAACGATACCCGTTGGCAACGCGGATTAATGCTGTAATTTTGAAGCGCCCTCACCCCCAATGCTATAATTACGCCAGGCCTCATGCACATCCTCGAACGACTCGTTTTCCATCGAAGATTAACCGCCAATCAGGAGGAAATAACATGAAATCGAAGCTGACTCTATCGCTTGCCGCCCTGGGGCTGCTCTCTCTGGGACTTTTCGGCAGCCTCGGCTGCACCAGTTCCGGCGCCGATGTTTACCTGGAAAACGTGACCCTCGGCTCGGTAACCGTCGAGGGAAAACCTGTTACCGGACTGCCATCGCAGACGGTTAACATCGTCCTCAAGGTCGACGCCAGGCAGATAAACATAAGCTCCAGCGGCGGGCAGACCACCATCAAGCTCAGCCCGTCGAACGCCACCATCGTTACCGGTCCCAGCGGCACCAGCTTCACCGGCGTGGAACCCGACCAGGTGCAAATTCAATGGCCGGGGCAAGAGAAATAGTTTATGGACGTCCTGGCTGGACTCAACCCGGCACAGAAGCAGGCCGTTGAAACCATCGACGGCCCGCTGCTAATCGTCGCCGGGCCCGGCAGCGGCAAGACACGGGTCATTACCCACCGCGTCGCCTACCTGATAAAGGTCTGCGGCATAAATCCCCACCGAATCATGGCCGTCACCTTCACCAACAAGGCGGCCAAAGAGATGAAGGAGCGGCTGGAAAAGCTGCTGGGACAGACCGCCGGCGACCTGACGCTGGGCACCTTTCACGCCATCTGCGCCCGCATACTCCGCTTTGAGGGCAAGGCTATCGGGCTCGATTCCAGGTTCGTTATCTACGACGAGGAAGACCAGCTCAGCCTGGTAAAACACAGCCTGCAGGAGCTCGACCTCGACCCAAAGCAGTACGCTCCCAAGGCCGTCCAGTCGGCCATCAAATACGCCAAGAGCCGGCTGCTGACTCCTTCCGGCTACGCCGAGGAGGCCAACAGCTACTTCGAGGGCATCGTCCAACGCGTCTACGAGAGATACCAGCAGTCGCTAACACGGAACCACGGCGTCGACTTCGACGACCTGCTGATGAGGACCGTCCAGCTGTTCGAGGACAATCCCAAGGTACTGGCCAAATACCAGTCGCGATATCAGCACATACTGGTAGATGAGTTCCAGGACACCAACATCACCCAGTACATGCTGATAAAGCAGCTGGCAGGGAAGCACCGCAACGTCTGCGTCGTCGGCGACCCCGACCAGTCGATTTATTCCTGGAGGTTTGCCGACCTGCGCAACATACTCTCATTCGAGAAGGACTTCCCCGACGCCAAGGTGGCCTTCCTGGAGCAGAACTACCGCTCCACCAGGACCATACTCGACGTGGCCTCCAGCATCATTACCGTCAACTCAAGACGCAAGCCGAAAAAGCTGTGGACCGAAAACGAGGCCGGCGTACCCGTTACCATCGTTCAGACCTACAACGAAGACGAGGAGGCGCAGTTCGTCATCAACGAGATAGACAAGCTGGTGGGCGAAGATGTGGCCACGGCCGGCGGCTGCGCCGTCATGTACCGCGTCAACGCCCAGTCCCGCGCCCTGGAAGAGGCCTACGTCCGCTACGGCCTGCCTTATAAGCTGGTCGGCGGCACCCGGTTCTACCAGCGGCGTGAGATCAAGGACGTCATCGCCTACATGCGGCTGATACACAATCCGTCTGACAGCATCAGCGCGGCGCGGATTATCAATGTCCCCGGCAGGGGCATCGGCCCCAAGACGCTGGCCGACCTTTCCGGCTGGGCCAAGTACCAGGACATATCGTTATACGCCGCACTGGAGAAGGTGGCCGACAAGGCCGGGCCGCAGTTTCCCACGCGCGCCAGTTCGCTACTGACCAATTTCTATAACTTGATCAAAGGGCTTATCGCCGGCAGCAAGAAGCTTGGCCTGACCGAGCTGCTCACCGAGGTGCTGGACAAGACCGGCTACAAGGGGTTCATACTAAATGAGGAGAACGGCGAGGAGCGCTGGGAGAACATCGGCGAGCTTTTCAACGTAGCCAAGGACTTCGAGCAGATGGAACCGGCCGAGGCGCTGTCGGCTTTCCTGGAAAAGGTCAGCCTGGTCTCGGACGTCGACGAGCTCGATGAAAAGGTTGACGCCACCACCTTGATTACGCTGCACCAGGCCAAGGGACTGGAGTTTCCGGTGGTATTCATTGTGGGCATGGAGGAGGGCCTGCTGCCGCACCGCCGGTCAATGGACGACCCGGATCAGTTGGAAGAGGAGCGCCGGTTGTGCTACGTGGGCATTACCCGGGCTCAGCAGCGTGTGTATTTACTGCATACCTATCGCCGCAATTTGTTCGGCGGCAGCTCGGCCACGCTGCCGTCCAGATTTCTACAGGACATACCCCGCCAGCTCATCGAGGGCAGGGGCATCTGGGAGGACGCCGATAAGTCCGATGAGTATACTCCCGTAACCACGCTTTATTCCAAGTCGGCGGTCAAGCCGTTGAGCAGCCTGAAGCTGGAGATCGGCGACCGTGTCCAGCACTCCATGTTCGGCCAGGGCGTGGTCATTAATCTATCTTCCAACCGTGACGACCAGGAGATAACCGTCGCCTTTGACGAGGCCGGCGTCAGGCACTTGCTGGCCAGCCTGGCCCCGCTGGAAAAAATTTAGAAATACTGTTATTTTATAGCCAAGTCTATTGACAATATACACGTAACCGTGTAAGATTAAAGTGAGCACAACGTGGCTCGAATTACAAATTTAAACAAGAGACGTGTACTCAAAGGCTTCACCGTGCAGTTAGACAAAATTGTTCACGGAGATTGCTTGGAGATTCTAAGAACCTTTCCCCCGAATAGTATTGATCTCATAATTACCTCGCCACCTTACGCGGACAATCGAAAAAAGAGCTATAAAGGCGTTCCTACCGAGAAATATGTGCAGTGGTTTCTACCTATCTCTGACGAACTATTCCGAGTACTCAAACCACAAGGTTCCTTCGTTCTTAATATTAAAGAACGAACTGCCGATGGAGAAAGACAGACTTACGTATTAGAACTCATACTTGAGATGAGGAAACAAGGTTGGCTGTGGACAGAGGAATATATTTGGCACAAAAAGAACTGCTATCCAGGCAAATGGCCAAACCGTTTCCGAGATGCTTGGGAGCGCTGTTTACATTTTACTAAACAAAAAAACTTCAAGATGTTCCAGCAATCTGTAATGGTACCAATGGGTAGTTGGGCGGAAAAACGATTGGCAAGATTGAGCGATGTCGACCGCATTCGAGATGAATCACGTTCACTAAGTGGTTTTGGCAAGAATGTGTCCAACTGGATTGGCAAGAAGTATGTCTACCCCACAAATGTTTTACATTTAGCTACAGAATGTTCCAACCGTAATCATAGCGCGGCATTTCCAATATCATTGCCTTCCTGGTTTATAAAATTGTTTACTGAGCGTGGGGACATCGTTTTAGATCCTTTCATCGGTTCCGGGACTACTGCGCTGGCATGCATAGAACTAAATAGGCATTACATTGGAATAGAATTAATGGAAGACTATTATAGTTTAGCTCTAGAATCTATTTCTGGTCATCGCCGATTAGTAACGTCGGTAAGGAGAAGCAATGGTAAACGCAGAGGAATTACAAAGCCTGATAAGCAAATGTCTCCAAGACTTCTATGAGCGGCGTGTACGTAAATTAGAACAACTTAAGTTGAAAAATATTCTAAGGAGAAAGAATCCTTATCTATTCAGGGCACTTGGTACACAAAAAGCTTCTGAAATTGTCGAGCAAGTACTGACTGCATATATTGGTTCTTCGGATGAAACGATATTCGGTGAAGCTTTTTTTGAACCTATCGCTAGGATTGCTTCAGGAGCCGGGGTTTCACATGCAGAAGGAGCTGATTTTGTAATTGAAACTAATGATAGACAAATCGCTATAGCGATGAAATCGGGACCTAATATCTATAACGCGAGTCAGAAAAAACGACAGACTCAAGAATTTCTTGCTTTACGAAGTCGACTTTACAAGATCCACAAGCAATTCGACCCGATGCTTGCAGCCGGTTATGGGCAGGCGCGGTCTGAACCAACTAAGGACACTATATATAGACGTCGATCGGGACAGGATTTTTGGACTGAAATCACGGGCGATTCGGATTTCTACTTAAAATTAATAAGATTAATGAAAGAGGAACCAGCCAAACACAAACGAAAATACGCCCCTGCCTGGGATGCTGCAATAAATAGGTTCACTCGTGAATTTATTGACAATTTCTGTTTCGATAATGGCAAAATAGATTGGGAAAAGCTGGTACAATTCGTTAGCGGCAGTAAAAATAACAAGAAAACGAATAATAAAAAGTAGTATTTCTCTCTATTCCCGTTCTATTCTTTATTTCCCCTAAGCCTAGCTGTACAATAAACCGTTATGCCCATTAGAATACTAGCCGGTGAGGTTGTCTCCAAGATCGCCGCTGGGGAGGTGGTGGACAGGCCGGCTTCGGTGGTCAAGGAGCTGGTGGAGAACTCGCTCGACGCCGGCACCAACCAGATTTCCATCGAAACGCAGGACGGAGGCGTCCGCCTCATCAGGGTCACCGACAACGGCAGCGGCATACCCGCCTACGAAGTGGAACGCGCCTTTCACCGTTACGCCACCAGCAAGATAGAAACCGTCACCGACCTCGAGAAAATCGCTACGCTTGGCTTCCGCGGCGAAGCCCTCCCCAGCATCGCCACCGCCGCCGATGTGGAAATACTAACACGCACGGATGGCGAAGAAGCGGGCAGCTACCTGCTTCTCCGTAACGGCGCCATTGCTAGAAAAGACAAGCGAAGCCGGCCGCGCGGCACCACAGTAACCGTGCACCACCTGTTCCGCGACGTGCCGGCACGGCTCAAATTTTTAAAGTCGGCAAATACCGAAGGCGGACATATCGCCAATCTTGTCAGCCAGTACGCGCTGGCGTTTCCGTTGGTGCGTTTCCACCTGATGTTGGACGGGAAACTGACGCTGCAGACGTCCGGCAGCGGCAGCCTGAGGGACGTGGTGGCCGAGGTCTACGGACTGGAAATCGCACAGCAGCTGCTGGAGGTCAACGAAATGGAAGCGAAGCCCGGCGTAACCGGACTGGTCAGCCCACCGTCGCTGAACCGCTCCAGCCGCGCCTACCTCAGCTTCTTCGTCAACGGCCGCTGGGT
>Ga0116202_10000444_pt1 | contig 22861 bp, 18 predicted proteins | sample LakKivw325mmetaG_FD_94479 | JGI IMG/M metagenome (GOLD analysis project Ga0116202, IMG submission 94479) | Anoxic lake water microbial communities from Lake Kivu, Rwanda to study Microbial Dark Matter (Phase II) - Lake Kivu water 325m metaG | ecosystem: Environmental > Aquatic > Freshwater >... | reverse complement strand
TCCGAAGATGCTAGCCGTGCTTCAAAAATAACTGGATTTTGGAGATATTTGTGGAAAGAGGGGGCGTAATGCCAATAATTTACGGCCCGGTCGAGGCAAATCCCGGACAGCCTTTACCCGCAAAGCGGGTAAAATTAGGAGAGAAGCAAATGGATTATGCCAACACTAAACATCCCCCTCAGCCGGACTAAGATCATCGTCCCGAAGCGCCGTGATGAAATCCTAACACGGATACGTTTGTTAGATTTGTTGAGCGAGCTGCTGGATAAGCGACTAATCTTGGTCTCCGCTCCCGCGGGGTATGGTAAGACCTCGCTCCTGGTTGATTTTGCGGGCCATGCAGAGATGCCACTATGCTGGTTGTCGTTAGATGCCTTGGATCAGGACCCCCAACGGTTCATTGCCTACTTTATTGCCGCGTTAGCGCAATGTTTTCCAAAATTTGGCCTTCAGTCCACCGCCGCGCTGAGCAACATCACCTCATTGGAAAACGATACAGAGCGCTTAATCGTTACTTTGATCAACGAGATTTACGAACAGATCTCCGAACACTTTATCCTGGTCTTGGATGACTATCAGTTCGTCAACGACACGCCAGCGATTTGCGGCTTTGTCAACCGTTTTGTCCAACTCGTAGGGGAGAACTGCCATCTGATCTTATCCTCGCGCAAAGTTGTTACTCTCCCAGATGCAATCCTGATGATTGCACGCGATCAAGTGGGCGGTTTAGGCCCGCTCGAGCTGGCTTTCGAGGCAGAAGAAATCCAGGCGCTCTTTGAACAAAACTATCATCAGCAAATCTCGACCGAAACCGCAGAAGAATTGGTGCAGCAGACGGAGGGATGGATTACTGGCCTGCAGCTTTCCAATCCAACCATGGCAAAGGGCATCGCTGACCGTTTGCGGGCTGCGCGCGCGGCGGGCGTAGAACTATTCGACTACCTGAGCCAGGAGGTGCTCGACCAGCAGCCGGCTGAAATACGAGCCTTTCTCTTACACACTTCCCTGCTTGACGAGTTTGATGCGGACCTCTGCGAGGCTGTTCTGAGTCCATTGAACCCAGATCAACCTCACAACTGGAAGCAGATGATCGATTCGGTGCGTCTCAACAACCTTTTTGTCCTGCCCGTGGGCCCAAACGGAAAATGGCTGCGCTACCATCATCTTTTCCAGGATTTCCTCAAAGCCCGGCTAAAAGAAGAGCACCCCGAGTTCATAGATCCCATCTTTCGCCGTCTGGCTCAGGTACATGAACAAAACGGAGACCTAGAAAAGTGCTATCACGTTTACCAACAGTTAGGAGATATCAATGCCCAGGCCGACTTGGTGGAGCGCGTTGGAACAACACTGCTCTATAATGACCGTTTGATCACCTTATCCAATTGGCTAGAATACCTGCCTGATGAACTTATTCGGTCGCGCCCTGTGCTACTTTCGCTCCAAGGCAGCGTTGATGTTATGAGAGGCAAGGTGCAATCCGGATTATCCCTGCTCGACCAAGCCGAGACTGCTTTTCGTTCGACAAGCAATTTTGCTAATCAGGCCCTCACGTTAATGCGGCGAGCCTATGCTCACCGCCATCTGGGAGATTATGCTGCCTCTTTGGCAGATGCTGAGGAGGCACTGCGCCTGACTTCGGAGGATGGTGGTTTGAAGAGGAGCCATGCTGAGGCATTGCGAGTGAAGGGATTGGGTTTACATCGCATGGGAGAAGTAAGCCAAGCGGTTGAATGCCTGGCACATGCCTTGGCAATCTACACTGAACTAAACGAAACACACATTATCCCAAGAATACAGATGGAATTAGGGATGGCTTACCATGCCACAGGGGATTACAAAACTACCCAGTTCTATTTTGAGAAAGCATTATCCCTTTGGAAAAAAGAAGGGAACCTGTTTTGGCAAGCGAACCTTTTGAACAATATGGGTGTCATGTATCACTCTCAGGGAAAGTATGAACAGGCCGTCATGGCCCTGGAAGAGGGCCTCAGTTGTGCCCGGCGGAGCGGCAACATACGCATGGAAGCAATGAACTTAACCAGCTTGGGCGACCTATACACCGATCTAGAGGAGTTGGACGCCGCCCATAAGGCCTATCAGCAAGCCCAAGAAATTGCCAGCCGTATAGACGATAATTTCCTGAAACGTTACTTGACGCTGATGCAGGCCGGCATCGCTCGAGTTCGAGGAGCTGCTTCCTATGCCCGATCATTACTTGACCTTGCAGAGGAACAAATGAGCAGAAGTGGCTCTAATTATGAAAAAGGTCTTCTCCATTTGGAGAGGGGACGTTTTCTATTCACCACTGGGAACTCCCAAGATGCGATCAATGAGTTGCTGACGTCAAGCCAATGTTTTGCTCAGGGTGGTTTATTTATCGAGACGGGCTGGAGCCGATTATGGCTGGCCGCGGTTTATAACCACCTGAATGACAAAGCCAGGGCGAAAGAACTTATCCGAGCGGCATTAAGTGCAACCAGCTCGGGACAGTTGACACACTCTCTGATTATGGTCGCCAGGCAAATTCGAACCTGGCTTTCTGATTTGCAAGATGATCCTGATCTTGGCAGCATGCTCCAGGACTTGTTAAAACAGGCCGATGCGATGAGTACCAATTTACGCGCGGTTCGTCGCCGTCTGCGCCGGATGACCAGCGCTGTGCCATTGTCATCCCCCTGCCTAGTTGTTCGAGCGTTTGGCAAAGCTCAGGTCAAGGTAAATGGCCGACAGGTCACCTTATCCCAGTGGCAGACCCAGGAGGTCCGCAACCTGTTTTTCTATTTTCTCAGTACGTCGCAAGCAATGACAAAAGAGCAGATTGGGTTAAAATTTTGGCCGGATCTCTCACCATCCCAATTAAAGATCCGTTTCAAGAATAGTATTTATCGCCTGCGGCGCGCCCTAGGACAGGATACGATTCTTTATGAAAATAATCTTTACCAGTTCAACAACACACTTGATTATGAGTATGATGTAGGCCACTTTGAAACACAAATTGCGCATGCAGAAACTGCACAAGACGTTCGTGAGCGCATTGCCTTTTACCAAAGCGCTGTGGCATCGGTGAAGGGGTCATATCTGGAAGACATTGATGCAGACTGGATTGAAACTGAGCGTGAACGGCTGAGGCAAGAATATCTTTCAGCGCTGTTGAACCTGGCAAAGCTCTATTTGGAAAGCGGCGACGCAACGAGAGCACTACAAACTTGCCAGCGCGCGATTGCCAGTGATGCCTGCCTTGAGGAAGCCTATCGCCTGGGGATGCGCATCTACGCCACGATGGGTGATCGCGCTGCCATTGCCCGGCAATACCAAGCCTGCGAGGAAGCCCTCGAAACCGAGTTGGGCATTCCGCCCTCCCAAGAGACAGAGGCTTTGTACCGAAGTTTGATGGCCTGACTCACGAGCAGGCTTTTATCCTTGAAGTGAGGGGCATTAGATCAGAGGAATTGAATCTCCCCCGCGAAAAGAACAGCCCTTGCAAAGGGCTGTTTGTTTTGAAGCCACCTTTGAAGCCTACCTTGGAGTATTATTTAATTAGAAATTTAATCCCCTAAAGAAGGTGACCTATGAAAACCAAACTCGTTTCTCTCTTGAACCAGAAGATCAACCGCCAATACATTCAATTGGCATTTGCTTTACTTGCTCTGGCAATCTTGGTTTTAGGCGCAGGAGCGCCGATGGAAGGCGGCGGCATCGGCTTTTAGATCGTGATTCTTCTATTAGCCCTCCTGGCTGGATGGCTATCGGGATTGGCTTACGCCTGTTGGCAAAAACAGTCCTACCAATTCCCAACAATTAACGGCCTCTGGCTGGCATTTGTCGCTTTCATCCCGCAGTTACTTGCCTTCTACCTGCCAGTCACCCGCACCCGGATTCCTGATATCCTGGCTTCCGCCAGTTTGATTACCTCGCAAGTCCTGTTATTGGCCTTTGCCTGGACAAACCATAAGCTGGCAGGGATGTGGTTGCTCATCGGGGGGCTGGTGCTTAACCTGGCCGTTATTGTCGCCAACGGCGGTTTCATGCCTATCAGCCCTCAGGCCGCGGAGCATTTAGTTCCAGCGTCTGTGGTCCAGTCAATGGACGTTGGTGATCGTTTCGGGTTTGGCAAAGATGTGCTGTTGCTTCCAGAAGATACCCACCTTGTGGTGCTATCGGATCAGTTTTTATTGCCAGACCGGTTTCACTACCAAGCTGCCTTTAGCTTAGGAGATGTCTTTATTGCCAGTGGGATATTTTGGCTGCTGCTAAGGCAAGGTATACCGTTAAGACCACTTGAAAGGTTGAAATGCTTATGATGCCAACTCAAACCCTCCAAACCTCTACATTCACCGTTGTAGCTCCAAGCGACCATACTGAGTTAAGCCGCTTGCTGGCCGCAGCGGTCGTCAATGCTCAATTCGAGAATCTATTACTCGACAATCCCGAATCTGCCCTCGAGAATGGCTATCTGGGCGAAACTTTCCAGTTGACCAACGTGGAACGCGCGCTGCTCGTTTCCATTCGCGCTGATACACTGACTGAACTGGCAAAGCAGTTAACCGGCGCTCTCGTGAGCAGCAGCGCGCTTCTCAGGTGAAGCCTGAATAAGGCGAAAATCCAGGGTGGCGCGGCGAAAGGGGCGCGATCAAGGGGGTCAATGCGCCCCGCGCCGCGTCTCACCGAGTGACAAGTGCCGGCCTCCATCTTGAACCCCCCGCAGACCCTTATGAGCAACTTTCCTGCCAGTGTAATCCTACCCGCGTCAGACAACAGAACTGAACTCTGGCTCGAGGCGGTTTTTCGAGCCTTTCCCGATTTGCTTTTTCATTTGAAACCAGATGGCACAATAGACGACTATATGACCAGCAACGTATCTTCACTCTATGTGCCGCCACAAGAATTCTTGGGAAGGCGAATGCAGGATGTCTTGCCCCCTGAGGCGGGTAAGAAAATAGCTCAGGCAATTGATCGCGTCAGCCAGACAAATGAAATCGTTTCGTTGAATTATACCCTCACGGTTCCTGGCGGGGATCGCCATTACGAAGTGCGCCTCGCGCCTTTGCCAGGCCCGGAGATTGTCATCATCATGCGAGATATCACAGTGCAGAAAGAGGGAGAGGATCTGAATCGGCGCCAGCTTCAGCGGCTGGCAGCCTTACGCGCTATTGATACGGCGATTGCCAGTAGCCTGGACTTGAACCTCACCCTTAGCATCATCCTCGAGCAGGTCATGAAACAGCTGGATGTTGGTGCTGTTGATATTTTGCTGATCAATCCCCACACCCAAGTTCTGGATTTTGTCGCTGGGCGAGGCTTTCAGACAACGTCTCTCCAGCAAACACGCTTGCGATTAGGAGAGGGTTATGCGGGCCGAGCAGCTTACGAGCGACGGATCATCAGCATTCCTGATCTTCGGGTCCACAAGACGGATTTTTTACGATCCCCTAATTTTGCCCACGAAGGCTTCGTTACCTATTACGCCGCGCCGCTGATCACTAAAGGGCAGATAAAAGGCGTGTTGGAAGTCTTTTTCCGCTCTTCTTACCAGCCAGATTCGGAATGGTTGAATTTTTTCGAAACGCTGGCAGGTCAGGCAGCTATCGCCATAGACAATGTAACTCTCTTCAATGATCTTCAGCGTTCGAATGTAGAACTCACAGTTGCCTATGATTTGATGATCGAGGGATGGGCGCGCGCCCTCGACCTGCGCGATCATATATTGGAGGGACATAGCCGCCGCGTCACCGAAATTACAATCAGATTGGCGCGCATGATGGGCTTGAGCGAGAAGGAGCTTGCGCATGTTCGCCGTGGCGCCCTCCTTCACGACGTGGGAAAAATCGGCATCCCGGATAACATCCTTTTCAAGCCTGGGGGTCTCACTGATGACGAATGGGATGTTATGCGCCAACACCCGAAGTTTGCCTATGATCTGCTTTATCCTATCCCTTATTTACACACAGCCCTCGACATCCCTTATTGTCATCACGAGAAATGGGACGGGTCTGGTTATCCGCGCGGCCTAAAGGGCGAAGAGATACCATTGGCGGCACGAATTTTCGCAGTCGCGGATGTTTTTGATGCTCTGACCTGTGACCGGCCTTATCGCCCCGCCTGGTCTAAAAGAAAATCCCTCGAATATATCTACGCAAACGCGGGCTCACACTTCGACCCGAAGGTGATCGAGGTTCTTCGGAAATTGGGACTTCAGGAGCTCCAAAGCATATAATTACCAACGTGCACGCCGAGAACCGAGTTTCACATCACGGCGGGAAGAGCCACAAAGATGAAACCGCCAGAAATATACTTCACCTTGAATTCGAGCTTCGGGGTTGGTCATTTTTCTTCCCCAGCGACTAGCCAGGCACAAAACGCTTTGTTTCGTCACGACCGCCTGATTGTTGCGATTGCGATAGCAGGAGAGGCCTTGTATTCCACATTTTAACCGCCTGATCGTCTACGCTGTGGAAGGGGCCGACCGCACCGCAATTTCGGCAACGGACGGTCGAATACAAAAGAACGGGCCGATCGTCACCACAAAAAGGGCAAGGTTCAAGTTTTTTCTGTTTGTCCATGCCAGACTCTCCCTAATCACGCGCAACAGCGCGAGCGTGGGGCACGATGGTCCCCTGCGCACCGCGCCCCTGTCCCCGCGCCATCCGGTTTATAAAATGCGGACTTTAATCCTGAAATATGCTGGTTCGTTCTTAGATTAATATAATCATGCCCCCCAGAAAGTAAATAGGCAAGCTTCTCGCACAGATAGACATTTGTAATGGTTTTTTGGTGAATGTTCCCCCTCTTTCCCCACTTTTTTGAGAAATAACCTCAGTAGCCTTCTACGGCTTGTGTTGACTGCGAGCCTTATGAGGCGCTTTGGCATCCCGATCGGCGTCTGACGGAGGTTCAGGGTTACGCGGGATGACTCCCATCTTGTATGCTGCCGCAATGGCAGCGGCGCGGGTTTGTACGCCCAGGCGCAGGTACACGCCGGAGAGCAAGTTTCGCACCGTAGGACCGGTTACACCAAGCCGTTTAGCAATAGAATCTGTTGTACTATTCGGGTAAGCTGCGCACAAAGATAGAACCTCCAACTGACGAGGGGTTAAACTATACCTGGGAAGACTGTGCCACAGGTCATGATAAGCACCCGGACTGAAATATATCCCGCCGCCTGAAATCACGCCTACCACCTTCGCCAATTGCTGTATCGACGCTCCGTCATCTTTGAAGATGTATCCGCTGATTCCAGCCTTGAGCAAGGCCTCGATCAGGGAAGGTTGCTGGTACATGGAGATGACCAGAATATGAAGCTGGGGATATTGCTGTAACAGATGGGGGATAAGATATAGCGCCGGGAATGGAGCGCGGTTTTCCGCCGATGTAGGTACGTTCAGATCCAAGATCAGCACATCAATAGGGTTGCTGGCCAACATCGGCTCGAATTCCTCCCAACATGCGCCCGTTGCCACAACTCGGATGCAGGGGTCTGCAGATAACCGGTAGCGATAACCGTCGACAATGCTCTGGTGATCTTCCAAAATCGCGATACGGATGTGAGATGACATGTCTGCTTCCAGTGCCCATTACGCCGGCCAGGGTACGTATGCGGTTATGCAAGTACCACGTTCCGGTTTCGAATGAATCTTCAAGCGGCCTCCCAACAGGCCGAGACGCTCTTTTATCCCCACCAGGCCGATCCCGCTTGAGCGGGCTACCTGACCCTCACTCATTCCCCTGCCATTATCCGCAACAGAGAGAACGATCATTTTCTTTCTGTTATGCAGTTCGACCCGCACCTTGCTGGCATGTGCGTGTTTGAGAATGTTGGCAAAGGCTTCCTGTACGAAACGGTACAGGCTGATACCGACTGCATCGGGCAAACGGGGCATATCTTCACCGCGGTACTGTACAGGAATTTTGGTTTGTTCTGAAAATTCACGGCAGAAGTCTTTCAAGCTCAGGTCAATGCCGGCAATATCGAGTGCTGGCGGACGCAGGCTGTGGGATAACCTACGGATATGTTCCGAGGTTTGATCTATCCGAGTGATCGCCTCAGACAAGCGCCGAGAGATCGGCAGGAGGTTTTCAGGGAGTTCGTTGATGATCGCGTCAAGGCTATATTTCAAGGTGATCAATGCCTGCCCGGCCTCATCATGCAACTCGCGCGAGACGCGCTGGCGCTCCTCTTCTTGAGCAAAGACAACCTGCTGGGCAAGCTGGCGCAATTGCTCACGGCTGGCGCTCAATTCCTGGTTCCGTCTTTCGAGTTCATCCTCCGCCTGCTTACGCACCGTGATGTCGCGCACTAGACTCACCCACCCCATGCGTTGGCCCTTGGAATCTTCCAACGGCATTACACTGTGCTCGGTGGGGAATATTGTTCCATCCTTGCGTTTCATCCTGTACTCGAAATCGCTCAAGAAGCCTTGTTTTTCTATGGCAGGATATAATCGCTTACTAAACTCTTCTCGTGCCTCATCATCAACATGCAAGAAGGCGGTCGTCCGACCGAGCATTTCACCCTTGTCATAGCCAAATAGATCCGAGGCGGCGCGGTTGCAGTCCTTGATCTTGGATGTTTTCGCATCAACGATGAATATCGCATCACGAATGCTGGCAAACATTCGTTCGAGTATTTGATTGGAGCTGCGTAGCGTCTCCTCCATCTGCACACGTTCGGTAATATCACGGCAATTGACGATCGTACCATTAACGGCCGGGTTATCAAGCATCTCCTTGCCCCTGACCTCGAAGACACGCCATGAACCATCACGATGACGGATCTTCAACTCCAACATTGGTCCGATCATCTCAGGTGGAATGCCCGGCGTCAGCGCGTCAATCACTTTATCCCGGTTATCGGGGTGAATGAATTCGATGATATTCCGCCCAATCACCTCCTCCGCCCGATAACCGAATAGCCTTTCAGTCGAAGGACTGACAAATTGTATTATGCCACCATTCCCGAGGACGGAGATGATATCAGTAGAGCCTTCGATAAGGGCCCGAAAGCGCTCCTCGCTTTGCTGCGATGCTTTTATCATCCGTTCGAGTTCAGCGGCCAAATCATTGGCTTTTGCCAGGTTAATATTCAAACCGTATACGACTGTAGTCAGGGAAAGGATCAGAATTATTCCCATCAGCAGGAAGGCCACTCCCCCAATGATCCGCAGCGTCGAGTCCACTTGGGGCAATCCCATCATTATGGGGAGACGTTCGGTTACGATAAAAAAGCCCAGGGCGGCAATGGTTACACCGCTTAATGAGAATGCTGCAAGCCCCCCACGCAAGCCAATGAACAAGACGGCCATGGCAATGAAGGTCAGAAAAAACATACCTGCGTCTGCATTGAATCCGTCGTAGTATAAATTGATCACACCCATCACATAGAAAATGAGCAGGAAACTGCCCATCCGTATCCAATAATTCACCGGCCGCAGATATGTGATGATGAGCACCCACAAGTAAACAATGGAACTGACCACTAAACTGCTGTACGACTCGATGGCGAGGGCTTCCTTGACGAATAATATGTAAAGCCCACTTCCTATCACGGAAGCGCTGATAAGTAATATTTTTAGCAGTCGCTCGCGTAGCTGTTGCAGACTCGCAACTTTACCCGGCTCGCCGAGAGTGAGTTTGGGGACTAGGATTTTCATGGCTCACCTCAGAAACTCTATTTCGTGATCCGTTGAGTCGCAAGCTGTATTATAGTGACTCTCGGGATATGCGTGGGGTAAAAGATGGGTAGTGTAATCAAACAAGTGATAAAACTTCGTAGTAACGACTTTAGTCGTGTTTTTCGAGGGTAAAGCGACTGCCTGCCCTGGCGGGCTAGGCCAGGGAAGTCGCCACTACAGAAGGATTGTCACTTATGATGAACCATCACCAAAAGATGGACTCCAGTGAGCCATTATAGTATATGTTTACAGACAACAGTCTAAAACCCAAGTGATGATTTTGGCGTTGCTGCTCAGTGTCCAGCCCAGCTTCTCACAGGAACGATGGGCTGGACACTGGGCTTAAGATACAATATAGGCAACAGAAACATGAGCACTCCACCCCCTTCCCATTCCCCCAGCGGGGTCTCCTTCGACCCCGCGCACGATGTCTATCGTTACGCGCCGCGCGCCCTGCAAGCCATTTTCGCGCCCAAAAACGTAGCCGTGATCGGCGCGACCGAAAAAGCCAGCAGCGTCGGGCGCACCATCCTGTGGAATCTGATCAGTAGTCCCTTCGGCGGGGCGGTTTTTCCTATCAACCCAAAACATGCCAGCGTGCTCGGCATCAAAGCCTATCCGAACATTTCCGCCGTTCCCGATCCTGTTGATTTGGCTGTGATCGTCACGCCTGCACCTACCGTCCCTGACCTGGTCGGTGAGTGTGTGGAAATGGGCGCGAAGGGCGCCATCATCATTTCGGCAGGCTTCAAGGAAATCGGCCCGCAGGGCGCCGAGCTGGAACACAAAATCCTGGCGCGCGCCCGCAAAGGCAAGATGCGCATCATCGGTCCGAATTGCCTGGGTGTGATGAACCCACTCACCGGCCTGAACGCCACCTTCGCGGCGGCAATGGCGCGCCCCGGCAACGTGGCCTTCATCAGCCAGTCGGGTGCGCTGTGCACCGCCGTGTTGGACTGGTCGTTCCGTGAACACGTCGGCTTCTCGGCCTTCGTCTCAATCGGCTCGATGCTCGACGTGGGCTGGGGCGACCTGATCTACTACCTGGCGGACGACCCCCACACGAGCAGCATCGTCATCTACATGGAGACCATCGGCGACGCGCGCACCTTCATGTCTGCGGCGCGCGAGGTGGCGCTGACCAAGCCGATCATCGTCATCAAGCCCGGACGGAGGGCGCGGCGCGGGCGGCCGCTTCGCACACTGGCTCGTTGACAGGCTCCGACGAGGTGCTGGAGGCTGCTTTCCGGCGCTGCGGCGTGCTGCGCGTCAATACCATCAGCGAAGTTTTCTCGGTGGCCGAAGTGCTCGCCAAGCAGCCGCGGCCCAACGGTCCGCGCCTGACTATTCTGACCAACGCTGGCGGCCCCGGCGTGCTGGCAGCCGATAATCTCATCGCCAGCGGCGGCCAGTTGGCCGACCTTTCCACCGAGACGATAAATTCGCTCAACGAGAGCCTGCCGCCGCAGTGGAGCCACAGCAACCCGGTGGACATCCTCGGAGATGCCAGCCCGGAGCGTTACGCCAAGTCGCTGGAAATCACCGCTCAAGACCCAAACAGCGACGGCTTGCTGGTCGTCCTGACCCCCCAGGCCATGACCGACCCCACCACCACTGCCGAAGCCCTCAAGCCTTACGGCCAGACTTACGACAAACCTATCCTGGCCTCGTGGATGGGCGGCGAGGATGTCGAGGCGGGCGTTTCGATCCTCAGCCGGGCGAACATTCCAACCTTTGACTATCCGGATGAAGCCGCACAAACCTTCGTCTACATGTGGCAATACACTTATAACCTGCGCACACTGTACGAGACCCCCAGCCTGCCGGAAGATACGGAGGGCAAAGGGCCTGACCGCGACAGGGCCAAAGGCATCCTGATGTCCACGCGCCGGGCCGGGCGCACCATCCTGACCGAGGCCGAGTCCAAAGGACTATTGGCCGCCTACGGCATCCCGACCGTGCCCACGCACATCGCCGTCAGCTCAGAGGAAGCCGTCCGTCTGGCGGATCAGGTCGGGTACCCAGTGGTACTCAAGCTGCATTCCGAGACGATCACTCACAAAACTGACGTGGGCGGCGTGCAGCTCAATCTCGAGGACGCTACTGCGGTCAAGGCTGCTTACGAGCGCATCCGCGCTTCAGTGGCCCAAAAAGCCAGGGTAGACGACTTCCTGGGAGTCACCGTCCAGCCAATGATCCGGATGGAAGGCTACGAGCTGATCCTGGGCAGCAGCGTTGACCCGCAGTTCGGCCCGGTGCTGTTGTTCGGCACGGGCGGGCAGCTGGTCGAGGTCTACAAAGACCGTGCCCTGGGCCTGCCGCCGCTCAACACCATCCTGGCGCGGCGCATGATTGAGCGGACGCGCATCTATCAGGCTTTGCAGGGCGTGCGCGGCCGCCCGCCGGTGGACCTGGAGGCTTTGACGATTCTACTTGTCCGTTTCAGCCAGTTAATCGTGGAGCAGTGCTGCATCAAGGAATTGGATATCAACCCGCTGATCGCTTCGACAGGCGCGGGGGCGGACGGCCGTCCGCCCCTACTGGCGCTGGACGCGCGCGTGGTGCTGCATGACCCAGGGATGACCGAAGCCGACGTGCCCAAGATCGCCATCCGTCCTTACCCGAGCCAGTATGTATCCACGTGGGCGATGAAGGACGGCCGAAAAGTGACTGTTCGTCCGATCCGCGCCGAGGATGAGCCGCTGGTTATCCGTTTTCACGAGACACTCTCGGACCGCAGCGTGTACCTGCGTTACTTATCGCCAATGATGCTCAGTCAGCGCGTGAGGCACGAACGCATGGCGCGCATCTGTCACAACGACTACGACCGCGAGATCGCGCTGGTCGTCGAGGGCGAAGCGCAAAATGGCGAGCGGCAGATCTTTGCCATGGGTCGCTTGAGCAAATTACACGGCGAAGGGAGCGAAGCGCGCGTCACCCTGCTGGTCAGCGACCAGTTCCAGGGTCAAGGCATCGGCGGCGAGTTGCTTGAGCGCTTCGTCCACATCGGCCGCGCAGAGAAGATCAAGCGTTTGCTGGCGACCATTTCCCCCGAAAACGTCGCCACGCGGAAACTGTGCCAGCGGCTCGGTTTTTCCATGCAGACCAATCCGGAAACCGGCATGACCGAGGCGGAGCTGGCGCTTATCCCCTAGCACAAAAGCGGTAACCAGGAACCCATTTTCTCCGAAAAAACGGGTTCCTGTCGTATTATGTTATCCCTCCAATTGCGCCCTTTTCTGGGCATGAAGCTTTAGCACATCCGTTTGCACTTTTTCCAGGTGCGCGCCCCTCAGTGGGAACCAAGCCAGGATGATCGCGCCCAGGATCAACACCGCGCCAGGGATCAGGCCCGCCACGATCTTGATACCCAGGATGGCGCTCGCCGGTTGGTTCAGGTAAATCTGGCCCATGTTCTGCTGACGCGTCACGAAGTGGGTAACTTCCAGAATGAATGGCATGAGCGCCAGGGCAATAGACTGCGCTGGTTTAGTGATCAAGGCATTGACGCCGAAGAACGCTCCCTCGCGCCGGACACCTGAACGTAGCTCGTCCTCATCGGCCACTTCGGCAAAGAGCACGTTGGTCAGCGTCTGCGGGCCGGAGAGGCCAAATCCGGCCAGCGCCAGGCAAACCAGGATCAGCGTATTCGGCACAACGATGATGAGCATCAGCCCAATCCCGGCGATCACCAAGAGCAACTGCTGCGCCCCGACAACGCCCACTCGCTTGCGGATCAAGCTGGTGACGGGCACGCCGATGATCAGCGGGATAAACACGCAGGCCAGCAGCACGATGGTGTTGATCTTTAGCACGTAATCAGCCACGTAGTAGAGCGCGCCCATGATCAACGACTGCATCAGGATGGACATAAAATTCGCCGCCACGAGGATCAGGAACGACTTGCTGGTGAAGGTGGCCTTGATCTGTTGACCCAAGGGCAGCGGCTTGTCCACTTTGGTGAACTCAGGGCGCTCCTTGACCACCAGCGTGGTGATGACGATCAGCGCCGCGCCGATTATCGCCACCACGATCATGGACATTTGCAGCGGCAAGAAGGAAAGCGATTCGCCGCCCTTTGGCCGGAACATGTCGGGAATGATGAAGCCTAGGAGCGTGCCGAGCAGCCCGAACAGCGAGGACGAGATCTGCAGGCCGTTCCGTTCAGCGTCCGATTCGCTCACCTCTGGCAGCAGCGCCGAATAGACCAGGCCAATCATGGTGTATGTGGTGTCGTACAGGAGCATGGAGACTAGCATCCACCAGAAGAGGGCCTGCTGCCCGGCCTGAGGCGGTGCAAACCAGACCATAATGAAGGTCAGGGCCAGGAAGGGTGCCGTGAAGCGCATATATGGGATGCGGCGTCCGCTTTTGAAGCGGGTGCTGTCGGTGATATAGCCAAACAGCGGGTCGTTGATCGCGTTCCAGACCGCATAGATGGCTGAAGCCGTCGCGATCCATTTTGCCTGCACGCCCAGGTAATCTTGGTAAAAGATCGGCAGGAGAGCAGCAAAGATGCCAGAGATCAGTGAAGAGCCTAGAGCGGCGATCCCCCAGATGACCTTGTAGCCCGGGCTCAACTTGACCGGCCCAGCTGAAGAAACTTGATTGTTTCGCGTCATGGTTTTACTCCTCTCATCGAACTAAAAATAGTCTGACAAAATCTTGCTGAATTCTTAGCCACCGATTTCACGGATTCTCGCGGATAAAGAATAAACCGTTTGCCCGATCCCAATGAAGAAGCCGCTGCCGGCTGTCCCATACGTGGCTCCTTGAGTATATTTTTGGTGATAGACCTGCAAACTGCCATCCGCACCGACCAGAATGTGCAGCGGCTGGCCAGCGATCTCGATAACATTCCCCTCTTGCGGGCGCGGACCTGGAGCCGCGTTCCCCTCGCCGCTGGTAGACCACCTATTAATTATATAAGAGGTGTCAAATAATCGCAGGGGATAGCCCTCTCAAAGTCGCGGCCGGGCAGACTGAGGCACCACGCGCGCGAGTATCAGCTGCGGATCGCGGCAACGACCCAGGCTGGGCAGACGGTCAGCACAAGGTGACATTGCGGGCGGAAGGTATAGCACGGATCACCGGTTGAAAGGCATCTTACCTCGTTCTGCGGGGAAGCGGTAGGGAACGGATACTGCTCAATCAGGGGCAATGAAAGCCTTGACGGAAACTTTTGAGTAAAGTACAGTTGGGTTACCAGATTCTTGTTTCAGGAGAAAGGATTATGAACAAGTATAAGCAGACCATCGTTATTACCCTGTCTCTCGGCATATTGTCTCTTATCGCGATGGCTTTCAGTCATCTCGCACTCACAGACATCGCGCATGGAGAGGCGGATGTTTCCCTGGGATGGACTATCCTGCGAGTGACTGCCCTGATCCTGCTTACCTACATCGGTTCGTCTCTTTTCACTTTTATTCGAATCCTCAAACTGAAATCGTAAATACAGTTATAATAGGACTATGCTACCGGCATTATTAGATCTAGCGATGTTCGGCATCCTCTTGCCGTAAAGTCAGCCAGGGCCTGACGGGTGAACGCACACCTGTCAGGCCTTTTTAGTCTCGAGCAGAGACACATCACATCTCATATTTGAGGAGAAAGAATGCAGACACCTTGGGAGTATCGCTACGCCAATCGCACACAACGTATGGGAAGTTCCATCATCCGCGAATTGCTCAAATGGACTGAGCAGCCGGACATCATCTCGTTCGCGGGGGGATTACCCGCACCAGAAGTCTTTCCGGTCGAAGAATTTAAGAAAGCCTGCAACACCGTTTTGGATGAATTCGGCGCGCAGGCGCTGCAATATAGTACTACCGAGGGTTATCGTCCTTTGCGTGAGATGATTGCCCGCCACACCACCCGCTTCGGGATCGACATCACGCCGGATAACATCCTGATCACCTCCGGCTCTCAACAAGCGCTGGATTTCATTGGGCGCGTATTTATCAACCAGGGTGATCATATCGTGTGCGAATCACCTACTTACCTTGGCGCACTGCAAGCCTGGAATGCCTACGGGGCGCAATACGTTTCCGTCCCTTCTGATGAGAACGGCATGATCGTGGACGAATTGGAGAAAGCTCTGCGGGTGGGACCTAAATTCATCTACATTTTGCCGAACTTCCAGAATCCAGCCGGCTCGACCCTCAGCCTGGAGCGCCGCAAAAGGCTGGTGGAACTAGCCGACCAGTACGGTGTCCCGATCATCGAAGACGACCCCTACGGTCAGCTCCGTTACGAAGGGGAGCATTTGGTCTCAGTCGTCACGCTCGATAGCCAGTACCGGGGCGATAACGGCACTTATACTGGGAACGTCATCTACCTGAGCACCTTCTCGAAACTGCTTGCACCTGGCATCCGACTGGCATGGGTCGTCGCGCCGCAGCAAGTGATCCGCAAGCTGGTGATGGCCAAACAGGCGGCTGACCTGCACACGGCCACCTTCAACCAAATCGTAGCCTACGAGGTCGGCAAGGGCGGCTTTCTGGACGAGCACGTCAAGTTCATTTGCGCCACGTACAAGGAGCGACGTGACATTATGCTGGAGACCATGGACGAGGTCTTCCCGCCCGAGGTGCACTGGACGCATCCGCAAGGAGGCATGTTCTTGTGGGGAATCCTGCCGCAGGGAATGGACGCGGCCGAGGTGCTGAAAGTCGCTGTTGAGAAGAAGGTGGCCTTCGTGCCTGGCGGATCGTTCCACCCGAACGGCGGCGGAGAGAACACGATGCGGCTTAACTTTTCCTTTTCCTCACCGGAGGTCATCCGCGAGGGAATCACCCGCCTGGGGCTGCTATTGCGCGAGCTGGTTAGAAAGAATTGACACTGGGAGCTCCAAATTACGCAGCCTATTTCTCAAAAACAATAAGGGAAGCCCTCCTACTTCTATTCGTGGGAGGGCTTTGTCTTGTGTGGTAAACGGAGCGGCTTATTCAGCCTTCTCTGTGCTCTTTTCGGGCTTAGTTTCCTTACCCTCGCCTTTTTCCTTCTTTTCTTCCTTTCCATCTTGGGAATGCTTGTTTGCTCCTCCTGAAGGGGAGTGATGGTCGGTAGCATAAAAACCCGAGCCCTTGAACACGATCCCCACCGGTGCGTAGACTTTGTGCAGACTCTTCTTGCCGCACTCCGGGCAACGGGTCAATGGCTGGTCGCTAAACTTCTGGTGGCGATCGAACTGAAAGCCGCAAGTCCCACAATGATACGTATAAACAGGCATACTTTCCTCGAGCTTCTTAATTATGACGGGAGAGATTATAGCGCACCCAAGAGGGGGTGACAAGAGGAAATCGAAAAAAATATACGATTTTCTTAGACTCAGTATTTATCATATTTAGTCATCACTGTCCGCCCGAACCGGCTGGTGCTGCCCGGTCACCTACGGATCGGCAACGAAGACAAAAGCTATGGCGGCCCGTAGAGCTACCACTTACCTTCCCCCATTGCAACGACGAGCGCGATTGCGTGCGTTTCGCTGTGACTCAGGCTGACCGACCAAGCGGTCAGCCTGAGTTCTTTCGCGATCTTTTTCGCTCTATCATGCAGAATGATGGCTGGCGCCTCATATTCTCCGCCGCGGACTTCAATCTCTTGCCAGGATACCGGCCCGATGCCGGTACCTAACGCCTTCGAGACCGCCTCCTTGGCCGCGAAACGAACTGCCAGCGATTCGAGTCTCCCGGCGCAGGTTTTGAGCTCAGTCGGGGTGAAGACGCGCTTTAAGAACCGTTCACCGTGACGTTCGATCGCGGCGCGGATGCGGGCGATTTCGATCAAATCAATCCCAGTACGCAAAATCATCATAAATTGTTCGCAATGAAAATTAGGACGCGGATTGACACAGGAAAGCGCGGAATCAAGGAAACTATTAGCGTAAATCCGCGCTCGTCCGCGTACTATTTAGGGCCCGGCAATCGCTATGGCCAGCCGTTCGGAGTGAAAATACTTACGCGCCGCCTGAAGCACATCCTCCGGCGTCACGGCGCGCACCAGGTCGGCGAAACGGCGGTAGTAGTCCAGGCCCAGATCGAAGCGTTCGATGTTGAGCAGCGCACCAGCCACTCCAGCGTTTGATTCCATCGAAAGCGGCAGTCGCCCGACGAAGTTCGCCTGGCTGTCGGAAAGCTCCTCGGCTGAGACACCTTTCTCGATGAAGCGGGAGACCTCACGGCGGATCAAGTCGGAGGCCTTTGTGACATTATCAGGGTTGACGCCTGCGCTGATCTCCCACGAGCCGGGACCGATGCCTGCATTGAGCGAAGAGTAGGCATAATACGCCAAGCCGGACTTCTCGCGCACCGCGTCGCCGATGCGGCCCATCCAACCGAACTGGCCGAGCACGGAGTTGCCCAGCGAGGTGGGAAGATATTCAGGGTCACGGCGCGCCGGGCCGAAGGTGCCGATGACGAGGTCGGATTGGAATTTGCCGGGGATGTTCACGCGCCGGGTGACGGTTTCTTGCAGGGGTGTCAGCGGCGGCAGGGGCGGGGAATCGGGCTGGTCGGGATTGTCCCAGTCGGCCAGGGCGCGCTGTACCTGTTCCATCGCGGCCTGAGGCTCGACCGCGCCGACGAGGGCGATCACCATGCCGCGCGGCCCGTAAAAACGGCGGTGGAAATTCACCAGGTCCTGGCGGCGGATGGCCTGGATCGTCTCCGGGTAGCCATCTTCTGGACGGCCATAGGGGTGATTGGCGAAGACAATCTGGTCAAAGGTCAGGGCAGCCATATCGGCGGTATTCTGGGCGCGGATGGCCAGCCCAGTCAACAATTGGGCGCGCAATTTCTCGATCTGCTCGGCGGGGAAGGCCGGCTGCCGAAGGACTTCGGCCAGGGTGTTGAGTAACAGGGATAAATCTTCAGCCAGAGAGCGGCCGCTGAAACTGGCTGTGTGCAAGCCGGCGCTGAAGGAGAGGCTCGCGCCGCAGGATTCGAGCGCATCGTAGATTTGCTGGAGGTCGCGCTGAGCGCTGCCACGCATCAAGGCTAAGGCAGTGAAATCGGCCAGGCCAAGTTTCTCGTCCGTGTCGAAGAGGCTGCCAGCCTGGATGTAGCCACTGATCACGACCGAAGGGCTATTGAAGTTCGCCCGGCTGAGGAGGGTGATGCCGTTGGGGAATTGGGCGCGATAGATATCGTCGGGGCCGGGTAAAGAAGAACTCGATGGCGGTGCTGCGTGATACGTGGTAAGTGATACGTAGTTGTGTTTTACACTTTTCGTTTTACTCATGCCCCACCTCCACGCCGGTCGGGATGTAGATGCCAACCACCCGGTTCTGCGGTCGGAGAATGCTTTGCGCGGCGTGGCGGACTTCAGCCGACGTGACAGCCGCCAGCTTGTCCAGGTAACCGAGGAACCAATCGTAGGTGGCGAACATCTCGGCGTGGCCCAACCAAAAAGCCTGGTTGGAGATGTTCTCGCTGCCGTAAGCAAACAGGGCGCGCGCCTGCTTGATCGCGCGGTCAATCTCTTCTGCCGAGACAGTCTCATCCTGGATGCGCTTGACCTCGTCATCGAAAGCGGATAGAACCTCCTCGGCTTTCCGCTGCGGGTGGACAGTGATGGTAAAGGTATACAGGAACGGGTCAACGGTCGTGATGGCGCTGCTGCCGACGGCCACGGCCAGTTCTTTTTCCACCAGCGTGCGGTATAGGCGCGAGGTTTTGTTGGAGATGCCCCCACCGCCGAACATGTTCAGGCTGCTCGGGCCAGCCAGCAGACTGTCCAGGACGGTCAACGGGAAGAAGTTCGGGTCGGAGCCGGCCGGGGCGCGGTAAGCAAGCTGAAGGTAGGTCGTCTCGCCCGGTCCTTCGAGCGAGAGGCGGTGTTCGCCGCGCATTGGCGGCTCGGGGCGCGCCTGGCGCGGGGGAGTTGGTCCCGCTGGGATCGGTTCGAAAAGTTCGCGGATGCGCGCCAGTATTGCCTCGGTTTCGAAGTCGCCCGCCAGGCTCAGAACCGCGTTGTCCGGAACGTAGTAGCAGCGATAGTGAGCATAGAGGTCGTCGCGGCTCATGGTCTTCAGGTCGGCCAAGTCGCCGATGATCTCGTGGTGATACGGGTGGACGCGAAAAGCAGCCGCTTGCACCGCCTCACCGAGCAGGAAGAGCGGCTCGTTCTCGTTGCCCTCGCGTTCGGAGATGACCACGGTACGTTCGGAGGCGACCTCTTCGGGGTCGAAGGTGCTGTTGACCATCCGGTCGGCTTCCAGGCGCAAAGCCAGCTCGATCTTATCGCCTGGCATGGTTTCGAAGTAGGTTGTCCAGTCCAGGTAGGTAAAGGCGTTCGAGATGCCGCCCTCGCGGGCAATGACCTTATCTAATATGGAGGCGGGAAATTGGGGCGTCCCCTTGAATTGCATGTGCTCGACCCAGTGAGATATACCCGTGCGACCAGAAGGCTCGTCCCTGGAGCCAACGCGGTACCAGACCCAACTGCTGATGATGGGGGCAGTGTGAATCTCTTTCAGCATCACTTGCAGGCCATTGGCGAGTGCGGTGCGATGAATATCGGGCATGGAAACTCCAAAGGCGGCTATTGTATCAGAATTTTCTTGAACCACCAGGCGCAGAGAGCGCGCGGCGATTTGCACATGTTTTTACATCGAGCGGTTTCAAGCTTTTTCTCCTGATCCTGATGTTTAATATAGCATAGAGTGGCAAAGTGCGCGCCAGGCTGGAGCTGGTCAATTTCGTGATCTGTTGCGTACTTGCCTCATGGATTTTATACGGCTATAATCCACGCCACACAATTTCTCGACTGCAAATTCTGATGAACTTTGAAAACCAAAAATGGCGATCGCTGTCTCGCAAGTTTGAGCAACTCAACCGTGTTTTACGACAAAACTCGTAGCACATTCTACCGAGCTTATTAAAAACTCTAGAACTTACGCAGTTCGGGGTGATAGAGGGGTGTGGTGGGCGGGCTTCGCTCTCCACCACACCCCCGAATCCTTTTCAACTGCGTAATTTCTAAACTCATCAGTGCCAATTCGAAAGGGAATTATTTCTTATGGAAGAACCAAAATATCTGGTGGCAATCATTGGGGCTGGCCCGGCCGGCCTGTTTGCTGCCCGCTACCTCAGCAATAGCGGCGTACGGGTGGTGTTGTTCAACCGCGATATCAAACCCGGCGGGCTGGCAGAATACGGCATTTATCCCGATAAAACAAAGATGAAGGAGGGATTGCGCAAGCAATTCCACCAGATTCTCGACTCCTCACTAGTTGACTATTTTGGCAACCTTACCGTGTGCTGCGGTGGCAACATCGTTCTTTCCGATCTATTCGATTGGGGATTTCAGGCTGTGGTCGTTGCGACAGGCGCGCAAGGCACCAAATGGCTCAGGATCCCCGGGGAGAACCTGCCGGGGGTATACCACGCCAAGGATATTGTCTATTACTATAACTTGCTACCGCCTTTCAGTCAGCGCCGCTTCATCATCGGGAGTAAGGTGATCGTAGTCGGCGCCGGGAACGTGATGATGGACTTGGCACATTATCTCATTCGCGAAAGGAAAGTTGACGAGGTAGTCGCTGTGGTTCGGCGCGGCCCAATGGAAGTGAAGTTTACCAAGAAAGAAATGGAAAATGTCGCCAGCAATTTAGATTTCAAGGCGTTGGATGTGGAGTTCGAACGCGTCGCCCCGTATATGCAGGCGATCGGCCAGGAGATCGTTATGGCGAAAAACGCCTTTCTCGAAGCCCTCCCTAAAGCTCTCGAAAGGGTCTCAGACACGCGCCTGCGCTTCGAGTTTCTGGCTTCCCCCGTCCGCATTCTGGGCAATTGGACCACGGGCGTCAGCGCGCTGAAGGTCGAGGACAATTACCTGGTCACAGTGGATGGGAGCGTCAAATCCAAAGGATTGGGGACGACTCGCCAGATCGAAGCGAACACCATAATCTTTGCCATCGGCGATACCGTAGACAAGGATTTCTGTATGCCGATCTATGGCGATGCTTATGTCGTGGTCAATGAGCCGCACTTTCCGGTTGATGGAACCTCTTACGAAGCATTTGATCTGGATGCCAACCGTCCAATGGAAAAGGTCTTTTTAGCGGGTTGGGCGCGGAAAGCCAGCACAGGTCTAGTCGGCGTGGCGCGCAAGGATGGCGAAAACGCAGCCCAGGCCGTGTTGCAGTATCTTCACACTCAGCCACCTATGTTGGATATCGAAAACGTCTATCTCAAATTCGCGGAATGGCTGCATGATATCCATCCGCTGGTCGTGACCAAGAAATGGCTGGCGCGCCTGGAGGCAGTCGAACAAGCTGAAGCCCAGGTTCGTCACCTGGAAAATTTCAAGTTCGCGACCAATGATGAAATGCTGAGGGCAATGGGACTTTGAGTAAAGAAGCAGCGCTCGGGCGGCGCGATGGAATAAAACAAAGACTTCGGTCCCCGGGACTTCGGGAGTCTTTCTCTTCAGGTGGAGATATATTCTCTCAGACTATGTTCGACCGCGTAGGCGGCAGCTTCGGCGCGGTTATTCACCCCCAGTTTTGAAAGGATGCTGCTGACGTAATTTCGCACCGTCCCTTCGCCCAGAAAGAGAGACTTGGCAATCTCTCGATTGGTCTTGCCTTCCGAGACCAGCAACAGCACATGTTTTTCTTGCTGGCTGAGATGCGCAAAGGCAGAGGCCTCTTCCTCTTTGACTGCCCGGCGCACTTCCTGAAAGACACGCTGGGTAACTGCCGGGTCGAGCAATGCTTCGCCGCGCCCAACCGCCTCGATCGCTTTCACCAGATCTTCCCCACCGATCTGCTTCAAGACATAGCCGGATGCACCGGCGCGGATAGCCGAAAATAACATTTCGTCCTCAGCATACGAGGTCAACATGATGACCTTCGTATCCGGGAAGCGGCGAGTGATCTCCTCGCAGGCCTCGATCCCGGAAGTACCAGGCAGGCGGATGTCCATCACGACTACATCTGGCTGGGTATTGTTGACCATTTCGATGGCTTCGCGCGCTGTGGAGGCTTCAGCGACCACGTCGAATTGTGGGTGCCGTTCGAGCAGAGATTTCAGTCCCAACCGAACGACTTCGTGATCGTCCACTAAAAGAATGCGTTGCTTACTCATGCGGGTCTCTACCTCCGTGTTGAAAGTATATTCGAGAGTGGGCTGCCTGGCAAGGACAGAAAAACGGCCTTCAATTGCCGTTTTTCTAATAGCGATGTTTGG
>Ga0116202_10000443_pt1 | contig 22881 bp, 15 predicted proteins | sample LakKivw325mmetaG_FD_94479 | JGI IMG/M metagenome (GOLD analysis project Ga0116202, IMG submission 94479) | Anoxic lake water microbial communities from Lake Kivu, Rwanda to study Microbial Dark Matter (Phase II) - Lake Kivu water 325m metaG | ecosystem: Environmental > Aquatic > Freshwater >... | reverse complement strand
GGGAGGAAGAGGGAGAGGGGGAATGGTTAATGGTTGATGGTTGATGGGCAGCTAAGAAGGGTTGGGGGATTGGGTTGGATGGTTCAGGGTTCAACGGTTGGGGAGGAATGGGGGAATGGCTGGTGGGGATATGGACAAGAGCAGACTCATACGGAGGTCGGAATGGGAGTGGGAGATCCCGGAAACGGGGCGCATGGAAGTGCCAGGAGTGCTCTTTGCGTCCGAAGGCCTTATCGATGAGATGGATGACAAGGTCCGGGAGCAAGTCTCCAACGTGGCGTCGCTGCCGGGGATCGTTCATGCGGCATACGCGATGCCCGATGCCCATTGGGGATATGGGTTCCCCATTGGCGGGGTGGCGGCTTTTGATCCTGACCGGGGCGGTGTGATTTCGGCGGGCGGGGTCGGGTTTGACATTTCGTGCGGTGTACGGGTCCTGCTGACGCCATTTCATGTTGCGGATGTGGACAAGCGGCGGAAGGCGCTGGCCGAAGCGTTGTTCCGGCGGGTGCCGGCAGGGGTGGGGAGCACCAGCCGGTTGCGGCTGGACGAGGCGGAGATGGAGGCGATGCTTCTGGGCGGGGCGAAATGGTCGGTCGAGCGCGGGTATGGAAGGCCTGCGGACTTGAACCGCGTGGAGAACGGCGGTCAGTATGCCGGCGCCGATCCGGGTGAGGTTTCCTTCCATGCCAAGCGGCGCCAGGTGGAGGAAATGGGCACGCTGGGTTCCGGAAACCATTATCTGGAGGTTCAGGAAGTTGTCGAGGTATACGACGCGGAATGCGCGGCGGCGTTCGGCCTGGAGGCGGGGGGGGTTGTCATTGCGATTCACTGCGGATCCCGCGGGCTGGGGCATCAGGTGGCCACCGACTTTTCCAAGCGGATGGTCCTGGCGGCGCGGGGATACGGCATCCATCTGGCGGACCGTGAACTTGCCTCGGTGCCGGTGAAGTCTCCGGACGGGCGCGCGTATTTCGGGGCCATGCAGGCAGCGGCCAATTGCGCACTGGCCAACCGCCAGATCCTGTCGTTCTTCGTCCGGGAGGTGGTGGGCGATGTGATGGGCGATGACCGGCTGCCGCTGTTGTATGATGTGTCGCACAACGTATGCAGTCTGGAAGAGCATGAAGTGGATGGTGCGCGGCGGCGGTTGTATGTGCATCGCAAAGGGGCCACGCGGGCGTTTGGCCCCGGACATCCGGATACACCGTGTGACCTGAAGCAATGGGGGCAACCTGTGCTTGTGGGGGGGACGATGGGGACGGCTTCGTACATCCTGGTTGGCACCGCGGCCAGCGAGAAGCTGGCCTTCAGTTCGGCTTGTCATGGGGCCGGGCGGAGCCTGAGCCGCAGTCAGGCCACGCGGCAGTACCGCGGGGAGGACGTTGTGGAGCGGCTGAGGCGGCGGGATATTCTCATCAAGGCGCAGTCGTTGCGCGGTGTGGCGGAGGAGGCGCCCGGCGCGTACAAGGATGTGGATGACGTGGTTCAGGCGACCCACGCGGCGGGATTGGCGCGGCGGGTGGCACGGCTGGAGCCGCTGATCTGCGTCAAGGGGTAGGGGGTGGGGAAGAGTGAATGGTGAATGGTGAATGGTGAATGGTGAACGGGGAATCAGTAATCAGTGATCGGTGATCCGTAATCGGTAATGGATGACGGGGGCAGAAGACGTTTGCGGCGGCCCGCGAACGCTCCAGGTTACGAATTTTGGAGCGCGCGTCGGCCTCGACGCGCGGGGGAAGGTTATTTCTGCATAATCCTGTAGAAGCGGATGGGCGCGGAGCCGGGACTGTTCTGCCAGTAATTCGTGTAGGGGGCAGGCAGGGGCAGCGTGTTGGTGGCGAGGTTCACCCAGTTGGTGTCCAGGAGATTGGTGCAGTATTGCAGGATCTGCACGCCAGCACCCGCATCGCCCACGGAGCCGAACTTGTGCGGGGCGTTGGTCGGGACGGTGTACTCGCGGATGACGACAGACTGGTTCCACCAGTTGGTGCCTGAACCGGGTTGATCCGTGGTCAGCTCGAACGACAGGTCGCAAGGGACCCCCGCGTCCGGGTGCCCGGATGGATACACAGCGGGATGCCAGCCCGGAGAAGCGGCATTGGAGAAGACCGAAGCGTCATTCCACCTGTTTGTCAGGGGGGTGGTTTTCCAGCCCCATCCCTTGTGGAGCCCGCCTTGTTCAGGGGCTATGGGGAAATGCGCCTGTATGCTCAGCCAGTAGACAACGCCATTGGTCTCGAGCCAGGGCGTGCCGACGTCCAGCAGATCCACGTAGTACTGGAACTCGTGTTCGTAGTTGGTGGAGCCCTGCGGCCCCCAGTACTGCGCGACCGTCCCGTAATAGACCTCGTGGCAATTGGTCAGTGGAACGAAGAGGCTGGCCAGCAACTCGCCGGGGTGGCTGTGGGCCTGTGTGATGTTGGTCGGGACGTCGGTGTACCATGCGATGGAGAACCCCACCGGTTTGGAGGGTGCAGGCGCCGGCGGCGCCACGGGTCCGTTCGAATCCGAATAGTAGTCCAGATACGATCCCCACCAATGGATGTCGGTGACGCGCCGCCCATCGCAGAGCCAGTCATCGGCGCGGATCAACTGCTGGCTTGGTTCCTGTTCCGTGTAAAAGGCAGGCATGTTGACCCCCTTGACCATGTCCGGCGGCTGTGCCCATTTCCGGGTGCGGCGCGGGCAGACATCGGTGATTAGTTGATACGCCATGTTGACGGATTCCCCCTTGTAAGGGTGTGCGGGCCATCCGGGCGGCGGGTAGATCAATTCGTTCGTCCCCGGGGGGATTGCCGTGACCTGGACGGCGTCATCGTTCCAGTTGAAGGCTGTATCGGTGGTCTTCCAGCCCCAGGCGTTGGTAACGGGCGGGGACGGATAGACGGCCTGGATGCCGAGCCAGTAGATGGCGCCTTCCTTTTCGATCCACTGGTTGGTGGCGGGGAAGAGGAGGGTGTACTGGTATTCGTGTTCGTAGTATCCCGGCTCAATAAAGGATAGTTCCGAGACGAGCCACGGCTCCTCCTGCACAATGCCTTCGCCCATGGGTTGCAGGGAGTAGCCCACGGGGTAGGCCTGCCAGTCGATTACCTCGCCGGGACGGGAGTAGAGATTGCTCGAAGAGACGGGGACATCGGTGTGCCAGGAGACCAGGAAGGCGACCGGGTGAATGGGCAGTTCCGGGGGCGGGGCCGGAGCCGCGTTGGTGGTCATCCAATCCTTGTAGGACCCCCACCAACGGATGCCGGAGACCGGGCGTCCGTCGCAAAGCCAGTCGTCGGCGACCATGAACCGGGACACCCACTGTTCCTCGTTTGTCCCGATGCCCCAGGACTCGACATCGACCCCGTTGGCGCCGTCCGGCGGCTGGGACCACTTGAAGCAGTAGTCGGGTTCCGGAGGCGGTTCTACGCTTCCGGTCGATTCGTGGAACACGGAAACATCGCCGAAGGCGTATCCGGGTTCCGGATAGGCCGTGCCGTCATCGCGCGCCAGCATGTCCTGCCACTGGCTGATCTTCAAGGAGAGGCTGCGGTTGGCCAGGATGTCGGAGCCGCTGGAGTCAGAGTTCATGATGGCGTCATAGCGCGGGTCTCCCTGGGCAATACCGCCCTGCGGGGTCTGGTCCTCGATGATGAAAGACAGCAGGCGGGTTGCCGACTGGCCGGGAGGGATGTTGCCGAACGACCATCCGGGAACATAGTAGCTGCCGTCGCTAAGTTGATTCGGGTTGTCGGGTGTCCAGCAATACCAGGCTTCGTGCGTGTGGTTTGTGCTCAAGATCCTCATGTTTTCTGGCACATCCAGATAGGGGTCGGTAAAAGGTTCGGGCCAGTGGTCCGGGGCGGAGATGGCGAAATCCGCCGTCAGGATGACATTGTAGAGGGTCCCGGTCTGCTGCAGGGTTGTGCTCAACGCCTCGCCATGGCTGTTGGTGCCGGGAGCCTAGGTTCCGGTTCCGGGCGTATCGTTTACGATGGTGGCCTGGATGTCAAACGCAACGATTTTGATAGGTCCCAGGACCACATTCACCACCCGTCCCGAGATCGCCGCGCTTTGCATATAGCCGCCGCCGTTGTTGGCGGTGTTGTCGTGGAATTCGCACGGCCTGTATTCCAGGGTGCTGTCGGCGACGACCCGGAACCACTGGCCGCTGACGGCATTCGGGTCATTGGTCGGGCCGGTGTAGCTGGGGATGGGGCCAACGGGTGGCTTGGTTACGGAAAGGGATGGAGCCGCTGCGACCGGCGGCAGGCGGGAGAGGACAACCAGCAGGGAAAGGACAAGCAGCCTCGTTTTCATGGCAAACTCCTTTCGGGCACGTCAGGGATGCTCACTTGCGTTCCACCGTCTTTAGTCTAGAACCGGCGCATAGCCCCGTCAACAGGGGGTTGTAAGCTTTTTTGGGGGACTTCCCTGCTGGACGTTGTGATGCCGCGGTGTTTGTGATACGGTTTGCGCCGAATCGCCGGCAGGAACCGGCGAGAGGAGGAACTCATGAAGACGGCAGTTGTATGCGGAGCGGGCGGGTTTATAGGCAGTCATTTGGTCAAGCGGCTCAAGCAGGAAGGCTACTGGGTTCGCGGGGTGGACGTCAAGCGGCCGGAGTTCGGGCGCTCGGCGGCCGACGAATTCAAGCGGCTGGATTTGCGCGATCCGAAGAACTGCGCGAAAGCCATCACGCTGGAACAGGGTGCGCCGGACGAGGTGTACCAGTTGGCCGCCGACATGGGGGGGCATGGGGTTTATCCACTCGGCCGAAACGGAAATCATGCACAACAACGTGCTGATCAACGTGCACATGACGCATGCTTCGGCGACCCTGGGTGTGAAGCGGTATTTCTATTCCTCCTCGGCCTGCGTGTACCGCGATATGAAGCCCGGTGAGCCGGAGATGACGGAGGAACAGGCTATTCCCGCGCACCCCGACAACGAATACGGCTGGGAGAAGTTCTATTCCGAGCGGGTGGCGATGGCGTACGGGCGCCGGTACGGGATGGCCGTCCGGATCGCGCGGTTCCAGAACTGTTACGGGCCGGAGGGGACGTGGCATGGCGGGCGGGAGAAGGCGCCGGCCGCGATGTGCCGGAAGGTGGCGGCGGCCAAGGACGGGGATACCATTGAAATCTGGGGGGACGGCAGCGCGGTGCGGTCGTACACGTATGTGGACGACATGGTGGACGGGATCCGGCGGCTGATGGACTCCGGGATGGAGGGGCCGGTCAATATCGGCTGCCCGCAGTACTACACGGTGAAGGAACTGGTGGATGTGGTGGCGGCCGTGGCCCGGAAGAGGATTTCCACGCGATCCATTCCGGGGCCGGTGGGGGTGATGTCGCGAAACTTCAGCAACAGCAAGATCTACTCCATCGGCTGGCAGTCGCGGTTCGACTTGAAGGACGGGATTGCCCTTACGTACCCCTGGATTGCCAAGCAGGTGCGCAAGGCGCTCAAGGCGGGCGAAAGCCTGTAGTCTTTCAAGGCAGCCGGGGGTTGATGTGGCCGGTGTTGGGGGCCGACAACTTCTGCAGGTACACGAGCAATTCCCGGTCATATTCGGCGTCGGCGTCCAGTCCCATTTCCCGGTAGATGCCGCGCAGGCGGTAGTAGCTCTCCTCCGCTTCCCGCGCGCTGGTGTAGCGGTTGGCGGGATCCGGCTGCAGGAAGCGCTTCAGCACCTTGACGAGCCGCTTGCTCTGGCGGATGGGCGGCGGAAGCATTTCCTCCACGCGGTCCTGGATTCCCGTCTTGTACTGGAGCAGTTGCTCGTCGGTCATGTCGTCGCACTCGTTCAGGGCTTCGCCCTGCAACATTTCCAGGCCGACGAGGCCGGTGCTGAAGAGGTCGGACTGGACCATCCCGGCTTCCAGGCGATGGGTTTCGGGCGCCATGTACACGGGACTGCCCAGCAGGATGCTGATCCGTTCCCCGATTTCGACCGCGCGGCCGAAGTCCACGAGTTTCACGGACCCCATGCGGTCGATCATGATGTTGGAGGGTTTGATATCGGCGTGCAGATAGCCCGCCTCATGAAGGACCATCAGGCCCAGCAGGACTTTGCGCAGGATGTGCAGGGCGACTCCGGGCTGCAGCATGAACTTGCCGTCGCTCACCAGGAAGAGGGTGGTCATGAACTGCTTCCACTCCTCATCCGTGGATTGGCTGCGGGCGATGGCCAGGTGGGTCCCGCCCAGGAGGTATTGGAGATCGATGCCGTCAATCGCGGCCATTTGCAGGAATCCGATGCCGTTGGTCTCGTCGTAGGTCTCGCGGGTGACGAGGTTGTCGCTGTGGACGGGCTGCAGTTTGGACACCTGGCTGGCGAGGCGGCCCATGTCCGTCCAGTACTTCTCGGCGCTGGAGTAGATGCCGGGGTCGTGGAGCTTGACGGCGTGCCGGGTCAGGCAGCCGCGGCCGCCCTGGCGGGTGGCCAGGAAGACGATGCCCTGCCGGCCTTTCCCGAGTTCGCTCTCGAAGTGGAAGGGGATGGGGTAGCGGATGGCGCGGTTGCGGATGATGGCGTGGTAACTGCGGATCAGCCGCTGGAGATCGGGGTCGCCGGTTTTCTGGGGGACAGACGTGTCAAGCACAGTGGCCCGGTTATCGGGCTGCGGTGTTGCGGCGTCCGGGTTGAACAGACTGGTGGCCATGGTATCCTCGGGATCTTTTCCTGCAAAGGCTTGTACGATAGCACAGGGGCCCGGCGGCTGGCAACGGCTTCACACAAAAAGCGTGTATGTTTTGACGGAAGGGGATACAGTCAGGGGCTGTTTGTCGCAGGAAGGCGGCCGCGGGCCGTTCCCCGGAATACCGTATCGAGGTGGTTGGTATGCAGTGGCTTTTACAGAAGATTGTCGGAACGAAAAACCAGCGCGACTTACGAAGGTTGCGTCCGATGGTGGAGCGGGTCAACGCATTGGACAGCGGGTACCAGGCATTGACCGACGCCCAGTTGCGGGCCAAGACGGCGGAGTTCAAGGAACGGGTGGCCCGCGGCGAGAAGCTGGACGGCCTCCTTTTCGAGGCCTATGCCACCGTGAAGAACGCCTGCCGCCGGCTGCGCGGAACGAAGTTTGACGTCTGCGGGCACGAGTTGACCTGGGACATGGTTCCGTTCGACACGCAGATCATGGGCGCCATCGCGCTGCACGAGGGCAAGATCGCCGAAATGGCCACCGGCGAAGGCAAGACGCTCGTGGCCACCATGCCGCTCTACTTGAACGCCCTGACCGGCCGGAACGCGCGGCTGGTGACGGTCAACGACTACCTCGCCCGCCGCGACTCGCAGTGGATGGGGCTGGTATACCGCTTCCTCGGGCTGACCGTCGGCTGCCTCCAGAACACGATGAACCCCCAGCAGCGGCTGGTGGAATACGGGTGCGACATCACCTACGGGACCAACAGCGAGTTCGGGTTCGACTATCTCCGCGACAACGGCATGGCCTGGCGCCCGGAGGAGCAGGTCCAGCGCGGGCACTACTACGCGATCATCGACGAAATCGACAGCATCCTGATTGACGAGGCCCGGACCCCGCTGATCATCTCGGGACCGGCGCCGGTTTCCACGCACCAGTATCACGAACTGAAACCCCGGGTGGAACGGTTGGTGCGCCGCCAGCAGGAACTCTGCAACCGGATGGTGGTCGAGGCGCGGAAGGCTGTCGAGGAGAAGCGCGACGAAGACGCCATGCGCCACCTGTACCAGATCAACCACGGCATGCCCCGCCACAAGCAGCTCATGCACCTCCTGGAAGATCCCGCCGTCCGGCGTCTGCTGGAGAAGGTGGAAGGCATAATGCTGACCGACATGTACAAGGAGGAAGCCCGCAAGCTCCGCGAGGAGCTCTATTTCACGATTGACGAGAAGGGGCACGACGCGACGCTGACGGAAAAGGGGTGCGAGGAGATGAGCCCTTCCGATCCCGAGGCCTATGTCCTGCCCGACCTGGTCTCCGCCATGTCCGAGGTGGATGGCGACGCCTCGATGCCGGAACAGGAGCGCGCCAAGCAGCGGCACGCGGTCCAGGAGCGTTTCACCGTCCGGAGCGAGCGCATCCACAACGTGGACCAGTTGATCCGGGCCTACTGCCTGTACGAGAAGGATGTGCAGTACGTGGTGCAGGACAACCAGGTGCTCATCGTGGACGAGTTCACGGGCCGCATCCTGCCGGGGCGCCGGTGGAGCGACGGGCTGCACCAGGCCGTGGAGGCGAAGGAGGGGGTTCGCATCGAGCGCGAGACGCAAACCCTGGCCACGATCACCATCCAGAACTACTTCCGCATGTACGAGAAGCTGGCCGGCATGACCGGCACGGCGGAGACCGAGGCGGACGAATTCCACCAGATCTACAAGCTGGATGTCGCGGTGATCCCGACCAACCGTCCGGTCCGCCGCTGCGACCAGAACGACGTGGTCTTCAAGACCAAGAGGGAGAAGTTCAAGGCGATCATTGACGAGATCGTCGAATGCAACCAGCGCGGCCAGCCGGTGCTGGTCGGCACCATCTCGGTCGAAACGTCCGAACTGATCAGCCGCATGCTGGCCCGCGTCAAGATCCCGCACAACGTGCTCAACGCCAAGAACCACGAACGCGAGGCCGACATCGTGGCGCGCGCCGGACAGAAGGGGGCCGTGACTATTGCCACCAACATGGCCGGCCGCGGCACCGACATCAAGCTGGGCGAGGGGGTGGTCTGGGTGCCCCGCGATGTCGTCGAGTCGCGGATTTCCCTTGGCGATAAATGGAACGGGGACACCCTGGGCAAGCAATTGGGCGAAAAGCCCTGCGGGCTTTATGTCATCGGTTCCGAACGGCACGAGTCCCGGCGCATTGACCGGCAGTTGCGGGGCCGGTGCGCCCGGCAGGGGGATCCCGGCCTGTCGCGTTTCTTCGTTTCGCTGGAGGACGACCTGATGCGGCTGTTCGGGTCGGACCGCATCGCGGGTTTCATGGAACGGTTCGGGATGCAGGAGGGCGAGATGCTGGAGCACAGGCTGCTCAACCGCTCCATCGAAACCGCCCAGCGGCGCGTGGAACAGCAGAATTTCTCCATCCGCAAGCGGACGCTGGAATACGACGACGTGATGAACAAGCAGCGTTCGATCGTATACTCCTTCCGCGGCGAGATCGTCAGCAGCGACAAGACGCGCGATACACTGTACGACATCATGTACGAAGTCATCGGCGGCCGGGTGGACGAACTGCTCAAGGGCGCCCGCGGGGAGGAGGCCGTCGAGGCCTTCCTCGTGTGGGTGCACAGCATTTTCCCGATCTCCGTCAAGCGCGAGGAGATCCTGGTCGGCAAGGAGGATGCGGACCGGGCCACGGATGTGATCTTTGAAAAGGTGCGGCAGGCGTACGAGATGAAGGTGGCCGGCGAGGAGAGCGGGCTGACCACGGCGGTGGAGCGGCACCTGATGCTGCAGGCCATTGACCAGCACTGGCAGGACTACCTGCGGAGCATGGATGCGCTGCGGCAGGGTGTGGGGCTGCGCGCCTACGGGCAGCGGGATCCGCTGGTGGAATACAAGCGCGAGGCCTACGACATGTTTGCCACGCTGATGGACGATATCCGGGAGGACATCTGCGGCATGGCGTTCCGGGCCTCGGGCCAGGTCCTGGCCTTCGAACGGTTCCTGCGGCAAATGCCCAGCCAGGCGGTTCACGACGAAGTCTCCGTTCTGGGGCGCGGGGAAGGCCCGTCGGCGTCCGCGCCGCAGCCCGCGGTGCGCGGCGGCAACGAGGTCATGCAGGCGGTCCTGCAGGCAGCCTCGACGCCGGTCCGCAAGACGGTCGAAAAGGTCGGGCGCAACGATCCCTGCCCCTGCGGCAGCGGGAAGAAGTACAAGAAGTGCTGCGGAGCCAACGTCGCATGATGGCACGCGGCGCATGGAACTGGCGCCGGGGGGTGAGCTGGGGGCATGCCGGCGCGCTGGCCACGGGTATTCTGCTGGCCGCCGCGTTTCCTCCTTTCCAGGACGGGCATTCCGCCTGGGTGGCCCTGGTCCCCCTGCTGCTGGTCCTGTTCCGCCGCGCCGAACGTTGGCACGGGGAGGCGGGAAGGGACGCGGCAGGATTGCGCCTGCTGGTGCGGGAGGCGTTCGGAACGGGCTTTCTCGCGGGCCTTGTTTTCTGGGGGATTTCCCTGTCCTGGATGCTGACCCTGCTGAGAACCTCGCCCGCGCCGGGCGTGCTGATTGCCGCGGGGTACGCCGGACTGGCGGCCTATTGCGCGCTGTATCTGGGCGCGTTCGCCATGACGGTGGCGTGGTGCGCCGCCAGGCTGGGATTGGACAAGGCCTGGAAGACGATTCTGCTGACGCCGGCCATCGCCGTCCTCGGTGTCGGGTTCGAGTATGTCCGTGGCGTGGCCGGCGGGGGATTCCCCTGGAACACCCTGGGCATTTCCCAGTATCGGAACACCGGCCTGATCCAGTGCGCCGAGTGGTTCGGGGTGGCGGGCGTTTCCGCCATGGTGCTGCTGTTGAACGCGGGGATAGCCTTCACCATCCTGCGCTACCTGCCCGGCCCGCCGTCGAGGAAATACCGGCCCCACGTGGAGCTTTTCCTGGGCGTGGTGGTCGTCGCGCTGTCGTTCCGCGCCGGAATGGGGCTGATCCGGGTCAACACGCCGTCCTATGGGACGCTGGTGGTGGCAGGAGTCCAGCCGGCCATTCCGCAGGAGAAGAAGTGGACGCAGGATCAGGTGGACGCGAACCATGCCACGCTCCGGCAATTGACGGAGGAGGCGGTTGCCTTGTCGCTGCCGCCGGACATTGTCATCTGGCCGGAAACCGCCACCCCGTATCCGGTCAATGCCGAAAACGAGTCCCTGGACCTGGTGCAGGACCTGACCCGCCAGGGCGTGCCCCTGCTGGTCGGCTCGATGGTGGTGACGGGAGAGGGGGCCGGTGAGGAGTGTTTCAACAGCAGCCTATTGTTTGATGCCAGGGGCAAGGTGGCGGCCCGGTACGACAAGCAGCATCTGGTGCCCTTCGGGGAGTACATTCCGTTCAGCGGCCTGTGTCCGTTCCTGGGGCGGTTGGCGCCCATGGGATGGAACTGTTCGCCGGGGCGGGAGGCCACGATGTTCCGGGCCGGCGAACCGGCGGCGCCGTTCTCGGTCCTGATCTGTTTCGAGGACATCCTGGGTTGGCTTTCCCGCAAGGCAGTGCTCGCCGGCGCGCGACTGCTGGTCAACCAGACCAACGACGCCTGGTTCGATCGTTCGGCCGGGCCGGAGCAGCACCTGAGCCATTGCGTCTTCCGGAGCGTCGAGAACCGCGTGCCGGTGATTCGCGTGGCGAACACGGGGATATCCTGCCTGATCCAGCCCAGCGGCCGGATCGAGGCGGCGACGGCCAACAGCCGGAGCGAGGCGCCGGAAGCGCGGGTGTGCCAGTGGATGGTCCATGCGCCGCCGGGGGAGGCGAGGCTGACCTTCTATACGAGGCACGGCGACCTGGCGTTCGCGATCCCCTGCGCCGCGGCGGCGGGAATCTGTTTTGTGCTTGCGTTTGCGGCGGCAAGGCGGAAAAGTGACAGCCCCATTCGGACAGGAGAGCAGCAATCATGATGGAAGACGTACGCGGGCGCATCGGCGAGATGCGGAAGAAAACCGGGGAAATGCGAGGTTATCTTTGACGTGGCTGGACGATGGGCCGCGTTGAAGGACCTGGAAACGCAGTCCGCCGCCCCGGGGTTCTGGGATGACCAGAACAAGGCGAAGGTAGTCCTGGGAAAGATCAACGACCTGAAAGCCGTTCTCGGCCCCTTTGCGGAGATCGAGAAGCTCATGGAGGACGCGGGGCTCATGCTGGAACTGGCCGAGTCCGAAACCGACGCCGCGGGCCGCGACCAGGCCCTGGCCGATGCCACCAGGGATCTGGACCGGGCGGAAGGCGACTTCCGGCGTCTGGAAATGCAATCGCTGCTCAGCGGTACACTGGACCGGAACAACGCCTACCTTTCGATCCACACGGGGGCGGGCGGCACCGAGTCCTGCGACTGGGCCAGCATGTTGTTCCGCATGTTCCAGCGGTACTGTTCCCTGAAGGGTTTTGAGGTGGAGGTGCTGGATGTCCAGCCGGGCGACGAGGCGGGCATCAAGAACGCGACATTCGCGGTCAAGGGTCCCTACGCCTACGGGTTCATGAAGGCGGAACGCGGCGTGCATCGCCTGGTCCGGATCAGCCCGTTCGATGCCAACAAGCGCAGGCACACGTCCTTCGCATCGCTCGACGTGGTCGCGGAACTCGATGACGACATCGAGATCGAGATTGCCGAGAAGGATCTGCGCGTGGATACGTTCCGGGCCAGCGGGTCCGGCGGGCAGCACGTCAACAAGACCGATTCCGCCATCCGGCTTACGCATCTGCCGACAGGGGTGGTGGTGAGTTGCCAGGCGGAGCGGTCGCAGCATGCCAACCGCAACAAGGCCATGAAGCTTCTCCAGGCGCGCCTCTACGAGATGGAGCTGGACAAGCAGCGCAAGGAGATGGAGCGCTTTTACGGCAAGAAGGGCGAAATCGCGTGGGGGAGCCAGATCCGGTCCTACGTCCTGCAGCCGTACACGATGGTCAAGGACCACCGCACCGACGTGGAGACCGGCCAGGTGGACAAGGTGCTGGATGGCGATCTGGATATGTTCATTGACGCCTATCTCAAGGCGGAGAAGGCGAAGCAGGCGCAATCGTAGGGAGGAACAGCCATGGCCTTGCGGAGCATGACGGGGTATGGGCGCGGGCAGGCGGCGGGACGCGGAATCCGCGTGGAGGCGGAGCTCAGCGCGGTCAACCGCAAGCAGCTCGATGTGCGGGTCACCTTGCCGCGATCCCTGCTGGCCATCGAGGCCAGGGTCGTCGAGGAAGTCCAGAAGCGCGTTTCGCGCGGACAGGTTTCCGGCTCCATTTCGGTGGAGGTCACGCCGGCGCTGCGCCGGAAGAGCCTGAAGGTGGATGCCGGCCTGGCGGGCGCGTACGTGGACGAGTTGCGCCGGGCGGCGCGTGAACTCGGGCTTCCGGACGACCTGAAGGCGGGCGCGCTGCTCGGGCTGCCGGAGGTTGTGGCCTACCGGGGCGCGGAACAGGATGCCGATTACGTCTGGCCTGTGTTGAAAAAGGCGTTGGCCGGCGCGCTGGACCGGTTATCCGCGATGCGGATGCGGGAGGGCAGGGCGTTGGCGGCCGATCTGCGATCACGCCTCGGGAAGCTGGCCGGGATGCTGGCCCGTATCCGGAAAGAGGCGCCCAGCGTGACGCGGCGGTATCGCCAGGCGCTGACCCAGCGGCTCCAGGAAGCGGGTGTCGCCGTGACGGCGGACGATCCCCAGTTTCTCAAGGAGCTGGCCCTGTTTGCCGACCGGTGCGATATCAGCGAGGAATTGACCCGCCTGGAAAGCCATCTGGAGCAAGGGGAGGGGCTGCTGACCGCGGCGGAGCCGGTGGGGCGCACGCTGGATTTCCTGGCCCAGGAGATGTTCCGCGAGATCAATACCATCGGGTCCAAGGCCAACGAGGTGCGGATCACTCGCGAAGTGATCCGGTTCAAAACCGAACTCGAGCGGATCCGGGAACAGGTGCAGAACGTGGAGTGAACAGACCTCAGACCACAGACCTCAGACCACGGACAACAGACATCGGACCATGAATGGTGAGGGTGACAACAAGTTCCGGGCGCTGCTTCTGGTGGTGTCGGCGCCGTCGGGGGCGGGGAAGACGACGTTGTGCGAGCGGCTGTTGGCGGAGACGCCGGGGATGGAACGTTCCGTTTCCTGCACCACGCGGGCGCCGCGCGGCAACGAAGTGGACGGGAAGGCGTACCGGTTCCTGAGCCCGGCCGAGTTCGAGCGGCGCGTCGCGGCGGGGGATTTCCTGGAGCATGCGGTGGTGCATGGCAACCGCTACGGGACGTTGCGCGAGCCGGTGGAACAGGCGCTGGCGGCGGGCCGCAGCGTGATGCTGGTGATCGACGTGCAGGGCGCCGCGCAAGTCCGGCAATCGGCGCGGGCGGCCGGAGGACTGCTCCGGCGGTCCTACGTGGATATCTTCGTCGCTCCGCCTTCCCTGGAAACCTTGCGTGAACGCCTGGTGCGCCGCAACGAGGATACCCCCGAGGTGATTGACCGGCGTGTGCGGAACGCCGCGCAGGAAATGGCGCGGCGGGGGGAATACCGGCACCTTGTGGTCAACGATGACATCGAAACGGCCTACCGTGAGCTTCGGGCCATAGTCAACGCCGAACGGTGCCGCCGCGATGTGGATTGACACGCATGTGCACTTCGACGCCGGGATGACCCCGGAGGACGTGGCCGGCCGGATCGCCCGCGCCAGGGAGGCGGGTGTCCACCGGATGGTGGCGGTCGGCTGCGAGCCGGATGCCAACGCGGCGGCGCTTGCCGCGGCGCGGGCGCATCCCGATTGCCTGGCGGCGGCGGTAGGCTACGACCGTTCCATGGCGGGGTCGGACGCCGATGTGGATGACATCGGCCGATTGCTGGACGCGGCCGGGGACCTGTCCGTGGCGGCGATCGGGGAGATCGGCCTCGACTTCTACTACACGCCGGAGACGGCGGTGCCCCAGGCCGAACTGATGGCCCGCCAGCTCCGCCTGGCGCGGGAACGCGGCCTCCCGGTGATTGTCCACAGCCGGGAGGCTGACGATGTGACGCTCGAACTTCTGGCGGCGCATGCGCGGGCGTGGCAGGGCGAGTCCGGCCGGATCGGCGTACTCCATTGTTTCACGGGCACGGCGGAATTCGCGCGGCGCCTTCTCGATCTGGGGTTCATGATCAGTTTCAGCGGTATCCTCACTTTCCGCAATGCCGATTCCCTGCGGGTGGTGGCCCGGTTGATTCCGGAAGACAGGCTGTTGATCGAGACCGACACGCCGTACCTGACGCCGGTGCCGCACCGGGGTGTGCCCAACGAGCCCTGCTACCTGCCTGCGGTTGGGGCGGTGATGGCCAGGGCGCGCGGCATGGCCATCGAGCGGCTGGCGGAGATCACCACGGCGAACGCCGGACGGCTGTTCCGGGGCTGAACCGCTACCGGATCCATTTCCCGCTTGATCCCCGGCCGTATTGTGATTTAATCCGTCGCTTCTACTACAACTAGCTAAAGGATGTATATGTTATTTGCGCGGCGGATGGTCCTGGCGGTGTGCTGTCTCCTGCTGGCGGCGCCGGTCATGGCGCAGTTGAAGGCCGGTGACATTGCCCTTGTGGAGTACAACACGGATGGGGAGGACGAATTCGCGTGGGTGGCCCTATGTCGCCTTCCGGCGAATACGGTGATCCGGTTCACGGATTCCTCGGTCAGCAACGGATGTTTCCGGTGGACGGAGCACTTGGGCGACGTGGTCTCGCCGGGCCCGCTGTGCTGGTCGCACACCAACGCGCTGGAGGCCGGCACGGTGGTGCGCTGGCGGGGTGCGATGGTCCGGCAGTGGACGGTGGGGCAGTCCTCCGGCGCGTGGCCGAACCTGAACTCCGATGGCGACCAGTTGGTGGCCTACAGCGGCGTGATATCCAACAACCCTTCGCTGCCCGCTCCGTGGCAGGGTGATGCTGCCGGGGCCGTGCTGCTGCATGCGATCAACTTTGCCAACAGCGGATGGGACAATGTGACGGGCGGCGATCCGGAGAGCAGTTTTGTTCCGCCCGGTCTTTCCGTCAGCGGCGGCACGGCGGTGCACGTGAGCCGTCTGGACAACGCCTGCTATCGTGGCATCCGCGAGGGGGATGCCGGGAGCCTCTTGAAGGCCATAGCCGATCCTGCCCATTGGATTGCGACCAACGACCTTACCGGGGTGGAGGGGTGGGGTGTATGGGAGAGCTTCAGGGTTGAACCTCCCGGGACGGTGTTCTCCATCCGGTAAAAACGCCGGGCTCCCGCGGCCTTGCGGCGGGGAGCCCGGCGTGGGTATTCCTTCCGTTGTTCCTTCCGGTCAGCCCTGGATGGCGGCCTGTGCGGCGGCGAGGCGCGCGATCGGCACGCGGTAGGGGCTGCACGAGACGTAGTTCAGTCCCGACTTGAAGCAGAACCGGACCGAATCCGGATCGCCGCCCTGTTCGCCGCAGATACCGACCTTGAGCGCGGCATTGGTCTTGCGTCCGTGCTGCACCGCGTGCTGGATCAACTGGCCGACGCCCTCCTGATCGATGGTCTGGAACGGATCGGCGGGGATGATCTTCTTGTCCAGGTAGTCCTGCATGAATCCGCCGATGTCGTCACGGCTGAATCCGAAGGTCATCTGGGTCAGGTCGTTCGTCCCGAACGAGAAGAAGTGGGCTTCCTTGGCCATCTGGTCGGTGAGCAGTGCGGCGCGCGGAATCTCGATCATGGTTCCGAACGTGTGCGGGATCTCGTCGATCTTCTTGCGGGCGATGACATCCTCGTAGATGCGCCGGCAGATGGCCTTCTGGTGCTTCAGTTCGTTTACGTCGCAGGTCACCGGGATCATGATTTCCGGATGGCACTTCTTGCCGCTCTTGATGAGTTCCGCCGCCGCATTGAAGATGGCGCGGATCTGCATCTCGGTGATTTCCGGATAGGTGATGCCCAGGCGGACGCCGCGATGGCCCATCATGGGGTTGGATTCGTGGAGGGCTTTGCCCCGGGCCTTGACCTCCTTGGCGGTGATGCCGAGGCTGGCTGCCAGCTCCTGCTGCTTGACCGCGTTCTGGGGCACGAACTCGTGCAGGGGCGGGTCGAGCAGGCGGATGGTGACGGGCAGGCCGTCCATGGCCGCCAGGGTGGCCTTGATATCGCTCTTCACGAAGCGGAAGAGTTTCTTCAGGGACGCCTGCCGTTCCTCGATGGTTTTGCTGAGGATCATCTTGCGCAGCAGGAAGAGAGGCTCGTCGCTTCCCTTGCCGTAGAACATGTGTTCGGTGCGGAACAGGCCGATGCCCTCGGCGCCGAAGGCGCGGGCCTTGCGGGCGTCGTCGGCGGTGTCGGCGTTGGCGCGCACGCCCATGGTGCGGTACTTGTCCACCAGTGTCATGAAGTGCTGGAAGCGCGGATTTTCCGACGCGTCCATCAGGGCGATCTGGCCGGCGTACACGTGGCCGCGGGTCCCGTTCAGGGTCACGACGCTGCCTTCCTTGAGCGTCTGTCCGCCGACGACCAGTTCCTTCTTGTGGACGTTGACGTGCATGGCGCCGGCGCCGACGATGCAGCACTTGCCCCAGCCGCGGGCGACGAGCGCCGCATGGCTGGTCATGCCGCCGCGGGCCGTCAGGATGCCTTTGGCGGCGCGCATGCCCTCGACATCCTCGGGATTGGTTTCCTCGCGGACGAGGATGACCGTCTTGCCGGCCTTGGCCCACTTGATCGCGTCATGGGCGGTGAAGACGATCTGGCCGCAGGCGCCCCCGGGCCCGGCGGGCAGTCCCTTGCAGAGAAGCCGGGTCAGGATCTCGGCCTTCGGGTCCACGATGGGGTGGAGCAACTCGTCGAGCTGGGCGGGTTTCACGCGCATCACGGCGGTTTTCTGGCTGATCAACTGTTCGTCGAGCATATCCATGGCCATGTTCAGCGCGGCCGTGCCGGTGCGCTTGCCGCTGCGGCACTGGAGCATGTAGAGCTTGCCTTCCTGGATGGTGAACTCGATATCCTGCATATCCTTGTAGTGTTTCTCGAGCGTCGCGCGGATGCCCCGGAGCTGCTTGTAGGTCTGGGGCATCTGTTCCTCGAGCGGGAGCAGGTGGCGGTTCTGGTCGTTCTTGGTGTCGTTGTTCAGCGGGCTGGGCGTGCGGATGCCGGCGACGACATCCTCGCCCTGCGCGTTGATCAGCCATTCGCCATAGAACTTGTTCTCGCCGGTGGCGGGATTGCGGGTGAAGGCAACGCCGGTGGCCGAGGAATCGCCCATGTTGCCGAACACCATGGCCTGCACGTTGACCGCGGTGCCCCAGGAGTCCGGAATGTTCTCGATGCGGCGGTAGGAGATCGCGCGCTTGCCGTTCCAGCTCTTGAACACGGCGCCGATGCCGCCCCACAACTGCTCCATGGGGTCATCCGGGAACGGCTTGCCCAGCGCCTTCCGGACGCGTTCCTTGAATTTCCCGCACAGGCCTTTGAGGTCGGCGGCGGTCATTTCCGTGTCCGACTTGTACCCCTTCCGGGCCTTGAGATCGTGCATGATCCCTTCCAGTTGCATGCGGATGCCCTTGCCCTCGGCGGGTTCGAGGCCCTCGGACTTTTCCATGACGACATCGGAGTACATCATGATCAGCCGGCGGTAGGAATCGTAGACAAAGCGCTCGTTGCCGGTCTTCTCGACCAGGCCGGGGATGGTCCGGGTGCACAGGCCGACGTTCAGCACCGTCTCCATCATTCCGGGCATGGAGGTGCGGGCGCCGGAACGACAAGAGACGAGGAGGGGATTCCGGACGTCGCCGAACTTCATGGCCATGTCCGACTCCATGCGCCGCAGCGCGGACTCCACCTGCGCCGCCAGGTTGGCGGGGAAACGGGAGTCATTCCCGAAAAAGTCGCAGCAGCATTCCGTCGAGACTGTGAATCCGGCAGGCACCGGGAGGCCGAGGCGGCACATTTCCGCCAGGTTCGCGCCCTTGCCGCCCAGCAAGTTCTTCTGATCGGCGTTGCCGTCCGTCCTGCTGGTTCCAAAACTGTACACATACTGTTTTCCGCTCTTCGCTGTCATTTCTCCATGCTCCTCTATGGCTTGATGGCGGCGCGCATGTTTGCGGCGCGCGGCCGGATATTGTTACAAGGCATCCGTCGTACCGATGAGAAGTTTCCGGCGCCGGACACAAGAATCCCGTCCCGGCATGATTCAGGCACGAAAACACTCGTGGCACCAAGAATCCGACGGCCGCGGGAATTGCGGACTGGACAACCGTACACGAATCGCTACGATTAACGGGCGCACTATAGGAAAAGAAGAGCGGCGACGCAAGGGGTTTTGGACTTTTTCCGGCTGCCGCGGAAAAACAAGGAGTAACAGGGTGAGCAAACAGATGACGATGGCGGCCAACACGATCCGCGGGTTGGCGATGGATGGCGTGCAAAAGGCGAATTCGGGGCATCCGGGCATGCCGATGGGCATGGCCGATGTGGCGTCGGTGTTGTTCCTGAAACACCTGAATCATTGTCCCTCGCGTCCGGACTGGGCGAACCGGGACCGGTTTGTTCTTTCGGGCGGGCACGGGTCCATGCTGCTGTACAGTCTTCTGCACTTGTCGGGATACGATCTTCCGGTGGACGAGCTCAAGCGTTTCCGCCAGTGGGGCAGCCGGACGCCCGGGCATCCGGAATACGGGCATACCGCCGGGGTGGAGACAACGTCCGGGCCGCTCGGGCAGGGGTGCGGCAACGGCGTCGGAATGGCGCTGGCCGAACGCATGATGGCCGCGCGGTTCAACACCGGCGCCCACGCCCCCGTGGACCATTACACCTATGTGTTCTGCGGCGACGGCGACCTGATGGAGGGGATTTCCCACGAGGCGTTCTCCCTCGCGGGCCATCTGGGCCTCCACAAGCTGGTTGTCTTCTACGATTACAACAACATCACCATCGAGGGTTCGACCAAGCTGGCCTACAGCGACGACGTCCGCAAGCGATTCCTGGGGTACAGGTGGAACGTGCTGGAAATCGACGGCCACGACATGGGGGAAATCGAGAAGGCGTTCACCGCCGCCAAGGGCGAGAAGGAGCGCCCGACGCTGGTGATCACGCACACGCACATCGCGCACGGCTCGCCGAACCTGCACGACTCCCACAAGGCGCACGGCGAGCCGCTGGGCGCCGAGGAGGTCAAGGCGACGAAGCGGAATCTCGGCCTGCCCGAGAACGAGGAGTTCCACGTGCCGACGGCGGTGGGCGAACTCTTCGCCGTCCGCGCGCGGGAACTCGAGGCCAAGGCGGCGGCCTGGGATGTCGAGTTCAGGAAGTACGCGGCGGCGTATCCGGAACTGGCGGCGACCTGGGAAACCTGCGCGCGGCAGGAGCTGCCCGCGGACCTGGAGAAACAGATGCCGGTGTTCGACACGGCCAAGCCCGAGGCCACGCGGGTATCGTCCGGCAAGGTCATGCAGAAACTGGCCAAGGCCCTGCCGTGGTTCGTGGGCGGCGCGGCCGACCTGGCGCCCAGCACCAAGACGCTTCTCGAGGGAATGCCTTCCGTGGGCCCCGGCGCCTTCGAGGGGCGGAACCTGCACTTCGGGATCCGCGAGCACGGCATGGCGGCGATCCTCAACGGCATGCAGCTTCACGGCGGGTTGCGCGTCTTCGGCGCCACGTTCTTTGTGTTCGCGGATTATTGCAGGCCCACCGTCCGGCTCTCGGCGCTGATGCAACTGCCGGTGATCTATGTGTTCACTCACGACAGTTTCTATGTGGGCGAGGATGGCCCGACGCATGAACCCGTCGAGCATATCGCCAGCTTCCGCTGCATGCCGAACGTGTCGGTCATCCGCCCGGCGGATGCCACGGAAACAGCGGCGGCCTGGGTGGCGGCCCTGAGGAATACCACCGGCCCGACGCTGCTTCTCCTGACGCGGCACAACCTGCCGGTCCTGGACCGCAAGGTCTATCCGGCGGCCTCGAACCTCGAGAAGGGCGCTTATGTCTTGTGGCAGAGCGGCGCCGGGATGCCGGACCTGATTCTCATTGCGAGCGGGTCCGAGGTGAGCCTGGCTCTCGACGCCGGCCGGGAACTGGCCAGGGACGGGAAGAACATCCGCGTGGTGAGCATGCCCTCGTGGGATTTGTTCGAGAAGCAGAGCCCCGCCTACCGCGCCGAGGTCCTGCCGCCCGACTGCAGGAAGCGGGTGGCCATCGAGGCCGGCTCCTCCATGGGGTGGCAGAAGTATGTCGGCTGCCGGGGCCGGATCGTGGCGATGGACCGGTTTGGCGCCTCGGCGCCTTTCAAGACACTGGCCGAGCAGTTCGGGTTCACGCCGGCCAATGTGGTCAAGGTGGCGCAGGAAGTGTTGGGCTGACGACGCCGGCGCGGGTTCCTCATCATGTCCCGGTTCATCATTCGCGGCGGAAAACGGTTGAGCGGCAGTCTTGTGCCCGCGGGCAACAAGAATGCCGTGCTGCCGATGCTGGCCGCCTGCGTGCTGACCGATAAACCCGTCACTCTTGAAAATGTTCCTCGGATCGACGACGTGCGCACGATGCTCGACCTGTTGTCCGGGATCGGGGTGGAGGTGGAAGCGCGCGAGAATACGGTGCGACTTTGCGCGGCTGGACTCCGGCGCAGCCGGCTCGATCCGGCGCTTTGCGGGCGGGTACGCTCGTCCATCCTGCTGGCCGGTCCCCTCGCGGCCCGGCTGGGACGGGCCACCTTGTCGCCGCCCGGCGGCGATGTGATTGGCCGGCGGCGTGTGGATACGCATTTCCAGGGACTGGCGGCGCTCGGCATTGAAGTGGAGGGCGGACGCGACTACGTGTTCCGCCGCAGGCGGCTGGACGGCGCGGCCATGGTTCTGGATGAAGCCAGCGTGACCGCCACGGAGAATGTCCTGATGGCGAGCGTCCTGGCAAAGGGCCGGACCACGATCTTCAACGCCGCCTGCGAGCCGCACGTCAGCGACCTGGCGGTCCTGCTCAACAAGATGGGCGCGCGTATTTCCGGGATCGGCACGAACCGGTTGGAGGTGGAAGGGGTGACCGCGCTGGGGGGGGCGAACCACAGGGTGCAGCCGGATTTCATCGAGATCGGGAGTTATCTGGCGGCGGCGGCGGTCACGGGGGGCGACCTCAGGGTGACGGGTGTTGATCCGGAACCCATGGCCATCATCGGGCGCACATTCCAGAAACTCGGTTTGCGCGCGCAATGGAGCGGTCCGGACACCCTGGTGCAGCCCCGCCAGAAGCTGAAGATCGTCAAGGACTTCAACGGGGCGATTCCGAAGATCGAGGATGGTCCCTGGCCGATGTTCCCGTCGGACCTGATGAGCGTTCTGCTGGTGGCGGCCACGCAGGCGCAGGGGACGATCCTGTTCTTCGAGAAGATGTTCGAGAGCCGGATGTACTTCGTGGATCACCTGATCAGCATGGGAGCCGGGATCGTGGTGTGCGATCCGCACCGGGTGCTGGTGACGGGGCCTTCGCGGTTGCATAGCATCGCAATGGCCAGTCCGGATATCCGGGCCGGCATGGCGCTGCTCATCGCCGCTCTCTGTGCCAAGGGCGAAAGCGTGGTGCAAAACGCCCAGACGATTGACCGCGGGTATGAACGAGTGGAAGAGAAACTCCGGGCGTTGGGCGCGGATATTGTCCGGGAGAGATAGCGCCTGTGCGGCCGGTCGCATGATGAAAGGAATGAGGCATGCCCCACCCACAACTGAATCGCCATCGTCTGGCCATCAAGCCGTTGCAGCAGCGGCGGAACAAGTTGCTTGCGGAGCGGGACTTGCGGGATCCGGATGTCCTGCCGCCGGCGGCGCCGTCCTTTGACGCCAAAGTCGTGGGCGAAATCGTCGCGCGGACAAGGCAGGCCCGTAAGGATGGACGCCCGGTGATCCTGGCCTTCGGGGCGCACACGATCAAGAACGGCCTTGGCCCCGTGCTGATCCGCCTGATGGAAGAAGGCTGGCTGACGCATCTGGCCACGAATGGCGCGGGGATCATCCACGACTGGGAATTCGCGTTCCAGGGCGCCACCAGCGAGGACGTGAAAGGCAATGTCGCACGGGGTGAATTCGGCATCTGGCAGGAAACGGGGTTCCTGATCAATCTTGCGATTGTGGTCGGCGCGTATGAAGGCCTGGGTTACGGGGAATCGGTGGGGAAGATGATTGAACGGGAGGGGCTGGAGATTCCGGGTGTGGATGTGCTCAAAGCGGTGGTGGCGGGGAAGACCCCTCACCCTGGTCCGCTCCCGCAAGGGGAGGGGG
>Ga0116202_10000441_pt1 | contig 22922 bp, 20 predicted proteins | sample LakKivw325mmetaG_FD_94479 | JGI IMG/M metagenome (GOLD analysis project Ga0116202, IMG submission 94479) | Anoxic lake water microbial communities from Lake Kivu, Rwanda to study Microbial Dark Matter (Phase II) - Lake Kivu water 325m metaG | ecosystem: Environmental > Aquatic > Freshwater >... | reverse complement strand
TCTTTTTTCTTTTCTTTAAAAACAAAAATTTGGCCAAAAGAGAAAAATGTTTGGATAGTTTTGTCTTTACCTTCAGTTAATTTTTATACCAATATTTTATCCTTGCCTGATTTAGAAGAAGAGCGTTTTAAAGACGCGGTGATTTTTAATACTCAAATGGTGGCTCCTTTGCCTTTAGAAGAGGTCTATTTTGATTGGGAAGATTTGGGAGTGTCGGTGAAAGATAATGAAAGAGAAGTATTTATTGCCTTAGGCATTAAAAAACAAATCAATTCTTATTTGGATATTTTAGAAAATAGTGGATTTAAAATTGTGGCGATTGAGCCTTGGGTTTTGAGTTTAGTGAGATTTTTTCAATATTTTGGCGAAAAACAACAGCCGGTTTTAAGCGTTTCTTTGCGAACTGAAGGTATTGAATTTATTTTAAGCGAAGACAATAAATTAATTTTTTTTGATTTTGATTCCTGGCCGGAAATTTTTGGCTCTAATATTCCTCAACAAATCACGATTGAGATGTTAAAGAAGCACTTGGATGGCGAGATTCCTATGCTCTTGAATTTTTATTCTCTAAAGAGGAAAAAACCAGTGCAAAAGTTTATCTTTTCAAGTAATGATAATCAAATGACAGCAATTTTAAGTAAATGGATTAGCGAGACTTATAAACTTCTGCCTTTGAATGTAAATTTTCCTTCATACATGCGCTGGGTGACAAGAGAGTGGTTTTCAATAATCGGCACTGCTTTACGGAGTCTTATCCCCCGTTATAAAGACACTATTGTCAGCTTATCACCAGTGGGTACGGAAGAAAGCTATGAACAAAATCATCTTTATCGGATAGCTTCTTTATGGACCAAGGTGGCTTTGGTGGTGATGATGAGTTTAACTTTAACCATGAGTCTTTTAGATATCACTTTTTTTACTGCCATTAAAGATAGATACCAACAAGCTTTAGCCAAACCCATTGACGTTATTACCACTAATAAAGAAGCAGAATTAGTAAGAGAAGCTGACGAGTTTAATACTTTAGTGGCTATTTTAGAAAAAACTCAAACTTATAAAAAAGATTGGGAGGCGATATTAAGCGATATTTTTGATTCTAGCAAACAAAATTACATTAATATTTTAAGAATTTTAATTAGTAATACACCAGCCAATAATATTACTATTCAAGGCAAGGCAGTAAAGAAAGACTTAATCATTTCTTGGAAAAAATCTTTGGAGGCATCAGGATTAATCAAAGATATTAATTTACCTTTGGAAGCTTTAGTAGAAACTTCAGAAGGAGTAAGTTTTTCCTTGAATGCAAAAATATGAAATTAATTTAAAGCACCATTTATGCTCAGGGAATTAATAGAAAAATATTATCAAGATAAAAAAGAAGAAAAACAAAGAGTGAAATTTTATATTAGTGAAGCGGGAAAATGTCCTCGGCAGATTTTTTTCAAGTTTAAGAGTGCTCCCAAAGAAGAATTAGACCCACGATTTTTAAGAATATTTGAACAAGGCGATGTCATTCACGAGAAATTAGTAAGAATGCTCCGCTCGATGGGAATTTTAGAGTGTGCGGAAATACCAATTGCGCCCCAAGAAGATATTAGTGGTCGAGCAGATGCGGTTGTTGTTTTAAACAGAGAAAGATACTTGATAGATTTTAAAAGCATTAATAGTTCTATTTTGCGGGGGATGAAAGAACCGAAAGAAGAGCATGTTTCTCAAGTTCAACTTTATCTTCATTTTTTTAATATCAAAAGAGGAATTCTTCTTTATGAAGGGAAAGATACTTTAGAGTTGAAAGAGTTTACCATTAACTACGATAATAATTTGGCAAAAAGAATTTTGAAGCAATTTAAAGACTTAAAAGATAATCTTCAAGAAGACATTGTTCCTGAATGTCTCTCTGATTATCCGAAAAATTGGCAATGTCGTTATTGTCAGTTTAAAGATGTTTGCGAGACAGCTGGCACCGATAAAATTGATTGGAAAGAAATTAAAGAAAAGAATAAAGGTTGATCCGATTCGCTCGGATATAACAAAATATGATCATCAATGGCAAACAACTTTCTGAGGAAATAATTGATCAATTAAAGCAGGAAAGAACTAAAATTCCTAAAAAGATTCGCTTAGCTGTAGTTTTAGTAGGTGATAATCCTGCTTCTTTATCTTTTATTAAACAAAAAGAAAAAATAGCCAAAGAATTAAACATTGATTTTCGTTTGTATCAATATGAAAATAGCATTAAAACCAAGGAATTGAGAAAAAAAGTGAATGAGATTTGCCGCGTGACCTATAATCGGGGAGTAGTAGTTCAATTGCCTTTGCCAGATTCCATCAATAGCCAAGTAGTTTTAAATGCCATTTTAGCATTAAAAGACCCGGATATTTTAAGCGAGAAGAATTTAGGAGGTTTTTATACCAATCGTTTAAAAGTTTTGCCGCCAGTAGTTAAATCAATAAAGTTTCTTTTGGAAAAATATCAAATTAATCCAGAAGGGAAAAATGTTTTAATTATTGGTCGCGGTCAATTAGTAGGCAAGCCTGTAGGCTTATGGTTTATTCACCAGAGAGCAACACTCACAGTAGCTAATAGTCAGACTAAAAATTTAGAAAATTTAACAAAAACAGCGGATATTATTGTCACCAGCGCAGGAAAGCCAAATTTAATCATAGCTGAGATGGTTAAAGAAGGAGTTGTCATTTTTGATGCCGCTGTTGTTTCTGAAGCAGGTAAATTAAAGGGTGATTGCGATTTTGATTCTCTTAAAGATAAAGTTGCTTTAATTACGCCAGTACCAGGTGGCTTAGGACCATTAACCGTAGCCTTCTTATTTAAGAATCTTCTGGAGTTAGCTAAAAATCAGAAATGATAGTATAATAAATTATAGTTTTAACTTTTGAATTTTGACTTTTGAATTTTGAATTATTATCATGTACGATATTTTAATTAAAAATGGAGAGATTTTTGATGGTACTGGAGCTGAAGTTAAGAGAGCAGATTTAGCTATTAAAAACGGCAAGATAATAGCTCTCGGTTCGCTTAAAGATGAAAAAGCCAAAACAGAAATTAATGCCGAAAATAGATTTATTGTTCCCGGATTTATTGATATTAATAATGATGCTGATCATGATCTGAGTCTCCTGAAATTGAAAGAAGCAGAGAATTTATTACGGCAGGGAATTACGACTATTGTTGGCGGCAATTGCGGCGCCTCACTTGCTCCTTTAATTTCTGGTTCTTTATCCTCTATTGATAAATGGCTAAAAATTATTGATTTTAATATTAGTTGGCGAACAGTTGAAGAATTTTTGAATTCTTTAGCTAAGAAACAATTAGGAGTAAATTTTGCTACTTTGGTTGGGTGGGGAACTTTAAGATCAGATATTACTCAGAATCAATTTCGACCTTTAAAGAAACAGGAATTAGAGGCATTAAAATTTATCGTCAGATCGAGTTTAACTGAAGGCGCTTTTGGCGTTTCTTTTGGTTTGGGTTATAACTTAGAGCAAGCTGTAGGCCTGACCGAGATTCAAGCTATAGCTCAAGTGATCAAAGGGAAAAAAGCTTTTCTCTCCTTTCATCTAAGAAACGAAGCTGAGGGTTTACTCTCGAGTATGAGGGAGGTTTTAGAAGTGGTTGAAAAAGAAAAAGTTTCTTTAGAAATTTCTCATTTGAGAGCGGAAGGAAAAGATAATTTTGATAGTTTTTCTGAGGCTCTAAAGATGATACAAAAAGTAAATGGAAATCCTGAATTAGTTAATTTTGATATTTTCCCTTATGATTATAATGTGGAATCGATCTATTTAATCTTGCCAGAATGGTTAACGATTGGCGGTCGGGAAGTGCTTTTAAAAAATCTCCACGACGAAATAGTAAGAAAAAAATTAATTGAAGATATAAAAAAGAAAAAATATCTCTATCAAGATCTCATTATAGCTGATAGCGGAGAGAGATGGTGGTTTGCTGGAAAAACTTTAGAAGAAATAGCTCAAGATTTTAATTTAAGCTTAGAAGACGCGCTTTTAAAGATAATCGAACTTTGTGAGAAAAGAATTTTGGTCTTTGTTAAAAGTTTATCATTGGAAAATGTGGAAAAGGGAATTCTATCTCCTTATTCTTTCATTGCTTCTAATAGTGGTATTTATAATTTAAATAGCGGCGAGAAAGGCACTTGGGTTCATCCCCGGGCTTTTGGCACTTTTCCCAAATTTCTTAATGATTATGTAAAAGTAAAGAAATTCTTTTCTTGGGAGGAAGCCATTAATAAGATTACTGGTAAAATAGCAGATAAAATTGGTTTAAAAGACAGAGGCTATCTAAAAGAAAATTACTGGGCAGATTTAGTGATTTTCAATCCGGATAAAATCAAAGATAAAGCTACTTTAGAAAATCCTTTTCAGTATAGCGAGGGCATAGAAACAGTAATAGTGAATGGCAATCTTTCTTATCAAAGAGGTATTTTGAGTCATGATTTATATGGCAAAGTTTTAAGAAAAAAATGAATTGACTGGCAGTAATTCAGGTGTTATAGTTAATTTAGATTAAATTATATTATTTGTATGATTGTTCGCCGATTAGGCATTGATTTAGGCACTGCCAACACTTTAGTTTTTATTCCCAAAAAAGGTATTGTTATTAATGAGCCATCAGTGGTAGCTATTTCTGTTGATGAAAATAAAGTGTTAGCCATTGGTTTAGAAGCCAAAGAAATGCTGGGACGAACCCCAGAAATGATAAAAACTTATAAACCATTAAAAGATGGCGTGATTGCTGATTATCGAGTAACTGAAGCTATGCTTCGTTATTTTATTGATAAAGCTTTAGGTCCTTGGAAAATATTTAAACCAGAATTAGTAATTTCTGTGCCCGTGGGAGTGACTTCTACTGAAAGAAGGGCAGTTATTGATGCTGCTAGGGAAGCGGGTGCTAAAGAAGCTTATGTTGCAAAAGAGCCTATTTTAGCTGCTTTAGGGGCTGGGGTGCCGATTAATACACCAGCCGGGAATATGATTGTTAATATTGGAGGTGGGACTACTGAGGTAGCGGTAATCTCTTTAGGAGGAATTGTTGCCTGGGCTTCAGTAAGAATTGCTGGTAATAGAATGGATGAAGCAATTTCTGAATATATAAAACGAAAATATAATTTATCTATTGGTGAAAGAACAGCTGAGGAAATTAAAATTCAAATTGGCACGGCAATAACACTTAAACAAAAAGAAGAATTAGAAATTAGAGGATTAGATTTAACAGAAGGTCTACCTAAAAATATTGTCATTAATGCTAATGAAATTGCTGAAGCTGTTGCTACTCCATTAAAAGATATTATTCAAGCGATTAAATCGGTTTTAGCTGAAACTCCTCCTGAATTAGCTGCTGATATTATGGAGAGAGGCATGCTCTTAACTGGTGGCGGATCGATGTTAAGAAATATTAATGAATTAATTACCAAAGTTACTGGCGTGCCGAGTTTTGTAGCAGATGAAGCTATTTTTTGCGTAGCCAAAGGGACTGGTATTATTTTGGATAATCTTCCGTTGTATAAAAAGAGCATCACTACCTATAAATAATGTTAGAAATTTTTTTAGAGGAAAGAATAAAAATTTTTTTAGAGAGATTTTTTAATCCTGAAATAAAACCAGTTCAAAGTCTTTTATTTTACGGAGAAGAAGCAGTGGGTAAAAAAACGATAGCTTTAGCTTTTGCCAAAGCTTTATTGTGCCAAGGAGAACAGAAAACATGGAATGGCTGCGGTCATTGTCAAAATTGTTTACGCTTTGATAAAGGTTTGCATCCAGATTTTCTGCTGATTGAACCCATTGATAACGGCATTTCCATTGAGATAGCGAGAAAAGCCATTGAATTTTTGCATTACAAGCCTCAATTTTCTTCCTTAAGAATATTAATTATTAATGAAGCTGATAGATTAAAAGAAGATGCTCAAAACACGCTTTTAAAAACTCTTGAAGAGCCTCCTCATAATACCTTGATAATTTTTATTACTGCTTTTCCCCAGAGACTTTTAATAACTGTTTTGTCTCGATTATTGGCTTTGAGATTTTATCGTTCTTCCTCTAAAGAAATCATTGAATTTTTAATTAATCAGCAATCTCTAAGCTCGTCTAAAGCTCAAGAGATAGCGGAAAAAGCTGATGGGAAAATTGGTTTAGCTTTCAAACTTTTAGATAAGGAATATCTGGAAGGTATTGGAAAGGATCAAAAGAAATTAGCCATTATTTTGGAAAGTGATTTTTCAGGCCAGCTGCAATATCTGAAAGAATTAACAGATGATAAAGTTCGTTCATTGACGGTTTTAAAAATTTGGCTGGAAATGTTAAATCGAGACATTCAAATAGAGATACAAGAGAGTAAAAGTCATTTAAAATTACCCTTAGTTTCCAAAGTTAAATTAACTAAAGAATTGTTCAAAGCTTTTCATTTAATTTCCAATTATAATATTAATAGTTCCCTTTTATTAGAAAATATATTTTTAAATCATGTTTGAAGAAAAGGCAAGCTTATTAATTAATCAATTCAAAGAAGAAATTCTGGCCCTTCGTTCCTCGAGACCATCATCAGCCCAAGTAGAAAATATTAAGGTGGAATGTTATAATACTCAATCACCCATAAAACATTTAGCTTCGATTTCCATTGTCTTACCCAATATTATTATCATCGAGCCTTGGGATGCAACAATTGTCCCTAATATCTCAAAATCTCTGACCTCTTCTTCTTTAGGCGTAAATCCTGCAATTGAAGGCAGACAAATTAAACTTTTTCTTCCAGCTTTAACTAAAGAAAGAAAAGAAGCCTTAGTTAAATTAATTAGTTCTATAAAGGAAGAATACAGAGTTCGTTTAAGAAAAATCCGCGAGGAAACAGTAACAGAAATAAAACAGAGCTTCGAAGAAAAAGCTATTTCTGAAGATGAGAAATTCCGTTTATTAGAGGAAGTTCAAAAAGTTGTTGAGAAAACAAATAAAACTTTAGATGAAGCAGCAGAGAAAAAAGAGACAGAAATTATATCAACCTAAATATGATTACCTTATTACTTGCCATTTGCGCTTTAAGCTTATTAATGATTTTACATGAATTTGGTCATTTTATTTTAGCCAAATTGTTCAACGTAAAAGTCGAGGGATTTAGTATTGGTTTACCGCCAAAGATTTTTAGCTTTAAGCGAGGCGAAGTGACTTATTCATTAAATGCCATTCCTTTTGGCGCTTTTGTAAAAATTAACGAAGGAGAAAATAATCAAGATAAAAGAAGTTTTGTAAATCAAGCAACTTCGAAAAAAATCGCTATTTTTTTAGGAGGAGTGGGAATGAATTTTATCATTGCTTTTCTCGTTTTTACCTTGCTTTTTACAATTGGTTTCCCCAAATCCTTATTGCCATCTAACTATTTGATTAGCTCATCAATCTCTTCAACCATCATAAAATACCCTCTTAATCAATCCTTTTTAGAGACTGGTCGTTTTTTAAATTTTGTTTTAGTTGAGTCATTAAAGGGGTTAAAAATTGCTTTCGGAAAGATATTTACTCATTTTGATGTAAGTGATTTGCTTGGTCCAGTTGGCTTAGTGGCAATTACCAGCCGAAGTTTTGAATATGGTTGGCGTTATGGAGTATATATTCTTGGATTAATATCTTATGCTTTGGCTATTTTTAATCTTTTGCCGATTCCAGCTTTAGATGGCGGTCGCCTTTTATTTCTTTTTCTAGGGAGAATCTTCAAAAAACCCATTTCTCAAAAAACAGAAGCTTTGATTGATAATATTACTTTCGCTCTCTTAATATGTTTAGCTGTTTTAGTGACCATTAAAGACATTCGCTTTTTCTACTTTCACTAACAGTCGCTCGGAGATATATTACCTTTCGAAAACGTCCAAAAATCCCCAGCGAGGATTTTAGGACTCGCCAAGCCTCCTCGCTCTTCCGCCTTCGGCGGAAACCCTGCCCGCTCGTCGGCTTGAGCGTTTCTCAAAGTAATATATCCCCTCGCTCTAAAGGTTTAAAAATTATCGCGTATTATATGAAATTATCATCACTTCATCTCCACACTTTAAAAGAAATACCCAAAGACGAATTATCAATTAATGCTTCGCTTTTGATTAGGGCTGGTTTTGTTGAAAAATTAATAAGCGGAGTTTATAATTTTCTTCCATTTGGTTTAAGAGTAATGAGAAAAATAGAAAATATTATTCGAGAAGAAATGAATAATTTGGGAGGACAAGAAATATTAATGGCTCTTCTAAACCCGCAAAAAAACTGGGAACAAACCGGAAGATGGGAAACATTCAATGCTTTGTTTAAATTACGTTCTCGATACGGGCAATGGTTTGCTCTCGCTCCTACTCATGAAGAAATAATAACACCAATGGTAAAGAATTTTATTTTTTCCTATAAAGACTTGCCTTTGTATTTATTTCATATTTCTGATAAGTTTCGGGATGAACCCCGTTCTAAGTCAGGCATATTAAGGGGGAAAGAATTTATGATGAAAGATTTATATAGCTTTCATATCAATGAGAAAGATTTGGATAAGTATTATGAAAAAGTAAAAAAAGCTTATCAGCGAATCTTCAAAAGATGTGGGTTAAAAACGTTTGTAGTAGAAGCATCGGGTGAAACTTTTTCCCGTTTTTCTCATGAGTTCCAAGTACTCACTCCGGCTGGTGAAGATTTATTTTATTATTGTTCTTTTTGCAAATTTTGCCGCAATAAAGAAATTGCAGGAGATATTAAAAAATGTCCTGAATGCGGTCATGTTGTAAAAATGCTTAAAGGGTCTGAGGTAGGCAATATTTTTAAATTAAAAGATAAATATTCTAAAGCATTTGATTTAAAATTTAGAGATCAAGACGGAAAAAATAAAAATGTGATGATGGGTTGTTATGGCATTGGAATCAGCCGTTTATTGGGCGTTATCGTGGAGGCAAATTATGATAAATATGGAATTATCTGGCCAGAGACAGTAGCTCCTTATCAATTTTATCTTTCATCTCTTTTAAGCGGTAATAAAAAAGAAGATAAGGAAGTAAAAAAACAGACCAATATTCTTTATCAAAAAATGATGAAAGCTAATTTAGAAGTCCTTTATGACGATAGGGAAGGCATCACGAATGGAGAGAAATTAGTGGATGCTGATTTATTGGGTATCCCAAAAAGAATCATTATCAGCAGCCGCACTTTACAGAGGAAATCTTTAGAAATAAAAGAAAGGAAAACTAATAAGGTGAAATTAATGGAAATAAAAGGTTTTGACAGATTAATAAAAACTAAGTAAAATTTTAGAGGTAATTTAATATGATGAGTTTATTTAAAAAAAGATTTGGTCAGGAGATAGGAGTGGATTTAGGGACAACGAAAACCTTAGTTTATGTCAGGGGTAAAGGCATTGTTATCAATGAACCAACAGTCGTGGCTCTAAATAATAAAACCAATCAAATTTTGGCTATTGGCTGGGAGGCTATTGAGATGGTTGGCAAAACCCCTCCTCATATTAGTGCCATTAGACCTTTAAGCAATGGGGTTATTTCTGATTTCGAAGTAACGGAAAAAATGTTGCATCATTTTTTAGACAAAGCTGAAAGAAAAAATTTTCTGGAGAATTTAATCAATAGACCAAGATTGGTAATAGGTATTCCTTGTGGTGGTACTGAAGTGGAAAAGAGAGCAGTGGAGGATGCGGCGAAATCTGCTGGCGCAAGAGAAGTCTATCTTATTGAAGAACCCTTAGCAGTAGCCTTAGGCATTCGTTTACCAGTGAGAGAATCCAATGGAGTCTTTATTGTTGATATTGGCGGTGGGACAACCGAAGCAGTGGTAATTTCTTTAGGCGGAGTGGTCGTGTATAAAAGTTTACGCGTTGCCGGAGATAAATTAAATGACGATATTATTTATTATTTAAAGGAGAAATATAAATTAGCTGTTGGCGAGAGAACAGCCGAAGCAATTAAAATTACTGTTGGTTCAGCTATGGACTTAGGCAGTAATCAAGAAATCAAAGTCAAGGGCAGAGATTTGACTAAGGGATTGCCAAAAGAAATAAAAATTAAAGAAATAGACGTCAGGGAAGCAATCACGCCTTCTTTAGATAAAATTATCGACACTATTCAAGATACTTTAGAAATTACACCTCCAGAATTAATTGCTGATATTATTACCAGCGGTATTTATCTTTCTGGTGGTACCTCTCTTTTAAGAGGATTAGATAAGCTTATTTCTAATAATATCGGTTTAACGGTAAAAATTGTTGAAGATCCTATCACTGCAGTTATAAGAGGGATTGGTTTTGTTCTTGAAGATTTAAAAGGCTCAGGAGATTTACTGATTAATATTAATAAAGAAAAACCTCCGGTTTAGCCCCATACCAAACAGGTTTTAGAATTAGAATTCCAAGTATTATGAAAAGAAATCAAGTTATTCAGCGCCTTTTTATTGGAGTGATTATTTTAATCGCTCTCTTTTTTGTATTAAAAATATATTTTATTAATCAAAACAATTTGAAAGTTACGAGTGTTTCTGGTTTTTCCGAAATGAAAAATAATGTTTTTTTGAATCTTTTAAACCAATCATCTGGTTGGTTGAACGATTTATTTCATTTTAATCGAATTCGTTATCAAGCTAAAAATTTAGAGGAAGAAAATGACAATCTTTTATTTCATCTTTCTCAATTTAAAAATTTAGAGGAAGAAAATCTAGCTCTCAAAGAAGCTTTTAACCTTAAAAAAGAAAAAGGCTGGCATCTTCTTCCAGCTCAAGTAATTTTAATAGATCCCACCGGTTTTTCAGGGCAATTCTGGATTGATCAGGGTCAAAGCAGCGGTTTAAAATCAGGAATGAATGTTATTTTAGAAAATCAAGTTTTAATAGGAATTTTAAAGGAATGCTTTAAGGATTATTGTCGAGGGGAATCAATTTTTGCTCCGGCAACGAAAATAGGAGTAGAAAATGTAGAATCTCATGTTTTAGCCATCTTAGAAAAGGATAATCGAGGCAGATATTTATTGAAATTAGTGCCCCAAGAAGCCGATATTTTAGTAGGTGATCTGTTGATTACTTCCCATGAAAATACGAATTTTCTGAAAGGATTATTAGTGGCAAAAGTGCAAGAGATTATTCCTTCATCAAATGTTCTTAAAGAATATATCTTAGAGCCTTTATTTACAAAAAATCAGCTTTCAACAGTGTTCGTAATTACAGACTTTATTCCTTCCAATGCTGCGCTTTATTAAAAACGGTTGTTTATTTCTTCTTATTTGTCTTTTTCAAATATATTTTGAAGGTAGTTTTTTTATCAGGCCAATAATAGATTTTCTTCTTATTTTTTTAATTTTTAGTTTTTTCCGTTTTCCTTTCTTTTACCTCGCTTTTCTTTTTTTAACGCGAGGCATCATTTTTGATACTCTTTCTGGTTTGGCTTGGGGAACGAATCTTTTTAGTTTATTTTTTTCTTTTGGTATTGGTTTTTTCTTGACCAGACTTTTAGAAAGTGATAATTTTCTTTCACGAATAATTATTGGAGAAATCATTATCAATATTTATTTTTTAACTATCTATATTTCAAATTTGTTAATTTCTCATTCGAATCTTTGGCTGATTATTTTAATTGATGTTTTCATTAATTCAGTGATTTATTTAACTTTAATGATTTTAGAGCAAAAAATAAGAGTCTATGGCTTTAAGAAAAAAAATAATTAAAAGAGTCGGATACTTGCTTGACCCAGAAGAAATTCTTCTTGATAAAAAAGCGGAAGAAATGGGCGAGAATCAATTGGCAAAATTAGAATGGCCCTTGGCTTCAATTTTTGTCAAGGGTTTATTTGTTTTTTGTTTTATCTTAATGGCTGTAATTTTTTCCAGAATATTTTATCTTCAAATAGCCAAAGGTTCTTATTATGAGGATTTAGCTGATAACAACAAGACTCGCCATTATGTGATTAATGCTCCGCGAGGAATTATTTATGATCGTTATGGTGAACCTTTAGTTTTGAATTCTCCCTCTTTTAGCTTAACGTTGATTCCTTTAGATTTACCTCGTGATTCGGATGAAAGAACAAAACTTATAGATCAAATAGCTTCGATTTTTAATCTTAATAAAGACGATATTGGAAATATTTTACAAGAAAATGGCAGGTTATCTTCTATAGAACCGATTTTACTGAAACCTAAATTAGAAGTGGATGAAATTAGAAAATTTGAAACCAATGTTGAATCAAACAAAGGATTTATTGTAATTACTGATACCAGTCGTTTCTATCCATATAAAGAAACAATGGCCCAGGTTTTAGGTTATGTCGGTAAAATTTCTTCTGATGATAAAGAAATCTATGAAGATTATCCTTTAACCTCTATGGTTGGTAAAGATGGTTTAGAATCTTATTATGAAAGTATTCTTCAGGGTAAATGGGGAAGAAGATTGGTAGAAGTTGATGCCTATGGCAAACTAAAGCAAGATTTAGGGACAATTTCTCCCCAGCAAGGCGATGATTTAATCACCACCATTGATAAAGATTTACAAATAAAATTTTATGAATCTTTAGAAAAACAATTAAAAAATTTGGGAGTTTCAGCTGGCGCTGGTATAGCTTTAAATCCTAAAACCGGTGAAGTTTTAGCGATGGTTAATTTACCGAGTTTTGACCCAAATGTCTTAGTTAAAGGGTCTCCAAATAATTTGATTAATCAATATTTAACAAGCAAATATCATCCCTTATTCAATCGGGTGATAAGCGGGCTTTATTCACCAGGTTCTTTAATTAAGCCCTTGGTTGCTTTAGCGGCTTTAGAAGAAAAAATAATTGATCCCTTAAAAAATATTTACGACGAGGGTCAGATAATTATTACTAGTCCCTATAATCCTGATGAAAAATATATTTTTAATGATTGGCAACTACATGGTTGGGTAGATATGCGTAAAGCTCTTGCCGTTTCTTGCAATGTTTATTTTTGGAGTATCGGCGGAGGCTATAAAGACATTACTGGTTTGGGTTTAGAAAAAATTAAAAAATATTGGAATTTATTTGGCTTAGGCAAGAAGCAAGGCATTGATCTTGATGATGAAGGCGCTGGTGTGTTGCCTGATCAAGAATGGTTGAAAAAGGTACGGCCGGATGATCCTGCTTGGAAATTAGGCGATACTTATAACATTTCTATTGGTGAAGGCGGTTTAAGCTTGACACCGCTCGAAATGGCTGATTATATATCTACCATTGCCAACAACGGGATTCTCATGAAGCCTCATTTAGAGAAAGATATTTCTCCTACTCCTTTACTCAATCTCAACGTTTCTTTGGATAATTTAAGAATTATTCAGGAAGGAATGCGCCAAGTGGTGGCAGAAGGAACGGCAACTTCTTTAAATGATCTGCCAATGGAGGTGGCTGGTAAAAGCGGCTCCCCAAAGTTCATTTCTTTAGGAAAAGAAAAATACCATGCTCTTTTTGGCGCTTATGCTCCTTATTCCGATCCCCAGATTGTAATTTTAATTTTAATTGAACAACCACCTCAGGGATCAATTGCTACCTTGCCAGTAGTCAGGGAAATTCTAGATTGGTATTATCAAAATAGAATCAACAAAACTTTATGACAAAAAATTATATCACCCCCGAAGCTTATAAAAAACTTAAAGAAGAACTAAACATTTTAAAAACCGTCAAACGAAAAGAGATTGCCTTAAAAATTCAAGAAGCTAAAGAACTTGGTGATTTATCGGAAAATGCAGCTTATCAGGAAGCCAAGGATACTCAAGCCGCTTTAGAAACAAAAATCTTAGAAATCGAAGTTCTCTTAAAAAACGCTTCCATCATTCGTCCAACAAAAAGTAATGACTTTGTTGAAATAGGTTCTTCTGTTGCAGTTAAAAGTTTGTCTTTGTCTGGAACTAAAAGACAATTTACTATCATTGGAGCTCAAGAAGCTAATCCAGCCGAAGGTAAAATTTCTAATGAATCGCCATTGGGCAAATCTTTCCTTGGTCATAAAAAAGGCGATATTATTATTGTCAAAACCCCTAAAGGTGATGTAAAATACAAGATAGTAGAGATATTTTAAAGATTATGTTAGAAGATATTATAAGAGAGCGTATTAAAAAAATAAAGGAGTTAAAACAAATTGGTATTGATCCTTATCCGGAAAAAACCAATCGCCAATTTACTATTGGCGAAGTTTTAAATAGTTTTTCTTCTTGGAGTAAAACGAAGAAGAAGATTTCTTTAGTTGGACGAATCTGGTCAATTCGGGGTCATGGCGGAGTGATGTTTTGTGATGTTCAAGATGAAACTGGAAAATTACAATTAGTGTTAAAAACAGATATTTTAACTGGAGAGAAAATGAAATTTTTTGAAAAATATTTTGATAGCGGCGATTTTCTTGAAGCCCGAGGCACTTTATTTATAACTCAAAAAGGAGAAAAAAGTTTATTGGTGAATAAATTTACTCTTTTAACCAAAAGTTTGAGGCCTTTGCCAAAAGCTTGGTTTGGATTAGAAGATGCCGAAGAAAGATTTCGTCGGCGATATCTTGATTTATTAGAAAACGAAGAGGTAAAAAAAAGATTTACTCTGAGAAGTAAAATTATTACTGAAATTAGAAACTTTCTTAATAAAGATGGTTATTTAGAAGTAGAAACACCCATTCTTCAAACAATGTATGGTGGAGCTAATGCCAAACCATTTTTAACAAAATTAGAAGCCTTAAATCTTAAATTGTATTTAAGAATTGCTCCAGAACTCTATCTCAAAAGGTTATTAATAGGAGGATTTGAGAATATTTATGAAATAGGGAAAAACTTTCGTAATGAAGGTCTGGATAGAGAACATAATCCAGAATTCACGATGATGGAATTATATAGTGCTTATAAAACCCGCGAAGATTTGATGAAGTTAACCAAAGATTTGATTAAGTATTTAACCAGAACTTTTAAGAAAGACATTAGCAAGAATCCAATCATAAATTTATCCTGGCAAATCATTGGCTTTGAAGAATTTTTAAAAAAGGAAATTGGATTAGATTTTGAATCTTCCTTGGAACAATGGTTAAGCAAAGCAAAAGCTCTGGGAATAGAAGAAATCAATCCTAAAGCAACTAAAGAAAAAATTGCTGACGATATTTTTAAAAAATTAAGGGCAGAAATAAAAAATCCAACCTTTGTTGTTAATCAACCGCTTGCCATATCTCCTTTAGCCAAGAGAAGAATCAATAATCTACAACAAACGAGCCGTTTTCAGTTGATTATTAATGGTTGGGAAATTGCTAATGGTTTTTCTGAACTCAATGATCCCTTAGATCAAAAAGAAAGGTTTCAGGAGCAGGTAAAATTAAGAGAAAAAGGGGATTTAGAAGCTCATCCTCAGGATATTGATTTTATAGAGGCGTTAGAATATGGCATGCCTCCGGCAGCAGGCTTAGGAATAGGGATTGACAGATTAGTGGCAGTTTTAACCCAAGCTCCTTCCTTAAAAGAAGTTATTTTCTTTCCCTTTATGAAACCAAAATAAAATTATTTTTTATGTTAGATATCAAATTCATTCGTGAGAATCCGGATAAAGTTAAAGAAGGCATCAGTAAAAAAGGCGTTGATTCTTCTTTAGTTGATAATGTTTTGGATATAGATAGGAAAAGACGAGAACTAATTCAACAGATAGATACTTTGCGAGCGAAAAAGAATATAGCTCAAGAAAAACTGATCAAAGAAAAAGAAGAAAACTCTGCCTGCACAGGCAGGAAAAAAGAGATTTTAGATATTCTAAAGCAGGCTAAACTAGTCTTGGAAACTAAAGAAAAAGAATTAGAGAAATTAGAACAAGAATATCAAAAATTAATGAGTTCAATTCCTAATTTACCTTTAGAAGATGTTATTGTGGGTAAGGACGAAAGAGACAATCAAGTTCTAAAAGAAGTGGGGGAAAAAGCAAAATTTAATTTTACTCCCAAAGATTATTTAACTTTAGGTGAGTCTTTAGATATCATTGATACCAAAAGAGCTGCTAAAACCTCAGGTTCTCGTTTTGGTTTCTTAAAAAGAGAAGCTGCTCAACTAGAAATAGCTTTAGTTCATTTGGCTTTTGATAAATTAACAAGAAAAGGGTTTATTCCGGTGATTCCTCCAGTTTTAATTAAACCAGAACCTTTTTGGGGTATGGGCTATTTAGATCGAGGCAAAGAGGAAGTTTATCATTTGGAAAAAGATGATTTATATCTGATTGGCACTGCTGAACAAATTATTGGCCCTATGCATATGGACGAAACCCTAAAGGAAGAAGAACTTCCTTTACGTTATACTGGATTTTCTTCTTGCTTTCGAAGAGAAGCCGGTTCTTATGGAAAAGACACCAAAGGCATTTTACGAGTTCATCAATTTGATAAAGTAGAAATGTTTATTTTTTCCAAACCAAAAGATGCTCAAAAAGAACATGAATTCTTGCTTTCTATAGAAGAAGAATTGATGCAAAGTTTAGGCATTCCTTATCGGGTGATTAACATTTGTAGCGGTGATTTAGGAGATCCCGCAGCCAAAAAATACGATATAGAGGCCTGGTTACCTGGTCAAAATAATGGCCAAGGCGAATATCGGGAGACTCACTCCACTTCTAATTGCACTGATTATCAAGCCAGAAGATTAAATATAAAATATAAAAATTCTGAATCCGGCGATTGGGAATTTGTTTATACTCTTAATGGTACTGCTTTTTCGCAAAGACCTATTTTGGCTATTATTGAAAATTATCAAAGTAAAGAAGGTTTTATCAGAATTCCTAAAGTTCTTATTCCTTATATGGGAGGCATTAAAGTGATAAAGAGAAATATCTTGTCTTAAATTATCACTCATCTTTTCTCCTGCTCATCTTAAATCTTAAGGCTCGGATATGTTGTCACAAAAACACGCAATCGTCCCTTCCAGCGAGCTCCTTGCCTCTTTGCTCGGCCTGCGTACGGCTTTTGTTTACAACATCTCCTCGCCTTTTTAAAGAGCGAACCCTTATCTCTTGAGCGACATTATGGAGCCAAAGAAACAATTAACTGAAGCGAGCGAGAGGAAAGCCGGAACTGGAGCGAAGCGGAATTCCGGAAGGCTTCCCGAAGCGAGCAAAGATTAATTGTCTTTGGCGGAATAGCAGGAGCGAAAGAGAAAAGGGTGAGCGATTATCATATTTATGCGAAAAGCTCGCCGAATAAAAAGCCAGCGTTTGACCAAAATTTATTGGCATAGAATCAAATTATTACTTATCATTATTTTTTGTTTTTTGCTAGCTGTTGCTTTTTACTGGCTGATTTTTCTTTCTGATTTTTTCCAAATAAAGAAAATGAATATCAATGGAGCAGATAATCCGGAAGCAATTGAGTTGGATATTAAGACTTATTTTTATTCCAAGAACCAAAAATTTGTTCCAGCTTTTATCTATAAAATTTTGCCAGGATATCAAGATAATCAAGAAAATCTTCTTCTTTTTTCCTCAACAGATTGTTCTCAATATCTCCTTAATAAATACCCGGAAATAGAAAAGCTTAGTACGAAATTAGACATTAAAAACGGATACTTAACAATAAATATTACTTTAAGAGAAATATCTTTTTTGCTTTGTACAGATGTTGAGTGTTATCTTCTTGATAATAATGGCGTAGTTTTTGGAGATGCGCCAGAAACATCTGGTAATTTAATCAAGAAAATAATCATTCATCAACCATCTTCAATTACCCTCGGCACAGAAATTTTTTCTCAATCTGATTTAGGTATCTTATGCTCTCTTTTTGAATTATCGGAAGAAAATGGCAGCCCCTTTAAAATCAACGTTATAGAAATAGAAAAAGCAAAATTCTCCACTATAAAAATAGTTACTAACGAGGGTTGGTATCTGCTCATTAATTTTAATAGTAATTTCTCTGAAGTTTTTAAGATTATCAAAAAATTAAAAGAAGGAGAATTAAATAATAAAACCCAAAAATTACAATATATTGATTGCCGTTATTTACCTCGAGTTTATTATGCTTTTTAGATCCATCGGCGGAGTCGATACCTTTCAGAAAAAATTTGCCCTGATGCCGAGCACTTAATTTGAGTGCTCAGTTAAATTTACTATCTTTTAAAATGATGGTATAATCACAAAGAAATATTATATATGGATAATTCAGAGATTAATTTTATTAAGGAAAGAGTTTTGATGAAAAAAGAGCAAATGGCCCGAGAAGGTTTAACTACTCCTGAAGATAAAGAATTGATTAGAGAAACCATAGAAGAACAGATCGAAGAATCATTAAAAAATTATCCACCAACAATGGAAATTCAAAAATCAATACCTTCATCTATTCCTTCAGTCTCAGTGTATCCAGATGATGAGGAAGCGCAGGGGAAAGTAGACGAATTAGTAGCCATTGCCTTGAAAGTTAATATTCCTAAAGCTGTTACTACTGCTCTTAAAACGGGCAATGCTTTTTTAATTGATAAATTGCACGATACTTTAGTTGATAAATATTATCAAGAACTTAAACGTCAAAAAGTAATTTAATGTTTACTCCAATTTTTTTATTGATAGTTTCAGTGCTTGGCATAGGGCTGCTTTATTTTTTTATAAAAAAGAAAATTTTTCATTTTGAAATCAAAACCAGTTTAAATTACCAACTATTTTTAATCAGTGTTCCTAGAGATTTTGCTTCTGAAGAAGAAAAAAGAAAAGAGATGAAAAATTTTATTTCACCCTTTGAACAATTAATTGAAAAATTCAGCCATTATAATAAGAATATCGTCTTAGAATTAGTTGATCTTCATGATTCAGAAGAAATCCGCTTTTATCTGGCTATCAGTCGCAAAGACACTGATTTATTGACTAAAATTGCATCTTCTCTTTTTCCTTTTGCCAAAATAGAGCCGATAGAGGATTACACGATTTTTGCTCCGAAAGGCAAAACAATCGGGGGTATTTTAAAGTTAAAAGAGAGTTTTGTCTTGCCAATTAAAGATTTCTCTGGAGTTCAGGAGGATACCTTAGCTACTCTGCTTAATGCTTTTTCTAAGACAACTAAAGAAGAGGGAATGGGGCTTCAGATAATTTTTCAGGCAGATAAGACAAAAAAGGATAAAATCTTTGCTAGTGTTAGGAAAGGTCTTTTAGAAGGCAAAACCTTAAGAGAAGCTTTAGCCGCTCCTTTCACCATAATAAAAGATTCTTTTAAAAAACCATTATCTCAGTCAGAAAAAGAAAAGCTAGAAAAACAAAAGCCAAAAATAGTGGATGAATCCTTGGTAAAATTAGTTGAAGCAAAATCACAGTATCCTTTGTATAATGTTAATATTCGTTTTCTAGTGTCAGCGATAGCTCAAGAAAGAGCTGAGGAATTATTTTCGCACCTTAAAGAAGCTTTTAATACTTTTTACAATCCTTTAGGGAATGATTTTTTAATAAATAAGATTAAAGCTGGAAGGAGCCTCAAGCGATTAATTTATGATTTTTCTTTTCGCCATTTTAGAAATTCACAAATTTGTTCTTTAAATAGTTTGGAATTATCAACGATTTATCATTTACCTCATCCTTTGATTGATAATTCTCGGGTGAAATGGCTCAAAGCTCGTTCTGCACCTCCTCCTTTAAATTTGCCTCAAGAAGGAGTTATCTTAGGACTCAGTTATTTTGAGGGTCAGGAAAAGGCAGTGAAAATAAAAAATGAAGATAGGAGAAGACATATTTATGTAGTTGGTCAGACTGGTACTGGTAAAACAACTTTATTAAAATCAACTTTTCTTCAAGATGTTGAACAAGGCAAAGGCGCGGCTTTTATTGATCCTCATGGCGATGCCGCTCTTGATATCTTAGGATTAATTCCTGCCTCAAGAGAAGATGATGTGATTTATTTTAATCCTGGCGATGCTCAATATGCTATGGGAATGAATATTTTAGAATGGGATAATCGTTACACCTTTCAAAAAACTTTTGTTATCAATGAATTATTGGAGATTGTGGATAAACTTTATGATTTGAAATTAACTGGCGGACCGCTTTTTGAACAGTATTTTCGTTATTCTTTACATTTGCTCTTGGATGATAAAAATGATACTCATACCTTAGGCGACATTGTTAAGGTTTTTAATAATGAAGCTTTTCGAAATAGATTATTAGCGGCAACGCCAGATCCAATGGTAAAGGCTTTTTGGGAAAAACAAGCTATTGAATTAAAAGGCGAATGGGCTTTACCGCAGATGTCTGCTTACATTGTTTCTAAATTAACACCATTTCTTGCTAATGAATTAGTGCGGCCGATAGTTAATCAAAAAAAGACCACTTTAGACTTTAGGAAAATAATGGATGAAGGGAAAATTTTGATAGTTAATCTTTCTAAGGGTGTTTTGGGCAATATTAATAGTTATTTAATGGGAATGTTAGTAGTAGCGAAGTTAACAATGGCTGCTTTTTCTCGGCAAGATATTCCCGAAAATGAACGACGCGATTTTTATCTTTATATTGATGAATTTCAAAATGTTACCACTGATTCTATTAATACGATTTTTTCTGAAGCGCGAAAGTATCGTTTAAATTTATTTGTTGGTCATCAATATTTAGCGCAATTAAAAGAAGAGATATTGAAAGCAGTTTTTGGCAATGTCGGTACTATTATTTCTTTCCGGGTAGGCAACGAAGATGCTGAGATTTTAGCCAAGTATTTTGCCCCAGTTTTTTCTGCTTCTGATTTGATAAATTTAGATAATTTTAACGATTATCTCAAATTGATGATTGATGGCCAAACTACTCGAGCTTTTAGCGTTAAACTACTCAAACCTCAAAAACCTAATTATCAATTAGCCCAAGAAATTCAGGCCATGAGTAACCATAAATATGCTCGTTTTAGAAGCGAAATTGAAAAAGAAATAAGAGAAAACTGTTAAAATGAAAATTATTCGTTGGATTATCAGTGAATTTTTTAATATCCAGTTTATGAAGTTTATCTTAGTTGGCTTCTTAAATACAGTTGTTGATTTTGGTATTTTAAACTTATTAATGGTGATTTTTAGAGTTTATGCTGGCTGGTCATTTTCTTTATTTAAAGCAATTTCTTTTTCCTGCGCTGTAACTAATAGTTATTTTTTCAACAAATTCTGGACGTTTCAAAAAGAGGATAAAGCTAAAATTAAGGAATTTTCAAAATTTTTGATTATCAGTATTATTGCCCTTTTCACCAATGTTAGTTTAGCCTCGCTCTTAGTTAATAAAATTGGACCGCAATTTAATGTTTCTCCGATATTATGGGCTAATTTAAGCGCTATAGCTGCTGTGGGAATTACTACTTTGATCAATTTCTTTGGTTATAAATATTTAGTCTTTAAGAAAATAAAAAAGACAGGTTGCTAAAAAGGCTATTTTTTTGCTACAATGCCTGATATATGTCTCAATTAGTTTTTTACCGGAAATATCGGCCTCAAACTTTTGCTGAAGTCATTAATCAGAAAAATACGATTAAGACTTTAGCCAATGCCTTGAAACAAGGCCAGATTTCTCACGCTTATTTATTTGCCGGGCCAAGAAGCACAGGAAAAACCAGCGTGGCTCGCTTATTAGCTAAGGCTCTAAATTGTCAAATCAGAAAGACTAATGAATTTGAACCTTGCAATCAATGCGAATCCTGCCAAGAAATCAACGAGGGACGATCTTTAGATTTAATTGAAATTGATGCCGCCTCTAATCGGGGAATTGATGACATTAGAGCTTTGAGAGAGAACGTAAGGTTTCCCCCGATCAAATCTAAGTACAAAGTTTTTATTATTGATGAAGCCCATCAATTAACTAAAGAAGCTTTTAATGCTTTGCTCAAGACCCTCGAAGAACCACCAGCTTATATTGTTTTTATTTTAGCCACGACTGAACCAGAAAAATTGCCAGCCACCATTCTCTCCAGGGTAGAGCGTTATGATTTTAAAAAGTTAACTTTAGAAGATACCATTGGCCGCTTAAAATATATTTGTGAACAGGAGAAAATAAAATTTGAAGCAGAAGCTTTACGTCTGATTGCTCTTTATTCTGAAGGAGATCTGCGTGATGCAGAATCGCTTCTAGGCCAGATCTCCTTAGTGACAAATCAAAATATTACTAAAGAAGCAGTAGAAGGGTTGGTAGGAGCCATTAATCTGGAAAAAATCAAACGCTTTATTGATATTTTAAATAAAAAAGATAAAGTTAAGGCCATTGAATTCATTAATAAAATTTATGACGATGGTTTTGATTTAGAGATTTTTAATAAAGAAGTAGTTAATTATTTAAGAAAATTGTTGCTTTTAAAAATTTCTCCCAGTTTAGGTGAAGTTTTAGAAAAAGAGGCGACAAAAGAGGAAATGACCACGTTATTTAAGCAAGCTCAAAATTGGGAGACAGTATCTCTTGAAAGATTATTAAGAAAATTAGTTGAAGTTCAGTGGCAACTTAAAAATTCACCAGTAGCCACTTTACCCTTAGAACTTTTTATTAGTGAAGAATTAATTTAAGATTTTAAGATTGCGGGATCGTCTAATGGTAGGAATCTTCTGATTTCTGTGCTATGATTAAATAATGGCAAAATGCAAGCTTTGTGGAAAATACTTTAAAACTGTAACGAACACCCATCTTAAATCTGCCCACGGATATAAACTTAAAGATTATATTAAGAAGTTTGGTGCAAAGAATTGTAGTTTTCTTTCCCCAAATCTTTTGCCGAAATCAGACCCAAGGTATAAAAAATGGCGAGAAAGCCTGAAGAAAAGACCGGCGTCTTGGAATAGGGGATATACAAAAGAAACCCATCCCAGTATCTTGAAAACCTCAAAAACATTTAAGAAAAAAAGAATTGATAATTTTAAAGAATGGCGCAGAAAGGCTAGAGAAGAAGGAAGAATCCCCTCTATCTATCCTTTTTTGTTGAAGAATGCGGAATTGGCATTTCTTACTGGGCTTATTTTGGGAGATGGACAT
>Ga0116202_10000440_pt1 | contig 23023 bp, 23 predicted proteins | sample LakKivw325mmetaG_FD_94479 | JGI IMG/M metagenome (GOLD analysis project Ga0116202, IMG submission 94479) | Anoxic lake water microbial communities from Lake Kivu, Rwanda to study Microbial Dark Matter (Phase II) - Lake Kivu water 325m metaG | ecosystem: Environmental > Aquatic > Freshwater >... | reverse complement strand
CCCCTTCGACAGCCGCGCGCAGGCTTTCGGGGGTCAGGCCTTGCGGGTGCGTATGTTCGTGGCCACAGGGGGAAGCAGCGGCCTCGCACATGATAGCGCGCTTTGGGCGCTTTGACAAATGCGCAGGCTAGTGCAAAAAGGCACAAACGCTCGCGCGAGCAGATGCGGGCCTGGAGGAGTGGTCGGCATGCCTGTGGCTGTATGGTATGGCGCTGGAGGAGGCGGGCGCGGCTACAGAGGGCTCTTCAACTGTGACAGGGATGCCTGCAGCAAGGCGCGCAGCTCCGGCGCCTGAGCCTGGTCAATACTCGCTATCTTCACGTGGCGGGCGCGTCTGCCTGTTCCAGCCAGCAGTCTCGTCGGATCAGGCAGGTCCGCTCCACGCGGAAAACCCAGGTTCACAGCCGCCTTGAGAGGCATGATCACGCAGATGGTGTCCTTGGTGCGTGCGAATCCGTAGGCGAGCATTCTGGCAGGCAGATCGAGCTGTTCTACCGCGTCCGGGACCATCCCTAGAACCAGCTCGCGCAAGTACAGTGTGACAGATCGCACCTGCGCATCGTAGCCAGCCAGGAACGCTCTGATCTCTGGTGCAGCAATGTGGGCTCGACCAACTGTTTCCATTGTCACCGCCTGTCTCCTCGTGCATCCGGCAGATTGGTCATAGTGAACACATCCGCTGCAGTAGTGTCTTCATGGGCGTCCAACGGTTGTCGATGCATGCCTGCCCGATGGATTCGTACTGCCCGCCCGGGAAGTTGCTATAGGTAAACGTGAGCCGCGTGCTACCCCTGAGCGGTGCCAGCCTGAACTTCACGCGCGATCGGTAGAGCCGTCCGCTTGTTGTCCGGGCGACTCGAAGGCACCCGGCTTTGCCAGCCCTGTCAGCGGTTCTTCCTCGCTGGCCGCGGGGTCTGTCTTACTGAAGGACTTGACTTAGACCACACCATGCTAGACCCAATCCGGCGATCTGTCAAGGTGTGTGCTTTCAGGCTTGTCATTTTGTCCACTTCGTGGCAAAATGCACCCGCAGTAATGGACTCTTGCGAGAAGGGGAGTGTGTATGTGTAGCGTGGAGCAGGTGCAAACGAGGGACAAGGAATCGGACAATCCCTGGTTCGGACATCTCTTCGTCTCTTTGGGACCAGGACGTGAGGTGGCCTTCAACCGCCGCTCGCGAGTGTGGCATCCGCCAACCGACGTGTATGAGACTGATACGCACATTATGGTAAAGGTTGAGGTGGCGGGATTGTGCGAGGACGACTTTGCGGTGCGCCTGCAGGGCCGAAGTCTGGAGGTTGCAGGGCGGCGGCACGATCCATCCTCAAAGCTGGCATATCAGCAGATGGAGATCAGTTACGGCGCCTTTCACACTGATGTCTCCCTGCCCTGCGACGTCGACGAAGCCGCCGTGCGCGCCAAATACGAGAACGGTTTCCTGTTCATCATGCTGCCCAAAGCTCGCAGACAGACTCACATCGAAGTCGTGGTCGTGGATCACAACTAGAGGATTTGACTAGGTCGCTGCATGACCGGGTTTTGGATGCAGCGATTGTACCTACGGAGGTAGCAAGCGAATGATGTTGTCCACCATGGATGAAGCAACCAACCCGGAGACCAAGTTGCCCACGCCGTCACCTGAAACGCCCGGCGAGGCTCCAACCATCCCGGAAGTTCTGCCCATTCTGCCATTGAAGAACACCGTGGTGTATCCCGTACCGATTCTGCTGCCCCTTATCGTGGGGCAGCCCCGTTCGATCAAGCTGGTGGACGATGTGGTGCTTGGCAATCGCATCGTTGGGCTCGTGGCCCTGAAGGATCCCAACGTGGATGAGCCCGGGCCGGATGATATCTACCCGGTCGGCACAGTAGCGACCATCGCGCGTTTCGCCAAGGCGCCTGATTCCACCATCCGCTTGTTCGTGCAGGGCATGGAGCGCATCAAAATTGTCGAGTTCACGCAACGGGACCCTTACCTGATGGCCCGTGTGCAAGTTGTCCCGGATGTGGTCGAGCAGCGTGTCGAGATTCAGGCGCTAATGCGCAACACCGTGGAACTGTTTCGACGCATGTCGTCCTTGATGCCCTACATTCCGGAAGAGCTTATCATGGCGACGTTGAGCGTAGAAGACCCGCGCCAGCTCGTGTACCTGGTGTCATCCTACGTACGCATGGACATGACCGACGCTCAGGCCATCTTGGAATCTGATAGCGTCAGCGCCAAGCTGCAGAAGCTCAACGTCATCCTGAACAAAGAACTGGAAGTGCTCGAGCTCGGGAAAAAGATCCAGGACCAGGCGCAGTCCGAAATGGAGAAGGTGCAGCGCGAGTACTATCTGCGCGAGCAGTTGAAAGCCATCAAGAAGGAACTGGGTGAGGCAGATGAGCAGCAGGCCGAGGCCAACGAATTGGCCGAGAAGATCGAAAAGGCCGGCATGCCGCCCGAAGCTGAGAAGGAAGCCAAGCGCGAGTTGGATCGGCTATCCAAGATGCCTTCCGCAGCCGCGGAATACTCGGTGATCAAGACCTACCTGGACTGGCTGATCAGCATGCCATGGAAGGTGACTACTGAGGACAACCTGGATATCGAGCACGCGCGCCAGGTCCTGAATGAGGATCATTATGATCTGGAGAAAGTGAAGAACCGCATTCTGGAGTACCTGGCGGTACGCAAGTTGCGCCAAGAACGCAAGGGCAAGGGAAGCGAAGCGGGCCCGGCCTGTGCTCCGGCCGACCTGATCCGCCGTGAACGAGAGGGTGTGATTCTCTGCTTTGTCGGTCCGCCTGGGACAGGCAAGACTTCCCTGGGGCAATCCATTGCGCGCGCGCTGGGCCGCAAGTTCATGCGCCTGTCGCTGGGAGGAGTGCGTGACGAGGCGGAGATACGCGGCCATCGTCGCACGTACATCGGCGCGATGCCCGGCCAGATCATTCAGGCCATCAAGCGCGTCGGGTCCAAAAACCCTGTGTTCATGCTGGATGAGGTGGACAAGCTGGGCGCGGACTGGCGCGGCGATCCATCTTCTGCCTTGCTTGAGGTGCTGGATCCGGAACAGAACTGCGATTTCCGCGACCACTACCTGGACGTGCCATTCGATCTCTCCGAGGTGATGTTCATCACCACAGGCAACCTGCTGGACCCCATTCCTGAGCCGTTGAAGGACCGCATGGAGATCCTGCAGCTTTCCGGCTACACCGAAGAGGAAAAGGTCAAGATTGCGCAAGGATACCTCATCCCGCGCCAACTACGCGAGAACGCGCTCACGACCGACGAAATTGAGTTCACCCCGGAAGCTCTGCAACGCATCATCCGTGATCACACGCGCGAGGCGGGGCTGCGCAACATGGAGCGCGAGATCGGCTCCATCTGCCGCAAGGTAGCTACCAAGATCGCTGCCAACCAGGCTACTGGCAAGACCATAGTCACGCCAGAAAAGGTTGCTGAGTTTCTGGGCAAGCCCAAGTTCTTCTTCGAAGCGGCCGAACGCACCATGATCCCCGGCGTGGCTACGGGCCTGGCATGGACCCAATCCGGGGGCGATATCCTGTTCATTGAGGCCACCCGCATGCCTGGCAGCAAGGGTTTCCAGCTAACTGGACAACTCGGCGATGTGATGAAAGAGTCTGCGCAGGCTGCCCTGAGCTACGTCAGATCCAATGCCGGGGAGCTTGGCATCAAAGAAGATGTGTTCAACCATAGCGACCTCCACTTGCACATACCGGCGGGGGCGATCCCGAAAGACGGCCCGTCGGCAGGCGTCACCATGGCCACGGCGCTGGTATCGCTCCTGACCGGCAGGCCGGTCAATCCGAAGGTCGGCATGACGGGTGAGATCACTCTGCGCGGGCAGGTGCTGCCGATTGGCGGTGTGAAGGAAAAGGTCCTGGCCGCCCGTCGGGCCGGTCTGGACACAGTGATCTTGCCGAGACGCAACGAGGCTGACCTGGAGGATGTGCCTGAGGAGGTGAGGAAGGAGATGAAGTTTGAGTTCGTGGACACGGTAGATGAGGTGCTGGCAATGGCCCTGCCTCGTGCGGCCCGCAAGACCGGCAACTCACGCCGTGCCCCTGGGGCAGAAACTGCAGTCAAAGGCAAGGCCCTGAAGCAAGACAGTTCAAGGAGGAGAAAAGCGAAAACAAGTGGTAAGACATAAGAAGGAAAACGCGCAGATGACCTGGCGGCGCATGGATCTACACATCCACACGCCAGCCTCGTCGCTCTGCTATCAACAACCAAATACTGCTTATCTACAAATACTGCAAAAGGCTGACGAGCGCGAGTTGGATATCATCGCCTTGACAGACCACAACACCGTGGCAGGGGTGGCGGCTATTCGAACGCGCATCCAGGAATTGGAATTGCTGGAGCGCCTCAAACGCCTGCGCGATGAGGAACGCCATGAATTGGACGAGTACCGGCGGCTTGGCCGCAAGATGCTGATTCTGCCCGGGTTCGAGCTTACAGCAACGCTGGGCTTTCATATTCTTGGCATCTTCCCGCCAGAGTCCTCGGTGCGCGAACTGGAGCATATTCTGCTGGACTTGAGGGTCCCCCCGGACAAGTTGGACCTGGGGTCCAGCGAGGTGGGCGCGACTGTGGACGTGTTAACGGCCTACCGTATTATTGACGAGGCCGGTGGGCTGGTGATTGCGGCGCATGTGAACTCTACTCACGGCGTGGCGATGCGCGGGTACGATTTCGGCGGGCAGACCAAGATCGCCTATACACAAGACCCACACCTGCACGCACTGGAGGTGACGGACCTCGAGAAGCCCGGGCGTCGAACCACGGCATCGTTCTATGATGGTTCAAAACCAGAATACCCGCGGCGCATGCACTGCATCCAGGGCTCGGATGCGCACCGGCTCGAGCGCGACCCCAAGGATGAGCAGACCCTGGGCATTGGAGATCGCGTCACCGAGATCCTGCTATCCGAGCTCAGCTTTGAGGCCATCAAGGCCGTCTTTCTGGGAAGCGATTTTACGCGCACGCGTCCCTATGAGCCAGCCGTGGATTTCGTGCGAAGCGCTCAGGAGACGGGTCCCAACATCGTGCAGTCGTTTCACGAGAGCATTGCTCGCAAGGGTGGTAGCGTGCGGGCCATTCTGCGCGACGTGGTGGCTTTTGCCAACACCAATGGAGGCACGATCTATATCGGCATGAGTGCCAAGGCCAAGGGCTCCCCACCGGGAGTTGAGCGTCCTGAGGAGGCCGCTCGCATGTTGGTGGCTGAAATCGGCCGCGCACTGACTCCACCCATCGAAGTCGATACCGGCGTGGTGAAGACGCAAGGCAAGAGCGTGCTGCGCGTAGCAGTACCCAAGGGCGACAACCCACCTTACACCCTGGATGGCGTGGAAGTCTACGTACGCCAGGAGTCCGAAACCAGCCGCGCGATGCGCGATGAGATTGTGCAACTGGTGCGGCGCTCGCGTGAGGCGCCAGCCGCTGTCAAGGCCGCGCCGGTCGCGGCACCCGCCATGCCAGCAGCGCCCGCCGTGGAGGAGCCCCGCGTTCCGCCTCCAAGGACAGGAGTCGAGGTCGTCGAGGCGTTGGAACGCGACGGTACCAGGTACTACTCCCTGAAGGATCTGCGCAACGGGAACCTGGTGCGCAACGTGACGCGCTCTTCGGCACGCCGCCTATGGCGTTATGCCATCACCGAGTACGAAACCCAGCCTGTGGATGCCAGCAAGGTCGCCTGGCACGGCAGCATTGGATCCTGGAAGTCCTATCGCCGCCAGGGTCGCAAGTTGTACGACTTGGTGCAACGCGGTAGCGACGGGAAGCTGCACATCTACTACGGCGTAACAGAGGACGGCATCCACGGTGACTGGCGCCAGTTCGCCACGGAGTCGCAGCAGCCCTAGTCGCAGCTAGGAGTGGAAGCGAGAGGCCCGTTTGCTCGACACAGACGGGCCTCCGCTTGGCTGTCCCACGGGGTTGCGCCGTCCACTGTTTGCAGCTGGGGTAGCAAAAGTGCAAAAAACCTGAGATGCGATTGCTGCCACAGAGCTCGCTTACTGGGCTACCTGGGTCTACCCCTTGCACGGCGCCAGGTTGGCGCAGGTGAAAGCTCGCGTTAGCCAGTTGCACGCAGAAGTGGGCATCACCGCGGCCTAGCCGCGCCAGAGGGAGAGCGTGTCCGAATCGAAGCTGCTTGAGACAACGGATTCATCTGCCGTGTGTATGCGTTCGGTAGCAGGTGCCTTGCGCGGTGAGTTTGTCCAGCCTCAGGACATGCCGGGCTGGGTTGCCGCACTCGCCGCTGTCTTGGGACCGCTGGGACGACGCTTCAATATGTGGGTTGTGAATCGCTCGCAGAGCATAGCGGGCGTTGCACCCGAGCTGGCCGACCGCATCACGTCCTCTCGCCTGGCTGAGCACGCCTTGGGCTTCTACCGAGGAGTACAGGGGCAATTTGACGCTGTTATCGTCGGTGCCCCCAACGGCGGCGTGGCCCATTTGGCGAATGCCCTTGGGGCGCCGTTCCTTTCGCAGCACCTTCTCACTGCCTTCCGCGACCACAAGCATGCGGATGATATCTGCACCTACGCAGAGCACGGTACGACGCTAGCCCGGCGCGTGCTGAGCCGCAATCCGGATTTGGCAGTGGTCAACCACTATGATCCGCTGCACGATCGCTTCCTTGTGCGCTGGGTGAACCACATTCGCTACAAACTGCTTGACCTGCCGCAGGCCTACCGCGAGGCCATTAGGACCTGGCTCAAGCCAGGCGGAACGATCGTCTTTGCTGACTGCCGCTTTCCCTGGCGGCAGTATCGAGTCGGAGAGAGGCACACTCTGCAGGTCGGCGGACTGGGAGGCGTCACGGACGAAGAGTTTCTCTCCGGGCGGCCCGAAATCGAAGCGATGCAACGCGCTGAACGCTCACCCTGGACGGGTGGCTGGAAGTTGGACTTGCCGCTGGAGGTCCAGCCCGAATCGGAATGGGGCACTCTGCCAGAGCTGCGCGAGGCTTGCGCGGGATTCGCGCATCAGGGCGGCTACAGCTTTGTGCCCTTGACGGCCGGCCATCCGGAGGAATTCAGCTTGTTGGCCTTGCACGCTCACCAGGCGCTGCTGCGAAAGGCGGGACTCCAAGCTCAAGGTATCCTTGTGGACTGTTTCACGCATTTGAATCCCGTGGCGACCCGCTTGAGCAGCTTGCTTCCATTGTGGTTGCCTTTCAATTGCGCCGATAGCCTGGGGTTCCTGCGCCGCTGCGTGGAAGAACTGCCCCAGGGTGTACCACTGCTGTTTGCGCCGGTGCCCAACTTTGCGCCCGCTTTTGACACGGTTCGACTGAACGCCTGGCTCCAAGTCCTGGACGGTTGGGATGTGCATCTGATGGGTATCGACTCGCGTTTGTACCCAGAAGATCTCGGCGGCGTGTTTCGCTTCGCCCCGGCCCTCAAGCGCTGGTGCAAAGATCATCCGGCTCCGGTCCGAGCGCGCCTGTCGCCAGATGAACTGCGCGCTGTGGCAGGGACAATGCTGGCCTGAGCCAGCCAGACTATGGAGAATGTTGTGCCATGATTGAATTCGTCTTCCTGGGCACCTCGGCCTCTGCTCCTTCGGTGGAACGAGGTCTGTCGGCGGCTGTTGTCATGCACGAAGACCAGCGCTTCCTGTTGGATTGTGGCGAGGGAACGCAACGACAGATCCTGCGGAGCGGCCTCGGTTTCAAGCGGCTCGACAAGGTGCTGCTGACTCATGGGCATCTGGATCACATCCTGGGCTTGGGCGGCCTGGTCTCCACTTTTGCGCGCTGGGAGGCCGCCAACTATCTCAGCATCTATGGGGGAGGCTGGGCTCTGGAGCGCGTGCGTGATCTGATGAATGTCGTTCTGCGTGGCGGCGAGGTGCAGTTGAAGATCGACTTCCATGAAGTGCGCCCAGGCCTTATCTGGCAGCGGCGTGGGCTGAGCATCACCGCTTTTCCTGTGCAACACCGTGGTCCGGGTTGTTTCGGCTATCTCTTTGAAGAAGAAAGCCGTCGACCTTTTCTTGTGGAAGAGGCTGAGCGGCTGGGCGTGCCGGCCGGGCCCGAGCGCAAGGCGCTGGTCAAGGGTCAGCCCATCACTCTAGCCGATGGCAGAGTGATCAATCCGGAGCAGGTGCTGGGCCCCACGTTTCCAGGAGTGAAGCTGGCCTGGGTAGGAGATGCCGGAGCCACAGACGATCTGGTACCCCATGTGCGTGGGTCCGACGCTCTTGTGATCGAGGCGACATACCTCGACGTGGAAGCGGATATGGCAGTGCGCTTTGGACACCTGACGGCGTCCCAGGCAGCCACGCTGGCATACCAGGCTGACGTCGGCACGCTATACCTGACTCACATCTCACGGCGCTACAACTCGAGCCAGATCTTGGCCGAGGCATCCCCGCTGTTTGCGGAGACGGTAGTGGCCAGAGACCTCGATCACTTTCGCATAACGCGTGCTCCAGTGCCCGTACACGCTCCGAGTGCCGGACGGGATGCAGCCAGCTCTGCAGACGCCGGTGCATGTGGAGGGGAGGAGGGCGCACGTGCATGAACTTCCGTGAGTTCGTTGATACCCTGCGCAATGCTGGCCGCCTGATTGAGGTTGAACGAGAGGTGGATTGCGTTCTGGAGGCGGCCGCGCTGATCTCCGCCCTGGATGAACGCCCATTGCTCCTGCACCACCTAAGCAATTCGACATATTCGCTGGTGGCCGGGGTGTGCTCTGAGCGTGCGAACGTAGCGTTGGGTTTGGGGATAGCTCAAGGGCAAATGCTTTCGGCGCTCACCCAGGCGCTGCATCACCCTAGCGAGCCGCCCTTGTTGAGGATCGGGACTTGCCAGGAGGTAGTCGAGGAGAGCCCCGATCTGCGCAGCTTGCCCGTTCTCACCCATTTGCGGGCAGATGGTGGCCCTTACGTCACCGCCGGCGTGGCCGTGGTGAAAGACCCGGAGTTGGGTCGCAATCTGAGCTTCCACCGCCTGATGCGACTGGATGAGCGCCACTTTGCCGTCCGGCTTGTGGAGGGCCGTGGCACGCACACGGCTCTAGCCAAGGCGGGCGGCACGCTGGAAGCTGCCATCTGTATTGGCAGCTCACCAGCGGTGCTGCTGGCGGGAGCCATGAGCCCGGCCCCAGGCGTGGATGAACTGGGCATCGCCAACGCACTGGCTCCCACACCCCTGGTGAAGTGTCGGAGCGTGGACCTGGAAGTACCAGCCGAGACGGAAATCGTCCTCGAGGGGCGCATCCTGCCTCAGACGGTGAGCGAAGGCCCATTCCTGGATCTGACTGAGACGATGGACGTGGTACGATCTCAGCACGTGATGGAAGTGCGCTGCATAACCCATCGTCGGGATGCCATCTACCAGGCTTTGCTGCCTGGAGGTCTAGAGCACAAGTTGCTGATGGGCATGCCACGCGAGCCAACCATCTTCGAAGAGGTGAGCCAAGTCTGCGATTGCGTCAGTGTGCGCCTTACCGCTGGCGGCGGCTCGTGGCTGCACGGCGTCGTCCAGATACGCAAGCGTGCCGCAGATGATGGAAGGCGTGCGATTGAGGCAGCGCTTCGGGGCCATCCATCGCTCAAGCACGTGCTGGTCGTGGACGACGACATCCAAGTCGAGGATCCCACAGACCTGGAGTGGGCAATTGCCACGCGCTTTCAGGCGGATCGCGACCTCATGGTGCTGCCTGACCAGCCCGGCAGTTCGCTTGACCCTTCAGCGCTGCATGTACCGGGCGCCAAGTCGCGCACAACCAAGGTGGGTGTAGACGCCACCATTCCCTGGCGTACCTCCGACGGTCGAGCGCGCAGCGAGCAGGAACGCGCTGGTTTTCGCAAGGTTAGGTACGATGCAGTGTCACCAAGTGACTACCTGTCGAGGCGGGAGAAGCACGATTGAGCTGGCCTCCCAGTGTACGAGGGGGGGCACTGGCAAGTCCTGACGCTTGTTCGAGAAAGGAGTCCATGCGCAAACTGACGCGGCGCCTGTTGATGGGCCTGGCACTGGTCTTTGCTTTCCTCCTGATCTGGCAGAAGCTGCGCATTGTGGTTTTTATTCGGGCCGATTTCTGGCAGTTGTTGGGCCTGTTCGGCATTCTGGCGTTGGCGATCTATCTGGTGCTCGAAGTGCTGTTTTGAGAAGAATGGCTGGAAGCTGATGCGTCTCACGCAAGAGGAGCGGTCCATGCTCGCCGGCTCGGAGGGGCAGGTAGTGCGCCAGGCTATGGAGATCGTGGCCGCTCTGGGAAAGATATACGAAGCTGAAGAGTTGGTGGTTGTGGGCAGCGCTCAGATTGCCGGTGTAAGTTACAAGAACCTTGGTGAGGCGGGCCTGGAGTTCCTGGAGGAATGGGCCTCCCAAGGCGCACGTGTTCGTGTGCCTGCTTTTGCGAACCCTGCTGGAATGGACCTGCAACGCTGGCGAGAGATGGGCATCCGCTCCGACTTTGCGCGCCAACAGCAGCGTGTGGTGGACGCGCTGTCCAGCATGGGAGTGCAGCTTACTTGCACCTGTACCCCTTATCTGGTGGGGCACGTGCCGAAGGCAGGCGAGCACGTTGCGTGGAGCGAGTCCTCGGCCGTCAGTTTCGCCAACTCGATCTTGGCGGCGCGCACCAACCGCGAAGGGGGGCCGAGCGCGCTGGCGGCAGCCATCACCGGTCGCACCGCTGCCTATGGGCTGCACGTGACTGAGAAGCGCCGGCCCACCCACCGGGTTGATGTGCGCTGCCAGCTGCTCAACGAGGCCGACTACGGCGCCCTGGGCTACTTGGTAGGGCGGCAGGTGTGCGATGGCGTGCCGTACCTCCGGTTGTGGCCCGACTTGCCATTGGGGGAAGCCGGCCTGAGGCGTCCGACACAGGAGCAGCTCATGGCCCTGGGAGCAGCCCTGGCAGCGAGTGGGGCAGTTGCGCTATATCACATCGAAGGCGTCACCCCCGAAGCTGACCAGTGGCCTGGGGTGGTCGAGCAGCAAGGTCTGCGTCCCGGCACGTCAACCGGGCGCGCTCATGACGCCAAGGTGCAGGCCGAATCTGGCGCGAGACTGACCGAGATCACGATCGGCGGCCTGGACGAAGGTTATGCGGCGCTGAATTCGCCTCTGGGTGAGATTGATTTCGTCAGCCTCGGCTGCCCACACAGCACCCTGGAAGACCTGCAGCGTGCCGCCTTGTTGCTGGATGGGCACAGAGTAAGGGCCACGCTCTGGATCACGACTTCGCGCGCCGTGCGGGAGCGAGCAGAGCGCCAGGGTGTAGTGGCGCGCATTGAGGCCGCGGGGGGGCAGGTCTTTGCTGATACCTGTTTGGTAGTTGCGCCGGTAGAGGAGCTGGGCTTCAAGGCCATGGCCACCAACTCCGCCAAGGCTGCTTTCTATGCCCCGGGGCTATCGAGCCTGCAAAGTCGTTTTGGCACTCTGGAGCAATGCATCCAGACGGCGATCGAGGGTCGCTGGGCGGGATCAAGGCCCGGAGGGATGGTGTGAAGCGCTTGCGGGGGCGTGTGATCTGCCGGGGCAAAGCGCGAGGGACCGCATTGGTGTCGCCGGCTGCCATCGGGTTCCTGGGCGGAGTCGATCCGGATACAGGCGTGGTCATCGAGCGGAAACACCCTCTGTCTGGCCAGTGCGTAGCGGGCAGGATTCTGGTCTTCCCGACCGGCAAAGGCAGCACGGTCGGATCCTACACGCTCTACCGGCTGCACAAGAACCGGTTGGCCCCTGCGGCGATTGTCAATGCCCGCAGCGAGGCCATAGTGGCCGTGGGAGCCATCATCTCCGGAATTCCTATGGTGGACCTGGTGGACTTGACCCAGATCCATACGGGCGACCGAGTTAGCGTGGATGGTGAGGACGTAGTCATTGGCTGAATTGGCGTTCGTCAAACTGGGTGGTTCGTTGATCACCGACAAGAACCAGGAGGCCACGGCCCGCACAGACGTCATCGTGCGGCTGGCCGAGGAGATCCAGCGTGCGCTGCAGGCGCGTTCGGATCTGAGCCTCGTACTAGGGCACGGCAGCGGGTCTTTTGGACACATCACCGCGGAGCGCTATCATGTGCAGAACGGATGTAACGACTGGCGCGGTTATGCCTACACGGGCGCGGCCGCAAACCGTCTGAATCGCATTGTTACAGACGCTCTGCTGACCGCTGGCGTGGCCGCGGTATCCCTCCAAGCGTCGGCATCGGCGCGCTGCCGTTCCGGCAAGTTGATGCTACTGGCCATGCACCCCGTGAAGGAACTGCTGCGGCGCGGATTGGTGCCACTGGTATACGGCGACGTGGCCCTTGATGACGAATGGGGCAGTACCATCATCTCCACCGAGGCTACCTTCGGATACCTAGCGCGCGCCCTCCGACCGCAGCGTATCGTGCTGGTGGGCGAAGTTGAGGGCGTGTTCAGCTCTGATCCGTTCAAGGACCAGGGCGCACGCCTGATCCCCGTCATCGAAGCCCATCAGCTGGAGCAACTCGAGTGGGTGCTCGGCGGCTCACACGCCGTGGACGTCACGGGTGGGATGCGCTCGAAGGTGCAGATGATGGCACAGTTGGTGCGCGAGATGCCGGGCCTGCGCGTCAGCCTGGTCTCCGGGTTGCGGCCGGGCTTGCTTGAACATGTGCTGCTGAACCCGGACTGGAATCCTGGCACTGTAATCATGCCCTAGGGATTGCTGCATGGCTTGCTCCCGCCTTTGCGGTCCGCACGCGCCTCCTTGACAGACCCTCTGTTCCGCATAGAATCGGCGATGTCAGCTAGAACCGATGCTGCGACTGAAGGCGCGGCTTCCGGTCTGACCGAGGAGGCACGATGGAGGCGATTCGACCCTACATCCCTTTGCTGGTGCCGCTAGTTGTTCTGGACCTGGGGTTGCGGCTCTTTGCGTTTATGGACCTGCTCAGGCGCGAGAGGCTCAAGGGCGCCAAGTGGATGTGGGGACTGATTGTGCTATTGGTGGGTTTCGTGGGACCCATTCTGTATATGGTACTGGGACGAGAGGACTAGCGTCGTGCACGCAATCCGCATCGAGGGGCTACAGAAACGATTCGGCAAGGTGCAGGCGTTGGATGGCCTGACCTTGTCGGTGAAGGAGGGCGTGGTCTTTGGCTTCCTGGGTCCCAACGGCGCTGGCAAAACCACCACCATTCGCATCCTCTCGGGCCTGGCGCACGCCGACGGCGGCCAGGCATGGGTGGCGGACCAGCCGGTGGGAGTCGCGCAAGGGTTGCTGGCGCGACGCATCGGTTACCTGCCCGAGGACCCGACGTTCTACAACTGGATGTCGCCAGCGGAATTTCTGGACTATGTGGGCGCGCTATTCGGCTTGACCAGACCCAAGCGGGCCGCCCGCTGCCGGGAACTGCTCCAACTGGTGGGTCTGGCCGAGCACAGCAAGCGACGCATTGCAGGGTTCTCGCGGGGGATGCGTCAGCGCCTGGGAATCGCTCAGGCATTGCTCAATCGTGCTCCCGTGCTCTTTCTGGACGAGCCGGCGAGCGCGCTTGACCCTGTCGGACGCAAGGAGGTGCTCGATTTGATTGCCGGGCTGCGCGAACAGTGCACAGTCTTCATGTCCACGCATATTCTGGCCGACGTCGAGCGCGTGTGTGACAGCGTGGGAATCATCTCGCGAGGGCGCTTGGTTGCGGAGGCTGACCAAGCCGAGCTGCTGTCCCGCTATGCGGCGCCGGTCTTTGAGCTCGAAGCAGAGAGCGAGTACGCCCGTCCGGTGCAAGCCTGGGCCGGGTCTCTGCGCAGTCTTGCCTGGGTGAGGGGGGTCACAGTGGACGGGGTTGTTGCGCGCGTAACCGTTGCCGATGTGGAGCGCGCCAAGCGTGAGCTGCTTCCAGCTGCGATCCAGGCGGGACTGATCCTCAAGCGCTATGAGATGGTGCGCCCGTCCCTGGAGGACGTCTTCTTGAGGCTGGTAGGGCAAGGTGAGGTGCGGGCATGACCTTTCAGGCATCCCTGCGCAAGGAACTGCTCGAGCAGTGGCGATCGTACCGCATGCCGATCGCAGTAGTCGTGTTGGTGTCCTTGGCGTTGGTCTCACCGCTGAGCGCCAGGTTCACGCCTGAGCTAATGAAGCTGTTGCCCAACGGAGAAGAGATCGCCAAGCTCATCCCGCCACCTACTATCATGGACGCGGTGACGCAGCACATCAAAAACACCACCCAGTTCGCGCTCATCCTGGCCATCCTGATGAGCATGGGGGCTGTGGCAGTCGAAAAGGACAAAGGCACTGCCGCCATGATCCTGGTCAAACCGCTGCCTCGCTGGGCATTCCTGCTGTCCAAGTTCGTGGCGCTGGCGCTGACTCTTGCCGTGAGCATTCTGCTGGCTGGGTTGGCTTGCTACTACTATACGCTGATTCTGTTCGGGCCTCTGCCGCTGATGGCGTGGTGCGCGCTCAATGTCTTGCTGCTGTTGCAGGTATGGCTCTATGTGGCGCTCACCCTGCTGTGCAGTACGTTGACCAGGTCGCAGGCCGCGGCGGGTGGGTTGGCCTTCGGGCTGATTGCGTTGCTGGCTATTCTCGGATCGCTTCCCCGTGTGGGTGACTACCTGCCCGCTCGCCTGACGGGCTGGGGCATGGAGCTCGTGGCTGGTGGCTCGGCGCAGGCGTGGATTGCCCTGTGGGTCACCCTTGCTCTCATCGGCGCTGCGCTCGGCACGGCGTGTTTGAGCTTTCGAGCCCAGGAGCTCTAGTATTACGGACGGCCCCTTTTCCCTGAGGGATGCATGTCGAGTATAATGTCGGGCCAAGAGGTCGGTGGAAGGAGATGAATCACAGCGGTGGTCCTGCTTAGTCTAGTTGCGTTCGTCGTCGTGTTTGGGCTGGTCGTGCTTGTGCACGAAGTCGGGCATTTCCTCATGGCCAGACGTGCAGGGATTCGCGTGCTGGAATTCGGCATCGGCTATCCGCCCCGCTTGAAGGTGCTTGGCGTACGCGATGGCGTCGAGTACACGCTGAACGCGCTGCCGTTCGGTGGCTTTGTGCGCATGCTGGGCGAGCAGGATGCCAGCGAAGAAGGGAGCTTTGCCAGCAAGAGCGCCGGTGCGCGCATCAGCACGCTGCTGGCTGGCCCGGCGATGAATCTCGTTCTGGCTATTGTTATTTTCTGCGGATTGCTGATGTTCGTTGGGCGGAGCGTCCCCACGGGCCAGGTACTGGTGCAATCTGTGGCGCCGGATTCCCCGGCCATGCAGGCTGGCTTGCGCTCAGGCGATGTCATCGTGAGCATCGCCGGTCATGAGGTCACGGGTGCGATTGCGTTGGCGCAGTACACTCAAGCTTCTCTGGGCCAGGAAATCGAAGTGGCTTTCCTGCGCGATGGAGAGCGCCAGAGCGTGCGACTGACTCCGCGTGTGAATCCGCCCCAAGGGCAAGGCGCCATGGGAATCGTGATGGGCGACATTGTGCGTCAGGTGCGCTACCCCATCTGGAAGGCGATTCCTCTTGGATTTGCGGAGGCGTGGAACACCGTGCGGTTAGTCGTATTGAGTTTGATCAGCGTGCTGCGCGGCGTTGTGCCGGTGCAAGATATGGCAGGCCCTATCGGCATCGCGCAAGCCAGTGGCGAAGTGGCGCGCCTGGGATTGCTGCAACTGCTGGAGTTCATCGCAGGCATCAGCGTGAATCTTGCCGTTGTCAACTTGCTTCCATTGCCGATTCTGGACGGCGGGCATGCAGTGCTCATTCTTGTGGAAAAGCTGCGCGGCGGCAAACGTCTGGAACCGCAGCGGCAGGTGCTTGCGCAGATGATGAGTCTGGTGCTGATCCTGGGGCTTTTGGTGCTGTTCTCCTACTTTGATGTGATTCGTATTCTGAGCGGCCAACGCATCCTGCGCTAGGGGGCGTCAACGATGCGATGCAAAACCTGCGGCGCAACTGTCAAGTCTGGGTTGAGGGTTTGTCCCGAGTGTGGGGCCACACTGGGGCACAGCAGACCTCGGCGCAGCAGCGTGCACTGCCGTGCATGCGAGGCGTGTGTGCCCTCAGATCTCGGCGTCTGTCCCTATTGCGGTACCAAGCTGCAACCCAGTTGGCGGCAACCGTTGGTAACCCTGCTGGTCGCCAGTGTGATAATTGTAGGTGCCTACTTTCTGCGTTTCCACGTGCCCTGGTCTGATCTGTTGGCTCTGTCCAGTCGGGTGCGCCTGCCTTCGATTTCTTTCCTGGCTACACCCACCCCCTTACCGCTGGCGACCGCAACGCGCAGCCGAACGCGTACGTCTACGCCCACGCGCCTGCCTAGCATCACCCCCACGGCCACCGCAACAGTGCAGCCTCCCACAGAGGAGCCAACACAGCCTGAAGCGACTGCTACATCCAAGACCCCTCCGACCCAGACGCCCGAGCCGCGACTGGCCCGGCCACGCTTGTTGGAGCCTGCCAACCAGGCAGAATTCCGCAGCGGAGGGTCACAGATTAGGCTAAGCTGGGAGCCAGTGGGGGTGCTGGCCGAAGATGACTGGTATGCGCTTAGCCTTCGCTTTCTGACAGACGGTGTCGTCCAGTACAGTGGCACTTGGACCAAAGACACCTTCTGGGTCCTACCGCGCCAGTTGTACACCAGCGCAGGTGACCGCGAACGAGCTTTCCAGTGGGATGTGACCGTTATGCGGCAGACGGGCAGCAAGCCCGATGGCGGCCGCTCTGGCGTTGCCCTCAGCGCCAGCAGCGAGACACGCACGTTCTTCTGGTACTAGTATTGGGGAGCATGAGCTATGTCAGAGAACCGTGAATGCCCCACGTTCGAAGAGGCTCTACAACGCCTAGAGGACGAGCGCATTCTACTATCCAGCGAGGACTTGTACGCACTCTCGGGTGCGAATGCGGCCGAGAACCAGCTTTTTGCGCGACGCTGGCCTCGCATCCCAGCAGGTCGGCGCCGGGCGGTCATCGCTATGCTGGTAGACAACGCCGAAACCAACTTTGAACTGGACTTCAATGCTCTCTTCCGCCTGACGATGAAGGACGAGGACGCGGAGGTGCGCGCCTTGTCGATTGACGGTTTGTGGGAGGATGAGGAGGTGAACCTGATCACGCCGCTTGTGCAGGTGCTGGGCAACGACCCAGCCGAAAGGCCACGGGCGGCTGCAGCTTCCTCACTAGGACGCTTTGTGCTCATGGCGGATCTCGAGGAAATCGAGTCGCGGTACGCCAAGCTGCTTAGGGGAGCGCTTCTGAAAGCCATCGGCAGCCGCGAAGAAAGCCTTGAAGTTCGAAGACGTGCGGTAGAGTCAATTGCCTATTCCAGTGAAGACTGTGTGCAGGATGTCATCGCCCAGGCTTATGCGGATGCAGATGAGCGCATGCGCATTAGTGCAGTGTTCGCCATGGGACGCAGCGCAGACAAGGCGTGGTCAGATGCGGCTCTGAAGGAGCTATCCAGCACCAATCCAGCCATGCGTTATGAGGCAGCGCGCGCCTGCGGTGAGCTGGAGGTCAGCAGTGCCGTGCCGGCGCTGGTGCGGCTGCTTGATGACCCAGACCGCGAGGTGCAGGCTGCCGCCATAGCGGCGCTCGGACAGATCGGCGGGCGTCAGGCCCGCCGCGCGCTGGAGCGCTGTCTTCGCAGCGCGGATGAGGTCATAAGCATGGCTGCTGAAGACGCGTTGGCTGAATTGGAGCTTGGACAAGAGCCTTTGGACATGTTTGTTTGTGATGGTCTGGCACCGTCCTACATGGAGGAGGACGAAGAGGAAGACGAAGAGCTGGACTCAGACGACTGATGCTATGAGCGTGCCCGTCGCCAAGCGCAGAGCCACGTTAGCCGAATCTGCCCGTGACATAATCCTCTGTGCGTTTCTCACGCGGGTGCGTGAAAAGCTGCGCCCCTGGGGCTGCTTCCACCACTTCCCCACTGAGCAGAAAGATCGCCAGGTCTGCCATGCGGGCCGCCTGCTGCACACTGTGCGGAACCAGAACGATGGTGTAGATCTCCTTCAGACGGCGCAGCGTTGTCTCCACCTTCGCGGTAGACAGGGGGTCAAGCCCCGACGTGGGATTGTCCAGCAGAATCACCTCAGGTTCCAGTGCCAAAGTGCGGGCCAGGCACAGCCTCTGCTGCTGTCCCCCAGATAGGGCCATGGCGGGCTGGTCCAATCGGTCCTTGACCTCATCCCAGATCGCGGCCTCGGTCAAGCTACGCTGCGTCAGCTCGTCGAGCCTGGCCTTCTCCCGTTCCCCACGCATGCGCAAGCCATAGGTGATGTTCTCGCGTATGGTCATTGGAAGGGGCAGAGGTAGAGCAAAAACCATGCCCACGCGCCTGCGCAGTCCTGTCACATTGATGCCGGATGCGTAGATGTCCTGGCCATCCAGAAGGATCTGGCCGCGCAGCGTGACCGGCTCATCCTCGATCAGGTCATTGAGCCGATTCAGGCAACGGAGAAGCGTGCTCTTGCCAGCGCGAGAAGGCCCGAATACTACCGTGATGCTGTTTGCTGGGATATCGACGCTGACGTTCTTGAGAGCAGGCTGGCCTCCATAGGCATAATCCAGTTGCCGAACGGAGATCTTGGTCACCATTGGCGTCTCCGACGGTACTGGCTGCGAATGAGGGTGGCAACCAGATCCAGGCCAAGCACCAAGAGTAACAACACAAGAGCCGTACCATATTGGATGCGCACTGGCATGCCCGGAACCTGGGTAGAGATGACGTACAGGTGGTAGGGCAGGGCCATGGTTTGGTCGGAGAGGCTGCGTGGTAGTTGCGGCAGGTAGAAAGCGGCTACCGTGAACAGGATGGGTGCAGTCTCTCCGGCTGCTCGTTCGAGGCCCAGGATTACACCGGTGAGGATCCCGGGGAGCGCATTTGGCAGGACCACATGCCGGATGGTCTGCCAGCGGGTAGCACCCAGGCTGCGACTGACCACGCGAAATTGCCCCGGCACTGCCGACAGTGCTTCCTCTGCCGTCGAGATCACGACCGGAAGGGTCATCAGTCCAAGGGTAAGACTGCCCGCTACGATGCTCGTGCCCAGTCTCAAGAACAGCACGAACAGTCCAAGGCCAAAGAGTCCGTATACCACAGACGGGATGCCAGCCAGGTTGACGATGGCCAGGCGGATCGCCCTGGTTAGCCAGGTCTCTCGGGCGTACTCAGCAAGGTAGATGGCTGCGCCCAAAGCCAGGGGTATGCTAGCCAGCGCAGTGCCGAGGGTGAGAATGAGGGTGCCGACGAGAGCCGGGAAGATGCCCCCCGACTTCATGCCGTCTCTCGGCATGGCGGTCAAGAACTCCCAGTTGAGCGCTCCTATGCCTTGAACGACGACGTATACCACGACGAAGACAATGGGAATGACCACCACGGTGGCCAAGATGGTCAAGCCCGCGAACGCGAACCGTTGACTGGTCTGGCGTGAGAGTCTCATGGTTCCTGCGTGCTCCGGACGCAAATCAGAATATCATCCCACCAAGCGGCCGCCTCGGCCCCGCCGGCTTCGGATCATGAAAGCGGAGGCAAAGGCGTTGATGATGAACGTCAGCAAGAAAAGCAGGATGCCTACTGCGAACAGCATAGAGTAGTGGGTGCTGCCCTGCGCAACCTCACCCATCTCCGCCGCTATGGTGGCAGTCATGGTTCGAACAGGGCGAAAGAGCGCATCCCATTCGTGCGGTATTCGTGCTGCATTGCCCGTGACCATCATGACGGCCATGGTCTCACCTACGGCTCGACCGATCCCAAGCATCACGGCGATGAGGACGCCGGAGCGCGCAGCGGGGAGAACCACACGCCAGATCGTCTGCCAGTGGGTGGCGCCCAGGGCCAGCGCCCCGTCGCGGTAGTTCTTGGGCACGGCGTCTATCGCGTCTTCGGCGACGCTGATTACGGTGGGCAGGGCCATATAGGCGAGCATGAGTGACCCGGTAAAGGCGCTCAGGCCAGTAGGTACGTGCAGGTATTCTCGCACCAGGGGCGCTATGGCGGTCATGCCGAGGAATCCAAGCACCACCGAGGGAATGCCAGCCAGCACCTCGATTAGGGGCTTGAGCACTTCTCGCAGCCAGTCAGGGGCCAACTCGCGGATGAAGATAGCAGTAGCCAGGCCGAGGGGCAGGGCCATAACGGTTGCACCCAAAGTCACCAACAGCGAACCGCCGAGCAGCGGCAGCGTGCCGAAGAGCCCCTCTGTCGGATACCAACGCCGTCCGAACAGACTGCTCAGCGGTACCTTTACGAAAGCAGGCGCGCCTTCTCCGAGAAGGAAGACGAAGATCAAGGCTACGAAGAATATCACGGATAGGCCTGAGAGGCGAATCAAGGTCTCGATGAGCCATTCGTTTTGTCTGACGGTCTTGGGTTGTTTCACGACCGGGCCTCGTCGTCCCGCGATGCACAAGCGCAAGTACGTGCGCGCGTCATTTCATGGCAGTGGCACAAACCCCAGCTCCTTCACGATCTTCTGACCGTCAGCACTCATGATCCAATCTAGGTACTCTCGAACCTTGTCCTGCGGCTCGCCATTGGTGTATATGTACAGAGCACGGGCAACTGGGTACGACCCATCCAACACGGTCTCAATGCTTGGAAGCACATAGGGCTTGCCCGAGGCACTTGCGACACCGAGCACCTTTTGGTCAGCGGTGACGTATCCCAGCCCATCGTATCCAATGGCATTCGGGTTCTGCCGAACCTCCGACGAGATGCCTTCCGAGGACGGCATCAACAAGGTGTCAGGCGAGAAGAGCGTCTTGTCCTCTGGCCTGCCCTGGCGCACGATCGTCTCCAGGAAAAAGACGTGCGTACCGCTGTTGGACTCACGCGAAACCAAGACAATAGGACGATCCTCTCCGCCCAATTCGCGCCAGTTGGATATCTTGCCGGAGAAGACTGCGCTCAATTCGGAGATGGTCAAACCGCTGATCGGATTGCTAGGATGCACTACGACGGCGATGGCATCGCCGGCCACCGTGTGCTCAACCGGCTCCACCCCGTTATTCTTGGCTTCCGCGCGCTCCTCGTCTTTGATACGTCGAGAGGCATTGGCAAGGTCCACGGTACGGTTGATCAGCGCCGCAATACCGGTTCCGGAGCCACCGCCCGTAACAGCGATGTGCACCTCAGGATGTTCTGCGGCATAGGCTTCGGCCCAGGCGAGGGCCAGGTTCACCATGGTGTCGGAGCCCTTGTTCTGAACGGTAGCCACTGCTCCCGGCTGGGTTGAGCCGTTGTCACCCACCTGACGCTGGCAGGCACACAGACCGGCCACATAGGGGCCAGAAAGCAGGGCGAGCATCCATATGGCTTGGAGCAGGTAGGGCACTGCCCGTCTTCGGTATGCTTGCATTGCCGAGGGCTCATCCCAGAGGCTGGATTGACCATGGTGTGGCCTGGGGCGCAACACCCAGACTGTGCACACTGGCCTACCTCGCGCATTATATGGCTTCTCGGCTGGCAGGTCAAAGCGAGCTCTCAGCTTTGACTTGGGTTTCCTCCTCAGCTACAATGGCCTTAGCATGAGGGCGGACGTGGATGGCATGGGCGAAGCGTTCAAAATCCAGGTGCATGATCTTGGGCTTTTCTACGGAGATTTCGAGGCGCTGAGAGGAGTCTCGCTTCCGATCCGCGAGCGGGAGATCACCGCGCTGATCGGTCCCTCGGGATGTGGCAAGAGCACATTCCTGCGTTGCTTGAACCGCATGAACGATACCATCAAGAGCGCACGGGTGTTGGGCCAAGTGCTGCTGGATGGTCAAGACATCTATGCACCTGCGTTCGATGTTGTCGAACTCAGGCGCAGGGTGGGAATGGTCTTCCAGCGGCCCAACCCGTTTCCACAGTCCATCTACGACAACGTGGCATTTGGCCCGCGCGTGCTGGGCATGGACACGACGCGCGACTTGGACGAAATCGTTGAGACCAGTCTTCAGGGCGCTGCCCTGTGGGATGAGGTTAGCGATGATCTACAGGGATCGGCTCTTGATCTGAACGCCGGACAGCAACAGCGGCTGTGCATTGCACGGGTGCTGGCTGTGCAACCCGAGGTAATCCTGATGGACGAACCGTGCTCTGCTCTGGATCCCGTAGACACGCTGGCCATCGAGGACTTGATGCGGCGCCTGGAGCAGAACTACACCATTGTGATCGTCACCCACAACATGCAGCAAGCTGCCCGCGCTTCGGACTGGACTGGGTTCTTCTGGCTGGGCGAACTGGTGGAGTACAGCCCCACGCAGCGCTTGTTCACGCAGCCCGGGGAGAAGATCACCGAGGACTATATCACCGGCCGAGCCGGATAAGGCGATGCCCCGAGCCCTTCACTTCGTGATGGAAGCCATTGCCCCTTCCGCCTTGCCTGCTAGGCATACTCCGCACTTGGTTTGGCCTGGTATATGCCCGTAGGGTCCGAACCCAGCATGCCTGCTTCATACAGGCGTTGGTCTACCAAGCTCAGATTGCGCAGCATTTCGGCGTCCAGCAGCGCATAGTGCGGCACTCGATCGAGACGCTCTGCGATCCAGCCGATGTCCTCTTCTGTTGTCATCCAGCACTGGGCATCAAAGACACTCAGATCGAGCGGGCGCGAGTAAGAGCGCAATGACTTCTGCCCCAGCGTGTTGTAGTACACCTCAAAGTAGGAGAGCACCAGTTCGCGATAGGTGCGGTGGATTGGCTCTCGGAATCTGAGCCCCGAGAAGTTGGACTTGGCCACGGCTCCTATGAAACCCCGCACACGGTAGATGGCCAGAACGTGGTCGTCATCATTCCAAGCGCGCAGGTCCAAGATGAGGGGGCGGTGCCCGTGACAGCGCAAGGCCGCTGCCGCAAAGATCGCTCCCTCTGAACAGTGAGCGCAACGATCCCGCAGCACCCGGCGCGGAGAGCGTGTCTGATGGTCTGTGTTGTATGGAATGCCGTCCAGAAACTCCTGAACCTTGTGCGGCGAGTCGAGCTTGCTCAGGGTCGCTAGTTCCTCGGAAGACCAGGGTGGGTCGCTTGTGGCCATCGTCTTCTCCGCCGTCCTAGATCTCGTCAATTGCCAGTGGGAACTTGGACATGGTCTCGCAGCCATCCGGTG
>Ga0116202_10000438_pt1 | contig 23070 bp, 23 predicted proteins | sample LakKivw325mmetaG_FD_94479 | JGI IMG/M metagenome (GOLD analysis project Ga0116202, IMG submission 94479) | Anoxic lake water microbial communities from Lake Kivu, Rwanda to study Microbial Dark Matter (Phase II) - Lake Kivu water 325m metaG | ecosystem: Environmental > Aquatic > Freshwater >... | reverse complement strand
GTTGATCGAGTTATCGCCCACCAACTTGCAACACGGCGAACCGGGCTTGTCCACTATAACCTGGGCACTTGCGCACGGCATGGATGTCGTCACAGCAAACAAAGGGCCACTCGTGCTGGCATACCAGCGCTTAGCCGTGCTGGCTGCCGAAAACAAAAAATCGCTCCTTTTTAGCGGCGCAGTGGCTGGGGGCTTGCCGACGGTCAACATTGGACGGCGTGACCTAGTTGGGGCTAGAGTTCTGCGCGTGGAAGGCGTTTTCAACACTACCACCAACTACATTCTGTTGCGCATGGATGAGGACGGCTTGTCGTTCGAAGAGGCATTGGCTGAAACGCAGCAGGCAGGCGTTGCTGAGGCTGATCCCAGTCTGGATATTGATGGCTGGGATGCAGCTAACAAGCTAGTCATTGTGGCTAACAGTGTACTGAGTATGCCAGCTACTTTACGTGACGTTTCCGTACAAGGAATCCGAGGCATTCAACGCGCTGAATTGCTGCGGGCCAAAGAGAGCGGCCACGCTATCAAACTATTGGCTACGGCCGAGCCTTGGGAAGGCAGCTATAAGCTGGCTGTATGTCCGACGGAGCTATCATTGCAGCATCCGCTGGCGCGTCTGAGCAAGTGGCAAATGGGTGTGGTTTACACTACAGACATAATGGGTGTAATCACAGCCATTATCGAAGAGGAGGGACCAATGGCCACTGCCGGGGCTGTCTTGCGCGACGTGATTAACACCACCATCACTGCTCGGCCCTAAGCCAGAAGATGTCAGGGCAGTGTGAGAGAAGTCCATGATCGTTGCTTTTGGGGATTTGATGCTGGATATTGTCATGCGGGCCAGGTCATCCAGCCCGTACACTGCACATTCCTTCCAGGCCAGTATAACGCCGGGCGGATCAGCGGCGAACTTTGCCGTCTGGGCAGCGCGTCTGGGGTCAAAAGTGGGATTGATTGCCAAAGTAGGTGCTGATGTCATTGGTCGTTCGCTCTTGCGGGACCTGGAAAATGAAGGGGTTGTGAACGGCGTAGCAGTGGGGAAAGAAGCTACTGGCCTCGCGCTCACAATCGTTGATCAGAACGGTGAGCGCACCATGATGGTGGCACGTGGGGCGACTTCTACACTGAGCACTGATGACCTGGATTGGATGCTACTGGATTGCGCCGATCTGCTCCACATTACTGCCTATTCGTTTTTCGAAGATACACCACGCCAGGCAGCACTGGCGGCCATGGCGCACATCAAAAAGCGCAACAAGCTGCTCTCATTGGATCCGGCTTCGCACAGTTTCTTGCAATGCCTCGGGGTAGAGGCTTTCTTCGCTCTGGCACAAGGAGTGGATATCTTCATTCCCAATCTGGATGAAGGGCGTGTGCTGACTGGGGAACGTGAACCAGATCGTGTCATGCGCTCCCTGCTACGGCGTTTTTATGTGGTGGCGTTGAAATTGGGTGCGGATGGCGCTATGGCGGGAACAGGAGATACAATTGCACATCACCCAGGCTTTACTGTGCCAGTCGTGGATACAACAGGGGCCGGAGATGCGTTTGGCGCTGCTTTCATCGTGACTTGGCTGACCCATCACGACTTGGCGGCGGCTTTGAGAGAGGGCAACCGCATTGCTGCAGGAGTGGTCCAGGCTGTCGGCGCACGATTTACGGCAATCCCACCCGACTCTTCACTTCGCTAATGGTCTCTTGGGCTATCGCCTTGGCTCGAGCCGCTCCATCAGCAAGTATGCGCCATACCAGGTCCGGGTCACGGGCCAGTGCAGCGCGTCGTTCGCGGAATGGAGTTAAGGCTTGAATTAGATCCTCTGCAAAGAGCTTCTTGTGCTCTACACAGCCAATCTCTGCATTGCGGCAATCGGTTTCGATCTGGGCAACGGCCCCCAGGTCTGCTGAGAAAATCTTATGCAGAGCAAAGACATTGCAGATTTCAGGATGACCTGGGTCAGTCTTGTAGCGCCGTGCGGGATCAGTAACCATGGTCATTACACGGCGACGGATCTCTTTTGGCATTGCAGCTAACTCAATGTGATTGTCCAGCGACTTGCTCATTTTGTTGACCCCGTCCAAGCCGATGATGCGGGGTGTTTCAGTAAGCTTGGCTTGCGGCTCGATCAGCGTCTCGCCAAACTGAAAGTTGAACCGGCGTACGATTTCGCGCGTGAACTCTAGATGTGGCAGTTGGTCTTCCCCCACAGGCACTGTATCTGCCTTGTACAAAGCAATGTCCGCGGCCATCAGAACGGGATACCCCAATAGCCCGTAGTTGACATTATCAGGCTGTTGCCGCACTTTCTCTTTGAATGTAGGCAGGCGCGTGAGCCAGCCCATGGGCGTGACCATGGAAAGAATGGTGTGCAATTCAGTTACCTGTGGCACGTGGGACTGTACAAAAATAATGCTGCGCTTTGGATCCATGCCAGCAGCCAGCCAGTCAAGGACCATTTCGTAGGTGTTCTGCTTGAGCTCATGAGTATCGCGCAGAGTCGTCAGGGCATGCAAGTCTACGACGCAATAGATGCATTCATAATCTTCCTGTAAAGCTACATAGTTCTTGATCGCCCCGCAGTAGTTGCCCAGATGCTGTCGCCCTGTGGGACGTGCCCCTGAGAAAACTCTTCCTTTCATGGATTGCAAGGCTCCTTTCGCTAGCTGCCACAAGTTTACTACAAAGCACAATAAAAGGAAACCCCCTCTGTGCGCACGCCAGAGGGGGTTGGGAATCCTCTATTCCAAGCCTGGGGGCCGAAGTTCAGACCTTCAGTCCGAAATGGATGGATAAAGTGCTTCCCTAGCTAGTCCAGCTTTAGTACTACCTGAGCCGCTTGTGGACCTTTAGGACTATCCTCGATAGTAAACTCCACTCGCTGGCCTTGTTCCAGGTTTCGGAATCCTTCCCCGACGATGGCTGAGTAGTGGACGAAAACATCCTCGCTGCCTCCGTCGGGTTGGATAAACCCGTACCCCTTGACGCGGCTGAACCATTTGACCGTACCTAAGGTTCTCTCCGCCATCCTGTGCGCACCTCCTTCCTTGCAGCAATACTTAAAGGCCCGGTCGAGGACCGGGGGGCGGAAGTCTGTTCATAGTGGCCGAGGACTACCGTTCCCCATAAGTGCAAAACCGCCGAAGCCAACGCTAAAAGGCCTCCGCGGCAATACTAAATGACTATGAAGGCGAACGACTCTCAACCACAGTGGCTATAATACGCATATTTGCTCTTTTGTCAAATGAGCCCTCTCTTTTACTTGAACGCCCGAAATAGAGAAGTTCACCTGATGAGGTCTGAACCTTGGACAAAATAGGGCTTTTCAGGTAAAATTGTGGTGGTTGGTGAACTGATCAGATCTAGTCTTCACTGATCGCCTTCAGGAGGAGACCTTGTCAGAACTCACAGATTTGTATGCCCAAGTTGCAGTGTGTCAAAAGTGTGCGTTGGCGCAAGGGCGCACCCATGCTGTCCCTGGTGAGGGCCCAGAGGATGCGGAGATCATGTTCATCGGCGAGGCACCTGGTTATCATGAGAACCGTTTGGGACGTCCTTTCGTAGGCGCTGCCGGCAAGTTTCTTGAGGAACTACTGGCTTCGATAAATATGCAGCGTAACGATGTCTACATATGTAACGTGATTAAATGCCGTCCGCCAAATAATCGTGAGCCGCTGCCCAATGAAATTGAGGCCTGTCGGCCATATCTAGATCGCCAGATTGAGCTGATTAAGCCCCGCTTGATCGTCACATTGGGACGGTATTCCATGGCCAGGTTCTTTCCGAAGGCGAGCATCTCCAAGATCCATGGGGTGCCTAACAAATACGGCGAGCTAATCGTGATGCCACTTTTTCATCCTGCGGCCGCTCTACACCAACCCAAGTACCGGGATGACATCGAACGGGATATCCGCAAGATTCCACAGATTTTGTCACAACTGAATGGGTTCACAGAAACGCAGCCAGATCAGCAAGCTCAACAACTGAGTTTGTTCTAGCTGCAGACGATAAAAGCGAAGGGTGCAGCAACAATAATTGTTCAGTTAGTTAGTCATTCTATTCGACTAAACAACCAAGAATTATCGAACTAACAGACCAGTGGAGGTCAGATTGTCAAAAGATAAGCTTAGGGTCATCCCTCTGGGTGGTCTAGGCCAGATTGGTAAGAACATGATGGTCATTGAATATGGTGAGCGCATGTTAGTAATTGATGCGGGCTTGATGTTCCCCGAGAGCGAAATGTTGGGCATTGATATCGTCATTCCCGATATGAGTTATGTCCTTGAGCGGAAAGATAGAGTAGTAGCGGTTATTGTAACGCATGGGCATGAAGACCACATCGGTGCTTTGCCATACCTTCTGTCACAGATCTCTGTGCCGGTTTATGCCACCCGCTTGACACAAGGATTGATCGAGGTCAAACTTCGTGAGAGTCGCATCAACCATGTCGAACAGCACGTCATCTCTCCTGGTGACATAGTGTCTCTAGAGCCTTTTCGCATTGAGTTTTTCCATGTCAGTCACAGTATCCCAGATGGCGTTGGTCTGGCTATAGAAACTGAAGTTGGTCTAGTCATGCACAGCGGGGACTTTAAATTCGATTATAGCCCTGTAGATGGGCAACCCACTGATTTTGCTAAACTGGCCGAACTGGGACGCCGGGGGGTGTTGCTTCTTCTGTCCGATAGCACAAATGCGGAGACCCCCGGCTACACGCCATCCGAGAAGGAGATTGCCAAGACTTTTGATGACATCTTTTCTCGTGCCCCAGGCCGGGTGATCGTAGCCACTTTTGCTTCGAACATCTCGCGCATCCAACAGGTGCTTACGACAGCACATAAGTATCGCCGTCGTGTAGCCGTTGCAGGACGGAGCATGAGCAACAACGTGCGGATGGCCATTGATTTGGGCTACCTTCATGTCCCTAGTAATAAGTGTTTAGTAAGCATAGAGGAGATCCAGAATTTACCACAGAGCCAGGTAGCCATTGTATGCACGGGCAGTCAGGGTGAGCCTACTTCTGCACTGGTACGTATGGCACGCAATGAGTATGCGCCTGTCAGCCTGCTATCTGGGGATACAGTTATTGTGTCCGCCACGCCTATTCCTGGCAACGAAGAGCTTGTCAATCGTACCCTGAATAACCTCTTCCGGCTGGGTGCGGATGTTTTCTACGATGAGTTGCTCGATGTGCATGTTTCAGGCCATGGCAGCCAGGAGGAGTTAAAGTTGATGCTGAATATGATCCAGCCCAAGTTCTTTGTGCCTATTCATGGTGAATATCGGCACCTTGTATTGCACGCCCGGTTAGCTGAGGAAGTGGGCATTCCACGGCAAAACATCTTCGTGCTAGAAAGTGGTCATGTGCTGGAGTTGGGCCAGAATTCTGCGCAAATTGTGGACAGAGTGTCTGATGAGTATGTACTGGTGGATGGTCTTGGCGTTGGCGATGTTGGTCAGGTCGTTCTGGAAGACCGTAGGCTGTTGTCACGTAACGGATTTCTAGTAGCAACGCTCGTGGTAGAACGTGGCACTGGCAGGATCCTGTCAGGGCCAGACATCATTTCGCGAGGATTCGTCTATGTACGTGAATCCGGAGAATTGTTAGAGCGTGCGCGTGCTGAAGTGCTCAAGGCGGTGAAAGATGGTGGCAACCGTGCCGTGTTGAGCACTCAAATCAAAGAGGCCTTAAGTCGGTTTGTCTATAATGAGACCAAAAGACGACCGCTGATTCTGCCGGTTGTCATGGAAGTATGAAGTATGGCTAAGGGCAGGCGGACTCAGAAGAAACAAAGGCAACTGAAGGTCATACCCCTCAGCGTTTGGCTTGAAGCAGCAGGCATACTGTTGCTAGGCACAGCACTCGTAACGGTGCTTAGTCTGCTTTCCTTCAGCCATAGTGCACTCACTAGCAACTGGCTGCGCCTTTTGCGCCTGGCCTTTGGCTGGGGCGCCTATGTTTTTCCTGTGGGTCTGGGGGCGCTTGGCTATTGGCTCTTCCGAGTTGGTCTCGGTCGTCCAATTCGTGTGCCCTTGGAAGCGGCGCTAGGCACGCTGCTTTTGTTCTTGGGTTCCCTGGGCTTCTTGCATTACTTCGCCAGCGATCCAAAGGCAGTAGCTCTTAGCGGTGGAGGAGGGGGCCATCTGGGTTGGTGGATAAGTGGCGCTTTGATTGGCGCTTTGGGTGACGTAGGTGCCATGTTGGTGCTGCTCACGATCGGCGCCATTGGATTCATTGCCCTTTTCAGTACTTCAATGACCGATGCTGTCAGGCATTTGCTGGCTTTATGGCAGAAGCTGACGGATTGGTACCACTTGCACTCTGCAGGAACGGGGGGCGTTAGTCCGCCACCTAAGGACGAAAGTTTAGCCGCGCGCTTGATGGCGAAGGTCGAAGAACAAGGTCGCCCCACGAGTGCCCCGGCTACCACACCTCCGGCGGCAGAACGCGACTTGCTCTTTCCGCGTGTGGTGGGGGGCACGAAAGAATGGCGGCTTCCTCCCCTGGAAGATATCCTGGACAAGAGCATTGACCAGGAACTAAGTCAGGCAGAGATTCGCTCCAAGGTACGCATAATCGAGGAGGCATTAGCCAATTTCGGTGTGCCGGCCAAAGTGGTTGAGGTCAATCAAGGGCCGACGGTCACGCAATTCGGTGTAGAACCGGGATTCATCGAGCAAAAAGATCGCTCTGGCAAGTATAGGCGTGCTAAGGTTAAGGTGAATCGTATCAGTGCTTTGGCCAATGATCTGGCCCTTGCCCTTGCTGCCTCACCTATCCGCATCGAAGCGCCTGTACCCGGCCGTTCGCTTGTAGGCATCGAAGTGCCTAATGTAAGTATTTCCCTGGTCAGCCTGCGCAGTGTGATGGATTCGGAGGCTTTCCGCAGCATCAATTCCAGGTTGCGCATTGCCCTCGGTCAGGACGTGGCTGGTCAGCCACTTGCAGCCGACCTGGCACAGATGCCACATCTACTCATCGCTGGAGCCACTGGCTCAGGCAAGTCCGTATGCATCAACTCCATAACTGCCTGTTTGCTACTTAACAATACGCCTGATGACTTGCGTCTGGTGATGGTTGACCCCAAGATGGTCGAGTTGACCAACTTCAATGGCATCCCCCATCTCCTTGTTCCCGTGGTGATTGAGATTGAGCGCGTAGTAGCTACGTTAAAGTGGGTTACCAATGAGATGGATCGCCGCTACAAGTTGTTCTCCAAGGCGGGTGCACGTAACATTGATATGTATAACCAGATGAGAGTCTCGCGGGGAGAGGATAAACTGCCCTATATTGTAGTGCTCATTGATGAGTTAGCCGACCTGATGATGGTTGCACCAGAAGAAATCGAGCGCTCCATCTGCCGTATTGCTCAATTGGCACGGGCAACGGGCATTCATCTGGTGATCGCCACACAACGACCATCTGTAGATGTGGTGACAGGCCTGATCAAGGCCAACTTCCCGGCGCGGATTAGCTTTGCGGTGACGTCACAGGTGGATTCACGGGTGGTTCTGGACACGGGTGGTGCGGAGAAGCTATTGGGGCGGGGGGACATGCTATACATGGCTTCGGACTCGAGCAAGCTGGTTCGCCTGCAAGGCTGCTTCATCTCGGATACAGAACTCCAGAGGTTGGTAAACTATTGGCGTGGCTTCCGCACCAGTGCTTCCCTACCACCAGGAGCTTCTCTTGTGCAGCAACCCCTTTGGGGGGAGATGCTGGCCAAAGAAAAAGAGGCCGCCAGTAAGGATGACCTCCTGGATAGAGCGATCGAAATTGTACGCGAACAAAATCGGGCCTCTATTTCTCTGCTACAACGTAGACTGCGTATCGGGTATTCCCGAGCCGCGCGTTTGATAGACACTATGGAAGAGCTGGGTATTATTGGCCCGGAGGAAGGTGCAGGCCGTGGACGTCAGGTGTACAAAACGTCGCCGGAAGCAAAGAGCAGCAAGCAGCAAATGTTTGGCAGCGAAGATTAGTTGGGTGATGGTTACTTGCTGCTTGTACCCTGCTGCTAGGAGGGGGCTGTAATAGCGTTGATTCCATGACCGAAGACCGCATCTACAAACCACACTATCATCTGAGCATTGACCTGTTCCGTTGGCATCAGTACCAGGGTGAAAACACCAACGATTGTGGAGCATTCAGCACGGCTATAGTGGGCAATGCTATCCTCAACAGCTTGCGATTTGATGGGTATATGGTTGCCCGTGAAATGGAAAAACCCATTTTTGTCAGTGGGCCTGTGCCACATGTTACGATCTGGAAGATTCCTAACTGGGCTGCTCTGCCCTGGGGCATTTCCGGATACTTGCAAAGTAAAGGCATCTCGGCCAGGCTGCAGTGGCTTGGTAACACGGGAGACCTGCTGCGCAATATCCAGGAAGACCGCTTTACCATCGTGATTATTGGTGAGCCCTTTAGCCACGAGTGGGACAAGTTCAAGCTCAAATTCAAGGGATGGGGGCATGCCAAGGTTCTATATGGCTTTGAACCCACAGGCCCTCAGCCGGAGAAAGGATTTTACTTCGTTGACCCCGGCTATCCCAAGGAGTGGTCCAGGCCACAGCATCCACAGGGCGTGTTCTGGCAAGACGAAGCCGAGTTCAAGCAGCAGTGGAGCAACATGCTCCGTGTATGTGTTGAAGTAAGGATTTGATCACCACATAATGCCTGATCCATCACATGAACAGAGCATGGAATTGCTACGGGATGGGGCACGTGAGCTTGGCCTGTATCTTACAGCCGGGCATGTGCGAGCTTTCCAAATTTACTATCGAGAACTCAGTGCCTGGAACCGCAAGTTTAATTTGACTACCGTGGCGAGCTACAGGGACGTGCAGCTCAAACACTTTCTCGATTCATTAACTTGCTTACTGGCTCTACCAGTACCAGGAACAACCCGCGATGAGCGCCTTCCGGACGTGGTTCCTCTCTCGAGCAAGGAGACACCACTGCTCTGCATTGACGTTGGGACCGGTGCTGGCTTCCCTGGCTTGCCTGTTAAGATCATGCGTCCAGCCCTACGCATGAGTCTCCTGGAGTCCTCAAGGAAGAAGATTGTTTTCCTGGAACATCTTTTGAAATGTTTGAGCTTGGAAGGCATCGAATTGCTGTGGGCGCGGGCAGAAGAAGCCGGGCAGGATGCGCGCCACCGCCAGCGTTATGATGTCGTGCTGGCGCGGGCTGTGGCTGATTTGACTGTACTGGTTGAGTATTGTCTGCCCCTGTGTCGCAAAGGGGGCTGTTTTATCGCACAGAAGGGAGCGGAGGTCGAGGCCGAGGTAAAGGAGGCTGAGGCAGCGACTAACTTGCTAGGAGGCAAGTTGCGGGAAGTAAAAACTCTGCATTTACCAGGGTTAAAGGAACCACGCTCACTAGTATTGATAGATAAAGTGGGGCAAACACCTGCCCAGTATCCACGGCGCCCGGGTATGCCTAAGAAGCGACCTCTGAGTGAAATGACCAATTCTGAATGACCAAATCTCAATAACGAGTTTGGGTGTGATCTTGTCATTGGGGTTTTGACATTGAAATTGTGATCCTGCCTGCACACACGCGCCACAGAGTTGCCCGTTCCAGGAACTCCTCGCTATAGTGCGTCAGGTCAGTCGTGGTTATGATCACCTGCTGTGCCCTGTCAATGGCCTCTAGGAGACAACTCCGGTGCGCGGCATCCAGTTCCGAAATGACATCGTCCAGCAGCAAGACCGGCTTGTCATTTTTCTCCCGCGTGATGAGTTCTACTTCGGCCAGCTTTAGGGATAACGTGATGGTTCGCTGCTGCCCGCGAGAGCCGTAGATATTCATGTCCACACCATTCACCAGGAAGCGAAAATCATCCCGATGCGGCCCGACTACAGACATGCCCTGTTCCAATTCTCTGGCACGCGCCTCGCGGAGCTGTTCGGCAAATGAAGCGGCCAGGTTGTGCAGCCTGGCCGACATTTCTGTCGCCGGCAAAGTATCTTGCTCCGTTGGCAGAGCGATCTGGTAGGCAGCGCCTGGACGGCTCTCAAGGCGCACGCTGGCACAATATTCCAGCCGCAAGCGCTCTTTTTCTCCTGTTAATCTTAGATGAATGCGCTGTATGGATTCATCCAACTGCTGGATCAACTGTTGGCGACGGACAGTAATATAGGCCCCGTGTTCTAGCAGGCGTTGATCCCAGAAGAAAAGTTGGGCCGAGTCATTGCCTCGATCGCGAAGGGACTTCAGCAGGGAGTTCCGTTGGGTCAAGACGCGGTTGTATTGCTGCAGCTCGCGGCAGTACTGTGGATCAATCTGGCACATAACGTCATCCAGGTAACGGCGCCGCAAGTGCGGTGCACCAGCCACCAGGTCTATGTCTTGGGGCATAAAAAGCACGGCATTGAGCAGCCCCACTGCATCCAGAGTGCGTTTGTTGGCACCATTAATGCGGATGTGCTTGCGCAGAGCAGTCGCATCTGTATCCAGGCTTTTTCCACTGTTCTGCACTAACGTCAACTCAATTAGGTCTGTCTCTTCAGCTTGTTGAATCTGGGCCACCAGTCTGGCGAAGGGCAGGTCATCTTCTAAGGCCAACCAGTTTACCAGTTCACGATCTACGTTAGTGCGCGGCGAGCGAATCCTGGACAGGTAGTAAATGGCCTCCAGCAGATTTGTCTTGCCCTGCGCGTTGTCGCCTTGCAGCAGCACGATGCCCGCTGGCAGATCCAGTTCCAGGCGCGAGTAGTTTCTAAAGTTGGTGAGGCTCAGGTGTAGGATGCGCATGTCCCCTTCCGGTGCTAAGGTCAGCCGTATTATACTGGCAACTGCCCAGTTTGTTAAAGGCTTTGTACTGCTTTGGCCTGAATCTGACACTAGATGAAAGCTACAGTATAATGATAATGCCATTTGAGGTATCCGAATTGTGTGGTAAATTATTCGTGGAATGGATAGCCTCACTGAGTTGAACAACTAAAGGCCATTAACGTTTTACCGCAGGCAATTCTAAGCGAAGCGTTCAGAGGAGGGCTTATGAACCAAGAACTCTATGAAAGGCTAAAAAAGATAAGCGAAAGGCTAAAAGAAGAATATCATGCAGGGAGAGTTATTCTGTATGGTTCCTATGCCAGAGGTGAAGAAACTGAGGATAGCGATGTTGACCTTTTTGTTATAGCCCCAACCAATGAACGCTTTTTTGATAGGATGGCTTCTGTCCTTAGGCTAATTAGAGACCTCAAAGAGGGGCTTCCCATTGAGCCTATAGTCTTAACCGAACAGGAGGTTGAAAGGAGGATCAACATCGGAGATCCTTTTATCCAGGAGATAACAGAGGAGGGGATATACCTTTGAAAACACAAGTCCTAGAGGATTGGAAGCAAATCGCAAGAATTGACTGGCAAAGGATAAAGAGAAACCTGAGGGATAAAGATGCTTTAGCAGCCGGATTTTACCTGCAGCAGTGCCTTGAAAAATTCCTGAAAGCTTTTCTTCTTTCCCACGGGTGGAAACTTACGAAGACCCATAGGCTAGACATATTGCTTGAAAAAGCAATTAACTATGACGCTGCTCTCAAAACCTTTTATGAACTATGTGAAAGGGTTTCAGGATATTATCTTGCTGATAGATACCCTCCCATGATCCCAACAAGGCTCACCTGTCAGGATATTGAAAGAGACATGCCCAAAGCTAAAGAGCTGATTAAAGCGTTATTCCCTGAGGAGAGCTTGAAGTGAAGCAAGAAGGAGGAAAATTTCACTTTCTTAAATACTTTGAAAAACCATCACTATGTTTGCACTTTTCTAACTGAATAGGGGGCAGGGTTCAATCCGAGGATAATAAGGTTTGCCCAAAACCAAAGCCTCGGAGAAGAACCATGCCCAAGCCAATTATATGCCTTTCTACTGCATTGCGCCAGTTTGCCGAAGCCTTTCGTCCTTGTTTCAGCAAACGCCAGTGGAAGTACTTCGTTACCGTACTGCTGGGGTTAGTGGAATGTGAACAACGGCGAACCCTGTGTGGGCTGCTGGCCAGCGTGGGCGAGAAGGTCAGTCTGTGCGGCCTGTCGCGGTTCTTCAACCGCTGGCGCTGGTCTGTGGCAGAAGTGGCTCAGACCTGGCTGCAGCGTTTTCGGGAGCGGATGAAGCCGCTGGTAGAGGCGGAGCATCAGCGCCAAAAGGCGGGACGTGAAAAGTGCTGTGGTCGCCCACCGGCAACCGTCGTGACGGGTTACCTGATGCTGGACGACCCCGTGCACACCAAGGCGAAAGGGCGCAAAATGGAAGGCCTGGGGTGGCACTATTCCAGGACCGAAAAGCGGGTGGTTCCTGGGCACTGCCTCTTCATCGGGTTGTATGTCCTGCTGGGGTGTCGTTCTCCACTTCAGCCCCGTCTCTACCGACAGAAAGCGGTGTGCCAGCAGGAAGGGTTTGCTTTTCAGAGCAAGATCGACTTGGCGGTGGAAGAGATCAAGCAGTTTGAACCGGTAGCAGGCATCGCTACACACCTACTGATCGACAGTTGGTATCAGTGCAAGCCGGTGCGCCAAGCAGCCCAAAAGCGTGGCTGGGATGTCAGTGGCGGGTTGAAAAGCAACCGCAAGCTGCGCCTGGTGGCTGAAGATGGCCATCGAAGCTGGGTGGCTCTCTCCGACTATGCCGCCCAACTGCAGCCAGAAGACTGGCAAGAAGCGGTCTGGCCCTCCCAAGAGGGCGGGCAGCCGGTGTATGCCCATGCCGTCCAAACCTGGATCCGCAAACTGGGGCCAACGCTGGTGTTGATCACCTGTCATGACCCGCTCCAGCCAGGCCAATCCATTCGCTACTGGGGTTCCACTCTGTTGGAGGCTGACGCTCAGACCGTGATTAACATCCTGGCCATGCGCTGGAGCATCGAAGTCCTGTTTGAGGATGGCAAAGACTTGTTAGGCACCGATCATTACCAACTGATGAGCGCAGAAGCCATCTTGCGTTTCTGGACTCTGATTGCCTGCTTGAGCTGCTTCCTGGATGAGCAAAGAGTAACCTAAGAAACCCTTTCTACCTGGGGAGATGCTCGCCGTGCTATCCAAAAGGAGCACCAATCCAACTTGTTGTCCTGGTTGGAAGCCCAGTTCAAGGCAGGGTGCACCGCTCAGCAGATTGAGGCGCAATTGGCCCTATGAAATTCTTAAAGTGCAAAGATAGTAAAACCATCTTGTTGATTAGGAGAGACGGACCAACACTACCGATCCCTTTGCCTTTTCGCATTCGCCAACCGTATGAAGACATTGTGCGGCTGCGGCAGATTGCCGAGGTTTTGCTGCACAATGGCCTGAGCTTCCACTGTGCTTTATGCTTTTGCCTTACTCACCTGTCTTGATAGGGAGAAGGCGTGCGCGAACCTGTCCTTCAGTGACGCTGATGATAGCTCCCTGTTCAAGCTCATCTTGATGCCGGACGAGGAGCCCCTGCAGATAGCGGTTTACCTGTTCAGGGTGCATATTGCGCAGACGAAAAATGACGACGCTGGGCAACTGCATCCCACTGGCCGCTACCAGCTCGCCAAAGTCGAGATCATGGGTAAGGAGAATCCGCTTCTCATCTTGGGCCCTTTTCAAGATGCCCGAATCCGACAATTGATCAAGGCCCAACTCATGCAAATGCACCGCATCGTGGCCCATGGTTTGCAAAAAAGCCACTGTCTTGGGAGAAATACCCATGTCTGCCAGAAACTTCATGTCGGCACTGGCTCTAGTGGATGGATAGTCTCCTCGGCCAGCCACGCAGCGTATTGAAGCGCCTGGCGGATGTCATCCGGTTCCAAATACGGATAGGCTTCGATGATGTCCTCGATGCTCATTCCGTTGGCAACCAGGTTGACAATCAAAGAGACAGTGATGCGCATTCTTCGAATGCAAGCGCGTCCGCCCATCACATTAGGGTCAAAAGTAATACGGTCAAACCCCAGCATAGCAATGCCTCCAGTTTCTCGTCGCAATTTTTGAAGATAGCTTTCATTTGTGCAAATTGGCCAAAACGCAAGCAGTAATTCCCCATATTGACATTATACAGGTATACATCGCTAGGTCAAACCCAAACTTGTTCACCCATGTGCCAGGACAAGCAGAGAGCAACACAGCACACGCCACGCTCATGCCTGACGCTCAGGCTTGTAAGCAGATCCCTACCGCAGGTTCGCAGTCTGCAGAGGGTGCCCCAAAACTGCTGTATAATATGACCGATGATAGCCGTGTTTTGAAAACCGCGGCTGAAAAGAGGGCTTTAGCGTGCCGATTCCCTTGCCTTTTCGCTTTCGTCAACCATATGAAGATATTGTGCGACTGCGCAACATCGCTGAGATCTTGCTACGCAACGGCCTTGGCTTTCTTGTTGAGCAATTGGACCTGGCGCGTTTTCTGCCACCCTGGAAACAGAAGAGCGTTACTACCAAGGACGAAGTAAGCAGATATTCCATTCCAGAACGTGTACGTCATACGATGGAGGAGTTAGGCCCAACCTACATTAAATTAGGCCAGATCCTCAGCACGCGTCCAGACCTTTTGCCGCCAGAATACATCGAAGAACTGTCGAAGCTCTTGGATGCTGCTCCACCCGTCGCTACAGAGGAGATAGTGGCTGAACTCGAGCAGGAATTGGACGCCTCGGTGCAAGACATCTTTGAGCACTTTGAGACGGAACCTATTGCCAGCGCCTCGATTGGCCAGGCTCACCGCGCCGTCTTGAAGGATGGAACAAGCGTAGTCGTCAAGGTTCGGCGGCCCGGCATAGAGCGCGTTGTGGAAGCAGACCTGGACTTGCTGACCCGCCAGGCACGCTTTCTCGAGCATCGCCTGGCGATAGCGCGTGACTACCGGCTCGCCGATCTCATGGACGAATTCAGTAGGACTCTGCGCGATGAACTGGATTATACGAACGAGGGCCGCAACACGGATCGCCTGCGTCACAACTTGCAGCAGGACCCGCGCGTGATCGTGCCCCAGGTGTATTGGGATTTGACTACTGGCCGCGTTATTACGCTGCAAGAGCTGCATGGCTACAAGCTCTTAGATCTGGAGGTGCTGAAAACTGAAGGCTATGACTTGGCAGCTATTGCTAAGGTCATTGTGGATGTATACCTCAAGCAGGTATTCGTGGATGGTTTCTTTCACGCTGACCCGCATCCAGCGAACATCCTGATCTGCGATGAGCAAATAGGTTTCGTTGATTTTGGCATGATGGGCTACCTGACGCCGAGCACCAAGGATTTGTTAGCTGATTTACTGTCGGGCTCGCTGAATCAGGATGTGAACCAGGTAGCGCAGACCGTTATGCGCCTGGGAGCTATAGATCGGCATACTGATATCAACGGTCTGCGCAGGGACATCCAGCGTCTTTTTATGCGTTACTACGGGCTGGCCTTGGAAGAGGTGCATCTGGGTGAATTTTTAGGGGATATAATGGCTGTCGCTTTCCACCACCGTATTCATCTGCCCGCCGACTTGGCCATGCTGGCACGGACAGTGGTGGTTTTAGAGGGCGTGGCACTGACACTCGATCCTGGTTTCGTGCTGGTGGAGAAAGCACGTCCCTTCGTGATGCAGCTAGTGAGTGAGCGGCTTTCTCTACAACACCTAGGTGAACGCGCCATGCGTACACTCCGTGATCTCGATCAGCTTGTGCAGGTCTTGCCCCAGCGTCTGGAAAGTTTATCTGGTCAATTGGAGCAAGGCGACATGACATTGGGCATTGACTTCCGCCGCCTGCAAACTGTGCTCGCCAAATTGGATAAGGTAGTAAACCGCCTATCCTTCAGTATCTTGGTTGCAGCACTCATTATCGGTTCAGCACTCATTATTTTAGGTGGGGAAGCGGCCTCGGTTTGGAAAATTCCCGTTATCGGCGTGGCTTTGCCAATTGCTCAGATGAGTTTTATTGCTGCTGGGTTACTCGCTGCCTGGTTGCTCCTCTCTATTATACGCTCGAAAGGGTTATGATGGTCTAAGAACGGCAAATAGCAGATAGTTATCACTATACGCCATACGCTATTAGCCATGCGCCATATACTATCAGTTAAAGGGAGAAGACATGAGAATACTGGTTACCGGTGGAGCAGGTTTCATTGGCTCGCATGTAGTGGACGCATATCTGGAGCAGGGCCACGATGTGCTGGTTGTAGATGACCTCAGTACGGGTAGAAAAGAGAACGTGCACCCCCGAGCGCGGCTTTATGCCTTGGATATCCGTGACGAAAAATTGGAGGAAATCTTTGTCAGAGAAAAACCGGATATCGTTAACCACCATGCAGCCAAAGCCAATGTGCGCGAGGCCATGTCGCAGCCTGTCTTGTATGCGGACGTTAACATTCTAGGTTCTCTGAAGCTCCTGGAGTTGAGCCGAAAGCACCAAGTCAAGAAATTCATCTTTATTTCCACTGGCGGGGCAGTCTATGGCGAACCAGAGTACCTGCCCGCGGATGAGGCACATCCCATCCATCCGCTTGATCCCTACGGTGCGAGCAAGGCAAGTTTTGAACACTATCTACCGCTGTATCGAGCTAACTATGGCCTCTCTTTCACTGTTCTGCGTTATGCCAATGTGTACGGCCCTCGACAGGATCCGTATGGTGAAGCGGGAGTGGTAGCTATCTTCACCAAACAGATGTTACACGGAGAGCAGGCCGTTATCAATGGCAGTGGTGAACAAGAACGTGATTTCGTCTATGTCGGCGATGTGGCACAAGTCAACATCCTGGCGCTCGACAGGGGTGATGGTGGAATCTACAACATTGGCACTGGCGTGGACACGTCTGTCAACGAGATTTTCTCTCGGCTCAAGTTGGCCACTGACTATGCGAGGCCGGCCATGCATGGGCCAGCGAAAGCAGGCGAAGTATTCAAGATATATCTCAATGCGGATAAAGCCAGGCGTGAACTTGGCTGGCAACCAGTTGTTTATCTGGAAGAAGGGTTGCGCCTTACGGTAGAATACTTCCGGACACAAGGCTGACACAGGGGTTACGCAGTTTACCGCAGAGCATGCCAGTAATGCAGAGTTTTAATCCACTTCGTTCTCCGTAGTGAACAGGCACTGGGAGTACAAAATGCGTGTCGCTTTTAATGCTTTCTTTTTAGGCCAGGAATCCACCGGCTGCGGTCTGTATACGCACCAACTGTTGCGTGCGCTGGCGCAACTAGATGGGCGCAATGAGTACCTCCTGTATGCCAGGGCAGGTGATGGCCACCAGGCCCACTTCGAACCCTGGGCCCCACGGGTACTGTGCACGCCTTTTACTCGTCGCTCCGAAAACCTGGACAAGCTTTGGTTTGAGCAGATAGCTTTTCCGCGTGCCTGCCGCGATACGTCTGTGGATCTGGCTCACGTGCCCTACTTTGCTTCCCCCATACGGCCAGCCGTGCCTACTGTGGTCACTGTTCACGACCTGATACCCTTGCTCCTGCCTGCCTACCGGGGCTCTATTTGGGTGCGGCTGTACATGCATTTGGTGGCCGCTGCCGCGCGGCGAGCCAATTTGGTCATTACCGATTCATTGTCATCCAAGGGTGACATCGTCAGGCACCTGCGCGTGCCTGCTGAGCGAGTGCACGTCATCTATCTCGCTGCGGATCAAGACTGTCGCCCCGTCTCGGACGAGAAAGTGTTGGCCGCCGTGCGTAGAAAATACGGGCTGCCTGACACGTACGTTTTGTACCTCGGGGGCTTTGACCAGCGCAAGAATCTGCACACCTTGCTCAAGGCCTATGCGCGTGTGTCAAAAACCTTTGGGGGCGAGGTCCCATTGCTAGTTGTGGCTGGTCGTTTGCCATCAGTAGATACGCCATTGTTCCCTGATCCCAGGCGGCTGGCCAGAGAATCGGGTATAGAGCAGAGCGTCATTTTCACGGGTTGGATAGCGGAAGAGGACAAACCCGCCCTCTACAGCGGTGCTTTGTTTTTTGTCTTCCTGTCCCTCTACGAAGGCTTCGGGCTGATGCCGCTGGAGGCCATGTCCTGTGGCACTCCTGTGCTTGCTGCCCGTACGTCATCACTGCCGGAGGTTGTTGGCACAGGAGGGTTACTGGTGAACCCCGCTGATCTGGATGAGATCGTTGAGGGGATGATCACCTTGCTGCAAGAGCCAGGATTACGGCAACAGCTTAAGCGGGATGCCCTTATGCAAGCGGCCAAATTTGATTGGAAACGGACGGCGGAGCAAACCTTGCGAGTTTACGACCTGGCTGCGAACAGGCCCAGATTGAATGTGCCAAATTCAGCCAGCGAACCGTTGACCGAGTGAGCAAAAAGGTGTAAAATGACTTGGTCTAAACGTGAGGCGTTAGCTGATATGCCCTAGGAGAAAGTAAATGTGGAACCCAAAGGGATCAATAAAGCCGAGGCCCTCGATTTGGAGGCTATACTGGAGCAGATACGTGTCCAGGCCGAAGCAGAGAACATTCGCATTACCCAGCACGCTCATCAAGAGATGGTTGAAGAGAATATCACCTTTGACGAGGTTCTTGAGGCTGTTTCCACAGGACAGATTTTGGAGAACTATCCCAAGCATCGGCGAGGTGCATGTTGTTTGCTTCACGGAGTTACGCACACTGGCCGTCCTTTGCATATTGTGTGCACAGCGACACGACCAATACTTATTATTGTCACGGTCTATGAACCCAAACCGCCTAAGTGGGTCACACCGACTGAAAGGGGGAGGTGATAGAGATGAAGTGTGCTATTGAAGGATGTCCTGGTGAATATGAGGAGCGACAGATTGTACACACTGTGCGTTACCATGGGGAGGTAGTTGTCATTGATCACGTCCCAGCAGAAGTTTGTTCAGTGTGTGGGGATGTGCTCCTAAAGCCAGAGACTGTGCGTCGGATCGAGGCATTGTTGCAAACAGCAACTCAGCCTGCAAGAGCAGTACCCCTTTATGAGTATGCTTGAATGGCACTTCAGCTAACACGGTGTAAAAGTCTATGCTTCGCTCCGTCTAAATTCGGCTTCGCTGAACTTCCTTATACCGGTCACGTTAGCCGCCATGCGCTCAGCGATAGTATTGCGCCGGAGGGTTTGGTGGATGAAAACAACTCGCTACTTTGAACAGCAGGTCTTGCGCAAACGTCCTTACATCCGGCGCGAGTGGAATGTGCGGGCTTTGCTCCAACCTATGCGCCGTGAGGTACAATATGATGGCCGTGTTTGTTACTGGATTTTCATTCCAGAGCTCGGAAATTATTTGCGCATTGGCATGTCTTGATCAAGCACGCAACCAGGAGAATCTGTGAAATCCATCATTCGTGCTCTTACACGCAGGTCTCGAGCTTTGCCCTATCTGGGGCTAGCTCTCCTGTCTCTTATGGCTATTGTGCTGTCAGGATGTGGGGTCCTACGTTTTCCTGGGTTGCCACCTGTACCCACTGAGCCCTATGTCGCTGGCCCTGCGGACACACCGACACTGGCACTTGTGCTGCTCACACCCGCACCAACCTGTACGTCATCGCCAGACTCGTCCGCATCGTTGACATCAACGCCTACATTTAGCTTGCCGCTGCCAGAGCCCACTTGTTCTGCTACTCCGATGTGGGGCCTGGGTGATGTGTGGCGCAACGAGAGCGTTCGTACACGACTAGGCTGCCCCGTGGGAGAACAGATTGGCGTACAGGGCGAGGAACTCTACTTCCAAAACGGACACGCGCTTTGGCGCCCAGACGCCGGTCTGATCTATGTCCTCTTCAATAGCCCCTGGAAGCCTGAGGGATGGGGAGCATTTGTGGACACCTTTCAACCCTCTGATCCCGATAGCGACCCTACTATTGTGGAGCCGACGCCTATGTCGGGGCCGGGTGGGAAACTCTACAGCCAGCCCTTAGGACGATTTGGTAAGCTTTGGCGCGGGAATGCCTGGCTGCGAGAAAAGTTGGGATGGGCATTGGTTTCATATGATAAAGGCCGCGCCATCCCCAGCATTCACTTCAATGGCGCAGTGCAAGATTTCGAAGGCGGTGTTCTGTTCTGGAATGGCAATGTCTGCTTCGTGTTGCGCACTGATGATATGTCCTGGGACATGTACTAAGGAGAAGTAGCCATACTACCTGTCAGGCTCAAAGGTACGGGCAGTCCTCGTAATCTCCTCTTCATTTTGGCAGGGTTGGCACTGGGCCTATATGCTAGCCGGGTACTTCTGGAGATGTTCCCTCGTTTTGCCTCCGCACCGGCTGCCTTGTTGATCACCGCAGTTTCGATCCTCATCGGTTTGTCTCTGGCTGCCATTGGGCGCTGGTGCGGTATGGACCTATTCCCACTGCTCGCCCTATACATCTACGTCTTCTGGCCCTGGATCAGCTCTGTGCTTGCTTTGAGCGTCGCCTTCGTCGCTGGTATCGCCATTGTGCACAACAGTTGCATGGGCGATTACGGCAAGGGCAGTCGCCAGGATCGCTCCTATGACGTATTTGGCGATGCACTGCTTTTTATGGCCAGTCTAACCTTGTATGTGCATACACTGGCTCCTACTATCCTACCCGCCGACAGCGGCGAGTTCCAGTTCGTGGCCTACGTTTTAGGCATTGCTCACCCGCCGGGTTATCCCCTTTATACTATGCTGGCCAAGCTATTCACCTATCTTCCGCTTGGAGACATCGCGTACCGTGTCAACCTATTCTCTGCAGTTGCTAGTGCCTTGACCTTGATCGTGCTGAGCCGGGCGGTGAGGCAGGTCACGGGGTCGGGACTGGCCGGGTGGATTGCTGCTGCGGGGTTGGGCGTAGCCCCCACCTTCTGGGCTCAGAGCACAACAGCGAATATCCGCAGCATAACCGCCCTGTTCACGGCACTGCAATTAAGTATCCTCCTTGCGTATGCACAAAGCAAAAACCACAACTACCTGCTGGCCTTCGTCTTGGCTTTTGGCTTGGGCATCACCCACCATAGCTCGATGGTCCTTCTAGCTTTGCCCTACATGGCTTTCCTTTTGGCGTCCGATCCAGCATTGTTACACAAGCCTGCCGCACTGCTAAAACCACTCCTGGTTTTCCTTCTCTCGCTATTGGTTCTGCTCTACCTTCCACTGCGCAGCGCGATAGGCGCACCCTTTGACCCGCAGCCCATTCGCAGTTGGTCAGGGTTTCTGGAGCACGTTTTAGCCCTTGGCTTTCGTGGGGACATGTTTTATTTCGTCCAGCCAATGGTTCTACCTTCGAGGTTGAGAGTGCTGCTGAACATCTTGGCGTTCGAATTTGGCCCGGCTTGGCTATTGCTGAGTGCGTGGGGAGCAGTCAACATGCTGGCGCGTCGTAGCAGGCTCCTGCTGCTTTGTGGTGGCGTCTTTGTCGTTAATGCGCTGACTGCAATAACCTATCGCGCTCCGCAGACGGTGGAGTACATGATGCCAGCCTACGTGGCACTGGCGTTTATCTGTGCATACGGAGCATGGTCCGTGAGCGACCGCTTGCGCTCTCGCAGCTTGTCCACATTGGTGCTGGCTGCGGCGTTGTTGGTACCAGGATTGATGTTGCGGCGTAACTACCCCAGCTTCGTGCAGTTGAGCAAGGATCGCTCTGCCCGGCAGTACGCAGAGGATGTGCTCCAACAAGCACCCCAAGGTGCTCGCATCCTGTCCAACTGGCACTACGCCACGCCATTCTGGTATCTCCAATATGTGGAGAAGATGCGCCCAGATGTCGAGGTAGTCTACGTCTACCCGGAGGGGGCCACTCCTATGACCCAGGTCTGGCTGCGCCGTATAGCGGAGAGCAGTGCACAACATCCTACCATTGTGACCAACTACTATCCCGAGTTTGCAGTGGCTCCCTACTCGTTTCAACCGTTCGCCGGCGCATTTCTGGTACAGACTGGACCTGTTTACCAGGCTCCCGAAGGCATTGCGCGCCTGGATGCGCTCTTTGACAACCGCATCCGTTTCGTGGGCTACGAACTGGAGAGACAGAATGTCTCTCCAGCGGACAGTCTCACCTTGCACCTGTACTGGCAGCCGGCAGTCAAACTAGAGCGAGATTACTCTTTCTTCGTCCATCTGGTGGACGAGACAGGTGCACCCCTGGGGCAAGGAGATACCACACACCAGGCTGTGCGCTACCAGGTAGGACAGGTGATTCTGGATGAGTACCGTATCCCTCTGTTGCCTACGGTGAAGCCTGGCCGCTACAGGCTGATCGCCGGCGTCTATATTACTCTGGCTGAGGGTGGCTGGCGCCGACTAACCACAGGGGATGGCAGGGATGCAGTGATGCTGGGCGAAGTTGAGGTGCAGCCCTTGGATGTAGCTCCAGTGACTCGGCATGAGTTGTACCGCCCGTTTGCCTGTGGGTACACTCTGGTCGGCATAGATTATGACCACAGCTTGCCTGACCAACGGCGCGTGTATCTGCATTGGCGCTGCGAAAACCCACCGGCAGCGGGGCAGAACATCGTCCTATTGTCGAAAGGGGTTGCGCTGGCCGTGAGTCAATTGCCATTGGCCCAGGCGAGGAAGTACTGCACCACAGTGCACGACTTGCCAGCAGGAGCAGCAGATTTGACACTGGAACTGCACTCGGTTGCGGATGAAATGCCGAGTGCGTTGTTGGGGCCATGGAAGCTTCCCGTTGGGCACCGCGTGAGGCTACCGACGCCATCTATTGACGAGCGCTACATTTGCCTGGGCGGTGAGATGCTACTGACGCGGGCCGAGTACCCCACATCGTCTGCTGATAGCCAGTTCTTACACACCAAGATGACGTTTGTCGCCATGAAGCCTATTGCCCACGACTATACCGTCTCTGTAAGCTTGGTTGGAGAAGGAGGTCAGTGGCAGACTCAACACGATGGCACGCCTGCCTTGGGAGGCATACCAACGCTCAAGTGGATCCGCAGTGCCACCGTTTGGGATGAGCACGATTTGCTGCTGCTGCCAGAGGCTGCCGGTCGTGGTGTGTTGCGGCTGACCGTCTACGATGCTTTTACCATACGATCGTTGCCGGTGTTGGACGAGCGTCTGGCACGCATTGGACAAGGCACGCAGATCTCGTTGGGAAGTATTGAGGTGCGCTAAATAATCGGTAATGATAATTTTCAAGCGGTTCGAGCATTTGACAAAAAGGCTATCATATTGTACAATATATGCATAC
>Ga0116202_10000436_pt1 | contig 23106 bp, 17 predicted proteins | sample LakKivw325mmetaG_FD_94479 | JGI IMG/M metagenome (GOLD analysis project Ga0116202, IMG submission 94479) | Anoxic lake water microbial communities from Lake Kivu, Rwanda to study Microbial Dark Matter (Phase II) - Lake Kivu water 325m metaG | ecosystem: Environmental > Aquatic > Freshwater >... | reverse complement strand
GATCGACTCGATCTGGTTTGTTTGAGCGGCATCCGGGCCGAGCATGGCATCCTTAATAAGAAAAGCCTCATAGTCATAGTTAAAGGCATCAAAATAGGTGGCCAGGACACACCCCACCGAGCTCAATCCGCATATGAACAACGTATTGATCCCTTTCTCCTGCAACAGCTTGTTCAGTTCGGTCTTATTAAAAGCGCTCGGGTAAGTTTTAATGATTTTTGGATCGCTATCCTTAATTTTAATGGTGTCAGGAAATTCGAAGCCGGGGGTGTCCGGTTTCGGCCCCCACTTTTCACTGGCATGGTAGACCCGGATGACAGGCAGGTCATGCTGCCTGAAAACCCAGATGGACCAGTTCATCATTTCAAGGGCCATCGCCTGGTCTTCCTGCGACATCATCGGCAAGAACTGGTTCTGGACATCCACAACCAGCAAAGCGGGTTTCATCACGATCTTTTCCGGCTTGGCGGATTGAGCGGAGGCGACATGAAACATCATCACCGCTGCGAAACAAAATAGAATAGTTTTCATTTCATGGAAATTTTTATAAATATACAAATTCTCATTTAATTCGGTATTCACTTTAACATTCGGTAGTATCTTGCCACTCCCTCCAAATCAAAGATCAAATATCGCTAATTTTCTATCGTATATCAAAAAGGGGCAGCAGGTGAACCTGCTGCCCCTTTTTGCCGCTCCCCAACCTGGACTCGAACCAGGGACCTACTGATTAACAGTCAGTCGCTCTAACCAGCTGAGCTATTGGGGAATTTTAAAAAGAACTGCAAAATTAGTCATTAATTTCGAATTATCAATACCTTTACCCCATTATCAAAACGAATGTCATCAACAATTGGCATCCTCGGACTAGGCAATGCTTTGGTCGACATCATGACCGAGCTCGAAGATGATTCCTTTCTCGAACGATTTCATCTTCCGCGGGGCAGCATGCAGCTCGTCGACCGGTCCCTGTCGGATTCCATCCTCAAAGCAGCATCCCGTTTGAGGCTGACCCTTGCCTCGGGAGGGTCGGCCGCCAACACCATCCACGGCCTGGCCATGATGGGATGCCCCACGGGTTTCATCGGTAAGATCGGTCATGATGACTATGGGAGGTTTTTTCACGACGACCTTGTCCGAAACCACATACGACCTCATCTTACTTACAGTAAAAATGAAACTGGGAGGGTCGTCGCTCTTGTGAGTCCTGATACCGAGCGCACCTTCGCCACCTGCCTCGGGGCGGCCATGGAGCTCTCCGCCGGCGACCTGAAAGATGAAGTCCTTAAAGGATATGGTTATATCCATATCGAGGGCTACATGGTACAAAACCAGGATCTCATGATGCAGGCAGTAAAGCTGGCCTCACAGCATGGACTAACGATCTCACTCGATCTGGCCAGTTACAATGTAGTGGATGAAAACGTGGCTTTTTTACATGGCATCATCAGGGATTATGTTGACATTGTCTTTGCCAATAAAGAAGAAGCCAAAGCTTATACAGGTCAGGGACCCGATGATGCTTTGTCCGCAATGGCAACCGAATGTAATATTGCCGTAGTTAAGCTGGGTGAGATGGGATCGCTGGTGAGACACCAAGGGCAAACCTTCCGCATCGAAGGATTCAAAATCAATCCCGTTGATACAACCGGCGCCGGTGATCTCTATGCAGCCGGCTTCCTGTATGGCCTGGTAAACGGCTTCGATATAAAAAGATGCGGCAGGGTGGCTTCCATTCTGGCAGCTAAAGTCATCGAGGTAACTGGCGCCAGAATGACTTCGGAAAAATGGAACGAGACGTTTGCCATCCTTAGCAATGAATCTCTGCTGGTCCATCCCAGGGAATAATAAAGTCATAACCGCCTAAATTAAATCACACGATCAATCCACTTCATTTATGCCCATTCCGCAAGGTCTTTTTTCTTCATCTTTATTTCATTATTAATGAGTTTTTCATATTTTTGCAGCCTTTTTAGGGAGGCTTTTAAACCAAATAGTAACAGTTGAACGATGAAGGTATATCAGACAAACGAAATCAGAAATGTGGTCCTGATAGGGGGAGCCAAAACCGGCAAAACAACGCTGGCCGAAGCGATGCTTTTTGAAGGGGGCACCATCACACGCAAGGGTTCGGTAGAAGATAAAAATACGGTCTCCGACTACAGGGATATCGAGCTGGAACGTCAGAATTCCGTCTTTGCATCCATCCTGTATGCCGAATACGGCGGCAAGAAGCTGAACATCATCGATACACCGGGTTTTGATGATTTCGTCGGTGAAGTCATGTCATCGCTCTATGTGGCTGACACGGCCATTATGGTCATCAACACCCAAAGCGGCATCGAAGTGGGAACGGAAGTCACATGGCGCATTACCGATAAATACAACAAGCCTGTGATTTTTGCCGTCAACCACCTGGAACATGAGCATGCCAACTTTGACGATGTCATAAGCCAGTTAAGGCACCGTTTCGGTGGTGGGGTGACCCTGGTGCAGTATCCCGTGAATCCGGGTCTCGGCTTCAACAACATCATTGACCTGCTGAAAATGAAGATGTTTACTTTCCCTGAAGGTGGCGGTAAACCCGAAATAGCCGATATACCTGCTTCAGAAAAAAAGAAAGCGGACCAATTGCACGATAAGCTTGTCGAAGATGTAGCCGCCAACGATGAAAAGCTGATGGAAGCCTTCTTCGAGAACGGTACCCTCAGCGAGGAAGAGATGAGCCGCGGATTGCGTACCGGCCTCGTATCAAGAGGCTTTTTCCCCGTGCTGTGCTTTAACGGAAAACAAGTCATGGGTGTGGCACGCCTGCTCGAATTCATCAGCGACAATGTCCCTGCTCCGAATGAAATCACACAGGTAAAAACAACGGAAGGGAAAGAACTCTCCTGCGATGCATCCGCTCCCCTGTCCGCATTCGTCTTTAAAACGGTCATCGAATCACACCTCGGAGAAGTTTCATTTTTCAAGGTATACAACGGATCGATGACGGAAGGGATGGACCTCGTCAATTCAAGGAACAAATCAAAGGAGCGTGTCACCCAGCTCTTCGCCTTCGCCGGCAAGAACAGGGAAAAAGTCGAGAAGATCAATGCCGGTGACATCGGAGCCACCATCAAGCTGAAAAGCACAATGACCAACGACACCCTCAATATAGCGCAGAATAGCGATGATGCGGTGACCCCCGTTGTCTTCCCCAATCCAAAGTTCAGAATGGCCGTTAAAGCCAAAAACACTGCCGATGATGAAAAGCTGAGCACCGCCCTCAATGAAATGAAAAAAACCGATCCAACGCTCCTGCCGGGCTATTATAAGGAACTGCGTCAGCTCATTATCGAGGGACAGGGTGAGCTGCACCTGAACATCGCCAAATGGCATCTCGAAAACCAGTACAAGATACCTATTGAATTCCTGGCACCAAAGATACCATACCGCGAGACCATCACCAGGGTTTCACAGGCCACCTATCAGCACAAAAAGCAATCGGGTGGTGCGGGTCAGTTCGGTGAGGTGAGCCTCGTCATCGAACCATATGTGGAAGGAGCCCCGGAACCCAATAAGTTGCGCGTCAAACAAATGATGCGTAAGTCGTCGGTCACCCCGCTATCAGTCCAAAAAGGCGACGCGGAACTGTCTGTGACAGTCAGAGGCAGGGACGAGATCAACCTGGAGTGGGGCGGTAAACTGATGTACTACAACTGCATCGTGGGCGGCTCCATCGACGCACGTTTCCTGCCGGCCATCCTTAAAGGCATCATGGAGAGAATGGAAGAAGGACCGCTCACAGGCTCCTATGCCCGTGACATACGCGTATGCGTTTATGACGGCCGCATGCACCCCGTCGACTCCAATGAAATATCCTTTAAAATCGCCGGTAAGACGGCCTTCAGCATGGCTTTCAGGGAAGCCGGTCCCAAGATCCTCGAACCTATCTACGACCTGGAAGTCATCGTGCCCGAAGATAAGATGGGCAACGTGATGACTGACCTGCAGGGACGCCGTGCCGTCATCATGGGCATGGAACACGGCACCATCAGGGCACGTGTGCCCCTGGCCGAAATGGGCCGCTACTCCACAGCCCTCAGCTCCCTCACCAGCGGTTGGGCGACCTATTCGATCAAATTTGCAGAGTACGCACCTGTACCCTCCGACGTCCAGGAAAAACTGCTGAAAGAATATGAAGAGCAGATGAAAGAGGAAGAATAATTCCGGTTGCAAGTTGTAAGTCATTTGATACCAAGTAACCCGCAACCTGTGACTTGCAACTTGCAACCTGCAACTTAATCTCAGAGAAACAACTCCACCAGCTCCGGATAAGCCTCGGGAGGGATCCGATGATGCTCTCCTGACACCTCATTCAGCGCCATCACCTCTATGATCTCTTCTTTTTTATCCTTCCCGATACCCAATTCCGATAACCTGACCGGGCATTCAATGGATTTGAAGAATGATTCGAAAGCGTCGATGGTCTGTTCGGGCCCGTCCACTCCAAAGACATGTCTACCCAGCTCGGCGATGCGTGCAGGGATCTTATTTTTGTAAAACTTAAACCACGCAGGGTAGACGAGCGACAGGGAAGCGCCGTGAGGGATGTCATAAAGCAATGACAGGACATGGCCGATGTCGTGCACACCCCAGTCGCCCGACCTACGGCCGTTGAACGTCATGGTATTGAGAGCTTCTGTGGCAGCATACATGATCCTGGCCCTGAGCTCATAGTCACGGGGGTTTTCCAGGAGCGGTTTGCCGTTTTCAACCGCTTCGTGTATAATGGCATAGACAAATTTATCGGACAGGGGAGCGTCGCCTTCGCCGAAAAACGCTTCCAGGCAGTGTGCTATCAGGTCGGCGATGCCGTAAGCCGTATAATCACGCGGTACGGTAAAGGTGTATTGCGGGTCGAGGAATGATTGGCGTGGATGCAGCAGCTCATGACCCCAGCCCAGTTTCTGGCGTGTCCGGTTGTTCTGGACGACGGCGAAAGAGTTCATCTCCGAGCCCGTGGCTGCCAGTGTCAACACCGTGATAAGCGGTACCGCTTTGCGGGGCTTGGCCGTGCCGGCATAAAAATCCCATCCCGAATGTGTCACCGGGATCGTGACCGAGATGACCTTGGCCGAATCGCATACGCTGCCTCCGCCAACAGCAACAATAACATCAACCCCTTTATCCCTTCCCAGCCTCGCAGCGGCATCAACATCCTCTATCACCGGGTTGGGACGGATGCCGCTAAATTCCGTAACCTCGGCGCCAATGCCGACAAGTTGCTGCATGACCGTGTCATAAATGCCGTTTCGCTTTATAGATCCCTGACCGTAAATAAGTAAAACCTTATCTCCATATTCGCTGACAGCTTTACCGAGCCGTCTCACCACATTCTTCCCAAAATGCAGCTTGGTCGGGTTATATGCAATAAAATTCTCCATTTTAAAAATTATAATTTCTTTCTCACTGCTGCAATGACCTCACCCCAAGAGGGTGTAACAGAACTGATTTTAATAGTTAACCGCCGAGGGAGCAAAGGAATCGCAAGGTACGCAGAGTACTTAAAATCAGTATTTTATCTCTTGGCGTTCTTTGCGCATCCTTGGCGTTCTTTGCGGTTTTATTAAAAAACTTCATTTTGTTACACCCTTACTTTAATGATGTTAAATTATTCTTTCTCTTCTTTAAAAATGTTATCTCTCAAAACTCCCCTTCTATTTTATGAGAAGGGACAGGGAGATGAGGTGCATGACTGACGACTGACGACTGACGACTGACGACTGCCAACTTAACAAATCACCCCGCTCCCGTAACAGATTTTCTCCTCCACATCATAGATCACCCCGAACTGTCCCGGGGCCACCCCTGCAATGAGTTCTTCAGCCCTGATAATAAAAATACCGTCCTCTTTAAATAAACGCCCTTTACTGAACTCCGGTGTATGGCGTATCTTGAATTTAACAGGCACACCGTCAGTGTAATCGTTGAAGGGCTCCTCCGTGATGTAATGAACCCCCTCCAGCCTTACCTCGTCGCTGTACTGGGATTCAGGGTCATAGCCGTTGGAGACATAAATGATGTTTTCATGTGCATTTTTTTTCACAACGAACCAGGGTCCCAAGGGCAATCCCAGCCCACGCCGCTGGCCGATGGTATGGAACCAGTAGCCGTTATGAGTACCGAGAATCTTACCGGTTTCAAGCTCAACGATCTTACCTTTTCTCTCCCCGACATATTGCCTGATGAAATCGTTATAGTTGATCTTTCCAAGAAAGCAGATGCCCTGACTGTCCCTACGGGTAGCACTTGGCAAACCTTCCTGAGCAGCTTTATGACGAACTTCTTTCTTAAGATAATCCGCCAGCGGGAACATAGCCTTTGACAGCTGAGGGTAGGTGATATGGGCCAGGAAATAGGTCTGGTCCTTCACCCTGTCCTTGGCCGTATGAAGATAATGACGGCCGTTCAGTGTCATGACACCGGCATAGTGACCTGTGGCAATCCTGTCGAAATCCTTGCCGTATTTCTCTTCAAAGCTGCCGAACTTGATGAGCCTGTTGCACATCACATCCGGATTCGGCGTGAGGCCTTGTTTGACGGTATCTATGGTATAGGTCACCACCCTGTTCCAGTATTCATCGTGCAGGTTGACCACTTCGAAACGGCAGCCGTATTTCCTCGCAATGAAGGTGGCGATTTCGATATCTTCTTCCGAAGGACAGTCCATGAAACCGGGTTCATTTTCCATCCCGATCCGGATGTAAAAGATGAACGGATCGTAACCCTGTTCCTTCAGCAAGGGAATGATCACGCTACTGTCGACGCCTCCCGATACCAGTGCGGCAATGTTCATAAATTGTCATTATAAACAGGCTGCAAAATTAGCCAAATGTTTCTCACGATCTGCTTTGACATCCTGCCAATACCCGACGTGTACCAAAACAGCTCATGGATCTTATGTGAAATATATATTGAAAATTTATGACCTTTGTGTCTCTCCGTGCCTCCTTGGTAAAACTTCGTGTAATAGATAAAATCTGTTTTTCCGGCCGTTAATTGATCTAAAATTTGTATCTTTCAGGATCGATAATGGACAAATGATTCAAACATGGAAAATGATGCCCCTATGATGACATCTGCTGACAAAATTTTTATGACTGACATGTTCCGCCTGCCGGGAATGTTACTGATCGTGTTCTTTTTCACCTTTACCTCATGTCACAGACCGTCGGGTGAATGGCAGCCCGCTTCCTGTCCGTTGCCGACGCGATGGACACCCCTTGTCGATCCCGGCAATCCCTGGCCGGAGTACCCCCGCCCCCAAATGGTCAGGGCAGACTGGATCAATCTTAACGGCTTGTGGGATTATACCATATTGAAAAAAGACGATGAGACACCGGTTAAATTTGCAGGTAAGATTCTGGTCCCTTTTCCACTGGAATCCTCTCTTTCGGGTGTCGGGGAGAAAAGCGGTCCGGACCGTCGCCTCTGGTACCGGCGTGAGTTCACTCTTCCTCCCGAATGGACAGGTAAAAGGATACTGCTTCATTTTGAAGCCGTCGACTGGGAAACCAGCGTGTGGGTTAACGCCACAGAGGTGGGACGGCACCTGGGAGGCTATGATCCCTTTTATTTCGATATCACCGATGCCCTCACCACCAACACCCAGCAAACCCTCACGGTAGCCGTATGGGATCCCACCAACGATGGCTGGCAGCCCCGCGGCAAGCAGGTTACCAACCCGGGAGGAGGCATATTCTATACCTCCACGACCGGCATATGGCAAACGGTATGGATGGAACCTGTCGAAGAGACCTATATCGAAGATATCAGACTGGTTCCCGATATCGATAGTCGTCAACTGCAGATCACAACTCTCTCCTGCTGCCCTCAGCCGGATGACTCCCTGGCGATCAATATCTTCTTCAAAGATGACCTGGTCAGCCACGTCAATGCCATACCAAATGAACCGGTCCTCATCCTTGTTGATTCTTGCCATTTATGGTCACCGGAATCACCTGTTCTGTACGACCTTGACATTTCATTATTCCGCCGGGGTGAATTACTGGATGAAGTGACTTCCTATGCGGGCATGAGAAAAATTTCACTGGGTAAAGATGAAAAAGGAATAACCCGTATCATGTTGAACAATGCTTTCGTATTTCAAAACGGCCCCCTCGATCAGGGCTTCTGGCCCGACGGCATCTATACACCGCCCACCGACGAAGCCATGCGCTATGATATTGAAACAATTAGGAAGATGGGATTCAATGCATTACGGAAACATGTCAAAGTGGAACCGCGTCGTTTTTATTATTGGTGCGATCATCTCGGTGTTTTGGTGTACCAGGATATGCCCAGTGGATTTAAAGATGTCCCGGATCAAAAAGAAGATACTATACAAAGCGATGAAACAAAAATGCAATTTAAGGAAGAACTTCAACGGATGATAGAAAGCCATTACAACCATCCCTGTATCGTGATGTGGGTCCCTTTCAATGAAGGTTGGGGACAGTTCAATACGGATGAGATTGTAAGGATGATCAAAAACCTTGACCCAAGCCGCCTTGTCGATGATGCCAGTGGCTGGACCGACCAGTACGTAGGTGATGTCATCGACATCCATCATTATCCCGAGCCAGAATCACCAAGGCCTGAAAAATACAGGGCCGCCGTCCTCGGTGAATTCGGCGGTCTGGGGTACCGGGTCAAGGACCATACCTGGCAAGAAGATAACTGGGGCTATAAAACAGTTGCTTCAACAGATTCACTTCTAACCATCTACCGTGAATATTACGGTCTGATTGCCGGTTATAAGATTGACCCGGGTCTAAGTGCAAGCATCTACACACAGCTTACCGATGTGGAAACAGAATGTAACGGGTTAATGACCTATGACAGGAACATCATAAAAATGGACCTGAGAGCATTGTCTGATGTCAACAGGTCCATTCTGATAACAGCCCAACCTTAATCAGCCTGTTTCCTTCTTTTCGCTTAACGCCTTCCGCCGCTGCCATGGGCCATACCCTGGGGTCTGTTAAAATAACCTTCCGGAGGCCTGCTGAAATAACCTTGTGCGGGTCTGTTATTATAACCCTCCGGCGGGTTGTTGTAAAAGCCCTGGGAGGGACGCTGAAAATAGGGTCGTTGCATCTGCCACGTCTGTGCCTGTTGTGCGCCGCGGCTCCGTGCCTGATATGCCCTGTTCAGATTGCGTATCTCAGCGGGAGAGGGACGTGGGGCTGCGGGGCTGATCATCTGCCCTTTTTCACCAGGCCGGACACGCGGTTGTTGTGTCACCGTCTTCCTGCCACCGGCGCCATGTTCCATCGGTGTCACCGTTCTCCATTGCCCGTTCTCCCTCATTTGCCACTGACTGCCCGACCTGCGGTAGATGTTGCCTTGCCTGTCGGTGTAAATATTGTTCCGGCCTCTGGAAAAAGCCGGATTACGCCCCATCTGTGCCGGACGCGCTTCCGTGTAAGCATTATAGCGTTCTGTCCGCGGTATCCCGGTATATAGAACACCCGATCGCCTATTACGATAAACGTTCAGGTTGGAACCATAATAAAACTCATCACGGTGACCGGCATAACCATAATGATAACCCCCGTAATACCAATAGTTATATCCACGGTAATAACCGGCAGGGCCCCACCAGGCATAAAAGGGACTGTACCATCCTAACCCGAACCAGTAATAAGGATCGAAAAGGCTCAGATCAAAGCCATAACACCACCCTATGTAAGGGAACCATGCCATGTCGAAACCAAACGTCCAGGGACGCGGGAAATAATCCAGACCGAACCACGGATCATAATAAAAACCTGTTCCGTAAACGACGGTTGGACCATAAATGTATGAACAAAGGTAACTGGGTGTGTAGCCCATGTACACGATATCAGGCGTATAATCATAAATATACACGTACTTTACGTTGTAAACAGGCACATCAGGAGGTAAATCCAGTACCTTATCGGGTACGGATACGCTCACTGTCCAGGGCCCTTCGGGGGAATCACCCACAAACCATACAGCCTGGTCGCAAACATAGTACTTGCCGTCAATCAGCAGGACGGCTTTATCCGTGTTAACGGCATACGCCATATGGGTACCCTTGATGGGCACAAATTTGGGATCACCGGCATAGGTCACCGTCTCCCTGGCATCCTTTCTGTCAACTTGGGCGGTCTGTGGTATCTGTGCTTCCAGAACGGCTTCCTTTGCCTGAGGTGTTCCGGCCACATTGGCCAGGACATTGCCCTTGTCAGAATCGGCCGGGATGCGGGTAAAGTCTGCCGGCAATTTATCCGATGCCACATATGTCCAGTCATTACCTGTCAGTGATTTGGATTCATACCATCGCCCGGAAAGAAGAATATAATACTCTTGTGAGGTCACATCCATAAAAATATTTGAAGAGGTATTTTTCACAAAGATCAGGGATGTCCCGTCAATCGGCGTCCATTGGGGCTGGCCGTCGGTCTGTAACAATTCGGCCGGTTTTGTTTTAATGATGATGGCCGGCGCTGCCGCCGATCCTTTTCTTTTCCTGTGCTCTTCGTTCATGGGTACGGCATTGGCGTGCGTATCTTCTATCACCCGGTCGGCCAGCCGCACCAGTTCATGCGGCGGATTGGTAATGGGCGTCCAGGTGCCCTGGATGTCACTGGTCGTATACCAATAATCACCGCCTTTAAGATAATAGTCGTTGGTTTTGTCACTCTGAACAATGAAATAGGGCGTATTAACGACGTATTTGTAATTCATGTCCTCAATATCCTTGAGGACGGGCTCACCGTCAATACGTATCAAAACGGCGGGGTATGTGACAAACACCACTTCCGGCGGACCGTTATTGAGTTTGAGGGATTGTGACTTGGCCTCTCCGGTGGCTTCCACGTCGGCCAGCAGCCGGTCAAGCGAGATAGTCAGACCCCACTTGGGGAATTCTGTTTCAATGATTTTGGAGAGATGCTGAGTTTTAACCTGCGATGTATCAGGAAAACGGGTATCGGTGACCTTGAGCGAGACCAGCGAAACCATACGCGTTTCGAGGTCGGTGGCCATCTGGGCTTTCAACCATACCGCCCCATATTCAGGCTCCTTATTTCCGGGCGTTGTGACCGACACAGCCGCCTGGGCTTCCAGCTGATCGTTACTGAATGACTCATACTGGGGCTGATAAATGACAATAATACCCAGCGATGAGTTGATTTCCCGGGGCCATCCGGGATCATCTGCCTCTGTGCTGTCCTGTGACCAAAGGGTTGGTGTTGCCACAAGGAGCAGAAGAGGAAGGATAACGCTTTTTAAGATCCGTGTTTTCATGATGCGATCTGTTTAGGATACATCCAAATAAACAAACCGCCATGAAAATAGTTAGCCTATTTATCTTATGAAGAGCCCGTATTCCTCTTTTTAACGCTTTTTAACGGACTAATGGTAAACGGAACAGGAAGGTCATATCAATCCCTTCCTATGTTTCTCCCCGATGACTTTAAGCATATCGACGGTCATTTTTTCAAGGTCCCACTTAGGATCCCAACCCCATTCTTTGCGGGCTGCCGAGTCATCCATTTTATTCGGCCACGACTCGGCTATGCTTTGCCTCACAGGATCAACTTTATAATCCATGACGAAACCAGGAATATGCTTCTTTATCTCTTTATAAATAATCTCAGGGTCAAAGCTCATAGAGGTGACATTGAAAGCATTACGATGGATGAGCTTTGAACCGTCAGCCTCCATGATCTGCAGAGCTGCGTCAAGGGCATCGGGCATGTACATCATGTCTAAGAAAGTGCCTGCTTTCAGGAAACAGGTGAAATGTCCGGTCTTGATAGCCGCATAATAAATCTCTACGGCATAATCCGTTGTCCCGCCTCCGGGTAAAGTGACATTGGATATGATGCCCGGATAACGCAAACCCCTGGTATCAACGCCATAGCGTTTAAAATAGTAATCACTTAGCAATTCACCCGTCACTTTTGTCACACCATACATGGTGCGGGGGCGCTGAATGGTATCCTGAGGGGTATTGTCAAGAGGTGTGGTTGGCCCGAAAGCTCCTATCGAACTCGGAAAGAAAACGGCACAATGATGTTCACGGGCTACCTCCAAAACGTTAAAAACACCGTTCACACCCACATGCCACGCATCCTGCGGCCGCTGTTCCGCCACGGCGGATAAGAGGGCGGCCAGATTGAATATCGTGTCAATCTTATATTTTTTAACCACTTCCACGATACGTTGGGGATCCGTGGCATCCACACGTTCCTGCGGACCTGAATTAGCCAGCTCCTCACTGGGTTGTGTTTTGCGAAAACCGGCTACAACGTGACTGCTGCCGTAAACTTCACGCAAACGCATCGTCAGCTCCGATCCTATCTGACCAACCGCACCTATGACTAGTATGTTCTTCATAATGAATCTTTTAAGTTTTTAAAATGGTATCAATTTGAAGCGAGTGACAAAAATAAGAAAATTTAAATCCGTATGATGATAATTAGCAAATATTACCTCTCCTATATATTAATCCCTATCTTTGCACCCCGTTCATGTCATTCATTTTCATTATTCACCTTAAAAATCATTGCTATGTATGGAAAAGTAAAAGATTACCTTCGTGGGGAGCTCTCCAAAATTGAAGAAGCGGGTTTGTACAAGCACGAACGCATTATTGAAAGCGAGCAGGGTGCTGAAATCATTGTGAAAGGGAAAAAATGCCTGAACTTCTGTGCTAACAATTACCTTGGTCTCTCTTCACATGCCGAAGTGATCAAGGCTGCCCATGAAGAGATCGACCACAGGGGCTATGGACTGTCTTCGGTAAGGTTTATCTGCGGTACCCAGGATATCCATAAGGAGCTGGAACGTAAAGTAGCCGAATTCCTGGGCACGGAAGACACCATCCTGTTCTCCTCCTGTTCGATGCCAACGGGGCCGTTTTCGAGCCTCTGCTGGGTCCTGACGATGCCATCATCACCGATGCGCTCAATCATGCTTCCATCATCGACGGCATCCGGCTGTGCAAAGCCCAACGGTGGATTTATAACCATGGTGACATGCGCGACATGGAGGAGGTGGATCCCACCACCGGCAAAGCCGGCAAAGGCCTGGAACGGTGCCTGAAAGAAGCTCAAAGCTGCCGTTTCAGGATGATCGCCACCGATGGCGTTTTCAGCATGGACGGCGATATCGCCAAGCTGGATGAGATCTGCGACCTGGCCGATAAATACGACGCCATGGTCATGATCGACGACAGTCACTCCTCCGGCTTCATGGGTAAAACCGGACGGGGGACACATGAATTCCGCGGCGTGATGGGTCGTATCGATATCATTACGACCACCTTCGGCAAAGCACTGGGAGGCGCTTCCGGCGGCTGCATATCAGGACGCAAGGAGATCATCGAATGGATGCGCAATAAAGGTCGTCCCTACCTCTTTTCCAATACCCTCGCACCCGCTGTCGTCGGCGGTACCATTCGTGTAATGGAGATACTCTCCTCAACGACGTTCCTGCGTGATAAACTCGAACAAAACACCACCTACTTCAGGAAGAAAATGACCGATGCCGGCTTTGATATAGTCCCCGGCGTGCATCCCATCGTGCCCATCATGTTCGGCAAATTTTCCGACAGCGCCAAGCTCGCAGTCAATTTTGCCAACAGGATGCTCGAAGAAGGTATCTACGTCATCGCCTTCTCCTTCCCCGTCGTTCCCAGAGGAAAAGACAGAATTCGCGTTCAGATATCCGCCGGCCACGAAATGCACCACATCGACAAGGCCATTGATGCTTTTGTAAAAGTAGGTAAGGAACTCGGGGTGATTAAATGATATCAGATTAACGATAGTTGATTTTTGATTTATTGGGGATTTATTTGATTTGGAGATTTTTTTGGGCGGTTTGAAGGGTCTTAACGAAGATTGAGATCAATTCATTATTTTCTTTCTTTGCCTTTTCAACGTCAGCAACTGCTTCACTAAGTTTTGTCTGCTGGATGATTTCTAGGGCAATAGAGGTTTCTCTCAATTCCTTGAGGATAATCTTTATTTTGCGGGTGAAATCCTTTTTTGACTCGGCACTTACAGCTTCACCATAGTTCAATGCAGCTGATGTGGATGAACGGATAATCTGATCAATCAGATTTACTCCTGCTATCGATTTTGACATCAATTTGCATATTCTGTAAATGGAAACCGCAAAACTTATTAACCGTTCCTCCAATTCCTGCCGTGTCATAATCTTGTTTTTATGTTAATCCAACAATCCCATCAATTGTGACCCTTATTTAAGATTTATTTTCATTTCCAATCCTATATCTCCCATTCTCAAATAAATCAAACCTCACATATCGTTAATCTTAAATCGTATATCTTCTTATCTTTGCTCCATGGAGCATAATCTTATTCTGTACAACACCCGCTCGCGCCGTAAGGAAAAATTTCAGCCTCTGCATCCCCCGCTCGTCGGCATCTATGTTTGCGGGCCAACGGTTTATGGTGAGGCTCATCTGGGTCATGCCCGGCCGGCCATAACTTTCGACATGGTTTACCGTTACCTGATGCATCTCGGTTACAAAGTACGCTATGTCAGGAACATCACCGATGTCGGGCACCTGGAACATGATGCCGATGCGGGTGAGGATAAAATAGCCAAGAGAGCACGTCTGGAACAACTCGAACCGATGGAAGTGGCACAATATTATGCCAATAATTATCACCGCAACATGAGCCAGCTGAATGTCCTGCCGCCCAGCATCGAACCCCTTGCCTCAGGGCATATCCTTGACCAGATTGATACCATAAAAAAAATTTTCAAAGCGGGCTACGCTTACGAGGCCAATGGCTCAGTCTATTTTGACGTCAGACATTATAATGAGAAGTATGACTATGGAAAGTTGTCAGGACGTGTCGTGGACGACCTGATAATGGAGACCCGTGAGCTGGAAGGACAGGAAGAGAAACGCTTCCCTGCCGATTTTGCCCTGTGGAAAAGCGCCCGCCCCGAGCACATCATGCGGTGGCCCTCACCATGGAGCATCGGCTTCCCGGGATGGCATCTTGAATGTTCCGTGATGGGTGCCAAATACCTCGGCATCCCCTTCGATATCCACGGCGGTGGCATGGATCTCCTCTTCCCCCACCATGAATCGGAGATAGCACAAACCGTGGCAGCCTATGGTGTTGACCCGGTGAAATATTGGATGCACAACAACATGATCACCCTCAATGGCCAGAAAATGGGCAAATCGCTCGGCAATGCCATCAGCCTGGATGACTTCTTCGCAGGCAACCACACGCTGCTTGACAAGCCATACAGCCCCATGACCATCCGTTTCTTTATGCTGCAAGCTCACTACCGCAGCACACTCGACTTCTCCAACGAAGCCCTGCAAGCCGCCGAAAAAGGTCTGAAACGTCTCTTTCAGGGTATGGAAATATTGAACCACCTCACCCCGGCTGCCACCTCCACTGCCGGCACCAAAGAGCTGCAACAGAAATGTTATGAAGCCATGGATGACGACTTTAACAGCCCTGTAGTCATCGCCACCCTTTTTGAAGCCATAAGAATCATTAACCTGGTAAATGATAAAAAAGAATCACTGACAGGTGATGATATCACCTTGCTGAAAAAACTCTTTGCTGACTTTGTGTATGAAATACTCGGACTCAGGGAAGATAAAGCCGGCGATCAGAGCGAGCTGATTCAACACCTGATGGATGCCTTCATCGCCATCAGACAACAGGCGCGGGATAAAAAAGATTTTGCCATGGCCGACAGGATACGCAGCGAGCTAGCCCGCCTGGGGATAACCATTAACGATACCAAAGAAGGAGCCGTGTGGAGCATTGAAAAGTGATCAGCCCCCTATCCGGCTTTGACCAGGAAATAATTCTTTTTCCCTTTCTGGACAAGGATGTACTTCTGATTTAACAGGTGCTCCGCACCTATGATTACCGACTCATCGACTTTCGTTTTGTTGATGCTTACCCCGTTATCCTTAAGCATCCTCCGGGCTTCACCTTTGGAAGGGAAAATAGCTGTTTTCCCGACAAGAAAATCAACGATGTCAACCCCACTCTCAAGATCGGCCAGGGCGACCTCACTCTGTGGCACCCCTTCAAAAACGGAAAGAAAAGTCTTCTCAGGGAGATTCTTAAGAGTTTCCGTGGTGCCGGCACCAAAGAGTATAGACGATGCCTCAATGGCCGTGTTATAATCGTCCTCCGAGTGGGCTCTGACGGTGATGTCCCTGGCCAGGGCTTTCTGAAGAATACGGAGTTGAGGAGCCTGTTGATGCTCCATGATCATCTGTTCAATTTCTTCTTTGCCGTAAAGGGTGAAGATCCTGATATACCTCTCGGCATCCTCATCCGATGAATTGATCCAGAACTGGTAGAAACTATACGGTGATGTCTTGTCAGGATCCAGCCATACGTTACCTTGCTCGGTCTTTCCGAACTTCCCTCCGTCAGCTTTGGTGAGCAGGGGGGCCGTCAGGGCATAGGCTTCACCTCCCAGCTTGCGGCGGATGAGCTCCGTACCCGTGGTGATGTTACCCCATTGATCCGATCCGCCCATCTGCAGCTTGCAGTTTTTATGTTCATACAACCATAAAAAATCGTAACCCTGAACCAGCTGATAGGAGAATTCGGTAAAGGAAATCCCCGTCTCCAGTCGCTTTTGAACCGAGTCTTTGGCCAGCATATAGTTGACGGTGATATGCTTGCCCACCTCACGTATGAACTGCAGGAAACCGAAATCTTTCATCCAGTCAAAATTATTGACCAGTTCCGCAGCGTTTTGACCCTCTCCAAAGTCAAGGAACTTCATTAATTGCTTTTTCTGGCACTCAAGGTTATAATTCAGGGTATCTGTATCAAGTAGATCTCTTTCATACAATTTGCCTGAGGGATCGCCCACCATGCCTGTGGCACCGCCGACCAGGACAATGGGTTTATGGCCGGCCATCTGAAAAAACTTCAGCAGCATAATCGAAACGAGATTTCCGATGTGCAGCGAATCGGCCGTGGGATCAAAGCCAACGTATGCTGTCGTCATTTCTTTGTTCAGCTGCTCCTCCGTCCCAGGCATGATGTTATGGATCATGCCTCTCCACCTAAGTTCTTCCACAAAATTCATAAGATATTATTTTGTGCAAAGATAAGAATTCAACGCAAGCATCCCATCCTGGTATAATAAAGCTAAAAGCTTCCGGCTGAATAAAAAGCATAATTTTGCGGTATGATTCTCGTCACAGGAGCTACCGGGCTGGTGGGATCCCGCCTTCTTTATGAGCTGGTCAGCAGAGGCAGGCAAGTCAGGGCTTTAAAACGCAAGAACAGCAGCATGAAGGTAGTTGACATGGTCTTCACCGCTTTCACCGGTCATGGTCCTTTACCTGGTGACATTGAATGGGTTGAAGGCGATACACTGGACATCTATTCCCTTGAGGAGGCCATGAGAGGGGTAACCGATGTCTACCATTGTGCGGCTGTGGTGTCATTTGATCCGCGCCAGGCCAAAACCATGATGACCATCAATGTGGAAGGAACGGCTAACGTCGTCAACGCTGCCATCAGCAAAAACGTTCGCAAGCTCTGTCATGTCAGCAGCATCGCCGCTCTGGGACGGCCTTCACTCATCGGGATGACCGATGAAAACAGCCGTTTGGTGTTCTCGGGCAAGACCACGCCATATGCCGTCAGTAAATATGAATCGGAGCGTGAGGTGTGGCGGGGTATAGCCGAAGGATTGAAAGCAGTGATCGTCAATCCCTCAGTGATTGTCGGCACCGGTGATCCGGCAAAAGAAAGCGGTAAGCTCATTGATTCCATTCACAGGATACCGGCCTTTTACACTAACGGAGTCAATGGATTCATAGGCGTCGGTGACGTCGCAAAAGCCATGATCCTACTGATGGACAGTGAAGTCTCAGACGAGCGTTTTGTCCTCAACGCCGAAAACCTGTCATACCGTGAGATATTCAATATGATTGCCGAAAGTTTTGGAAAGCATAAACCCTGGATCAGACTACCTTCCTTTATTCTGGCCCTTGCCTGGAGTGCTGAACGTGTCAGGAGTTTACTTTGGCACACCTCTCCTTTGATCACGCAATCGATGGTGAGTAAATCGGCTGAAAAAAACTATTACTCAGGTGAAAAAATAAAAGCCACCATTGAATTTACCTATGCACCTGTCATGGAAGCTGTAAAGGAAGCCTGTATGATGTACGAAATGCTCATTAACCCGGGAACCTGAGAAAAAAGACGGATCAATTGATCAGCTTCTTGAAATAATTATAATTCTCAAAGACCTTGTTAACAAAATTAAATGTTTCGGATCCTCTCGCATAGCCATAATAAACCACCGAGTCGTTATAATATTTAGGATCGGACTTGTCGAGCATAAACGAATCCACGCTGTTGGTCCAGATAAATGGATTCTTATTGTATTTTTCAGCCAGCCGCATGGCATCATAAACGTGAGCAATGCCGACATTATAGGATGCCAGAACAAACTTCTGCCGTTCATTCTTATCTTTTACAATATCTTCAAACTGGCTGTCCAACCATTTTAAGAATTTCACCCCTGCTTCAATATTGGCCTGTGGGGGGGATTGGGCATCCACGCCGAATTTCCTGGCTGTCGCCGGCATCAGTTGCATCATCCCGAAAGCTCCTGCCCATGAGGTTATATTAGAATTAAAACCCGATTCCTGGAATATGATTGATGCCAGTAGTCGCCAGTCCCAACCCAGCAGCTTGCTTTGTGATTTAAGAAAATCATCGTAACCAGAGATCCGGCCATGCTTGATGATATGGTATTCATCCAGGGCCGACCGACCCAACCGCGGATTTTTAAAATATTTATTATACGTTAACTTCCACTCGCTGCTCTTCTTGTAAGAGGCCAGCCATGCATTGATTTCATTGACCAGCTCCTGTGAACCTTTTCTGACGGCCCATGCCGTGTTTTGCGGAAAACTCACAGGTGTTCCCACATCGATGTCAGGAAAATAATCCTGGTTGACAAGAGCGACATCCTCCTCACAAATGGTATAATCGATGTCACCGTTAGCCACCATTGCAATCAGTTGCTCCTGTGTTTTATCGTTGATTTCCACAATGTTGATCGAATCGCCGATCTCATTCGAGAGATTCTGGAGGCGCATGCGGAAAGAACCGTTCTTAGGTATGTAAATGGTCTTGCCTCCAAGATATATCGGATTACGGATGAGATGGGATTCCACATCATCCCAGGTCTTCATCTTGCGCCAGTTATCCGGTTTGCGCTGAACGAGAACCTGCCGTGTCTGGCTGAGGGGTTCGCTGAAATCCACAAAACCTGCCCTGTCTTTGGTTATAATGATATTCCTGGCGATCAGGTCGCAGTCGCCTTTGTTCAGGCTGGCGAAGGCCTTATCCAGATCGTTGTGGATAACGATTTCAAGATCCACACCCAGATATGCGGCGAACGATCTGAGCAGATCGTATTGATAACCCATGGGATCACCACGGTAAATGAAATAATCAGTCGAATTGTAACTTGTGGTGGCTATCAGCTTGCCTCTTAATCTGATCACGGCAAGCATACCGTTATCATCAAATCCCGGATTTCCCTTCGTTTTATTTGACGGTCCGTTGGTACAAGTTACCAGAAAAAAAGTCAGAGTGAAAAGTACGGCTATTCTTATTATTTGTACCAAGCTATCCTTAATCATGTCGTCGTCTTTAATCCAACAAAATGTAATTGAGTCAGAATTACCCTATTAAACGAAATAAATCAAAATTTGTTTAGTTGCATGCTGCTTACGTTCACTTCCTTTTTCTTCGCCTCATCCTGAAATGTACGTCACATGCGGTTTTTAGCGGGTAATCATCCAATCATTTACTGAGCACTTTAAATTCCGTTCTTCTGTTTTGTTGACGACCTTCATCTGTATCATTTGATGCAATGGGCTGGCTAAATCCATAACCCTTATATGATAGCCTGGTTTCGTCGATACCGTGGGTTATCAGGTAGTCGACGACTGTTTTGGCCCTGTTTTGCGATAGTTTTTGGTTGTATAACGCCGAACCGATATTATCAGTATGTCCTGATATTTCAATTTTCAAGGTGGGCATATCCTGAAGCAGTTTTACCAGCCTGTCCAGTTCCGCCTGTGACTCTGGGCGCAAGGTGGCTTTGTCAAAATCAAAAAATATATTCTTAAGAATGATTTTTGCTCCGACCTCAACTTTTTTCAGATAAAAATCCTTCGTGATCTCCCTGACGGTTGTGGAAGCAGGAATATCGACATTTTCAGAGCAAATCAGGTAATCTTTGGCCCTAACGGCAAATCCGTAATTGCGTCCGGAATTCAATGTGACCATGTATTGCCCGGTTCCCATCGTCGACTCGAATGAGCCGACCACCCTGTTCATGCTGTTGTCAAAAATTTCGATCGGCACCCCGCCCAGCGGCTCCAAGGTAACCGTATCCCTGATGATACCCTTCACGATGACCATCTCGATATTTTTTATCTCCACTTTGGGAGCAAGCGCTAAGGTGATAGCCGGCAATGCCTGCCAGGCCAAGGGCACGCTGTCATATTGGTACAGAAGGGGTTTTTCAGGACCAAGGAAAGTAATCATGAACAGGTCGCGTTGACCCATGCCCTTATCATCATAAGATGAAAAATAACCATGCCGGCCATCTTTTGAGATGGAGAAAAACACATCATCATCAGGCGAATTGACCGGATACCCGAGATTTTCAGGCGTTGACCATTGACCGTTTTCATAAACGGATTTAAAAATATCATATCCCCCCATGGTTTTATGATCACATGAGCTGAAATACAATGTCTTGCCGTCAGGATGCATGAATACGCCCTCTTCATCATAAAGTGTGTTGATGACAGGACCCAGATTGACTGCTTCACCATATTCAAATTTATCACTGGTCCCTTTACGTTCCATTCTGCTCACATAAATATCCTTGCCACCATAGCCTCCCGGTTTGTCGCTGACGAAATAAATGGCTTGCATATCAGGTGAATAAGAAGCGGATGTTTCGTGATATTGTGTGTTTATTTCCTTGGGCAACGGTTTAGGATTTTGCCAGGAACCGTCTTTTATAAAGCATTCATAGATATCCCCCTGATTCTCACTACCCTTGTACACCAAGGCATGTTTGCCGTCATTGGATATACCCACGATGGCATCATGTGAATCGGTGTTAAGGGGACGGCCTGGATTGATAGGTTCGCTCCACTTGTCGGTACTCTTGTCTTTATAGGAAATATAAATATCTTCATAATATATCAGATCAATAGGATCGACACCTCCGCCGGTGGTGTTGGGCCGGCATGAGGTGAACATCAGGACGGTTTCGTCATCATTGACATAAGGACCATATTCATAATAGGTCGTGTTGACCGGGGCACCTATATTATCAATAAAAACGCGGACGGGATGTTCAACCATTTCCTTGGCTACCTTACACTCTTCGATCTGCTTATCAATCTTGGCCCTGTTCTCTTTTAATTCATCCGGTGAAAGGATGTGACGGTATTCCTCAAACTTCTCAATGGCATTATCCAACTCGAGGTTCAGATAATAGGCCTGTCCAAGCAAAAATAGAATGTCGGGTTTAACCTTGGGATCAAGCGCGAGAGCTTTTTCAAAGTAAGGTACCGATTTGGTTTTTTGAATGGTCTTCAGATAGCAGACACCTATCTTGTAATTAAGGAGACTGTTGGAGGGATTGAAGGCATTGGCCTTTAAATAGAGGTCCAAAGCCTGTCTGTATTGAGGGATTTCATTGTAAAAAAAATCATCGCCATCTTTAATATTTTTTATGGCCTCCTTCAGTTCTTTTTTTTGTTCCTCGGAGAAATTATCCGTATCGAACGAAACATTGACCTGGGCTCCCGCCCTGACCAGCAGAAACCATGCACTCAGTGTCAGTAGTGTGATGAAAAGACGAGTATGTCTCATGAGAGTAAGATTAATTTTTACAATCTGTCAAATATGATTTTGCTGCTTCAATGCCATAAGTGGCGGCTTTTTGCCAGTCGTCACAGGCACCCTGGTTGTCGCGAAGCATTTCCCTGGCAATGCCCCTGTTGAGATAAGCCGTTCCATTCTCAGGCTGTGCCCTGAGAAGGACATTATAATCTTCGACAGCCCCCGCATAATCATTCATTTTGTATTTGGCGTTGCCCCTATTGTTCAGGGCCTGTATATGCCCGGGATTTATTTTCAAGACTTTGTCAAATTCATCAATAGCGCCCTGATAGTCACCCATATAGATTCTGGCAATACCGCAGAGGTCATGAGATGCAAGGTCATCAGGGTTGATCCCCGAGGCTGTCGTGAACGCTTTAACGGCACCATCATAATCGCCCTGCATCATCTTGACCTCGCCCAGTTTATCGAAGGAAACATACAATGACGGGTTTATTCTCACAGCGCTGAGAAAATCATCCTGTGCCTGTGACAGGTCACCAAGTTTCATATGAGCACATCCCTGGTCATGATAAGCATAGGCATAATCGCCTTTCAGCCTGATCGCCTCGGTGTAATCAGCAATTGCTTGTGGATAAAAGGCCTGAATAAAATAAATCCCTCCCCGGTAATAATGGGCTTCAGGATAATCAGGTCTATTTTCAATGGCTTTGGTGAAGTCCTCCCCGGCGCCATGTAAATCATTTAGAGCCATTCTTGTCTGGGCTCTGGCATAAAAAGCCTGGCCATCATGTTGTATTGAAATGCTTTTAGTCAGATCGTCCAAAGCCGGCTTATACTTTTGTATCCTGAATTCGATCACTCCCCGGTTATATAAAGCGGGAGCAAAATCAGGCCTGATGGAGAGAGCCTCGTTCAAAGCCCGGAGAGCAGAATCAGGCAATCCCCGCTGAATGAAATCAATGGACTGATTGTATAACCTTTCGGCACGTTGTTCACCGTCCTGAAGGGTATCGGCAATGCCTGCCGGTATGGCCTCCCCCTGGCACATCCCATCATTATTGAATATAAAAATGGCCGTAAAAAGGAGATAAATAGCTTTAATATTCATGCCCATTTTTTTGATTTTTGATCTATTAATCGGGATTAATAT
>Ga0116202_10000434_pt1 | contig 23189 bp, 19 predicted proteins | sample LakKivw325mmetaG_FD_94479 | JGI IMG/M metagenome (GOLD analysis project Ga0116202, IMG submission 94479) | Anoxic lake water microbial communities from Lake Kivu, Rwanda to study Microbial Dark Matter (Phase II) - Lake Kivu water 325m metaG | ecosystem: Environmental > Aquatic > Freshwater >... | reverse complement strand
TGAGTCCCCTCTGAAAAGGGGATTTTTAAGTTAGTTGCAATAATTTGCGATAAAAGACAAAAAATTCATTTTTTGAAAACCAATTACTGAATTTCTCATGAAAATCTATTTTGATTAATAGATATTCACAAAAAACAGCTATTTTGACTGGTATTTCCATCGTTTTGAATGTTCTTTGACATGTTTGTTTTGTAAAGTTGATAATTCTGATAAGATTAATCCATGTACAGCGACAGTATGCATACATTTGTTGTTTATAAAGGCCGCGGTATTTGGATTTGTTGTTTCGGAAGGGATAAGAGAATTGAAAAATAGTTGCTTCGACATTATTGCGCTTGTTAAGCTCTTCTCTCGGTCTGTTTTTCATTTTTCTACGAAGCATTGAAGCGTTAACGGCCTGTTGCGAAAAATAACGGAATCCTTTACCAGTAGTAATCCGCCATTTGTCTTGTTTACTCCGTTCTGTTTTACGGGCCAATACAGCTTTTACACATTTACCCGTATGAGTATCTGTAACCATTAAACCTTCCGGAGTCATTTCCAGGTCGTATCTTGAAGCTTCTCCCTGAATTCCTGCCAGCACCAGGTCAATATCTTGTTCTTCACTGTACTTATCATTGGAGGGACTATGGAATGCACCGTCAAGATAAACCGTTTCCACCTTTTGTCCGGTTACTTCTGCCGTTGCAGTGATAGCATCCTGAACAAAATCTGTATCCGGTGTGTTGGCTGTGGCAACATTCACGTCGGTGATCAGATTAAGACTATCCTTCGAACAGGTTTCGGTAATATTGACACTGTAACCCTTTACCTGTTGACCGTTTTTATTACGGTATGAGCATTCCGGGTCATGCGGGGACTGGACACTTGCCGAGGTAATTTCTTCCTTTGGTCGTATTTCAATTTGCTGATCTTCTGATACTTTGTATTGTTCTGAAAAAACACGTTGTAATAATTGGTATGCCTCATCCTTTTTGTCAGTAAAAATCATCAGAAGCTTGTGGATAAAAACACCAAGTGATTGTAAACGCGTCTTGATTTCTTCTGTATTGCTCCGGTAGACAGTTTTACACGGATCTTCTCCGGATATCTTTGCCAGCTGATCCTGGTCTGATTGAGAAAGCCTCAATTTGTCCTGTTCACTTATTGTTTTACAGAACATCAACAGTGTTTGATGAATGATCTCATAGCGGGAATAAAAGGCGATATTACTGCCCATTAGCTTACTATCCATGCGTATATTATGACCATTCACGTCAAACGCTTTGATCTGTTCCCGGGTAATTTGTTGAAAAGTTTTTCCCATCAGGTCTTCTTCGTACTGCTTCTGATAATCATATATGCGTTTGCGAAACAGGTACCAGGTCGATTCCACAGGCACCGGATCATTGATATTAACTAATCCAAGACTGCTTCGCGTTAACAGATCAAACCGGCAATGCTCGAACAATTGGGAATCACTCCACCCAAAGGACTCTTTTAAAATCATCATCCCACACAGCAAATTTATAGGAGCATTGGGCGCCCCCATGGTATCATTGAACAAAATTTTGAAATTGGTTTCGTCTATTTTCATTACCACCTGTTCGCGAAACTGATTATGCCAATGGTTTTCATCCGTGTACTGCTTAAATGAAACTCCGTCCAGATGAGAGTAAACACTTCCGAAAGCATCTAATTGAGGCTGTTTGTTGAATTTTCTGAACATATTTTTACCTTTATATCAGGATATCAAAGATAAAAATAAACATTAATAAAAGCAAAATAAGTTATTGACATTTTAATGTTAATAACTTTTATTAAACAAATATGTCATTAATAAATGAGTGTCTGACTTTTCGGAGTGGACTCAACAGTTCAAGCTCTTAAACCAGGGACGTCAGATCGTCCGTATGAAACCCGATGAGCTCCTGCAACATACCATTCTGATGGTGACGTTCATCGTCCTGGCCATAACGGGTTTTGCCTTTCATTATTCCGGTTCCTTTTGGGCCAAATTTTTATTCGGCTGGCCGGGAGGATTCATGGTGCGACGCATCATCCACCGTGTCGCTTCGGTTATTTTTATAATGACTACCGTATGGCATATCATCTATCTCTTTCATGCGCGTGGCAAGCAGTTTATGAGAGATGTCTTTCCGACGAGGAAAGACTTCATTCAATTTATACAGACCATGGCCTATGACCTGGGCTTCCGGAAAGAACCACCGCGTTTCGGCCGCTTCAGCTATATCGAGAAAGCCGAATACTGGGCGTTGGTCTGGGGTACTGTCGTAATGATCATCACAGGCATTTCATTATGGTTTGGTGCCATGACAGAACGGTTCATGCATGTCGGCACGCTGGGTGTCATGCTGGTCATTCATTTTTACGAAGCCATCCTGGCCAGCCTGGCTATCCTGATATGGCACATGTATTCAACCGTTTTCAATCCCGCGGTCTATCCCAACAACCCGTCATGGTATACGGGAAAAATGCCTGAGAAAATGTACCATCATGAGCACCCGGAGGATCCTGTACTGAAAAATGATAAAACTGATGTGGAGGAAAAGGCTGAAGTTCAGTAGGTGGCTTATTTACTTACCACATAGACACAACAGGTCACAATAGATCGAATGTGTTCTATTGTGCCTATATAGTTTATATTATATCTTGATGATCTTCTTCACAATCAATTGATTTTCAAACTTTATCCTAATAAAATAGATTCCTGGTGGTAGCTGTCTGATATCGAGTTCAATGGTTCCATTGTTCGATTGTTCGATTGTTCTATTGTGATTGAATTCCACCACTTTACCATATAAATCAACTACTTCAATTTTGTTTTTTGTATTTTGGAATTTGTAATTTGTTTGTATTTTGGTGCTTGTAATTTGTAACTTCCCATGGGTTGGGTTGGGGAATACTTCGAAAAAATCCGCGGGGCTTTCATCAATTCCAAATGGTAACAGGGGTTTATACATCACCAAAGCTTTGGATGGGTCATCGGCTGCATCATAAATATCAAATTGCCCCACTTCATCCTCCGTGTTGTGTGTCCATTGATTATACTGGGCCCATATGGTGTCAACGAACAAAGACGGGGTCTCCACGTATAAGTCATAGCTTCCGTTGTCCTTGATGACATTATATCCGGTGCCGGGTTCACTGAGATTACCCATAAGGCAATTGCCTTTTGTCCAGATACCGTGGCCCCCATTATTCCTGATGATATTGTGGTTGAGATAGATCGCATTGGTATCATAATCTTCTGATGGGTAATCCAGGATCATACCATCGGCAACACATTGTTCCACACGGTTACTATCGACATAGGCTGAAACGGAATTCAGATAGAACCCGTAATGTGAATCCTGAATTTCATTTTTGTCAAAATAATGTGAGGCGATTGCAGTCAGGTAAACACCATAGGCACCTCCTGTGATCTTATTGCCTTTCATCCCCTCAAATGACACGGATTGAACGTTGATCCCGCAAACTGAGATTGTATCCTCTTCAAACGGGAGGCCTGAAGCCTGAGAATATGGAAGGGTGATGGTATTATTTTCTAAATACCCGCCTGCAATCGTCTTAAGCTTGATAGCGCTTTCCAACCCTTCTGAAATAATCACATTTGAATCTATAATTAGTTGGGCTGAATGGGCTACCACTTCGATACCACCGTTAGCAAATGTATTATTGGAAATATAAGATTCACCAAGGGCAACGGATGTTTCATACAGCTTTCCATTGCTGACTTGGTTATCCCGGAAAGTAAAACCCTCGTAAGAAACGGCGGATATTAAGACCCCTGATCCGATGATATTACCGTTAATGATCCCGGGTCCTGATGCCACCGATTCGACAAGCAGGCTGTCCTGAACTGTATTATTTGTCACGATCACGGTATCTCTCTGCGAAATGGTTTGTATGCTGAGCATGCCTCCGACCTGGTTTCCAAATACCAGAATTTTTCCCTGTGAGGAGGCGCTGCTGACCAGCAAACCACTGCCTAATACGCAATTAATAATTTCCTGTTTAGCATGACAGGTGGCACTCAAAATATGAATACTGTCGGCGACCACATTATTTTTTATGATTATTCTGCCCGTTTCATACACAGAAGGTGTCTCGTCGGTTAAGGTTTGCAGGCCGGCTTCCTGTATTGTCAGCGGGGTTTGTGTATAGCCGCTGTCGCTGTGCATGACATTCCGGCACCACAAACTGCTGATTGAAACAGGCAGAGTATCGAGCTTTGAGGAGAGAACGAAAGTCCCGTTCACAATGGTGGATGTGCGGCCAGCCCCGGCGATAGAGACACATTTTGCGATCAGCAATGTATCTTCGGGATAGGTGCCGGCGGCAACAGATATAGAATCACTATCCTGGGATGCATTTATTCCTTCAAATATTGTATTGAATGGATGGTCCTGTGTCCCGTCTTCCACGCCAGAGTTGTTGGAAGCATCGACATAGATCACTTGTTGCGCATTCAATGAGCAGTGAACGGTGATGAGTGAGCAGAGGAGAAAGAGTGAGGCGAGAAGAATGAAGCGCGAAGCGAATTTTTGGATTTTTGTTTTCATGGTTTTCTTTTTTACCACTCAGGCACTAAGAACACTTAGGAACACTAAAGTTTTCTATATTCCCTCTTAGTGCTTCTTAGTGCCCTTAGTGCCTGAATGGTGATTATTATATCTTAATGATCTTCTTCACAATCAATTGATTTTCAAACTTTATCCTAATAAAATAGATTCCTGGTGGTAGCTGTCTGATATCGAGTTCAATGATTTCATTGTTCAATTGTTCGATTGTTCTATTGTTATGGGAATCAATGATCTTTCCGTATAAATCCAAAATTTCTATGACCGTCAACTGACGACTGACGACTGACAACTGAAGGCTGACAACAGAAGAAGAAGGATTCGGCCAGAGCTTCACCTCCTCAAGCATTATCTCTTCAATCCCGGAACTTTTCGAATAGAAATAGTAAGCCCTTGTGCTCAACTCGTACTGGCTAGTATGCACCACCCATTTATAATAGGAGTCGGTATGCATACGGAACAATGTGTCATACTGGTAGTTGTGACAGTCAACAAGATTCCAGTATTCATTGTCCATGATCCATTGATAAAGTGAATCGGCCATCAACAACGTATCGTTTAAATAGTCATAACGCCGCTCATAGGCCGGAACCCACTGGGCTTGGTCATTTCCGCTATATGAACGGTTCCGCACCATTTTACCCTGACTGTTATAAGTCATTTCCGATTTCAGATCCGGGTACCAGGTCTCCAGGTCTTCACCTATCCTGTAATAAGCATAAAGGATCAGGCTGTCGGAATCATCCCAGCCCCAATCTTCTTTTTCTTTTTCAATCCATTTTTCTTCGGCTTCATCATAATCGGAGTACATCCAGTTGATTTTCCTGTTATCAGAATCATACCAGTATTGATCCCTTGCAGTGAAATACCATAATTCGGTGTTGGGATTATGGATCTGATGTACTCTTTCGATTACATTTCCCGATTCATCGTATTGGTAATCCGCGCGTTCGTGCTGATAAATTATCCCCGATTCGTCATCGGGCTCCCATTCGGTCACATGCTGAAGCAGCCCGTTCCCATCATAATCATAAATTTCATAGGAAGTGGTATCCCATTGTTCAGAATCCGTATTCCATTCGAAGTAATTTGCACGGGTCATTTTATCCTGGCTGTCATAGTAAAACACATCCCACACATTATTCCACCAGTCCGACAAGGTTGGGTTCCAGATATAATAATGATATTCAGCCACGTTTCCATGGTTGTCGAAAGCTGTGGTTTCCTTCATAAATCCCTTGTAGGACGAAGAACCGTTGTCCCAGTCATATATAGCCCACATGGTACACCTGTCCTGACTGTCATATTCCCGGTTGTCTTTCCGGTTGGGCACCCAGAGATGCAGAGATTGCTCCCGGGTGAACTTTTCCGATTCAATCATATTCTTATGGTTGTCGTACCGGTAATTCACTTTTGCATTCAATACCGAATCGCCCTGGGAATCGAATTTCCAGGTGATGACCGAATCGGGGTAGGATACGGACATAATTTCCCGGTCGGATATTTGACCGTTTACGCCTGACAGAAGGAATATTAAATAAATCGGGGAGAAGATGTAAAACTTTTTCATGGTCAATGATTTTTAAGGATGACGATAGTTCCGGTAAAGATTTCACGCCCGGCCCTGATGCGGCAGGCATAGATGCCGTTCCCGGTGTCCCCGGGATTCCATTCGATTTGTCGGCTACCCGCATTATAATGCCTTGGTTCACTTTTATAAATGATGCACCCGCGGATATCCATGATCTCCAGGATTGCATCAGCGGATGAACTAAGCTCAAATCCGATAGTAGCATGGTCGTTTACAGGATTCGGGGAGACTGAGACTGATTTCAGGTCAGAATTTCGGTTGGTAAAAGGCCATTCATGGATGCCGAGAGGAGGCAGGGGCAACATGGTGAGGGTGCCGCCTTTCCTGTACAGGACGATGTTCCAGTTATTGGCATCACCCGCAATACGGCCGTCGCCCGTGGCTATGTATCCCCCGTAGGAGGTGGGCTGTGCATCATTGGCCCTGGCCGTTGTGGGCATGTAAACATATCCGGGGGAACAGGCTATGGTATCGGATGAAATGAAATTGCCTTCGGTATCATAGGTCCTGACGTTCATCAGGTATTTCGAACCAAATTCTCTCCTGCTCAGAAGCAGATTACCATCCGGCTTCTTTGCGATGGTAGTAAATCCGCCGTTCTCGGTGGTTTCGGAAGTTTTCTCCCAGAGGGTTTTCCCGTCGGTATCCAGTTTGGCCAGGTACTCTTTGTTTTGATAATATCCGGCCAGGATAAAGGTTCCGTCGTTCATCTCCAGGATATCGCCGCCGGCGTCCCAGTAATCATCGTTGCCTATTTCCCTGGTCCAGAGGGTGTCGCCGGCTGCATTGAACCTTATCACGTAGATGTTGGTGATGTAGCCCACGCTGAGTGCATGGCCCTTTGTGCCGGCGAAAATAAACCCATCGTCGGCCGTTCTGTGCACCTGGCCCACTTCGTCACGGCGGTCACCGCCGTAGATCCGGGTCCACAGGCTGTCGCCCTGGGCATTGATCTTCATGAACCACAGGTCGCCCGAGCCGTCATAAAGGTAAGTCTTCCCGGCAATGAAATAACCCCCGTCGGCAGCGGTGACGATGGAATTTCCCTCTTCATCGGTATCATATCCGTAGGTCTTTTCCCATTGCTCGTTTCCGCTCTCATCCGTTTTAACAATGTAAAGGTCCTTGCCACCGGCCCCGGATGACTTGGTAAAGCCGGTAAGGATGAAACCATTATCCGGGCAGATGGCTATATCATAAGCCCGGTCTTCGTCGTAGCCGCCATAATTACGTGTCCACATGGTATCGCCGTTGATGTCGGTCTTAATGAGCCGCATATTGTACGTTGAAGCGGTAATGGAGGTCCCCTGGGCCCCGGCGATGATAAAGTTCTTATCGGGCGCTTCCAGCACTGCATAACCTGCACCCCAGGTTGCGTAGCCTTCCATATTGTAATAACCGTCGGTATTTCGTGGCGGGTCGAGCTTCCAGACATATACATCGTGGAGACTGTTCGACTTGTAGTCGTAGCCGGTCACGTAAAGGTACCCGTCTTCATCGGAGGCGATCGCATAGGCGACATCCATATCTATGGTCGGGCCGACGTAGCGCATGACCCAGAGGTCGCGGCCGGTGCGGTGGTTGATGCTGATGGTACCGGCCTCGGCCAGCAAACCGCAGAAATAGCCGGCGACATGCACGTTGGTGTCGGGTGTCTGTGTGATGGAGAAAGCCATGTCATAGTCGCCGTACAGCCCTTCGTAACGGTAAAACCATACCGGCTTTCCTTCGAGGTTTACTTTCATGACGGCCACATCCATGTCGGTATCGACATATGCATCGCGTCCACCAGCACGACCGACCACATACACATAATTATCGAAACCATAGATCAGTTGATAACAATTTTCGCCGAAATAGGGCTCAGGCCCAGGCCCGTCGACATTACAGTTCCACTGGTACTGACCGGATGCATTCACACAGATGACACCCATGTCCGAATGAATCATGCAACTGGCATAGATCCTGCCGTCCTTGCCATAAACGATATCGGTTGCCCAGCTTGCCCCTTCGTTGTATGATGGAAACATATATTTCCAATTTTTATCTCCACCAGGGGTCAGGCTGACGATAGTAAGTTGTTTTTCAGTGGATTCGGTGGAATAGCCTGCTGCATAAACATTCCCATCGTCACCAAGGGTAATGGCCCAGGCCTCGTCATCGCACATCGCATACGAACAGCCACCGTCGAACCAGTAGACCCATTCCTGCTGCCCGGTGCCGGCATTGATCCCGGTCACGATGAAATCGTAATCGGCTACCCCCGCTGCATAGACCATCCCATTGCCACCATAAACAACCGAGTAGGCATTACTGGGATAGCTCCCCTGCTCGTCATAGATATAATCCCAGCGGAAACTGCCCTCCGCAGTCACGCTGAAGATAACAAACTTATCGTCGCCTGAGGCGTTTCCGGAAGTTCCGCACACATATAGGTTGCCATCGCTTCCATATACTATCTCCTCAACCTCAGCAACCTTGTCAGGCTGTCCCTCATAAGTGTAGATCCATTCCTGGCCTCCTGACTTGTTCAGTTTAATGACGATAATGTCACAATCGGTATCGTCATATTCGACACCGGCTACATAAACATAGCCGTCAGTTCCGTAAACGATATCGTTGCCGACTTCACTCTTGCCATCGTTGTAATTGTAATACCATTTGTGATTCTGGCTGAAACCCTGATGGCAAAATATCAAAATCAGGCTGATCAATAATATTTTTTTCATGATTTGATAATTTGTGGACCCCGGATTCAGGATTGGAATGGAAAATACAATGCCGGAGAATCCTTGCGGATCCGGTTCATTTATAATTTATTTTTAATTAAAGGCATTTGAATATCAAAATATTAGAGTTACGGTACTATTTAACCGATCATTAGAAGATCTTCGTTTTTTCGGGTTAGGGCCCGGTTCAGGTTGCTCATGAATACTACCGCTGTCGAAGGCATGTTCGTCATGTCAAATCCTGAAGGGAACACCGCCTTTAGGGTATTTACTTTTTCCATCAATTCATAAAAGTTCACGGGCAGCATAAAATCAAACCTGATATTATCCTGAAAGGTTTTCCTGACACTTTCAAGATCTGATTCCTTTAGTCCCAGGATATTGGCTACGGTATTTGAAAATAAAGTATCGTCGACAGGTTCTTCCAGCATGGGTCGGATCAGTATATCCCCGGACGATCCCTGATGACGTGTGACCTCATGAACCATGACTGCAGCCAGGACATCCACGGGGATTACTTTGAAATTGAACCTGAAGAAACAACCGGTTTTCAGAAAAATATCCAGCAGCATCCAGATGGGATAGTGCGCCGGGCTGAGGCCGTTTTTCTGGGACCCCAGGACCAAAGGGATATCATATATGCAACCTTGCAGGCCCTGGCTGAAGGCATTACGGATGGACTGACCTGCAACCCATTTAAAGCCGGCGTAACCCGATTGCCAGGTGTTGGAATTTAAAGCACGGAAATCATCTTCCGTCTGAAAAAAGTTCGCGCTGTTGGAGGAGGTATAATGCAGCGATTTAGGTGCATCAGCATCCCCGCAAAAAGCTATCATTCGCTCCAATTCAGGCACCCAGACCCTTTTGAAATGAGTATAGGGAAGATGGTATAGGGGTGTCATGGCCAAATGGATAACAAGGCCGACCTGTTTCTGTAACTGCCTGAATTCATTATGCATCAGATTCATCATGTTCTTGGTGACATCACCCAGATGGATAAAGACGTTATCCATGGTAAAAGGTCCCAAACCCCATTGTGAAAAGGCATGATGCATCTTCAATATGGCTTCATCAACAGACGGGGCCCTCAGCAATAAATGAACCGGGCCGGGATGCTTTTTTTGAAGGAGACTCACCACGTGAGCGCCGATGAATGAGTTGGCTCCGGTCACTAAGATGCCCTCAGGGAAGGTTTCACTCTTTGGCTTGCCGAAGTCCCATTTTTTTCTCAGGAGGTTTTCTTTTCTGATGTCTTCAACCTGTGATATCATAAACCGTTGCAGGAGATATGATTGACAGGGTAAAATTACGTTGCGATTTCAGCGGGATGCAATTTTTTAGGAGGTACAAGACCACTCACACCACCTTACAAAAACACTCATCCCGGCAAGCGGTCATACGGCGGCGAGAAAACTGCTCAGGTTATCGTCTCTTTTGAGGTTGAGTTTTTGACGGATGCGGCTGCGGGCCACTTCGATACTTTTTGGCGAACGTCCCGTTATCGCTGCAATTTCCTTGGTGTTGAGATTCATACGTAAGAAAGCACAAATACGCAGTTCATAGGAGGTGAGGGCAGGATGCTTTTCATAAAGCCGCTGATAAAATCCGGGATGGACCTGTGTGAAATGGGTCTCAAATTCCTTCCAGTTGCTCTGTGGCGTGTCCACACGGAGCTCATTCACAATGGAGACCAGTTCTTCGGAAGAGGTGTCGGGGGAATGCTGTATCTCCTGAAGCCGCTTGATCAACCTGCCGATGAGCTCATTCTTCTGGTTCAGGAACATCATTTTAGAGGTCAGCTCACGTTCTTTGCCGTCGAGTTCTCCTTCAATTTTTTCGAGGTGCTGAAGGTTTAGCATTTGTTGCTGTTCATATAGAAGTTTGGCATCCTTGTTCCTGCGGTTCAGAAGTAAAATAATGATAATGCTTAGTATGATCACCGCTACCAGGGCAATGCTTATGACGTTGCGTATTCTGAGTCGTTGCTCCTGAAGGGAGGCCTTGTCTCTGAGCATTTCATTTTCTTTTTCCTTTTTTTCATAATTGTACTTGGCTTCAATCCTGCTTATCTCCTGGCGTTGATTAAAATAGCTCAGGCTGTCGGAGTGTATGATGAAAATCTTATACCAGTGCAGGGCTGATTTATTATCTCCTGTTTTCTCATAAGCCTCAGATAATAGCTCCGAAGTCTCTTTCTGAACCATAAGCAGATGCAAATGGTCAGCCAATTTGTAGGCCTCCTGAGCCAGTGCAATGGCCGCCCGTAAGTTGCCATCTTTCAGGCTGGTCCTGGCATGCCAGAGGTCTATATTGGTGATGAGAGGCATATCGTTGGTCTTACGGGCGCTTTCGGCCGCAACTTTAAAATAACCGCCGGCTGCAGGGAAATCATCCTTAAGGTAATAATACCTTCCAAAAAGATAATCACATTCGGCAGCGAAAGGATGGGACCCTATGTCATTGTCCACGGACTGGATTTTCATGCAATAGTCATAGGCCTTATCTGTTTTTTCCATATCCAGATACAGATCGGCGAGATTGAAATACCTGACGGCGAGTTTGGATTTCTGCTGTTGCAATTCCTCTATCTCGGTGGACCTTTTTATGTAAGCCAGGGCTTTATCATATTCGTTAACCATCTTTAACACCACGCCGATGTTCAGCAGGGCAATGGAGACCGCTTGCCCGTTACCTATATGTTCATAATAGCTGAGTGCTTCTTCAAACATGTTGATGCCTTCATCCAGAGTACCTTGCTCGCACCACAGGATACCATAATTGATCCGGGTATCTGCAAGTTTCAGGCTGTCCTGCTGTGACAACGCATACTCCAGACACTCCTTATAGCATGAATCGGCTTTTGCATAATCACCCAGGCGGCGGTAAGTCAGCCCGCAGGCCTGCCGGACATTGTGCATTCCATTTTTATTACCGGTTTCAGCATAAATAGAGCAGGATTGCTCAAAGAGTCTTGCAGCCTCGGCATAATCATTATTGACATACCGGATGTATCCAATGTCAAACAGGGCGCGGGCCGAGTAATCCTTCATCCCTGCCGCCCCGGCATATAAAAGCGATTTTTGAAAATAAGGCTCCGAACGGTTGTACTCATCATCATAATAATAGATATCACCGGTATAATTCAATGCTTTGATGACGGTTTCGAGATAGGATTTTTCGAGGTCAGACATGGAGGATGACAGCTCCTTTGCCTGTATATCTGCCTTTTCGATGATCAGACGGTAATAATAGATCGCCGAATCGGGATTGCTGTCATGCAGTTGCTGACCTCTTCGCAGCCAGTCATTGACAAGGGCAGTGTCGGCCGCAGTTGTGGCCATGCCTGACATGTTGATGAACAGGCAGATCCCAGGGACTAATAGAATGAAGAAAATTATAGTTGAGCGGTTAGTCATACCTGACGTGATAAGGCATCGTTAAAAATAAGAAAAAATTCAAACTGGTGTCAATAGTCACTTGCTAAAAAATACTTGGAGATATTATCTGTCCGTCCTCGTTTTGTTGAGATACCGATATTCGATTGACAGGTCGCCATTCAAGTTCCGGGGGAAGATATTTGATAAAACCTAACTGTTTGTTTTATTTACCGGTGTCTCCGGCCCATGGTATGACTGATCAGCAGGATATCTTCATGGTCAGGATTTTTTTTGAGGGCGTTCTCACAGTATTTGATGATCTTTGCTTTGATCTCTCCGGTCCAAATGGCCGGTTCAATATGGCCGTATAACCTGGTATAACTGACAATCAGATCATAGAAGTTTTTGACCCCAACGGTTGAGGGTGAAATATGCCGGAAGATCGACTCAATACCTGAGAAGCCGCTGTCATATAAATATTTGGGCAGTTCCAGCGAGATACTTGGATGGGAACCAAATTTCAGGTAAAACTCAAGCTCTTTGTCCCTGAAAAGTCTCCACATCTCATTTGCACTATCCAGCTTGTCAATATAGTATTCGGTCATCAGAAGCAATCCCCCATTACGAAGCCGTCGATAAGCCTCTGAAATGAATTGCGGTATGTTTTCCATGTGCTCAACGGCAAACCGGGCGGTGATCAGATCATATCCGACATCAGGAAAGGACGGATCGAACAGGAGGGTTTTGAAAGCTAAGTTTTTCAGGTGGTGTTTATGTTGGGCCCGGGTGATAAGGGCTTTATCGATATCTATGGCCTCGTAAAGGACCTCCGGTGTCATGGACGCCAGACCGGAGATGAAGGTCCCCTCACCCGTGCCTACATCCAGGATGGTCTTTATGTTATGATGAATGATAATATCTTTCAGATACGGATACTCCAGAGGTGAAAATGCCTTTGTCTGGGCAATATAACAGTCTTCGACATAAGCGCTGACCTCAAGAATGTGTTCATTTACAAAATCCATAGTAGGCTGTTTCAAACATCCATGTGCACAGGATCTTTTTTAATCTTCTTTTCTAGCCTGGGTATAATATTTCCTTGTGGCATTGGCATAACCTTTCGCGGCACGCTCGGCATGATATTGCACCCATCCGTCAAAACCCAGTTGCCTGAACAGTTCATAGTCCTTCATTTTTTCAGGACTGTTGACCCAGGGTAACGGGAAGTGAGTGCACGGATATTCATGACACTCATAACAAATCTCCAATCCTCTTTCCCTTGCACACAACCGTATCTCACAAGGCACACCGCCACCATCTTTACAGGATTCCTGGCAATAGGCTCCGCTGTAATTTTTACTGAAATAGGCCAGTCCTTTCATGAATTCCCCGAAATCAAAATCCGGCTTGTCCGCCTCCGGATTAATGGTCAATTCTTCAGGATAGTTTGCAACCTTCATTATTTCCAATAGTTCCCCGGCAATTCCGGCATAGATCCTTCCCCGGTACATCCCGCATGAGCCACAATAGATACCACAGTAAGCGGCTAATATTCTTGCTTCATTAATATCGGTCATTTTTATCTCGTTAAGTTACAGGATTTTGCTTATGGTTAATTTGAAAGATACCATTTCATTCCTGAAGTCTAAGTTACGATTTATCCCTGTGACATCATCCGTTATTTTTTAAATTGTTCAATCAATTGATCGCGTTGATCCCTGAGTCTGTCGCTCAGACCTATTTTATAAATATGGGGGTTCTCGAAACGTCGATACTCGCCGGGCAATTCTTCGACCCGTTTCATGCTGTAATCCCTTATCATCGCCAGTGCTCTGGGAGGATAAAGCCGTTTTCCTTTGGCCATCACCTGATGCAACAGGGCTTCCCGCCGCGATCCTATTAATGACAGGGATTTATCAGGTTCGAACGGATGACACATACGTTCGACATTTTCTTCGTCCCGTAATGTGATGACATCGGCCCCTGTTAATAAACCGTCTTGGTTCCTGACTCTGTAAACCTGCTTGCCATAGGGCAAGGTAATTTTAGTCCAGCTTTCCGACAGTTTGATGCGGGGTTCACCGGCAGCATAAGCCAGTTTGTATACGCCGTCGATAGCGGCGTCAGGTCCTCCGGTTACCAGGCTTGTGCCCACACCGAAATAATCAACGGGAGCTCCCTGCTCAAGCAGACTCTTAATGATGTATTCATCCAGTTGGTTCGAAACGGCGATCTTCACATAATCCAATCCGGCATCATCCAACATCTTCCGGCTCTCCTTAGCCATATAAGCCAGGTCACCGCTGTCGAGACGGATACCGCTGAGTTTCTTGCCTTGTTTCTCCATCTCCTTTCCGACTTTTATCGCATTGGGCAGACCGCTTTCCAAGGTGTTGTAAGTGTCGACCAGTAAAACGCAGTTATCGGGATAGCACGACGCAAAATCACGAAAGGCTGTCAGCTCGTCATCATAGCTTTCAATGAATGAATGCGCCATGGTTCCGGACACAGGGATATGAAAATCCATCCCTGCCCGCACATTGCTTGTGGCATCAAATCCTCCGATGACGGCGGCCCGGCTGGCATGGTAACCGCCCACACCCTGCGCCCGGCGGAGACCAAAGTCCACCAGTACCCTTTTACCTGCCACCTGACGCATGCGACTGGCCTTGGTGGCGATGAGGGTCTGAAAATTCAGGATGTTGAGCAACACCGTTTCAATGATCTGCGCCTCGAGGATGCCGGCTTCCACCTCCAGCACCGGCCGGGTCGGAAATACCACATCCCCTTCTGCCGTGCTGTAAACATCGCCGTGAAACCTGAAGCTTCCCAAATAGTGGATAAAATCTTTATTAAAACCATGTTGTTGTAAAAAAGCCAGATCTTCTTCCGTGAAGTGCCAGTTTTCCAACACATCCAGCAGGGTGTCCAGACCGGCAAAGACAGCATACCCGCCATTAAACGGCAGTTTACGAAAAAAATAATCGAAGACGGCACGGCTCTCTGTCCGGCCCTTCAGAAAATAGACCTGAGCCATGGTGAGCTCATAGTCATCGGTATAACTGCCACTGAAATCTATCATAATGCGACTGCCGGTATGGTATTTTAATGTATAATCCCGATGTTATAATAGAACAATCCGGACTGGCGGGATGTTTTCAGTTTTTAACCGTTGTACAGATCCCCGTCTAGATATTTCAATCCCGAATCGCATATAATGGTGACGATTTTCTTGCCGGGGCCAATGATTCTGGCTCTTTGTATGGCAGCCCATACATTGGCACCGGATGTCGTTCCTCCCAAAATGCCTTCCATTCTCGCCAGTTTTCTGGCGGTTTTATAGGCATCTTCATCCGATACGGCCATGATCTCATCAGCCAGATCCAACCGGCATATGGCCGGCACGAATCCTGCCCCGATACCTTCCAGCTTGTGGGTCCCCGTGGTGTCACCGCCAGAGAGAGAACGAACATGCAAAGGCTCAAGGGCTATGCACCGGATGGATGGGATATCTCTCTTGAACACCTCCGCATTCCCTGAAAAACATCCACCCGTGCCAACTCCCATTATGAATTCGTCAATGTCGTGTCCAAGAACCTCCATGATCTCTCTGGCCATATGATGATAGGCATTCCTGTTGTCGACGTTGTTGAACTGATCGGTCCGGAACGTATTCGGTTGTTTGCTTAATTCTCTGGCTCTTTCCACCAGTTGGTCGATAAGTTTTGCGGTGATCAGGCCGTTTTCGCTGGGAATGATGTCGAGCTCGGCGCCAAAAGCTCTCATGGTTCTGAGTTTCTCCTCGGCAAACGCATCGGAGGAGACGAAGCAGGCATGGTAACCCTTGGTAGCGCAGACCATGGCAAGAGAGCTGCCGGTGCTGCCACCGGTGTATTCAACGACTTTTCCTCCCGGCCTGAGCTCACCCCGCCGTTCGGCTCCTTCGATCATCGAGAGAGCCATCCTGTCTTTCATGCTGCCCGTCGGATTGGCTCCCTCAAATTTCACATAGATCTCAGCGCAGCCGCGCTCTGCCAGTCTTTCCAGCTTGATTAACGGGGTGTTTCCTATGGCTTTCATTTTTGAAAAATTGGTACTAAATCATAAAAGTAAAAACGGTTGTCACGCAATACGGTTTCCCCTGCGGCAAACGATATCTTTTCCCTGAAAAGCGGCCCGTCATATACAAAAGTATGAAACTCGCCATTCTCTCCACAAGGGTCGACACCGGAAGGGAGATCGCTCAGAAACTCGCGGTCATAAAGCCTTCCGGTAAAGTCTTTATCAAGGAGTTTGGAGTCAACGCAGATTATGATGGCCTTGAAACCTGCATCGATAAAGGTCCGGGCCAAGTCGGCTGTATCCTTTCTCCAGATGGGGAAAATGCCATTCATTCCAATTTTCGACAGGTTTTCCTCACGGTATTTTCGAATATCATCCAGGAAAATGTCACCAAAAACGACTGATGTGATGCCTCTTTCTCTGTAATAGGTTAGCTTTTCATTCATCCTGCTCTCATACTCTTCATTGGATGTATTGGCGGTGAGATAAACCTTATCGAGCGGAAGATCAATGGAACGGGCTTGCTGCTCTAAGAGAGCCCGCCTGAGGCCATGCATGCTGATACGTTCATAGTCCTCCGTCAGGGTGGTTAACAATGCTGAAATCTTATAACGGTGATCTGACACCAATTCATATAGCGCCAGAACGCTGTCTTTTCCTCCGCTCCACGAAAGGATGGCCCTTTCTTTCATTTGAACGCTCATAAATTTACCTCCTCAGAGAAAATACCTGAGCATAACGTCTGTATCCCGTGATCCCAGGATAACGGGATCAATTTCTCCATAAAAAGTCAGCTATTGAACCTGTTCCTCTACCCACGATTCATGAGAATGGAGAATCTTCCAGCCAATCGGCTCTTTCTTCCAGATCATTGTAAAAACATGGCTGAATTTGATCTCTTTGCCGCTTTTCATCTGCATCTCCGTTTTTTCCTGACTCGTCAACAGGGCCAGATCGGGTGCAAGGGCTGTGACCTGTACCCCTGTCGGTTCTATCTTCTGACTTTCGCGCATTGAAAAATAGTTTGTGATGGTATCCACCCAGGCGCTTCGTGTAGTAAAAAATTCGGTACCGGCGAATGCTGAGATGAACTCATCTTTACTGTAAAATTCAGACCATGCCCTGGCATCCAGCTGATTGATGGCGGTGACCAGCTGGTTATACTGCTCTGTCACTTCTTTTCGAATGATCTCTTTTTTTGCATCTGTCAGTGTTTGTTGTTGCTGGCAGCCAAACAGGATAACCGGAAATACAATGGATAAGATTTTGTACAGTGATTTCATCAGTGTTCCTTATATATGATTTGAGGTTGGTTTATTTGGAATATTGAATAGTCTAATATTAAAGTAAGTGTAAACAGATTTATTTCTTCTTATATCTGTCAGGCTGGTCAAAAAGAGTCAAATCTTTGTATCCTTCACTGATTCTGGCAGAGTGTGGTACCCCTTTTTCAACAAAGTAACTGTCACCTTTTTTCAGGTGTTTTATTTTTCCGTTAATTGTCAATTCGATCTCACCATCAAGAACAACGCCCCATTGTGCATTGTGCGAATGAACAGGGATTACCGCATCTTCAGCGAATGCCATAAAAACAAATTGTTGGTCTCCGGCCTGGATGAGCCTTGATGTCAAGCCGGGAATGGGAATGTCTGCTTCGGGATGCCTGTCGATGATCCCGGGGAAATGTTGTCGTGTATCCATACCAAATCTGCTTATAATACTTTTGTGTTATTAATTATTGTCAGAACCATGTTGCCATTCCTTTGAAAGGACGGCATATATGACCTCATTAACCCAATGGCTTTGAACATTAAGGCTTTCGACAAAACAACCTGAGATTTAATTATTGATAAAAATGTGAATTCGGTTTGAGATACAGCTTCTTATCCTGATAATCAAAAATCAGATTGAATCTTCTGAGACATTCATTACCGAGGACGGCATCGGCATCCTTTTGTTTTGAACGCACCCGGGCTTCGGCAAAGGAAGCATTGATATTTTTCAGCTCAAAAGGGCCGATGACCAGTTTTGATATCATCCCCGTCTTACCATATATATCGCCGCTGAGGCCTGTTCCAAGATAAACCTCTCTCGTCTCTTCAGGGAGTATGAATTTCTGATCCGGCTTTTCGAGAAGAAGGATTTCGTCACCAGCCGCAAAATCAATGTACATGGAAAGGGAGACCGGCATCTCTTTCCCGGTGGCGAGAGAAGCATCCAACCATGGGATATTGTTATCCTTGAAATAAAGGGGAATCACCGTCCAGGAATCATCCACCTCAAATGAATCAGGGTCATATAAGGTCATCGTATTTTTATCATTGTCGAATTCTGTTATGTAATGGCCGAAAACCGAATAGCCGGTGATGCCGTTTGACCCGAAGCTTTTCTCCCCCAGCAGGATGATGATGCGATGGTTGACCATCTTTGCCTCACCCACTGAAAATTCAGCCGGGTCAATCATTATTGCATTTGAGGCCTGACCGCCTCCTGCACCCCCGATCTGTACCTTAATGGCAGATGTCATATCCAGCGAATCCCTGTATGCCGGATCAAAGAGCATGAGCCCGTCATATACTAAACCTGTGTCGAGTAATATGTCTGAGATTGTCAGACCTCCTGTTTTTATTGTAATGTAAGTCCTGTGGTTTTTGACGACAACGGGGATGGCACGTCCGGTCTGGCCGAGAGCAGGAAAAGTCAATAAGATACCAAGCTGTGTTAATAAAACAAAAATCTTCATGATTTATGGTCTGTTCAAAAATGATATTTCTTAGTTTAAAAATATCAGGTTAATATGTGTCACCGGCAATTAATGTATTTTCAATTAGCAATCAGGTATTTAAATCAAATCAGAATGCCAGGAAGCTCTCAAATATAATGTTATTTCACTCGGTATCCAAGAGTTTTGTTTTTGCTGCTTCCCGGATAGAATCGATTATTTCATTCTTAGCAATATCTAATAACATTATCAGGCACAGGCCAAAAAGAAAAATTGTTGTTGGCAGATAAGCCATATCAGCATACATTGCTTAAACCCTCGCTTGCAGGTAACGGTTATTATGCGCATATAGCTGTTATTTTTTCATCCCTTTAAATAGTGTATATACGTAAAATCCGCAGTAATCAGGATCATTTAAGATAAATTTATCTGATGACGGTAAACAATACTCATTGTATTTTTCCCAGTCTTCTTGTGAAACTTCATTTTCTGAATTTCCCCAAAACATTCGGAATAATATTGTTAATGCTGTTTTATTATTTTCACTTAATGGTCCTACGATATCCCCGACAAATGATTTTACCTCAATATTTTCAAATTTTGCATTCTGAAGCCATTTCTGACCGCGCAAAATATGATTATCCGGATTCATATCATTCAGGTACGGAGCATTTGCCGAAAGTGATGCGTTCAGTCGGGCTTCAAGCAAGGGATAACCCGGAAGAATTTTTTGAGAAGACCAAAATGACAGATAAATCGTTCCACCCGGCTTTAATATTTTATATAGCCGGTTAAGAATCTGATCAGGTTCTTCCGCCGGACACCCGAATTCTTCAGGACCGACCCAAATAGTATCCATACACCAAATCCAATCGAATGAATCGGGATTAAACGGTAAATGGTTGACATCGCCTTGAATAAATGTCACATTTTCTTGTATTGAATTTTTCCTGGCATAATTTATCATGTCTTCAGAAAAATCCAATCCGATTAATTCCTCGTTTAATCCAATCTTATTTGAGAGAAGAGTAGTGATACGACCGATTCCGCAGCCGATGTCAATACCTCTGGAATCATGCTTTATCCCTAACGATTCAATTATTTTTTCAATTAACGGTTCCCTTAACCTTGTCAACTTTTCATAGAGATCATATTCATTCATTTGAGTTTAATTTGCCTTGTTTTTTATCTTTTGACTATTGCGCATATAAGCGCGCCATTTTATACATGACCGGAGCTGAGAAAATTATCCAGGTAAATGAAAATTCCGTTTAACATTACGGGATTTATTTCAACCGGGCATTTCCCGATAAATGGGGGAAACCACTCTGGACGCTGTGCGCCAAAATGAACGCCTAATTATTTGTAACTTTTATTTTCTTTATCTGAAGATAAAAATAATCCAAAATTTGAAATGGCTACGGTATTATTGGCCTGAAGTATCTTTAATTTTACTTTTGAGGCTTTAACAGGATTAATTCTTATCAATCTTTTATAGCCAATCGTCGTTCCTTCATACACTCGTTGCCATTCATTATTATGCTGTACCTCAATTTAGAATTTGATAATTCTCTGACCAAGGTGAACAGGTTCCTGAATCATTATCCTGTCAAATCGCTTTTCTTCATCAAAACTCACTGTTAATTCAGCAGGTATAACTGGATCATCAGTTGCCCAATAGGTCTTAAGATCATTGTCCAATACTTTTTCAGGACAGAAGTCTTCATCATTCGATCTATAATTATTAGCTGTAACGTTTGCTCCCTCAGCAAGATTGACAGAAAATGTTTCATAAATAATTTTTTTAAAAGCTTTCAGAGAATCCACATCATGTTCATGGATAAGCCCTCTCTCATCGGGCGGAAGATTCAGGAGCAAGACAGAATTTCTTCCGACGGATTTATAATAGATATCAACCAATTCCTGAGGCGATTTAACTGAGCGGTCTTCTGCTTTGTGATAAAACCATCCCGGTCTGATTGAAACATCACATTGTCCTGTTATCCAATACCTGCCTTCCGGATATCCGGAATTTAAATACCCCGGATCGGAATTTCCAATAATCAATTTATCTTTATTAATAGTCGACCAAAAGGTATTACCGGCATATCCTTTTTCATTACCTATCCAGTGTACATCCGGGCCGGCATCTGAAGATATGGTAATATTTGGCTGTAATTTTTTTACCAATGCAAAGGTACTGTCCCAGTCATAGTAAGTTCTGCTGTCAATCTTCCTCACTTCATTTGCGCCTCCATAGTAACCGTCACCTCCATTTGCACCGTCAAACCAAATCTCATTGATTTCTCCATATTGGGTAAGTAATTCGATTAATTGATTCCTGTAATAGGTAATATATTCCGGTTTGCCATAATCTTTGTGGTCCCTGTCCCAGGGAGATAAATAAAGTCCAACCTTCATTCCGTGTTTTTTGCATGCATCGACAAATTCCCTCACGATATCACCCTGGCCGTTTTTATACTTACTATTCTTTATGCAATGCTCGGTATACTTGCTTGGCCATAAACAAAAACCATCATGATGTTTAGCTGTGAGTATGAGTTCTTTGAAACCGGCAGATTTTGCCGTGGTTACCCATTGTTCTGCATTTAACTGATCAGGGTTAAAAATTTTTGGATTTTCATCACCAAATCCCCACTCTTTGTCAGTAAATGTATTAACTGTAAAATGTATAAAACCAATCATTTCCATTTGTTGATACGCCAGCTGATTAGAAGTAGGGACAACATCATTTGGCTTAATATCACTATGTTGGGTATACTTATAATCGCAACCGGCCAGAATATTTAAGGCCACAGTAAAAATAACATACAAGCCAGTGCTTTTCATTTGAAGTTCCTTCATTTAATGGATTCTAATGTTTCATGGCCTGGCGTAGTGGCGGCATTATAGAATTGCCGTTGACAGGAAGCACCACAGTTCAATTCTTCGGTCAGCCCGCAGTCATGGATGATCATTCTCAATTTCTCAAATTCTTCCTGCCACTTTTTGGCTTTACTGAAAAAAGAAATCAACCTAAGGATTCATTCTACGCGTTGTCATAGTATTTTATATCAATAATTTCGAATATACGCTTTTCCCTGGCAAGTGTTAAAATAGCTTTATCCCCGACTTTTTTATTCAATAATGCTTTGGCTAAAGGGGACAGAAAGGAGATTTTTCCTTTGGAAATATCGGCCTCATCAACACCTACTATTTGAAATGTTTGAATCTTATTGGTTGCTTCAATTTTAAGAGTTATCGTTGCACCGAACCTTATTTCATTTTGTGGCTGCTCATTCAGATTGACGACTTTGGTTTCAGCAATTCTATTGTTCAGCAGTCGTAATTTTGCATTGATATGGTTCAACGCTATTCTTCTTTCATTTTCATCGGCAATATCCAGATTGTCTCTTTCATTGATCAACATTTGCTTTTCGGTCAATAGTTGATCAAATCCCACCCGGGTCACATAATTTGTAACCCCTTCCGGTAATTCTGCCCTCGGCGGCACCATCGGGATTTCTTCCTGATCGCCTTCTTTAACAAATCCTCTGCTCACAACCTGTTAATTTAAAAATAGTCATACTGTAAGCCAGATAAATTAAGACCTTAGTGTCTTTTAAAAGGATATTTTCGTTTTTGTCTCTCTCTGGCATAGCCCTGGAAATTAATTTTTTGGTCAATATGTTTAGTAAAGTATTGATTTCTCAGCTTGCAGGTAAAGGTTGCGCTCAGCGGCCGGTCCGGGTTATAATTGCACCATGGGGGCGGGTGGGAGCGCCCAACGTTTAAAATTACAAATTCATTTTCAATGAACACCCGCTCTAATGAGGCAACAACAAGAAGTACCCCGGGCTGGCTGATGCGCGCTTGTTGCACTAGATCCCGTCACGACAGAACCGTGACGGGATAGCTTTTTCTTTGTGAAATCATAGAATAAAGGGTACACCAAAAAACTCTTACTATGAAAACACAATCAAAACTACGAAAAAAGTCGTTCACAATCATGGAACAGGCTTGTCATGAGATCCATGGCTTTAGCAAGCTATGGGAGGAACTTCAGGAGAAGGTGACTCTTTCGGGGCATTCCCAAAGCACCCTTGACAATTACGGTCGGAAGAT
>Ga0116202_10000432_pt1 | contig 23221 bp, 20 predicted proteins | sample LakKivw325mmetaG_FD_94479 | JGI IMG/M metagenome (GOLD analysis project Ga0116202, IMG submission 94479) | Anoxic lake water microbial communities from Lake Kivu, Rwanda to study Microbial Dark Matter (Phase II) - Lake Kivu water 325m metaG | ecosystem: Environmental > Aquatic > Freshwater >... | reverse complement strand
TCGAGTGATGACGCCTCGGGCGGCGGGAGCTCCTACGATCCTGGTGCGCTCACCGACAGCCCCGCTCCCGGCGATCTCACCGGCCCCATAGTGGTGGCTGCGCCCCTGCACCCCGGAGGCCGACTCGCCAGTCTCACAATCGGGCATAGCGTGGACACCCGGAACATCAGAACCAAGCCAACGGCGGGAAGCTACACCGATTTGTCGGTCGAATACGCCGGCAAGGCAGTAGGTGGCGAGGTCGAGTTCCAGAAGTTAACGGGCGAGAGAAGGCTGTACAAGCGGGTTGCCAGTAGAGGCGACGTCCTCGCCGCGCGCCTGATGCTTGGCACATCGTTCGGGGATATGCCGCTGTTTGAGTCGTACTCGGTCGGCGGCGTCAACACACTGCGGGGCTATGAGGAAGACCGATATCGCGGTGAGAAGATGGCCTTGCTGAACGTGGAATACCGGCGGCCCTTGAGCGACAAGCTCCAAGTTGTGGGTTTCGTTGACGTCGGCAGCGCTTACGGTGGGGAGTTTCCCACGGTCATGCCCGGCTTCTCCATCCCGGCCGAAGACACCGAATTCGAATCACATGTCGGTGTTGGGATTGGGCTGCGAGTGGACACGCCGATCGGGCCGATACGCCTCGACTTCGGCTTCGGGGAAGACGGCAGCCAGGCGCACTTCAGTTTCGGACAGATGTTCTAGGCGCCGCCGGGTAGCGGGCCAACGCCGCTGCCACGCACCGCTTGCCCTGGGTGGCACTGGCTCGCGCTTGGCGTAGCCGACTACTCCCTCCGAGCGATTGGTGTGCCCAAGATCTGCTCGCGGCAGGTCTGATGCTCGGCCCGTCCGGAGAGCAGACATCTCGAAAGGAGCAACCTCATGTTCGCGAATACCCGATATGCGATGATGGCGGCGGCCGCAGTTGCAGGGCTGCTTCTCGCATCGGTCGCAGGGCTGCTCGCACAGGATGCCACACCACCTGCGCCCCAGCAGTTGAAGGTTGGCGTGGTTGACCTCGACACTATCAGCGAGCAGTACAAGGAGCTCATTAGCAGGCAGAATGAGCTGCGGGACTGGGCGCAGGCGCGGGCGAAATACGTCGAGGAACTCAAGAACTACATGTTCCTGAGCGAGCAGAACTTCGCCGAGATTGTACAGCTACTTGAGGTGCCAAGAGCGAAGTGGACCGACCCACAGAAGAAGCGGGAGGATGAGCTGAGAAAGGTCTCCGAGCAGAAGGAGAAGCGCTTCCTCGACCTGCAGGCAAAGACCGACCGTGCTCCTGGGGATGAAGATGAGTTCAACACACTCGCGGAGACGTATGATACCCGTCGCGCGGATATCACCAAGCGCGCTACGGCCATTGAGCAGGAGTACCTCAACAAGCGCGCGGACGCGCAGATGAGCCTGGCGTCCAGTGTTCGGGAGATAATAGTCGGGCTGGCGCAAGAGCAGAAGTACGATCTAGTTCTGGACAGCGCAACTGTATTCTATTCCAGTGAGCATATCACTGACCTGACGCCGGCGGTTATCGAGAAGCTAAACAAGCCCGCGGAGGGCTGAGGCGGTGGCCATGACGGCCAAGGGGAGCCAGACGGCCGGCTGGCAGATCGCAGCCCTCCTCATAGCAGTACTGGCCGGCACCATAGCTCTGTCGAAACATTCGGAGATGCAGTCGGCCGGACCCGCAAGCAACGTGAGTCCTCAGGGCATGGCTCGTCCTCCACACAAGGACGCCCAGGGCTACGTGTACCCGGCGCGCCTGATCAATGAGCACCCCCTCTACGGCCAGCTGGCGCGGCTCGACGCCGAAATCAGGCGGCTCAACGCCACCTCGGCCGTCGCCTGGCAGCGGCAGTGGCAGGGGTCCATCACGCCCGACATGCGGCTGACGTTCATCCCTCCGCAACTCCCCGGCTACGACGAGGACACCTACGCCGGTTACCGACACATCTGGCAACAGCAGCGCACTGAAGGGTTACCACAGCCGAACCTCACCGAGTTGGCCCCCGATCTGCAGGCCCGGCTGCGATGGATCGAGAGGAACCTGCGCACCGACCTGGACAGGAAGCTGGAGGGTGCCCGCTATGCGGAGGACTTGCGGCTCGCCCGGACGCGCGCAGAGTTGGTCCGCAAGCACCAGGAAGCCCTCAGCAATGCCGATCTGGTACTGCCACGCAGCAGGGAGGGAACTGCGGCGATAACGTCCCAGCGGGAGAAGATCCTCGCCAAGATCGAGTCCCAGATGGCTCAAGAGCGGGCCGCTTCACAGGCGCTTCTGACCGAATATGAGGCCAAGATGAGGCAGGAGGCACAACTCGCCTTTGTGGCCGCACAGATGGAGCTATGGGACAACATGAAAAAAAGGTTACAGCGCTCCGTAACTTCCGGAAGCAAAACCGCCGCTCGCTTGTCTAAAGTCCTAAGCGATTGGCAGAGCGCGGATTACAGCGCCGATGTGCTGGAGTGGCAGCCGAGCGGAGCGGGAGTATTCGCGCCTGACACAGAGCCGACCGACACCGAATTCAGTGCCCTCTATGAGGGCAGCGGGCGGCGCGTGGCGTCGGTCTTGGGTCTGCGCCGGGGAAGTCTCAACCGGGCGATCTACCAGGAGACTGCCCTGGCAGTCCGCAAGTGTGCGATGGAGCTGGGTGTTGACGTAACCATTCCGCCACTGGAGCCGCCAAGTGGCGAGGACATGACTGAGACCATCAGGCCCCTGCTGCGTCGCATGTGGAAGCGCTAGACACGTATTGGCAGGTGGGAAGACAGTGCCGAAACGGGCCTATGCCTTGTTGGAGCTAGCTGAGTTACTGGACGGCACCGTCCGTGGTGAGAACGTAACCATCAACGGTGTGGGGACGCTGGACCAGGCCAAGGCGGGGGAGATAGCCTTCATCGAGAAGGCGGAGCTGCTCTCGGTCGCTGAGCAGTCGGGCGCCTCCGCTCTCATCGTACCGCCCATGGCAGCCAGTGGCCGCAAGCCGATGATTGTCACCGAGGACCCTCGGCTCGCGTTCAGCCGCGTCCTTGAGATCTTCGCTCCGGAGCCGGTCCGCCACCCGGGAATCCATTCAACCGCCGTTGTGGAGGGCGGCGTCTCAATCGGCCAGGACGTCAGCGTCGGGGCTCATGCCTTCGTGGGCGCCAACACGTTTCTGGGTGATGGCGTGACTGTCCATCCTCTGGCCTACGTTGGGCACGAGGCATCAATCGGCGACAACACCGCTATTCACCCGCAGGCCTTCATCGGAGAACGCGTCATCATCGGTGCCAGATGCACGATCCACGCGGGGGCCGCCATTGGGGCGGACGGCTTCGGCTTTGCACCTACGCCGGAGGGTCATCGCAAGATCGTGCAGATCGGCACTGTGATAATCGAGGATGATGTCGAGATTGGTGCCAACGTAACGATTGACCGGGCGACGGTAACTGCAACCTACATCGGCGCGGGCAGCAAACTTGACGACGGCGTTCATGTGGCCCACAATGTACGCATCGGCAGGAACTGCCTGCTGTGCGGCCAGGTTGGCATAGCCGGCAGCACAGTAATCGGCGACAACGTCGTCATGGGCGGCCAGGCCGGCGTCAATGACCACATCAGAGTATGCGACAACGCGGTCATCGGCGGTGGCAGCGGCGTAATCGCCGACATCGAGGAACCAGGCATCTACTCGGGCTTCCCGGCGACCAAACACACCAACCAGATGCGGATGCAGGTACATGCACGGAGACTGCCGGACCTGGCCAAGCAGGTCGAGACGTTGCAGGCGAGAGTACGGGAGCTTGAAGAGAAGCTGGGCAGGCAGAGCGACTGATTGCGCAGCAAATCAAACGGTGCGTTCAGCGAGGTCTGGGGCTGCCTATGACGACATGCCGCCAGGCCTCGTTCCATGCCCGGACGCCAGCGCACTGAGCCGGAGCACTCGATGAAGTGGGTCTTCACCAGTTTGGCCGCTGTAGCGCTGCTCATGGCCTGCCATGCTGCAGAGGCGGCCGATTGCGTCCTGCAGTTCGATGCCCTGGAAACCGCAGACGGCTTGACCGCCAGCGTCATCGGCCGTGGCGTGGTTGTACTACGGCTTCGCGGCACGCCTGATGAAAAGCTCCTGCAGCGCGCGCGGATCATAGCCCAGAGGCTCAACGGGGTAGCCACTGCAGGCGCTCGACCGGCGGACGTGTCAGTTAAGAGCTCCCGCGATACGGCACAGATTATTGTGGCCGGTCACAACGTTTTCACGGTTAATGCCGAGTTGGCCAAAAAATGTGAGAACTCACCTGCCGGGCTGGCAGAAGCCTGGGCGGAGAACCTGAAAAGAGTCACGGCCCAGCCCTACCTCACCATTTCTCCATGCCGTGAGCTAGTTGTCCCGGCGGGTGAAGCCCGGGTGGTGAAGTGGGGGGGAAGCATTGAGAAACCGGACAAGGCCGGCATCACTGATGCAACAGTGGCGACCATGCAGGTGCAGGCAGATGACAGGACCATCGCCGTGTGGGGGCTGCAGCCCGGCACGACGAAGCTCGTCATCTCGGTGGGCGACTGCCAGCATATCATAAGGCTGATATGCAAGAAGTGGGCCGCCGTGATACCGACGCGGTCCCAACTGCAGGTTTCAGGCGCCGCTCTCAGGCGGGACGCCCTGTTGCGAGCAGTGGAGAATCTTGTGCACAGCGTGGCGCGAACCGAGCCGAACGCGGAGCTGAACATCGGTGAGTTGGTATCGGTCAAGGGCGGCTACGAGGTGCGCATTGCCGCCTGGGGCGACGGCTACCTGCCAACTACGGTCATGCATAGGGTGGAGGTGCAGAAAGTCGCGCCGGCCGACCGGCCTGCAGATGCAGTCTTAGTCAGTAACCTCCCTGAAAAGGTCACTGGGCCGGGTACGATGCTGCGGGAGTCAATGGTAGGCGGACGGGCGGTGCGTCTGCTCTGGCATCACATCAATCTGGCTGAACGCCCCCTGAGAATGTCAGTAGTGCTCTACAATCTGACCGAAGAGCCTGCCGCACTCCACTTCACCGGTGCAGCCGCCGGGCCGAGCAGAGACGAAATCTTCGCAGGCCACTCCGCCGCGGCGCGGTTCCTCCTCGATCTCTTCTCTGGCACCGGCTTCATGCTCTACGTACCTGCCAAAGCAAGCGTAGAAGTCGCCGCCGCCAGACTACGCCCCGGCGAACTCGCAAGCGGCCTCGTTCAGTTGACGCCGTACGGGAAACCAAACATCTTCATTGAGGTAGTGTTTGAGGAGTCCAGGTCGCGCTCTGGCTTTTTCGCACCGGTTCCCGACCGCCTCTACGATTGCCAGATTACCAGCGGCTTCGAATTCGCCGCCGAACGAGAGGTGCAACTGCAGCACGTGGTCGGCGGCAGCTGGGGCTTCTACACTCTCGGCAAGACCCCGGAGGTCAATAGTATTGGCCGGCACCTGGCCGGCAGCTACGGGGTCTTGCACCGCATTAACGCGGCGGTGGAGAACGTTACCGAACGACCGGCGATCGTCGAACTGGCAATGCGCCCGCGCGGCGGCGTCGCTCGCGGCACATTCTGGGTTGACGGGAAACTCGTCGAGACCCCGATGCTCGACAACGCCTCCGAGCAGGTCATCTACAAGTCGGTGGTGGATGCGAAGAGCACCCAGAAAGTGGTCGTGACAACGGTACCCCAATCGGGTTCGCACTATCCCGTGCTATTGACCTTGCGTAGTTGGCAGAGGTAACTCAGACCCGGACGACACACCCATAGCCAGGCATGACGAAAGCGCCCCCAGCATCGCCGGGGCGCCCGTATGGCCTGAGCATATCGTGCAGCCTATCTGACGACTTTCACCTGCGCTTCGCGCAAAGCCTCGTACCCGCGCGCGTCAACGGCCTTCACCGTCACGGTCATCTCAGGCTCCGCGAAATCCCCTGGCACCATCACATCAGCCGAGAACCTCTGCTTGATCTGCAACTCCACCGGCTGCCCATTCACCGTAACGCTCGCGCCCTTCTCGCTCTGGCCCTCGATTGCCACGGTCTCGCCCGGCTTGGCCTGGTACCCACCCGGCGGAGCCTTGATGCGGAGAATCGGCTCCGCAACATTTCGCAGGCCATTCCAGGTAAGTCTCTCCTGCTCGTCGAAATTCTGTATGTCGGTTCTGTCGCCGGTGACGGTAGCGACCGTGTTTTGCGCCACCTGCTCGCCTTGGCCGCTGCTACTGACGGCCACCTGTCCCTCCAATACCGAAATCTTCGTCTCACCCTCGGAGGCTACGCGCACGGAGAAGATGGTGCCGCGCACGCCGGCGGTAGCTGTAGGCGTTACGATCTCGAATTTGGACTTATGGCTCAACACCTTGATAACTCTGATCCAGATACTGCCGGCGTCAAGCTTGAAGATGGACATCTCGGCATCGGTCGCAGTGTTAATCTGGCACTTGAGCACGGTCATCAGCGTCTTGGGGCCGACTACCAGCCTCGTACCGTCGAGCCATTCGAGGGTGATGTGGCCGTTCTCGCCGGTCTTGACCGTGTCGCCTGCATAGACGCGTTCCCTACCGGCGAGTGGCTGGAAGTCGTCTTTGCCGCGGGCCTGGACGCTCACCTGGCCCTGAACGTCACGCACAGCGGCCACCCGCTGCAGGATCAGCACGGACTGCAGCACAACGGTCCCGACAAATGCAAGCACTGCGAATGCAAAGATTATGAGTACTGCTGCCTTGCGCATATCAGATCTCATCCTGGGTCAGTAGTGGCCGACAGAATTGACTAGGGCGCTGGCCGCTCCTGCAGCACAACCAGCCCGGCGCCGGGTCGCGGTCGCATTTCCGCTCTAGATAAATCTACCCCTGCACGCGCAATGTTAAACTGTACAAGCTGGTGGGTGAGCGCACACTATGCTGGGATACAAGCCGTCACCCGAATCAGCACGCCTGGTCCGCACAATCGTCGCGTGTTGGGCGGCGTTGCTGCTTGTGGCGTACTTCTGGCCGGGACAGCGCGTTGTGGAGCGGATGGAGCTGTACCTGATTGACTGGCGGTTCGGAGTACGCGGACCGGAGCAACCCGACCCGCGCCTTGTCATCGTCGCGGTTGATGAGCCCAGCATCAATGCGCGGGGTAGGTGGCCCTGGCCGCGGAATGAGATGGCCCAACTCATCCGGAAGCTGCAGGCGATAGGCGCTGAGCGCGTGATCTTCGATGTATTCTTCACAGAAGCTGACGAGAGCACGCACGGGGCGGCGCAGGATGCAGAGCTAGTGAAGGCGACTCGGGCATTCGGCGAAGTTCACCACGCCGGGTTCACGTACGACCCCAAGCCCGGCGAGCAGTTGCGCCCGCTGTCCCCGGAAGCAGTCGCCAGAGCGTGGGATACGCTGGCAATTGACAGGCCGACGGGACTTGAGGCGGCCAGTGAGGTGTTCCAACCGCGCGGTCTGGTCATGCCATTGCCGGAGCTTGCCAGTGCGGCTCGATCGGTCGGCGTCATGAATGTGCTGGATAGCGGCGACGGCGTGTTCCGCCACATACTGCCCGTGTTGGAGTACCAGGGCCATGTCTTTCCATCGCTGGCACTTGCCGTGGCGTGTGACGTGATGGGGGTGGCCCCGCAGGAAGTGCGAGTCAGGCCAGGCGCGGCAGTGGCGCTCGGGGACAAAGCCGGTATCCCTCTGGACGTAGATGGCCGCATGATGGTGAACTTCGCCGGCGGGCGCAACACTTACCCGCGGCTCTCGGCGGCGGAGGTGCTGGCTGCACAGGCCGGTTCGGCCGTGGGCGCGAAGCTGGCGGGCAGGATAGTGCTGGTCGGCGTCACGGCACCTGGCCTCGAGGACCTGCGACCTTCGCCCTTCGACGCAGTCTACAACGGAGTTGAGACACAGGCCAACGCGCTCGACACCATGCTCAACAGCAAGGGTCTGCGCCGCCTCGCGCCCGTCTACACGGCGCTGTTCATCGTCCTTGCGGGAGCCGTCTTCGCCGTCCTCCTGGTGCGCACGTCCACGCCGGTTCTGTGTGTGTCTGCGCTTGCCGGTGCGTCAGGATATGTGGCCTGCGGCGTCTATCTCTTCATCTACAGTCGGCTGATCATTGATCTGCTGTTACCTGCGATTGGCCTTGCCGGCTTCTTCGTGATAGTGCTGCTGGTTCGCCTGCTGGGAGAAGAGCGGCGCCGTCGCCAAGCGCAGGAGACTCTGGCCGTCTTCATACCACAGCCGCTCGTGGACCGCCTGGTGACCGATGAGGCCATTGACACAATGCGGGGCGAACGTCGGGTCATCACCGTGCTCTTCGCAGACCTGCGCGGGTTCACTTCCGCCTCGGAGGGAGTGCCGCCTGAGGCAACCGTGGAACTGCTAAACCGCTATTTCACCTTCATGCATGACGTAATCTGGGCCAACGAGGGGACACTCGACAAGTACATCGGGGACGAGATCATGGCCTTCTTCAACGCTCCGGTACTACAGCCTGACCACGCAAGACGGGCTGTCAGGACGGCACTGGAGATGCAGCGCGAGATCCAGCGGCGCCACGACGAATGGGCCTTCCTGGGCATGCCGGAACTGGCGGCAGGGATCGGCATCAGTACCGGCCTGGCGGTCATCGGCTACGTCGGATCGGCAGCGAGAATGCAGTACACTGCCATCGGCCATCACGTTAACCTGGCATCCCGGCTGCAGGCCCTGTCCAAGGAGTTGGGCCAGCGGATACTGATTTCGGCGGCGACCTACGCTGAACTTGGTGATGAGTTCGAAATACGGGCACAGGGGATGTTCGATATCCGTGGTGTGGGCGAGAAGGTTGGGCTCTACAGCGTGCTAGGGCCCAAAGGCCACCCCGAATACCTGACACGGCCTTCCATATTCTGAGATCATTGCGGCGCACGAAATCGCACACCAGCAGGAGGGCCCAAGCGGGCCAACGAATACTATACACGACCGTAGGACGTATGTGATTGCGACCGAGACCTGGAATCGTGGAGGACACGGGCGTTGGAATTCGACTTGCGGGACAAGATAGACGACCAGTACAAGGTGGTCGAAAAGCACAGGGGAGGCATGAGCGTCGTCTATATCGTGCTGGACGAATTCTCGCAGCGGCGATTCGCGGTCAAGACCCTGAAGGAGGAGCTGCTACCGGACCGCGCGGCGGTTACCCGCTTCTCGCGCGAAGCCAAGACATGGCTCAATCTCGGCCGCCATCCGAACATCGTTGAGGCGATTATTTACCGGGAGATTGACGGTCAGCCGTTTCTGTTTCTGGAGTACGTGGATGGCAGTGACCTACAGAAGCTCTTCGATGCCGAGCAGCAGATCTTCCCGCCGCAGTTGCTCAGATTCGCCTCGCAGATCTGTGCGGGTATGGAGTACGTGCACAACCTGCCCATCGGCCCCGGTGATCGCGGGATAGTGCACCGTGACTTGAAGCCATCAAACCTGATGCTCACCCGGAAGGCGGAAGTAAAGATAACTGACTTCGGCCTGGCCAAGGTATTCGGTGGAGGGGCACAGATTACTGACACCGGGCTCGGCTTGGGAACGTACCTCTACATGCCTCCGGAGCAGTTCATAGACGCGGCCTCGGCTGACCGCAGTTCGGACATATACAGCGTCGGCGTGGCGCTCTATGTAGCCACCACCGGCCAGCCGCCTGTCCAGGGCGAGAACGTGGGAGCCGTCATCCGCAACATCCTGAGCCAGGAGCCCGTGCGCCCCAGTCAACTCGTCAAGAACGTCCCGTCTTCTCTCGAAGAGGTGATAATGCGCTGCCTGGCCAAGGAGCGTGCCGACCGCTACCAGAGCTTTTCGGAGTTGGCGCGCGCCTTGGGGGATGTAGAGAGTTCGCTAGTGGAGGCGGTCGCTGGCGAGGAGGTGTGGGCCTGCCAGCAGTGCGGGTACCTGACACGGCACAAGTACCGAACATGCCCGATATGCGTCGGACCGATGCACCTGATAGCCTACCGCCCCGATGATGGGGCCGGTGTCAGTGTGGCCGCGCCAACAAGGGTGCCGACGGAGACGCCGGCACCAACAACCGAGACCGCCGCGCCGGATGAGTTGACGGCGTCTGCTGTCAACGACCTCTACCAGCGCGCCAGGAAGTGGCAGTCTGAAGGCGACCTGAGACGTGCAATCGCACTACTCAGACAGGTTCTGGCGATCAACCCGGAACACACGGAGGCGCGCCAGAATTTGGACGAAGCAGCCCTTGCACTGGTAAGGCAGCGGTCTCAGAAAACGACGCGAGCCTACAATTGGCCGATGTTCCGGGGCAACGTCACGCGTACCGGCTGTACCCCCGAAGTCGTGTTGCCTCCACTGCAGCGGCGGTGGCAGAAGAAGATCGGCAGGTGGATCACCGCATCGCCCGTGATTACCAATGGCATCGTGTTCATCGGAGTGGGAGTAGGAGAGGGCACGCGTTCCGGCAGCATCATGGCCATCTCGGGCAAGAGCGGAGATGTTCTGTGGGAACAGAGCTGCAACCATGAAGTGGTCCTGAGCGGGTGTGTCCAGGATGGCAAGGTAGCGTTCTTCGCCGTCCACAATCGGCTGCTTGCCATGGACGCCAGGACCGGAGCGCTGTTGTGGCAAGTGGCCGTGCCTGCCGAGATCACCGCCAGCCCGGTGGCCTGGGAAAATGTCGTCTACATGGGCACCGAGAATGGCCGTCTGTTTGCGCTCAACTCGCAAAGCGGACAGAAGATATGGGACTTCGGCGCCGAGATGGGGATCTATTCGTCTCCGCTGATCTGGCAAGGGAGAGTGTATGTTGGAAGCGCAGATCACTGTCTGTACGCCCTCCAGGCGACCTCCGGCGAGTCCCTCTGGCAGTTCATGACGGGAGGCGAGATCTACGGTGCGCCCGCCTTCCACCAGGGCCGCATCTATGTCCCATCCACTGACCAGAGACTGCATTGCGTGGATGCTAGGACAGGCAGGCAAGTGTGGGAGTTCCAGACCGACGGCCCGATAGAGTCGTCGCCGGCAGCCTGGCAGGCATTTGTGTACGTCGGCTCGCGCGACCGACGGATCTATGCCGTTGACGCAGAGACCGGCAAGCATGTGTGGCATTTCGGCACCGGTGACTGGGTCAACTCATCTCCCGCCATCAGCGGACGGACCGTGTACTGCGGATCGCACGACAAGAACATCTACGCTCTCGAAAGCCACACCGGAGTGTGTCTCTGGCAATACGAGACCAGTGCGGAGATCCAGAGCTCGCCCGCGCTTTCAGGCCGCAGCCTCTATGCCGCAAGCAATGACGGCAACCTGTATTGCTTCCGCCCACGCTCCGGGTAGAGCAGGACTGCCCAGCCCTTCCGATGCCCGCGCGCTGCCCCCATTCTATCCGCCGCAGCCACGTACAGGCTCCGGGTTTCCCCTTCCGTTGAGGGCTCCTGGCCCTCGGACTGCAAGCAGTCAAAACTTCCTGCGGGCATCCATTCTGAATGCCTTGAGACAATATTGACGGGTGCTTGACCCGCAATTGAGGGCCGTTACCTATACTGACCGTACCAAGACCCGGGAATTGGCCCAGCAATTGCTGGCAGTTCTCCTGAAACATGGACACCATTGTTGTGGCGCGCAGCACGGATGCAGCAATGACTAAGGCTCAATCTGCAGGAATGCATGGAATACAGTGTGAGAATGAGAGACAATGGAGACCGGGGCCGACACTGCTGACGCTAAGGGCGAAGCCCGCGTGGTACCAAGGCGCGGCCGCGCCGGTTCGGTGAGCAAGGCACGCGCCGCACTCCAGCGCGACACCTGGCTCGTGCTCAAGCGCTGCATGGACATCGCGGGCGCTACGAGTGCTCTGCTCATCATCAGCCCCATTCTGCTCACGACCGCTGCGGCCGTGAAACTCACCTCGCCGGGGCCGGTCTTCTTCCGCCAGTTGCGCGTCGGCAAAGACGGCAAGCCGTTCTACATGCTCAAGTTCCGGTCCATGCACAAGAACGCCGAAGCGGCTCAGGCGGAGCTGATGAAGTACAACGAGGCGAGTGGGCCGGTATTCAAGATCCGCGACGACCCGCGCATAACGCCGGTGGGGCGCTTCATACGCAAGTATAGCATTGATGAGCTGCCGCAGCTCTGGCATGTGCTGGTCGGCGAGATGAGCCTCGTTGGACCGCGGCCGCCGATACCGTCAGAGGTAGCGGACTACGAGGACTGGCATCGGCGCCGGCTCGAGGTTAAGCCCGGGCTGACGTGCATCTGGCAGGTGTGCGGGCGCAGTGACGTGAGCTTCGACGAGTGGATGCGCATGGACATCGAGTATATCGAGACCCGCACGCTTCTTCTGGACATCAAGCTTCTCCTCAAGACGATTCCCGCTGTTCTAGGCGGGCGTGGCGCGTACTGAGCACTTGACAGGTGCTCAGCTTGTACCTCCCGATGCTCCGTCTTGCAATGCAAAAGCAGACGGAGTATCATTATTTCCACATCACACCACCAAGTGCAGCGCCTGAGCGTTGTGTTCGCAGCAAAGTACCGCTGACAACGTCGGGCGCTTTGTGCACATGCGGGGGCTGGGCGATGTATCAGCCCCGACACTACAGAGACGCGGTACAGGCCCCCGGGCTCGTGCGGTTCGCCGTCACCGTTGACGAGACTGATCTGCTGGTGCTGGCGGACAGCGACTTGCGGGACGAGACGCGCAAACTGGTCAAGAGGGCACGCGCCGAGCTACAGGCCCACATCGTGGACTTCCCGGCGTTCTTGAGCAGTCTGGAGCCGCTAACTGCCCCGATGCAGGCGCCGCCGCTCATCGCCGCCATGTATCGTGCGGCGAGGGCGGCGGGTACCGGCCCGATGGCTGCAGTTGCCGGTGCCATTGCCGAAACGGTCGGGCGAGGTCTTCTGAACAATACTCGGCAGGTCATCGTCGAGAACGGCGGAGACATATTCATCAAGTCGGGTACACCACGGACTGTGAGCATCTATGCGGGGCATTCGCCGCTGAGCGGAAAGGTCGGAGTAAGGATTGAGGCCGGGCAGTTCGGGGTCTGCACGTCCTCCGGCACCGTGGGACATTCGCTGAGCATGGGAAAGGCCGACGCGGCGGTAGCAATCAGCGCGGACGCCGCGCTGGCCGATGCGGTGGCCACGGCCCTGGGCAATCGCGTCAGCGGCCCGCCGGATATAGAAGCAGCCCTGGAATGGGTGCAGGGCATCGAGGGTGTTCTGCACGCGGCGGTCATCACAGGAGAGCTTTTTGGCACATGGGGGCAGTTCGAGATCGTGCCGACGGCGGTGGGCAACTGACTGTCGGCTGCGAGACGATAGTCCGCAAAGGAGGGATGAGAAGATGACGGACACGCTAACGGGTTTCGTGGTTCAGGTGATGCGTATGGCGATGCCTCAGCGCCGGAGTCGCCGGCGCTATGCAGCAGTCGTCGCCGTAGCACCTGATAACGAGCCGGCTGTGCCGTCGCTTCTCATCGGAGCGGAGGATCGGCAGCCGGCAGGAGGTAGATAGAATTGCCCAAGACATACGCTGAGATAAACGAGAAGATCAAGGCCGGTAAGGCGGTGGTTGTCACCGCCGAGGAAATGATAGGCGTAGTCGAAGATGACGGAGCCGCGAAGGCGGCCGAGCGGGTTGATGTCGTAACCACCGGCACCTTCGGCCCGATGTGCTCATCGGGAGCCATGCTCAATACCGGCCACACCAACCCGCGGATGAAGTACGCCAAGGTGTGGCTCAACGAGGTACCGGCCTATACGGGGCTGGCAGCCGTGGATGTCTACATCGGAGCCACCGAGCTTCCGGAGAACGACCCGGCCAATCGGGATCATCCGGGGCTGTTCCTGTACGGCGGCGCGCACGTCATCCAGGACCTCATCGCGGGCAAAGACGTGCGCATGACAGCCACCGCGTATGGGACCGACTGCTACCCGCGCAGGAAGCTCGACACCTGGATCAACATCAAGGACCTCAACCAGGCCTACCTGCTCAACCCGCGCAACGCCTACCAGAACTACGGCGTTGCGGTCAACCTGAGCAAGGAGCGGGACATCTACACCTATATGGGCGTGCTGCAGGCCGATTTGGGGTCCGCGAGTTACTGCTCGGCCGGTCAGCTCAGCCCGCTCCTCAATGACCCCTACTACCGCACCATCGGCATCGGCACCCGCATCTATTTGGGGGGCGGGACGGGCTACGTCTGCTTTCAGGGCACGCAGCACAACCCGACCGAAGCACGGTCCGAAAACGGTGTCCCGATGTCAGGCGCAGGCACCATCGCAGTCGTCGGTGACATGAAGCAGATGAGGCCGGACATGATTGTCGGGGTCAGCATGTATGGCTACGGCGTCTCAATGACCGTGGGGCTGGGCATTCCGATACCCATCCTTGATGAGGACATGGCCCGCTATACGGCGGTCAAGGATGAAGACATTGTGGCGCCAATCCTGGACTATAGCCGCAACTACCCGCACAACGAGGGCGGCCCTCTGGGGCACGTCAGCTATGCGCAACTGAAGAGCGGCGAGATTGAGGTCCAGGGGCGGAAAGTGCCGACCGCGCCCCTCTCAAGCTACGTCAAAGCACGGGCCATTGCCGAGGAGTTGCAGGAATGGATCCGGTCCGGGGAGTTCCTGCTCAGCCAGCCGGCCGAGCTACTTCCCTCTGCCGACTCGGGGCAAACCTTCACGCGGTTGCCCGAGCGACCTTACAACAACGGGGGTGTGACATAAATGGCCACCCGTAGGATAGTCATGCACTTCCCGCAGCAACTGATAGATGAGCCGATCATCTCAGGGCTCGTCAGAACTTACGACCTCGGCTTCAATATCCTGCGCGCCTCCATCACGCCGCAGCAGGAGGGCCTGATGGTGATCGTACTCGATGGGACTGAAGAGAACCTGACTGCTGCACTGAAGAATGCGCAGCAGAAAGGCGTTCGCATCGAGCCGCTGGAGAAGGAAGTGGTGCGCAATGAGAGCAAGTGTACCGAGTGTGGGGCATGTATCACCATATGCCCAACCAAGGCGCTCACCATAGACGCCGAAACACGGCACGTCAGCTTCGACCCGGACAAGTGCATCGCGTGTGAGCTGTGCGTGCCGGTTTGTCCGCCACGTGCCATGGAGATAGCCTTCTGACGCACGTGGCCACATTAGACACTTGGCGGGGAACCCTTGTCACGTTCGGGTTCCCCGCTTTGTCTTTCCCCGGGCACTGCGAGCCTACTCGAATCTTCCTCCCTGGCTCAAGACGTAGGGATTCCAGTAGGTGATTATGTGGTACCAGACCAGGAGATTCAGGACGAAGAAGAACATCACAACGAGCACCATCAATGCTGTCTGCAGGCGGCGCGGAAGGAATTGCTTCAGACCCAGAGCGAAGGGGATGGTTAGTCCCGGCAGCGAGATGAGAAGATAGCGGCCTCCCTGGTAGAAGCCCGCATGGACGAAGACGGACGTCCAGATGTCAGACAGGTACATCGCGCCGAAACCGACAGCAGGGAGCACGATAGCGGCAGCCTGCCCCGGAGCCAACCGCGCCCGGCCGGAGTAGAGGCGATAGACACCCAGGCCGACGCCGATGATGCCGAGGGCAGTGAGTACTCTGAGCGCCCCGTAAACGACTGGATGAGACCAATCCGGGAACCAGACCGCACCCGCGAATACACTCACCCAGAGACCGTTCACGGCCCGCAGGACCAGAGGGCCGACGAGGCCCGCCATCAACGCCTCGAAGTTCGTCAGCCCCGGCGGGATCAGGCAGAAGCCCATGTCGCGCGTGATGCAGGTGAATGAACCGTGCAACTCCAGGTTGCGCAGGTACCACCAGCCGCAGATACCGACGCAAGCCGCCGCTGCCAGCAGACCTCGCGACCAGAAGCGGCCATCCTTCCAGAAGCGCCCGCCATGCTGCCAGATCAGAGCCACGGCGATGATCGGCACCGCGCTAACCAGCACGGAAGCTTTCACGAGGCCCCCGATACCTGCGAAGGCCCCCCACAATCCCGCCGAGAACAGCGACCGCGACGCATAGTGTTCGAAGACCGCCAGGTAGAGCAGTATGGCTATGACCAGCAGCGCTCCCACATCGTTATTCAGCATCCCGGCATCCACAAACAGGTTCGGCCACCAGGCGGTCAGCGCGAAGGCGAAAAGGGTCGTCCTGCGCTCGCCGGCGCACGCATTGCGGATGACCCGAAACCATAGCAGGAGAACCAGCAGGACAAGGAACGGCGATGTCCATCTCAATGCACGCAGTGCGGCGCGCCTGCCGTAGGGCGAGGCGGCGTCATAGACGGGAGTAAGCAGCAGGTAGTACACCGGCGGGTGCAATTCGAGTGCCCCGCATTCCACGTTGGGGTCGGCGGGAGGCAGGCAGCGGTTCCTCGCCAGCCATTCCACATAGGGAAAGTGTCGGCTGGTCTCATCGGGCCCATGGCCCAGTTCATGCACGTAGCTGGAGCCGACTGCCAGCCCGAAGTACACGGCGAATATGAGCCATACCAGCAAGTCACGGCCGGGCTGCCATGCCCGCGTCGCTGTGGGGGCATCTTCATGTCCCAATACGCCGCTTGCAGGCACATCTTGGCGGTCTCCGGACATGCCGACTCGCTCCTATGGTGAGACGCTGCCATCTTCCGTCGTCCCAGACCTGGCAGGCAGCCGCCATTTCAGGTAGATGCTCAGTATGCGGATGGCGATGGTGACGATGATGGCCGTGCCAACTGCGACTGCATCGGGCCAGCCCAGGCGCAACGCGGCGGCAAAGACCAGCCCGCCGGCAATCGAGGCCGATGCATAGACCTCCTCCCGCAGAACGATGGGCACGTCACCGGAGAGAACGTCCCGTATCATCCCACCCCCGATGCCAGTCAGCAAACCCATCGTGACTATGCCAACCATACCGAGGCCGGCGCACTCAGCCTTCATCGAGCCGATGGCCGTAAACACCCCGAGACCCACGGCGTCGAAGACAAGCAGCGTCCGCTCCGTTCTCTGAGCCAAGCCGAAGAGAATGAACACACCGACCGCCATGAGCACCGACAGCAGCACGTAGGTGCTGTCCGACAGCCAGAAGATGGGCAGGTCCAACAGCGCGTCGCGGATCGTGCCGCCGCCGATGGCGGTAACTACCGCCAGAACGACAACACCGAAGATGTCCATCCCACTGCGGACGCCCTTGAGCGCCCCTGAAATGGCGAAGGCGATGGTGCCAAGATAGTCGAGCAGCAGCAGTATCAACGCTGTTTTCTCCTCGGCAAGAGCCGTTGACAGCGGTTTATTGCCAGTCCTCGATGAACAGCGTGCGACACGGCGCGGCGCAGGCTTCCTCGACCTTCATCGGCAGTGCGACGATGTGGCCGCGGTCGGCCCGTATCTGGTCGAGATTGACCACCGGGGCCAGAAGCAATACCCCCTCATCGAAGAAGCGGCCGAAGAAGTCCTGCGGGTCCTCCCAGGAGTCGAAGCGGGCCGTGTCGGAGGCGAAGATGAACGGCTTGCGGTCGAGGATCCAGTACATGGCGTCATGGCTGAAATAGGGTGAGCTCTCGATGAAGTCCTCGTCACGCCATTTCCCGCCCCAGCCGATATCCACGATGATGGCATCACCGGGGTGAATCTCCGGCGCGCCGGCGATGATCTGCTCGGCCTCAATCCGCTGGCAGGGGCCGACCTCCACCCGGATGACGGCGGCAGGGCGCATGAAGAGTTCCTCAATCGGCACGTCTATGAGCGGCGGGCCATTGCTGTCCACGTGCAGCGAGGTCTCCATGTAAGTGCCGGCCTGGCAGCAGAAGCGGAACGTCCAGGAATACGTGGGATACTGGAGCCATTCAGGTGGTGGTATCTCCTCGATGCTTACCTCCGGGTACGGCGGCGGATAGTGCCACATGCCTGAGTAGATGGGGCCGGTGATATCAACGATTCGCATTCTCTCCACACCTCAGCAGCAGGAATTGTCGTCCTCTGTCTTTGCCCGGACAACGGTGCACCTGGAGCGAGTGACAAAGCCCAGTTTCTCGGATATACGCACGGATGGTATGTTGCTGAGAAAGACCGTCCACAACGGCCGTCGGCCCTCCGCCAGAATCTCCCTGACCAGCGCCGAGGCACAGGCGCTGCTTAACCCCCGGCACTGACAGGTCGGGTCCGTGGCCACACCGATGTCATCCATGGTATCGGCACGGGCAAAGGTGACGGCGGCTGAGACCATCCTGCCGTCGGCGAGCGCTGCAAGGATGATACCTCTTTCCAGCAGCTCTTGCCAGGAGTCCCAGGCGTTGCACAGCCATGAGAGTTCAGTAGCGGCCGCAGCTATCGCCGGCAAGTAGGCGGCGGTCATGCGCACGATTTCAACGCCGGCGGGCGCCGGTATATGCACATGTTCGCTCACAGTGCGTTGGATGTCCGGCTCCAGAACCACTTCCCTGTCGTGCGTCTCGCGTACCACCTGCGTAAGCTGCTCGACTGTGCCGTCAGGGCACCAGTACAGCCGCATCCATCCCAGGGAGGCGATGACTTCTCCCTGCCAGTCGGCATCATCACCGAAAATGAATGCCATAGGTTCCGGGGTCGCGGTCTCGATAATCGCGTTGGCGAGGTCGTCGTCGGCCCAGGCCCGGGCGCGCCGCCGTTTCAGAAAGTGAAACGGAATGGCCGTCCGGCTATTCTCCCCGAGCACGGCCATCAGTCTAGGCAAATCAGTGGTGTCTAGCTGCATCCCAACCTCCAACGAATGTTGCAGGGCTCACTGCGCCACAGCGACATGCAGATGTCTGACCATGTTGCCCTTCGGCACCGGGACATGCCGCAGGACGCGCAGTCCCACTTCGGCGGAAAGCTCCAGGCACAGGTCGCGGGGAGAGACGATGGCGATGCGGCGGGCAATGTCACGGAGTGTGCATAGCAGGTCGCTGTAGAGGCGGTCGCTGATTCGCACATTGCGGCCATAGGGCAAATCCAGCACGGCGGCGTTGTAACTGCCCGAGAGCCGCCGGGCATCGGCGACGAACACCCGCTGCGGCAGACCCAGCGCTCGCAGGTTCTCCGCTGCCTGTCCGGCCATCTTCGGGTTGATGTCACAGCCGACCGCATCAATACCCACGGACAGTGCCTCGATGACGGCAACGCCCACCCCGCAGCAGGGATCCAGCAGCGTGTCGCCGGGGGCCGCCACCAGATTAACTATCGCCCGCGAAAAGCGCGTGGGCAGTGAGCCGGAGAAAAAGTGCGGCCGCCGCTCGTGCGCCTGCCAGTCCGGCCCGTATTCGCTGACGATGGGGCCGAGCGCCCAGAACTCCGGCATGGCGATCAGGCCCAGCCGTACGGATGGAGTTGAGAGATTGGGTCGCCCCTCAATGGCGTCGGCGACCGCTATCACAGGCGCCAGCGAGTCGAACTTGACCTCCCTGGATGGGCAGAAGTCCTCGATGCGGAAGCCCTCCCACGCCAGGCCTTTTGCCTTGATGTCGGCACACAACTCGTCCAGCGAAGCGCCACGGGCTGCCACGTGCATACAGGTGGATATGAGCGCGGCCCGCGAGATGTCTATCGCCGCAGGCGCGAGTCCCACACGGCCTGTGGCCTCGCAGCCCGTGAAGGCGTGGAATTCGGCCCTCGCCAGATCCTCGTAGTACTGTGGTGGGACCAGAATGTAGGCGTACATGGTCAGTCGCCACCTCGGGTCACATCATGGCAGGCCGGGCTGACGATGTCCCAGGGATAGCCTTCACCGGGCTTCAGCGGGTCCGTGGCTGCGGACAGGTCATGACCTGCCTCGGCGAAGAAGCGGCGTAGTTGTGAGAAATCGGCTTGCCGGACACCGGCGGCAACAAGCGCTCGGCCCAGCCGCCAGTCGCCGCGCGAGATGGCCGTCTGCACTGCCGCCCAGCGTGCGGAACCGGTACGTGCTTGCACCCGGGGGATTCGCTCCAGCGCCGCCGCCAACTCCGCCAGATGGCCACGCATGGCCTGCACATCCGGCGCTCCGGCCGCTTGCAGCGCCGTGTGCGGCTTGGGGACGAATGGATTGACGCTGATGCTCCACGAGCACTCTGGGAACTCGCCAACCAATTCGCTGACGAGGGCCGGAATCGCCGCGCGGTCCTGCTCGGACTCGCCAGGCAGGCCGACGAGGAAGTAGAGCTTGACCGATGTCAGCCCCGCTGCTACCGCTGCAGCGATGCCGCCGTGCAGGTCATGATCGCTCAGCCGCTTGCAGACCGTTTCGCGCAGGGCCTCGCTGCCCGTCTCAGGCGCAAACGTCACGGAATGCTGGCCTGATGCCGCCAGCAGCGCGAAGAGGCGTTCATTGCGGCCATCCGCACGCATCGAAGACACCGATACGCCGGGCAGTGGGTCCATTCGCCCTATCGCCTCGCACAGCCCATCAAGCCGGGGGTAATCCGATACGGACGCAGCCACGAGGCCTATGCGGTTGGTGAATTGCAGCGCGTGCTCAATCACCTCGAGTAACGCCTCCGGCCGTCGGTAGCGCACCGGGCGGTAGATTCTGTCGGCCAGGCAAAACGTGCAACCGCGCCCGCACCCCCGGCCTATCTCGACAAGACAACTGTCGGCGAACTCCGTGTAGGGCGTAAGAATGACGGTGGCCGTCGGGAAATCGTCCAGATGGGTCGCACAACGACGCGGGACGGCCGATGCGAGCCGCTCGGGGATCAGGAAACCGGGACACTGGGCCAGAAACTCGCCCCACGCCGGGCGAGGCACTTCGGCTATTTGCTGCAGGTGGGAGAGGGCCGGCTCGCTCTCCCCGACGTAGATGGCATCGAAGATGTCTAGCACCGGAGCGGGGTTGGCAGTGAAACACGGCCCGCCCCCGAGCAAGAAGGGATGTTCTGCGGTGCGGTCTGCTCGCAACGGTGGTACGCCCGCCAGGTCCAGGCACAGGGGCAGGTTCAGCCAATCTAGTTCGAAGGAGGTGGTGACTGCCAGCAGATCGAAACCCCCCAGAGGCAGTCCCGTTTCCAGTGAGCACAGCGGACGATTGCGGTGCCGCAGCTCGCCGATCTCATCCTGAGATGGCAGGAACGCCCGTTCGCAGGAGAAATCGTGCAGACCGTTGATGCACGCGTACAGGGCATGTACGGCCAGTGACGACATGCCGGTATGGTAAGTATTGGGATAGAGCAGACAAGCCTGGATGCGGGCCGGGGCGGTCCAGGCGCGTCCTAGCCTCCGCTCTGCGGAAACTAGCTCCTGGCCCCGTGAAATGGCTTGTGCTGGCCGCATGAACCATCACCGGCCACACTATAGCAAAGCCGAGGGCACCGTACAAGACACTGACTGGCGCAATGCCCGGCGCAGATGGAGTGGCGGACACAAGGGCCATGTCGTGGCCAGAGCCGGCAGCGCGGAAAATGTGTGTGGCAAGCAGGGCAGTACCCGCAAATGGACGAAACCTATTGTTGCCTGAAATTGCGGTGTGCTCTATAATATGGAGGAATCGGCGCCAGGCGCGCAGAAGATACCGCACGTCCGGGGCGATGGATGATTAGGAGTCCTCCGCGTGAGTAGACATTCAAACAACGGAGAGCATGGACGATGATTGATGTTGACAAGCTATTGGCATCAGCCAAACCTATCGGCCAGGAAGAGATAAGACGTCAGATAGTACTCCCTTGGCCGGAGGCTTTCAGGATTGCCATCCGCAATGTGACCTTGCGACTGGGTCGCGCGGCGATCACCGCCACGGGCGTCATCCTCGGCATTGCATTCCTCGTTTCCGTGTGGACGGCAAACATCATCCAGGATGCGATGCGGGAGGACAGAGCGCTTCCGGCCCTCCAGGAGCAGGCAGCGGCGGCCGACCTGGATGGCCAGGTGGCCGCCATGGAAGGCGAGTTGGAGCAGCCCGACGCTCAGCAAGCCGAGACCAAGGCGCGGCAGGTGTGGCTGGTCGTAATGTCCTTGCTGGTCTGCGGGGTCGGCATCACGAACTCGATGCTGATGTCGGTGACGGAGCGCTTCCGCGAGATAGGGACCATGAAGTGCCTGGGCGCACTGGATGAGTTCATAGTGCGCCTGTTCCTCATAGAGACGGCGGTCCTGGGGTTCCTCGGGGCTCTGGCCGGCGCGATCATCGGCCACCTCGTCATGCTCGTCATCTATATGATCAAGGTGGGCCCCTCGATAACCGCAAAGATGGACTGGGGCCAAATGCTCAAGTACATCGGCCTGGCGTTGATCGTGGGCTGCATCATATCGCTACTTGCAGCAGTGCCGCCGGCCGTGAGAGCCGCGCGCATGCCCCCGGCAGCGGCGCTCTCTACCGAAGTATAGACACTGTGTTTGCCGAACAAAGCAGGAGGTAGTGCCATGGCGAGATTCGAGTGCCCGAAGTGTAAAGAAGCCTTCGAGACTGATGGTCTCGTGACCGTATGCCCCAAGTGTGGCGCGGACATGCGCGACGCGATGAAGAAGCTCGCACAGATTCAGGCTGAATCGGCACGGCCAACACTTGGCAAGGATGAATCGATGACGACGCACGAGTTCATCGTGCGTACGAAGAACTTGAAGAAGATATACAAGATGGGAGATGTCGAAGTCCCCGCGCTCCGTGGTGTTGACCTCGATATCAAGCGCGGAGAGTATCTCTCCATCATGGGGCCGTCGGGCTCGGGCAAGTCCACCCTCTTCAACATGGTCGGCGGACTGGACAAGCCAACGGAGGGCACCTGTTTCATTGAAGAGGTTGACATGGCCCAGCTCGACGCCTTCGAACTGGCCTGGCTGCGGTGCCGCAAGATCGGCTACATCTTCCAGACCTTCAACCTGATCCCCGTCATGACCGCGCTGGAGAACGTGACACTCCCGATGATCTTCGCTGGCATGGGATCCGACGAGATGCTGGAGCGCGGTGCGTTCCTCCTGGACGTTGTCGGCCTGGGGGACAGGCTGCACCACAAGCCCTACGAGTTGTCAGGCGGACAGCAGCAACGGGTAGCTGTCGCACGGGCTCTCGCAAACGCTCCGGCCATCATCCTCGCCGACGAGCCCACCGGTAACCTTGACTTGCACACGGGCAAAGAGATCATCGAGTTGCTGAAAAGGCTGAACGCAGAGAGTGAAACAACTATCATCTCGGCGACGCACGACCTGAAGATGCTGCAGAAGTCCGACCGCATCCTGTGGATCGAGGACGGGCGGATCGTCAAGTCCGCACGGCCGGAGGAGCTGGATTTCGCCAGCGCGGAGTTTCACTGAGGAGGGGGCGGGATGAGTCTGTTCGAAGCGCTCATGGTGGTGTGTTTCGG
>Ga0116202_10000431_pt1 | contig 23228 bp, 22 predicted proteins | sample LakKivw325mmetaG_FD_94479 | JGI IMG/M metagenome (GOLD analysis project Ga0116202, IMG submission 94479) | Anoxic lake water microbial communities from Lake Kivu, Rwanda to study Microbial Dark Matter (Phase II) - Lake Kivu water 325m metaG | ecosystem: Environmental > Aquatic > Freshwater >... | reverse complement strand
TAAACGAGGAAGTGCTTCGGGCGCACCCGTGGAAGAAAGCGAAGGGGTGCTGGTAGGCATCCTGCGCCGTGGCGCTCCGTCCTGGTAACAGGCGAGGGCCGGAGGATATCCTCCGGCCCTCGCTCGTTGTCGGCTTCCGGTCGAGCGGTCCGATGGGGAGGTGGACTACGCCTTCGCCTTCTCGCCGACGGGCGTTCTCAGAATCCCGATGCCCTCGATGTCAACTTCCATGACGTCACCCGGCTTCACCACGTAGTGCCCGTTCTCGGGAGTGCCGGTGAACACGACATCGCCGGGTCTCAGCGTCATGAACTCCGAGATGTAGCTGATGATCTTCGCGGCGCTGAAGAGCATCTCGCTCGTGTTGCTGTCCTGAATCACCTTGCCGCTGATGATGCCCTTGATGGCCAGATGAGTCGGATCCGCGTCTGTCTCAAGCCACGGGCCGAGCGCAGACGACATGTCGAAGCCCTTTGCCCTGGTGATAAGGCCGTTGTCCTGCTGCAGGATGTCCATCATGCCGATGTCGTTGCCACAGGTGTAGCCGAGGACGTGCTCAAGCGCCTTGTTCTCGGGCACATTCCGGGCGACGCTCTTCATCACGCAACACAGCTCAGCCTCGTGTGAGAGCTTCTCCGTGAGTGCGGGGTAGGGGATTTCGACCCCCGGGTCCAGGACGGTGGTGGGAGGCTTGAAAAAAAGCGACGGCTGTCTTGGCACAGCCGCTCCCAGATGCTTGATTTCGCCCATGTAGTTGAGGCCGCAGGCCACAATGATCGTCGGCTCCGCCGGCGCAAGCAGCTTCGCTTCAGACAGCGCGCACAGCTTGACACCCTTTCGGAACGTACCGTACACGTCCCCGGTGAGTTTGTATACGGCATCAGACTCGATGATGCCCCAGGTAGGACTCCCATGGAACTGGATGCGTGCGAGTTTCATGTATTCTTCTCCTCGTCACTATCGGGCAGTTATCTGCTTCGGCGCTCGTGCGGAAAGCCGGTGAGGCCATGTGGGGTTTGCATCGCAAACTCGTGGCCGTCATCCTGACGCCGCTCACAACGCTTCCTTCATAGATAGCGGGGCCCGAGAGAACCTCGGGCTCCCGCCTCCTTCTTGATGAATCGTCAGACGGCTACATGCCGCCAAGAGTGTCGAGTTGCTTCTGCGCGTCGAAGTTGTAGTCCTCCGGCGAGCTGACGAAGAACGTCGTGCCGCACGTCACCGGCGGCTCCTTCTTGATGGAGTTCACCAGGTCGAGCGCCTTCTTCACGTTGGCTTCCGTGCCCTCGACGGACAGCGTGACCGCGCCCTCGGAGCCGCCCACACCGCCGGAGCAGATGTGGTAGGCCTTTACGCCGGCCAGTACGCCGAGCGCCTGAATCTCCGTGACCACCTTGGCGGTGATCGCCGGAACCAGCTTCGCAGGCAGGCCGAGGCTCCACTTGTAGTAGTACACCCCGCTGTGCTCGGAGGCCTCCATCACCGACGGGACCATCTTCTCCAGCCCGCACGTGATGATGAGGTGGGAGTTCCTGACGGTGACATGCGGGGTGAACATGCCCCACGTGCCCCCCTTGAGCGACGCTGCCATGATGCCGGCGTTGCCCTGCCAGTCGATGGCATTGGCGCCCTTGATGAAGACGTCATTCGGCCCGAAGTTCTTGATCTCAACCCCGGAGTCGGCGTTCGCTACCGGCTTGCCGTCGCGAATCACGTGCATCGTGCACGGCGGCGGAGCGGTATTGCCGTTCGTCGCACTGTTGATGACAATCCCGTGTGTCTGGTGCGCCTTGGGCTCGATCTTGATGTTGAACATCTCCTCGCTGACGTAGGCCGCCGTGATGCCCCGGGCGATGATGATGTAGCCTTTCTTCCACGCCGCCTTAACTTCAGGCAGGGCGACCGTCGCCTTCGCGATGAGTCGCCTGGACGCGGCCGGGTTCAGCGTGACGAGTGCCGCTACCTTGTCCTTGCCGGGGTCCGGGACATTGACTTCGTAGAACATCGACTAACCTCCCTGCTCTGTGATTGCGTGATACCGCATACGCGAAAGGCCGTGGAGACGATGAATCCCGAGAGGACACGAACGGACAGGAATCATGGCCGTTCGCCAATGGTATCGTTACCCCCTCCGGGTGTCAAGGCGAACGCGTAGCTGCGCCAGCCCGGCTGTTGGCCCCGGTCGGGCTCTCAACTATAATGCGGCTTCAACCATGGAACCGGTCGTCATCGTAGGGCTGGGCAATCCGGGCGGAGAGTACGAGCGTACGCGGCACAACGTGGGCTTCCGGTGCGTCGACAGGCTTGCGTCGCGCCACGGGGCACGCTTCTCCACTACGGCCTGCAGGTCGCGCCTGGCGCAGTTCGCGATGGAGGGCCGGGACATCGTGCTCGCGAAGCCGCGGACCTTCATGAACCTCAGCGGACAGGCGGCGCAGGGCCTGGTGCACCGGTACCGCATCCTGCCCGAGGCCCTCATCGTGGTATATGACGATGTCGACCTGCCGCTCGGCAAGCTCCGCATCCGCCCTTCCGGCAGGGCGGGCGGCCACAACGGCATGAAGTCCATCATCACGGCTCTCAACACCGAGAGCTTCGTCAGGCTTCGGTTGGGCGTCGGCCGGCCGGAACGCGAGATGGATGACACTCTCATCGACCACGTGCTGGGAGGGTTCTCCGCCGCCGAGGAGAAGGTGGTGCAGGAGGCGGTCGAGAGGGCCTGTGATGCGCTCGAGCGGCTCATCGCCGACGGCGTTGACGCGGCGATGAACGAGTTCAATTAATGGTAGTATAGGCTTCATGCCAATCTGTATCTCGGTCATCGGTGGAGGCGACTGCTCTCCGGAGGATGCTGCGGTTGCGGAAGAGGTCGGCGCGGGACTGGCGGAGCGAGGCGTCACGCTGATTTGTGGCGGCATGGGCGGTGTCATGGAGGCCGCCTGCAGGGGAGCCAGCTCGCGCGGCGGTTTCACCGTCGGCCTGCTGCCCGGCAACGATGTCCGCATGGCCAACCGGTGGGTTTCCCTTCCTATCGCCACCGGCGTCGGGCAGGCGAGGAACATCGCTGTCGTACGCTCGTCCGCCGCGGTCATAGCCATCGGCGGAGCGCACGGCACGCTGACCGAGATCGCGTTTGCACTTGACTCAGGTATCCCCGTCGTTGGAGTCGGAACGTGGCGCATCGCGGAACGCGGCACCGCTCCAAGTCCTGTTCGCGAGGTTGAGACCGGCATCGAGGCCGTCGACCTGGCGCTGAGACTTGCCACAGGAAAGGAGTAGGCAACGGTGAACCCTGTTGATAGGTCGGCTCGGATCGCGGAGGTGAAGGCCCGCGAGATTATCGACTCCCGAGGCAACCCCACGGTCGAAGTGGAAGTCTGGACGGAGGGTGGCCGTTGCGGCATGGCGGCAGTGCCCTCGGGTGCGAGCACCGGTGCGTTTGAGGCAATCGAGTTGCGGGACGGGGCGGACGCACGTTTCCGGGGCAAGGGCGTGTTGCAGGCGGTGCGCAACGTCACGGAGGGCATCGCTCCTGTTGTCCGCGGCATGTCCGTGCTGCAGCAGGTGGCCCTGGACGAGACGCTCATCCAGCTTGACGGTACGCCCAACAAGTCCGCCCTCGGCGCCAACGCCATGCTCGGCGTGTCCATGGCGACGGCCCGCGCAGCCGCCGCGGTTCTGGACGTCCCGCTCTATCGCTATCTCGGCGGAGCTGGAGCCACGCTTCTGCCTGTCCCGATGCTGAATGTCTTCAACGGCGGCAAGCACGCCGTCGGCTCGACCGATTTCCAGGAGTACATGATTGTCCCCGTCGGAGCGTCGAGGTTCTCCGATGCGCTTCGAATGAGCTGCGAGGTCTACCAGGTGCTCAAGTCGGTGCTGCACTCCCGTGGACTTGGCACCACCGTGGGGGATGAAGGCGGATTCGCGCCGGCAGTGTCCTCCAACCGCGAGGCGGTCGAACTCATACTGCAGGCCATCTCGCGTGCCGGCTACGAGCCCGGCAAGGAGTTCGTCCTCGCGCTCGATCCGGCCGCCTCGAGCTTCTACTCGGAAGGCAAGTACGTCCTCGAGCGGGATGGACAGACCTACAGCGCTACCGGCATGGTGGAGCTGTATGCGAAGTGGGTATCGGACTATCCGATACTGAGCATCGAGGATGGACTGGCGGAAGACGAGTGGGATGGTTGGCGCATGTTGAACGCGCGCATCGGTCACCGCGTTCAGCTTGTGGGTGATGACCTCTACGTCACCAACGCCGAGCGGCTCGAGAAAGGGATCGGGTTGAAGGCCTCCAACTCCATCCTCATCAAGTTGAACCAGATAGGTACCATCACCGAGACGATGCGCGTCGTCGAGCGTGCGCAGAAGGAAGGCTGGACGGCCGTGGTCAGCCACCGGTCCGGTGAGACCGAGGACACGACGATTGCCGACCTGTCCGTGGCGCTCAATACCGGATTCATCAAGACCGGCGCTCCATGTCGCGGTGAGCGTGTGGCCAAGTACAACCGCCTGCTGCGCATCGAAGAGGAACTTGGCGCAGCAGCCAGGTACGCCGGCAGAGACGCATTCTACAGCGTGAGGTAGTGCGACGTGGAGATCGTCACGGGTGTACACCAGCTTCGCATCCCGTTCCCGGAGGGCGCCGAACGGGTCACCAATGCCTATGTCGTGGAGGGCAACCGGGGCAACATCCTCATCGACTGCGGCTGGGACAGTTCCGAGGCCATCTGGGCGTTCCGTGAGGAACTGCGGGTCGACAACCTGTCTTTTGAAGACGTCAACTGGATTGTCGTGACCCACGTCCACCCGGACCACTTCGGTCTCGCGGCCAAGCTGAGAGAGCTCTGCGGTGCGAAGGTCGTCATGCACCGGCTCGATGCGGAGTTGGTCGACGCACGCTATGTCCACCCCGCCCGGCTCGCGGACGAAATGGAGGCGATGCTCCTCTCTCATGGCGTGCCGCCGGACGAGGCACACGAGATGCGCGAGGCCGCCGGCCAGGGCGCGCAGTTCGTGACGCCGCTGGAACCGGACGTGTTGGTCGACGAAGGTGATACCGTTTCGAACGGCACGTTCCAGTTCGAGATCGTGCACACCCCGGGCCACACTCCGGGGCACATCTGTCTCTACGAACCGCGCAAGAAGCGGCTGTTCTCAGGTGACCACGTGCTGTTCGATGCCGTTCCTCGCGTCTGCTCCGACCCCAGGCCTGGAGCCGACCCGGCCGGCGCTTACATGCGGTCGCTGGAATCGCTTGTGGACCGCCAGGTCAGTTTCGTGTTCCCGGGCCACGGACCGGTGTTCAACTCTCTTGGCATCCGCTCGGAGGAGATACTGCGGCTCTGCAAGGTGAAGCAGCAGCAGATGCTGTCAGTGCTCGACGAAGGTCTCAAGACCGCCTACGAAGTGACGCGCGCCATCCCGTGGAGGGTCAACGGTGGTGAGGTCACGTACGAGGAGCTTCCGTTCCGCGAGAGGAGAGCCAGCGTGTGCGAGGCCGTTGCCTGGCTGAAACGCCTTGCGCTCGACGGAAAGGTGGCGCCCCTGGAGCGGGACGGCAAGGTATCATATCTCGCGAAGTAGTGTAGCCGGAGGTGCAAGAATGCCCGTGAAAGTCGGAATCAATGGCTTTGGCCGCATCGGACGTCAGGTTCTCAAGGCAATCATGGAGCGGTCGGGCGGGGCACTCGAGGTGGTTGCCGTCAATGACCTGACGGATGCGCAGACCAACGCCCATCTCTTCAAGTACGACAGCAACTACGGTGTGTATCCCGGAACCGTCGAGGTGAGGGGGCAGTCCATTGTGGTGGACGGGAAAGAGGTCCGCGTGCTCGCCGAGCGCGACCCGTCGCGCATCCCGTGGGGAGACCTGGGCGTGGACATCGTCATCGAGTCCACCGGGCTGTTCACCGACGCTGACAAGGCCGCCGCGCACCGCGCCGCGGGCGCGAAGAAGGTCATCATCTCGGCTCCCGCCAAGGGCGAGGACGCTACGCTGGTGATGGGCGTGAATGAAGGCTCGTACGACCCTGCGAAGCATCACATCATCTCCAACGCCTCCTGCACCACCAACTGCGTCGCACCGGTCGTCAAGGTGCTGAACGACGCTTTCGGTATCAGCAGGGGCCTGATGACCACGATTCACTCGTACACAAACGACCAGAGGATACTCGACGTCTTCCACAAGGACCTGCGCCGGGCCAGGGCTGCCGGGTTGAACATGATTCCCACCACCACCGGCGCCGCCAAGGTAGTTGGCGTGGTCATCCCGGAGCTCAAGGGCAAGCTGCACGGCATCGCCGTGCGCGTGCCCACTCCGACTGTGTCGCTCGTGGATTTCGTTGCCGACGTGAAGCAGAAGGTGACGGTCGATCAGGTCAATGCGGCCTTCCGGCAGGCGGCAGATGGCTCGCTGAAGGGACTGCTGCAGTACTGCACGGAGCCGCTGGTCAGCAGCGACTTCAAGGGCTCGGACTACAGCTCCATCTTCGACAGCCTGAGCACGATGGTCCTGGACGATACCATGGTGAAGGTTCTTGCCTGGTACGACAACGAGTGGGGCTACAGTTGCAGGCTCGCTGACCTGGCCCGCTTCGTCGCTCTCAAGGGTGTCTGACGCGCTGCGCCACGCATGACGCGGCTGGCGGTTTCGACTGCCGCAGGCATCACGCGAAGCGGCGCCTGCGGCAGTCGCGTCTCCGGGCCGGCGCATTCTCCGCCCCGTCCCATTCCTCCGGTTCTTCCTTACCGGACCTAAACCTCCGAACAAGCTGGCACGTTTCCCTCTATAATAGGCATCGACGTGACGCCTATTGAAGAGGATATCGTTGCACGGGCAGCCCGTGGAGATGCCGATGCGTTCGCTCAGCTCTATGAGAGCAACTTCGACCGTGTCTACAGGTATCTCTACGTGCGACTCGGCAACCCTACCGAAGCGGAAGACCTGACGCAGGAGGTGTTTGCCAAGGTCCTTGAGGTGATCGGCACGTTTCAGTGGCGCAATGTGCCGTTCGCGTCATGGCTGTTCAGGATAGCCCACAACAAGATGATCGACCACATCCGCAGGGAGAAGCGGGTGGAGCGCGTGGATTCGGAAGAGACGGTGCTGTCTCTGGATGACCCGGATCCCGCCGAGATAGCTGAGCACAATCTGCAACTGGAGAAAGTGAGACATAACATCGGGCGGCTGTCGCCTGCCCAGCGCGAGGTCATCTGGTTGCGCTTCGGCGCCGGGCTGTCGACAACCGAAGTAGCGAACGCCCTGGGTAAGAGCACAGGCACGGTGAAGGCCCTGCAGTACAACGGCATCGTTGCGCTAAGGAAGCTTATGGAGCAAGCGGGATGAGCGAGAGAATTGAGGAAGCGCTGGACAGGTACATCGATTGTCTCGTCCGCGGCGAGAGGCCCGACGTTGTCGCGCCAGACGACGGCGACCTTGCCTCTCTGCTTGGACCGCTGATGCAGACCAGCGCGCTCGTGGTGCATCAGCTTCATTCCATACAGCCAACGCCGGATTTCAGACAGTCGGCCCGGATGCGCACGCGGAGCCTGTTCTTTGCCAAGCTGGCTCGCAGGGAAACCCATCCCGGCTTCCTCTTCATGTGGTGGCAGCGACGCTGGGCGACGGCGATGGCGACGGTTATGGTGGCCTGTCTGGCAAGCCTCGGCGTGGTCGCGGCTTCCGTCAACGCGCTCCCCAGCGGCTTCTTCTACCCGGTGAAGACGACGACCGAGCAGATGAGACTCAGCCTCACCGTATCCGAGATCGACAGGGCGCAACTGCAACTCGAGTACACCGAGCGGCGCCTCTCCGAGATGACGCGTATGGCGGGCCGGGGCGATACGGAGTCGGCTCTCATGCTCGCGGCGGAAGCGACCCGGCTCATCGCCCAGATGTGCACTGCGGGGCTGTTCGGCCTGGAAGGCGCCCAGGCGGATGCAGCGATTCTCATGAGTGGCTCCGGAGCTTCGGCTCTCGGCCTCGCTCCGGCCGTGGTGCTGACTGCCGACCGGGACAGCTCGCTCGAGCTGCTGCACTATGCTCTTGAGGTTGCTCCGGAGGAGTTGCGGCCCAGGATCGAGCTCCTTGTGACCGAGCTTTCCCGGGAGTTCGATACCACTATCGCTCACCTCGAGATGGCGACCACTTCCCGGTAGGGAGCCGTGCCTGGCTCGATGCCGGGCTGGGCTTTGTCGACGGCGGTCTCTATAATACGCGTGAGCCTATGGAGCCGCAGGTCATCTATCGGCGGTGGCGACCGCGCACCCTCTCTGAGATCGTCGGCCAGGAGACGGTCACCACGACCCTCCGCAACGCGGTGCGCACGGGCCGCGTCGGGCATGCCTACCTGTTCAGCGGACCGCGCGGCACCGGCAAGACCAGCACGGGACGCATCCTCGCCAAGGCCGTCAACTGCGAAAACCCCGTCGATGGTGAGCCATGCGGCGCATGTGCCTCGTGCCTCTCCATCGCGCGAGGCGAAACCCTCGACATCATCGAGATAGACGCGGCGAGCAACCGCGGCGTCGACGACATCCGCGCGCTTCGTGAGCGGGTCGGCTACGCTGCCGCCAGCCTCAAGCGCAAGGTGTACATCATCGACGAGGTGCACATGCTCACGGATGTCGCCTCAAACGCGCTATTGAAGACTCTCGAAGAACCTCCGCCGCACGTCATGTTCGTGCTCGCGACCACCGAGCTGCACAAGGTGCTGCCGACCATCGTCTCCCGATGCCAGTGCTTTGCCTTCCACAGGCTCGCCTTCGGAGCTATCGTGTCCAAGTTGAGGCGCGTCTGTGAATCGGAGGGCATCGAGGCCGGGGACGAGACGCTGTCGCTCATCGCCCGCGCCGCGGGCGGCAGCCTCCGCGACGCCGAGAACCTGCTGCAGCAACTCATCGCCAGCCACGGGACAACTCTGCTTCCGGCGGACGTGCGCGCCGAGTTAGGTGTCGTCGAGGATGCGAGCGTGCTGCGGCTGACGGAATGCGTCATCTCACGCGACCTGCCCGGGGCACTGCGCCTGCTCCATGAGGCGATCGAGGCCGGTGTCGACGTCAGGCACCTGGGACGCCAGATAGTCGAGTCGCTTCACGATATGGTGCTCCTCAAGTCGGGCTGCAGGGAGCTTGTCGAGGCGGGCCCCGAGCACGTCGAGACGATGCAGCGACTGGCCGACAACACCCGCATGGAAGACCTCGCCCGAGCCATGAAGCAGTTCTCCCTGGCGCTTGCCGGCGATGCCTCACGACAGTTGCTGGCCCTCGAGCTTGCACTGGTTGACTGGAGCGTGTTCTCTCATGCGGGAGGCGCTGTCCCCGATGCAGGTGAAGAAATGCCCCGCCCCCATCGACCGACCGGACGGAGCGCCTCGCGATCCCAGGCTGGACTGGCCGCACCGCGGCGCTCCGCCACTGCGTCGCCTGCGCCAGCGGAACTCGCCGTCCCGCACGATCATGCTGCAGTCAGGGGAGTGGCGGAGTCAGTTGCCACTGCTGAAGCGCAACCCACGCCGCAGCCAGCGGCGGTTGTGCCGGCGCCCGGCATTGGCGAAGGACTCGCCGACAGACCCTCACCTGCGGCGGCCAGCAGTCCCATCCCGGCCTCCGCCGACATGTCGCCCACAAGTGAGCCTCCCTCCGCAGCGGCTGAGACTGTCCCTGCGAGCGAGCTCGACCGCGTTCGCTCCCGGTGGAAAGAGTATGTGGCCTCTCTGCGGGGCTCGACCGGCAACCTGGACGCGCTCCTCAGGAGTGCCTGCGAACCCGCCTCTCTGACGGATGGCGTTCTGGTGCTGCGTTTCGCCTACGAGTTGCATCGCGGCAAGGTGGAGGAGCCGAAGTGCCGTCAGGTCGTCGAGGAGCAGTTGCAGCGCTTCTACGGCCAGCCGTATCGCATCTCCTGCGTCCTCGCGGGACAGCCCGAGCCGAAGAGCGCGCCTGCCGCTGCGCCGACGAGTGTCCTGGTCGACGCCCTCGTGGCGCAGGGCGGACAGCTCAAGGGGCCGGAGTCCCCGGCAGCCCGGGAAGGCGGTGATGACGCGCAATGACCCTGACAGCCGAACCGATTGCCAGACTCACCCAGGCTCTGAGCAAGCTTCCGGGCATCGGCCCGAAGAGCGCGCAGCGCCTGGCCTACCATCTGCTCAACAGCCAGGACGCGGAGATTGAGGAACTGGCGCAGGCGCTGCTTCAGCTCAAGGGCAGCCTGACGCTGTGCTCGACATGCTTCAACGTCTCCGGTACGGACCCGTGCCTCATCTGCCAGGACAGTCGTCGCGACCGCTCCGTCATCTGCGTTGTGGAGAGACCGCCGGATGTGCCTTCCATCGAGCGCACGGCGCGCTTCAACGGCGTCTATCACGTGTTGCACGGGGCCCTGAACCCGGCTCGCGGCATCGGCCCTGACAACCTCCGCATCCGGGAGTTGCTCGCCCGCCTGCGGGATGGGGTAGTCCGGGAGGTCATACTTGCCACCAACCCGAACGTGGAGGGCGAGGCGACGACGCTCTACATCCGTCAGGCTGTGGCGCCGCTGGGCATACGCGTCACGAGGCTCGCCCGGGGCCTCCCGTACGGCGCTGACCTTGAGTACGCAGACGACATAACGCTGTCGCAGGCCATCGAGGCGCGGCAGGGTTTCTGAACGGTGGAGCATGGCCGGCTCCCGTGAGTACGACGTCGAAGGCATCGTCATCCGGCACGCTGTGGTCGGCGAGCGCGACCGCATTGTCACGCTGTTCACCGCGACGGAAGGCAAGCTCGCGCTGATTGCCCGCGGTGCACTGCGGCCGGGAAGCACGCTGGGCCCCCGCGTCGATATGCTCTCCCATAGCCGGTTTCATTGTGTGCGTCGTCGCTCTCTCGACCTCATCTCCGAGGCTGCGACGCTCAACTCGTTCGCCGGTCTGAAGTCAGACCTGCGGCGCATGTCCTTCGCCCTGTACCTGGCCGAGCTGACGGACGTTTCGACTGCTGAGGGTTCGCCCAACGCGACGCTTTTCGACCTGCTGCTCTCTTCCATGCAGCGCATAGAGACCGGCGAATGCGATGACAGGCTGCTCCGGGTCTTCGAGTTGCAGTTGCTCGACTGCCTCGGATTCTGCCCGTCGCTTCGCCGCTGCGTCAACTGCGGAAAGGAGCTCCGCCCGGTCGAGAACGGCCTGAGCGCGGCCCTCGGCGGAGCGGTATGCCCGGAGTGCGCTTCCTGCTCTCCCGATGTGAGTTCGCTCAGCGTGGATGCCCTCAAGGTCATGCGCTTCTGGCTGTCTCACCCTCTGGACGCGTCATGCCGCGTCAGGATAGGCGACGAGCTGGCCGGAGAGCTGGAAGGGCATACCTTCAGCTTCTGCCGCCACATTCTGCAGGGGGAACTGAAGTCGAAGGAATGGCTCTTGAGGTTGCGGAGCGAGGCTTCATTGACAAGCCCCAGCGGAGCCTCTACAATCGCTCGACGGGTTGAATCCGGGTGATTCGAGCATCGCAGTCGCGATGCCGTTGGGCATGAGTGGTCAGCGTTGCGGCGATAGCTCCGTCGTCGCTTTCAGTGGCGGTCCCGCAGGGCGCCCCGGACTGGGCGAGGTGACCGGGGACTCTCTCCCGAAGACAGCATGTACATCGTAGTTGTTGGCGCCGGTTCCACAGGCTACTACGTGGCGAGCCTGCTCTCGCGTGAGAAGCAGGAGATCGTTGTCGTGGAGCAGGACGAAGAGTCCGCCGAACGTGTGCGGCGCGATCTGGATGTCGGCGTGGTCGTGGGCAACGCGGCTACCCCGAGGGTCCTGTGGCAGGCGGAGGTTCAGCGGGCTGACCTCGTCGTCGCGGTGACCGGCGTTGACGAAAGCAACATGATCACGTGCTTCATGGCGAAGGAACTTGGAGCCAAGAAGACTATCGCGCGTGTGCGGAATCCGGAGTACTCGGGCTACCTGCTCGTGGGAGGTAAGTCCCACTACGCTCCCCGCAAGGTCGTCAGGCCGAAGGGCCTCGGCGTCGACCTTTTCGTGAACCCCGAGATCGAAGCGGCGAGGGAGATTGTCTCCATCCTCTCGGGCCTGTATGCCACGCCCATAGAGGAGTTCGCCGACGGCCGCGTGCAGCTCCGCGAGTTCAAGGCGGAGAGCGCGGCGGTTACCGGGAAACGCATCCAGGATATCCCGTTCCCGCGTCCCTGCGTGGTTGCCATGCTCGGGCGTGGCGCGGAGATGCGCGTGCCTGCCACCGAAGACAAGGTCGAGAAAGGTGACCGCCTCTATCTCATCGCAGCGCGGAAGGACATGGACGAGCTTGGGGCCATATTCGAGATGCCCTTGCGCTCACCCAGGACTGTCGTCATCTTCGGTGGCGGCACGATTGGCTTCCACGTGGCGGAGGCCCTGGAGAAGCGCGGCGTCCAGGTGAAGCTCATGGAGAAGAACCCCGCGCGTGCCCAGGAGCTCAGTTCGAAGCTCAAGCGCGCGGTGGTCATCCAGGGCGGCAGGCCCGACCGGGAGTTGCTCGTGGACGAGGGTGTCGCTCACGCCGATGCCTTCGTGGCTGCGACCGGCGACGAGTCGCTCAATATCCTGGCCGGGCTTGTGGCTCGCGACGTCGGTGTCTCGCGCAACATCGTGGTTGTGGACGAGCCGGACTACATTCAGCTCGCCGAAGCCGTCGGCGTGGACGTCGCCATGTCGCCGTTGCTCCTTTGCGGCAGCCGCATCGCCCACTACGTCCTGCACGGGGGCGCAGAGTCGGTGGCTCTCCTGGGCAACGAGGACGCCCAGGCAATCGAGTTCGTCGTTGCCTCCAACGCACGCATCAGCAGGCACTCAACTGGTGAACTGGAGTGGCCGAAGCAGGCTGCCATCGGCGCCATCGTCCGCGGCGACACGGTTCTGCTCCCCACGGAGACGACGGTCGTTGAGCCGGGTGACACGGTGATTGTGGCGGCCCTTCTGGAGGAGGTGGCCGCGGTGGAGAGACTCTTCAAGGCGCCGTGAGCATTCGAGTAGTCTTCAAGTACCTTGGCGTGGTGCTAGCCGTCCTCGGAGGACTGCTGTGCTTTCCTCTCCTCTGGTCTGTCACCATCGCGCACGACGGTGAGCACCTGAGCTTCCTTGTCCCCATCGCCATCGCATTGCTTGGGGGACTGGCGATGTTCCGCTTCATCCCGTCGGAGGAGCGCAGCCTTTCCCGTCGCGAGGGGCTCGCGCTGGTTACCTGCACCTGGGTCGTTGGTTCGGTGGTCGGTGCGCTTCCATACTACATCTCAGATACCCTGTCCTCCTTCGTCGACGCCTTCTTCGAGACGATGTCCGGCTTCACCACGACCGGCGCTACCGTCCTGACGACGGTCGGGCCTCAGGCGCCGAGCATTCTGCTGTGGCGCAACTTCTCCCAGTGGATAGGCGGCATGGGCATCATCACGTTCTTCGTTGCCCTGTTTCCTATGCTTGGTATCGGCGCGGCACGCTTGTTCGAAGCGGAGATGCCCGGCCCCCAGCCGGAAAGGCTCCGTGCGCGGGTCGCCGACACCGCTCGTGCGCTGTGGGCGCTGTACATGGCGTTCTCCCTGGTCGAGTTTGTGCTGCTGTGGCTGGTGGCCGGGCTGCCGTTCTATGACGCCATGAACATCATGTTTGGCACTATGCCGACGGGTGGCTTCCTGCATATCCAGGAGAGTGTGGGGGCCTACATGGACCAGCCGTTTGTCACCTCGGTCGTCACCTTCTTCATGCTGGCCGCGGGCGCGAACTTCGCCCTGTACTTCTACGCACTTCGCCGCCGCCAACTGGGCGCAATATTCGGCAATCCTGAGTTCCGCCTCTACGTCGGCATCTTCCTCGTCTCGTCGATTGCGGTCGCAGTCAATCTCGTCTCACGGGCGGACGTGCCAGTGGGCGAGGCGGTGCGGCATGCCGCGTTTCAGGTGGCATCGATCCAGACCACGACCGGCTTCGCGACTGCTGACTTCGACACGTGGCCTTCCCTGTCCCGCTGCGTTCTGCTCGTGCTCATGCTGGTTGGAGCCTCAGCCGGTTCGACCGGGGGTGGCCTTAAGGTCGTGCGCCTGCTCGTGGTCGTGCGCTATGCGTTTCGTGAGGTCGTTGCGGCCTTCAATCCCAGGGCGGTTATGCCGCTCAAGGTCGGTGGCGAGACGGTGCCCGAACCGACGGTCTCGGCCATCGCGGGCATGGCCGCGCTCTACGTGTTGGCTTTGGTGGGTGGGACCGTGGTCATGTGTGCTCTGGGACTGGACGTCGTGACGGCGTTCTCATCGGTTGCCGCCACTGTGGGCAACGTCGGCCCCGGCCTCGGGGGCGTCGGTCCCGCCCTGAACTACGCCTTCATTCCGGATCTCGGCAAGCTCGTGCTGGCGCTGCTGATGCTCGTCGGCAGGCTTGAGTTCGTGACGGTCATGGCCCTTGCCAGCGCCTCGTTCTGGCGCTGGAGGTAGGCCGGGGAGAGAGAAGTGTTGACTATTCCGGTTCAAGACTCTAACATGCTCCGCCGTATGGACATCGGGAAGGTGCTGGTGCCTGTCAGTGGCAACTGCGTGGATGGCGAGGTGGTGCGGATGGCCTGTGACCTCGCGGTAGATAGCGGGGCATCAGTGCGAGCCCTGTGCGTCATCGAAGTCGAGCGCAGCCTGCCCCTCGACGCTCCTGTCGAGCAGGAGACTGCACGGGCAGAGGAGATCCTTGCTCGTGCCCAGGAGTTCGCTCGCGAGGCCGGGCACGATATCGATACGGCCATCCTGCAGGCCAGGGAAGCGGGTCCTGCCATCGTGCACGAAGCTGTCGAAGGTCGCGTCGATCTCATCGTGATGGGTGTCAGTTTCCGCCGTCGTGCCGGTTCCTTCGACATCGGCGAGACCACCTCGCACGTCCTTCAAGAGGCTCCCTGTCATGTGGTCCTCTACCGGGCCGCCGCCACCCCAGAGGACGGTGAATGAACGCTGTCATCATGGGCAGCGGACGCGTGGCTTCCGAACTGGCGACTCTCCTCGACCGGGAAGGCCACAAGATCACCGTCATCGACCTCGATCCGGCACAGTTCGAGAAGCTCCCGGAGACCTTCGGCGGCAGGACGGTCGTGGGCGACGCCACCGACGAGGATGTGCTCCGCAAGGCCGGTCTCCCTGCCGCGGATGCGTTCATCGCACTCACCCGCGACGACGACCGGAATGCCATGGCGGCGCAGATTGCCAAGCATATCTTCGGCGTGCGCAAGGTAATCTGTCGCATCTATGACCCGTTGCGTGAGGAGTTCTACAAAACTCTCGGCCTTGAAGCCATAAGTCCCATCATGGTGTTCGCGCGCCTCGTCAAGGGCCGGTTGGAGGAGTGACCGCGTGTATGTGATCATCGCTGGTGGAGGGGAGGTCGGGTACTGTCTCTCAAAGGAGTTCATCGAGGCTGGACACGAGGTCCTTGTCATCGAGCCCGACGCCAGACTGAGGGAGCGGCTCGAGGACGAGCTGGGAGACATCACGCTGGTCGGCGAGGGCCATCGAATCGAGAGCCTCGATGAGGCCGGCGTGTCGCGCGCTGATGTGTTCATCGCCGCTACTGACGCGGACGAGAGTAACCTCGCAGCGTGTCAGCTCGCCAGGCTCAAGTACCGTGTGCCCAGGGTTGTTGCCAAGTTGAACAACCCGCGCAACCGGAACGTCTTTCGCAAGCTGGGCATCGAGTACACGGTGGACGTCGCGGCGCTGATGCTCGAGAACGTCAAGGCACAGATTCCGGTCTTCCCGTTTGTGAGACTGCTGAGCCTCGACAGCGACGGACTTGAGGTCGTCCAGATTCGGGTTACCGAGGAGTCGCGGCTCGCCGACCGGTCCCTCTCCGAGACCGCCGTACCGTTTCTGGCTGAAACGGCGTGTCTTGTCAGGGCGGGCTCCGCGCCCCAGATTGTCGACGAGAGCACGCGTCTTGCGGTGGGCGACCGGCTCATGTGCGTTGTCCCGCAGGACAAGCTGGACAAGCTACGCGCGGAGGTTGGCTCCTCGGGCTCTCAGGTCTAGCCGAGCGGTCATGCACCGCGCGCGCCGGTGCGCCGTTCCAGCGCCGCTCGCAGCTTCTCCCACATCGAGGGGAGGCTTTCGGACATCACCCGGGTATCCGCCAGCACCGGCATGAAGTTCGTGTCACCCAGCCACCGGGGCACGATGTGGGTGTGCAGGTGCTGGTCGATTCCGGCCCCGGCAACGCGACCGAGGTTCAGGCCCACATTGAATCCGTCGGGATGCGCCACGTCCCGAAGCACCGCGATACCGAGCTTCACCAGCTCGTGGTGCTCGGCGCTCTCTTCGGCCGTCAGGTCTGTCAGGTCCGCCGTGTGTTTGAAGGGCGCCACCATGAGATGGCCGGGACTGTACGGATAGGCGTTCATCATGATGAAGTTGAGCCGTCCGCGATGCAGGATAAGGTGGCTCCGGTCGTCCGACTGGGCAGGGAATGCACACAGGATGCAGCCGTTGTCGCGGCTCGCCCGGATGTACTCTATCCGCCAGGGCGCCCAGAGCCGCTCAAGCCGGCTCTGCGTTGAATCATCTGCGTCCATATGCGCACCCGTCTCCTAGTCGAGGTAGTCCTTGAGCTTCCTGCTTCTGCTCGGATGCCTCAGCTTGCGCAGGGCTTTCGCCTCTATCTGGCGGATGCGCTCGCGGGTGACGTTGAACTCCTGCCCAACCTCTTCAAGCGTGCGTGCGTGGCCGTCCTTCAGTCCGAATCGGAGCTGCAGCACGCGCTTTTCACGCGGTGTCAGCTCGTCCAGCACGCGGTCGAGTTGCTCTTTGAGCAGTTCCTGTGTCGCCACCTCGGCCGGAGCCGGGCTTGTCTGATCCTCCACAAAGTCGCCCAGCCGCGTGTCCCCATCTTCGCCGATGGGGGTCTCGAGCGAAATCGGTTCATGGTGGAAGAGGTCCATGACTTCCTCCACCCGGTCGGAGTTCATGTTCAGGCGCAGGCCGATCTCTTCGTAGCTGGGCTCGCGCTTCAACTCCTGGCTCAACTGGCGCGTGGTGCGCAGCAGCCGGTTCATCGTCTCAACCATGTGGACCGGAATCCGTATGGTGCGCGCCTGGTCGGCGATGGCCCGGGTGATGCCCTGCCGAATCCACCATGTGGCGTAGGTGCTGAACTTGAAACCCTTGCGGTGGCGGAACTTCTCGACCGCCCGCATCAGACCGATGTTGCCTTCCTGGATCAGGTCGAGCAGCGACATCCCGTGGCCGATGTACTTCTTGGCGATGCTCACCACGAGACGCAGGTTGGCCTGAGTGAGGTGATTCTCCGCCCGGTTCGCGGCGGCCTTGACGCCCTCGTAGTGATGAAGGAACTCCTCCTCAAACGGCTGCAGCAGATTCATCAATCCATCGCCCGCCAGCAGCTCCTTCATGTGCTCCGGCGGCTCGCGCTTCAGCAGCTCAATGGCGTAGGAGGGCAGTACACTGCTGTTGACGGAGAGGCTGACCACCGCTTCCTCGGCGGACGGCGCCGGGCGGCTTGTCTCCTCGGCTACCGCCGCGATGAGCGCGGGCTTGATTTCGTTGTCGATGGCGGCCCGGATGTCGGGGACGAGGATCAGCTCACCGAGGCTGAGACCCTCCTGGATGCCGACGTGCGCGCGCACGACCTCCAGGAGCGGCTGTGCCCTCACCAGCCTCGCAATCAGGTCGACTGTCAGTTCAACCGGCGGAAGCTGGGAGCGATGCTTCTTGAAGTGGGCGTCCTCCAGCTTCGAGAGGTGACGTCCCTGCTCTATCTTGCAGGACAACTCACGCTCCTGAGCTGCGGTGAGCAACGGCACCTGTCCGATCTCGCGCAGGTACATGCGGACTGAGTCGTCGATGACCTCGTGGTCTTCGAGTCCGATGGTGGTCTTGACGTCGTCTCCGACCAGCGTCAGATTGGACTCGTCGGCCGGCTCGGCGTCGGTGGGGAGCTCTCCCTCTTCAGGTTCCTCCTCGGCGTAGCCGTCGCCGCCTGCCGGAACGGAGTCGTCCTGCAGGTCCGTTCCTGTGTCTCGCATCATCTCCATGTGTCTTGCCTCACTTCAGGTGCTGTCTCTGTTCTTTCTGCAGGAAGACCTGGCGAAGCCTCTCGCTGGAGTCCACGCCGGCCTTCTCGAGGATGGCAAGTTCAGCGTCGGCGCCCTGTTCTCGTCGCTGGCGCTCAAGAGTTGTTTCCATCATGAGATGATGACGTTTGAGGAGGTGTTCTTGAAGGCGGAGTATGCACTCTCTGAGGGCAAGTTTGTCGGTCTCGTCGTCTCTGGGGATACCCGCCGGAAAAGGCTGTGACAGGATGAAGTCTAGATGCTCGGCGAGGGGGGCGTCAAGCGAGTCGCGCAGCGCGTTCGCGTCGTCCGTTGTGCACCAGGCCCGGAAGATGGCTGCGTTCTCCGTTGCCTCGAAGTGCTCCTCGCGAAGGTTCTCAGCATGAGAGCGAAGTGACGGGTTCGTCAGAAGCAGCCTGAGACAGTACTCTTCGACCGCGCTCGGGTTGGCCCGATGGCGCCTGCCCTGCACTTCAGCGGTCCTCGCTGGCTGTTCCTGACGGCTCCGGGTCCGCTCGTACTCCCTGTCCCTCAGCTCGGCGATGAGGTCCCGTTCGGGGATGCCGAGCGACCGGCTGAGCCGGCTGTAGAAGGTCGAACGCTCGATGGGGTCTTCCAGCTCGGCGATGATCGGCTCGCTCAGCGTGATGAGTTCCCGCTTGCCCCGCGCGGAGGCCGTGTCGACCGAATGCAGCAGCGTACTGACGTAGAAATCCACGTACGGGACGGCGTTCTCCACCAGTTGCCGCCACGTCTCCGGGGCCTCGGCGATTATCTCGTCCGGGTCCCTGCCAGCAGGCAGCGTGATGACGCGAATGTCTGCGTCGAGCACCGAGCGCGAGGCCGTGCGGCCCCCTGCACCCACCTGCGGCACGACGCGTTGCCCGAACGCCTCCCGGAACCTGCCCGCGGTCTCCCGGATGGTCTTCATTGCTGCAGCCTGCCCGGCTGCGTCGGCATCAAGAGCCAGGTAGATGTTCTTGGTCAGGCGCGCCAGTGCGGCGGCATGGTGCTCGGTGAGAGAGGTTCCCATCGGTGCCACTGCGTTGTCCCAGCCGTGCTGGTGTGCCTGGATGACGTCCGTGTACCCCTCCATCAGGACTACGCGGTCCGCCCTGCGGGCTGCGCTGCGCGCCCGGTGGATGCCGTAGAGCACGCGGCTCTTGTCGAACACGAGCGTCTGTGGAGAGTTCACGTACTTCGGCTGAATGTCGCCGAAGGCCCGGCCTCCGAAACCGATGACTCGCTCCTTCTCGTCGAGTATCGGGAAGATGAGACGGTCGCGGAACCGGTCGTACGTGCCTCCGTCCTCCCGCTGCACCAGCAGACCCGCGTCCAGCAGGTCCAGCTCGGAGAAACCACCTGCCTGCAGGTGTTCTTTCAAGTTGGTCCAGCCGTCGGGGCTGTAGCCCAGCCGGAAGGATGTCCCGGCCTCCCCTTCGGGTTCGATATGGCGCTTTCCCAGGTATTCCCGCGCTTTCCGTCCCGCCTCGGCATCCAGCAACAGCCGGCGGAAGTACGACGTCGCTGCCTCGAGGGTCTCCAGCAACCGCTCGGTCTTCGCGTCGCGTTCCGGGACCCGGGCGGGCGCGCGTTCCAGGGTGACGCCGGCCCGCCTTGCCAGGATCTCCAGCGCCTCTCTGAAGTCGACGTTCTCCCGCTTCATGACGAACGAGAAGATGTCGCCTCCGACGCCGCACGCGCCGAAGCAGTGCCACGTTTGACGGTCCGGGAACACGAAGAACGAGCCGTGCTTCTCGCTGTGAAACGGACAGAGCCCCTTGTAGTTCTTGCCCGCCTTCGTCAGTTGCACGTGCTCGGACACAAGCGACACGATATCAACACGTTCCTTGATGTCCGAGATGGTGCTCATGTGGTGACCTGCGAGAGACCGTCTCCCTCTCGGGGCACGAAAGGGTGGCTCCACAGCCCGCGCAACCGGCATGAGGATAGCACGGCCCGGGCCCCGCGGGCGAAAAGGGACGCTGCAACCGGGCGGCGGATGCCCGGCTAGCTGTCCGGCAGAGCCAGCAACTCGAGGTCGGCGATGCGGATCCGGGTCTGCAGCACAACGTCGGAGTTCAGCGACATCGAGTCGATGCCGCATCGCACGAGGTACTCGGCGAAATCGGGGAAGTCGCTCGGCGCCTGTCCGCAGATGCCGACCTTCCGCCGGGGCTTGTGGCTGTGCGCGAACTCGATGGTCCGCTTGATCACACGCTTCACGGCCTCGTGCCGCTCGTCCGCGATCTTCGACAGAGTCTCCGAGTCCCGATCGATTCCCAGCATGAGTTGCGTCAGGTCGTTGGAGCCGATGCTGAACCCGTCGAACACGTTAGCGAACTCGTCCGCGAGATTCACGTTCGAGGGTATCTCGCACATCATGTAGACCTCGAGTCCGTTCTCGCCCTGTATGAGGCCGAACTCGCGCATCACCTGGATGACCTTCATGCCCTCTTCCGGAGTCCGGCAGAACGGCACCATCACTTTCACGTTGGTGAGACCCATCACGTTCCGCACGCGCTTGATGGCGGCACACTCCATGCCGAATGCGGGCTTGAAGCGCTCGTCGTAGTAGCGGGACGCCCCGCGCCACCCGATCATCGGGTTGTTCTCCACCGGCTCGAAGAGAGTCCCTCCAACGAGGTTCGCGTACTCGTTCGTCTTGAAGTCGGAGAACCGTACGATGACGTCGTTTGGGTAGAAGCCGGCTCCTATCATGGCAATGCCCATGGCGAGGTTATCGACGTAGAACTCCGATTTGTCCGCGTAGCCTGCTGTTCGCTTGTCTATCGCTCTCACGATGCGGGCGACGCGCGGTTCCGTCCTGGCGCGCTGCTTCAGATGCTCGTACTGGATGAGCGCCATGGGGTGAATACCGATGTACGAGTTGATGATGAACTCCTCGCGCGCCAGTCCAACACCGTCGTTGGGTATCTGCCCCTTGATGAACGCTTCCTCGGGTATGCCGACGTTGATCATGATGTTCGTACGAGGCCGGGGGATGTCCTTGAGAGCCACCTCGTCGACCCGGTACTTGAGCAGCCCATCGTATACCTTTCCTCGCCCCTCGGAGCAGTCCACTGTCACGTGGTCGGCCTTCGCCAGCGTCTTCGTGCCGGTCCCTGTGCCGATGACGCACGGCACGCCGAGTTCCCGGCTGACGATGGCGGCGTGGCATGTCCGCCCACCCTGGTTCGTCACGATAGCGCCGGCAATCTTCATGATTGGTTCCCAGTCGGGATCGGTCATCTCCGTCACCAGGACCTCGCCCTCGTTGAACTTCTGGATGTCCGCGGTGCTGGAGATGACGTTCACCTTGCCCTGACCTATCTTCATGCCCACGGACTCACCGGTGGCGAGCACCTTGCCGCTCTCCTCCAGGACGTACGTCGTGAGCATGGTTCCACCCTCGCGGGCGTGCACAGTCTCAGGCCGCGCCTGCAGGACGAAAAGGCCGCCGGTAAGGCCGTCCTTGGCCCATTCGATATCCATGGGCTTGCCGTAGTGCTTCTCGATGACACATGCCCACTGAGCGAGCTGCAGCACCTCGTCATCGTCCAGGATGAAGCGATGCCGGTCGTCCTTGGGCACTGGCACCTGCCGTGTCCCGTGTCCGGAAGGGCGATAGACCAGCTTCTTCAGTTTCGTTCCCAACCGCTTCTCTATGATTGGGCGGTAGCCGGCGAGCAGAGTAGGCTTGAAGACGTAGAACTGGTCCGGATTGACGATGCCCTGGACGACGTTCTCTCCCAGTCCCCACGCGCCGGTGATGTATGCAGCATGCTTGAAGCCGGACTCGGTATCGATGGAGAACATCACGCCGGAGCACGCCAGGTCTGACCGCACCATCTTCTGCACGCCCACCGACAGGTAGACGTCGAAATGGTCGAACCCTTTGTCCTCGCGGTAGGAAATGGCCCTGTTCGTGAAGAGCGATGCAATGCAGGCGCGGATCTTCGACAGTATCTCATCCTCGCCCTTGACGTTGAGGTACGTGTCCTGCTGTCCGGCAAACGATGCGTCGGGGAGGTCCTCCGCCGTGGCGCTGCTGCGGACGGCCACATCCACCTCCCTGCCGTATTCCCGCTCCATCGCGTGATAGGATTCGACTATCTCGTCCTGCAATGTCGGCGGCAACTCAGCCTGCGTGATGAACTCCCGCACCTGTGCTCCACGGGAGGCGAGGTCCCGCAGGTCTCGTGTGTCCAATCCGCGAAGCGCCTGACGGATGTGCCGGTCGAGGCCGGCCTGCTCGATGAAGTAGCGATACCCATCGGCTGTCACCGCGAACCCGGAGGGTACGCTCACCCCCTCGCTGGCGAGCGTGCGAATCATCTCACCGAGCGAAGCGTTCTTGCCTCCGACTATCCCGATGTCACCGATGCCGACCTCATCAAGCCTCTTGACGAACCGCATCCGAGATGTTCCTCCTGTCCCGGTGCCCGCGTACCACAGCTGTAGCACTGCCACGGGGAGCCGCAGTGGTTTCGCGATTATAGAGTATGCATCTGTCCGGGGGCAAACGTACCTGAGACCTCGCCTTGCTTCGCCGCTGTGCCCCTGTGGTATTATTAGTCAGGCTGCATTCTCGTTCTGCCGGCTACGGCCGGAGAGGTGACGACATGGTCGAAATGACAATCGACAGCATCAGGGTGAGCCTGATGAATTACCAGCGCGTGGTGATTCTCAAGGAGAAGTTCTCCAATCGCTACCTTCCCATCTGGATCGGGCCCGCGGAGGCCGACGCCATCGCTGTGAAGCTCCAGAACGTTGAGCTCGCTCGTCCCCTCACCCATGATTTGCTTCAGTCCGTTATCGCCTCGCTGGGTGCCAGGCCCGACTACGTGGTAGTGAACGACCTCCAGAAGGATACCTTCTACGCCAAACTCGCGTTGACCAGGAACGGCGAGGAGATCGAAGTCGATTCCCGTCCGAGCGACGCCCTCGCCCTGGCTGTCAGGGCCGACGTCCCCATCTACGCCGAGGAGACGGTGCTGTCCAAGGCGGGCATTACTCTGGACGAAGACACCGGCAAGCCCGTGGCCGAGGGCAGAGTTGACGACCAGGAGATGGAGGGACTGTCGGCCTTCAAGGATTTCATCTCCAATCTTGACCTCGAGGACTTCAAGAAGCGGAAGTCGTAGCACGCAACTCTCGGAGGGCGCAGTCCGAAAGCC
>Ga0116202_10000430_pt1 | contig 23248 bp, 19 predicted proteins | sample LakKivw325mmetaG_FD_94479 | JGI IMG/M metagenome (GOLD analysis project Ga0116202, IMG submission 94479) | Anoxic lake water microbial communities from Lake Kivu, Rwanda to study Microbial Dark Matter (Phase II) - Lake Kivu water 325m metaG | ecosystem: Environmental > Aquatic > Freshwater >... | reverse complement strand
CTGCACTATTCGCGCGGACCTCGAAAGTCGGTTCCGGCTGCGCATCGGCGTGGCGGTGCCGGTTACCACGCTGTGCCCGTGCTCAAAGGAGATGGTCGGCTCGACCGGCCACAACCAGCGCGCCGAAATCCGCATCACCGCGGAACTCGGCGGGTTCTTGTGGCTCGAGGACCTGATTGACATCGCCGAAGAGTGCGGGTCGAGCGAGGTGTATTCGTTGCTCGAACGGGAGGACGAGAAGCACGTCACGAGCCGGGCTTTGGCCAACCCGGCTTTCGTCGAGGACGTGGCGCGCAACGTCGCCCGGCGGCTCGAAGCCAGGAAGGAGATTTCCGGCTTTGAGGTGGCGGTGGAGAGCTTTGAGTCAATCCACCATCACGAGGCGTACGCTTACATCAGCCGGCCGCCGGTCCGGTCCAGTGACTGAAATCCTGCTCGTTGACTGCCACCCGGATGACTGGAAGAACCGGGTTCCTCATTACCTGCGGGTGCTGAACGCCGCCGGGCGGGTGAGCATCACCGTTGACTACCGGTCGGTCTCTGCGAGCTTCACGCTGCCTGGTTTCCACGCCGCGGTCATCACCGGCTCGCCGATGATGCTTTCCGAGTCCGAGCCGCCGGACAACCTGGCCGCGTTCGTGCAGGGTCTTTCCTGCCCGGTGCTCGGCATCTGCTACGGTCACCAGTTGCTCGGCCGGCTCTCAGGCGCGCCGGTGCACTCAGGCGAGCGAATCGAGAGGAAGGAGCGAATACGGCAGCTCAGGCCGTCGCCCCTATTCGAGGGCCTGGGCCCGGAGTTTGAGATGCTGGAAAGTCATCGAGAGTATCTCGACCGTGCGGCGATTGAGGGCTGTGGCTGGGAGCTTCTGGCGCAATCAGATTCGTGCCCGGTTGAGGCGATGCGGCATACCGTGAAGCCCTGGTTCGGCGTGCAGTTCCATCCTGAGAGGTCGGACGAGCCGGGCGCAGTCTTGGTCAGGAATTTCGTCGGACTGGTCGGACCTGTCTAGAAAGTTCTTCCGACCTGGAAGTGCGGCTCCCAGCGGCCGCCGCCTTCACGGTCGAATCCATACCCGAAGTCAAATCCCAACAGCCCGAGCATCGGGATCTCCAGCCTGACGCCGACACCGGCCCCGCGCTTGAGGTCCGACAGGTTGAACTGGCCGAACGAGTTCCAGGCATTGCCCGCGTCCGCGAACGCGAGGAACGACAGTTGCGGCGACAGCCTGAGTTTGTACTCAAGCGAGAAGAGAGTCATCGCATTGCCGCCGATGTAGTACGAGCCTTCGCGCGGGCCGACGCCGTTGTCCGGGTACCCGCGGATGCCGTTCAGGCCGGTGCCGCCCGGGGTGAATCGCTCGTAGATGGGCACGGTGTCAATCGCGGAGAACCCGGAGATGAAGCCGACGCGGGTGCGGCCCATGAGCGAGAACTTCCAGAACAGCGGAAAGTACTGGCTGGCGTCAATCGTGTGGCGGTGGAACTTGATGTCGCCGACCGAGACGTCCAGGGTGTAGGTCAGGGCCGAGCCTGAACTCGGGTTGAAGATGTAGTCGCGCGAATCGCGCGTCAGGGTCAGGCTCGGGCTGAACGCGGTCTTGTGGGTCGTGTCGCGGTAGATGTTGTACGGCCCGGAGGGCTCGTAGCCCGAACTGATGGAAGACGGTGGGACATAGGCGTCGGAGACCCGCAGCCCGAGGTAGGCGCGCGCGTAGTCAAGGGGCAACGGACGGGAAAAGGACAGCCCGCCGCCGATCTCCTGCTTGTCATAGTAGTCGTAGGTGCGGGTCAGGTATGCGACGTCGAACCCGGCTGAGGTCGGCGTGTCCATGAGCCAGGGCTCGGTGAACCCAAGCTGGACGTTGGCCTTCTTGCCGCCCTTCTCAACCTTGATTGAGGCCTGCTGGCCTTTTCCGAACAGGTTAGGCTGTTGCAGTTCAAGGTATCCGGTGACGCCGTCGGTGGCTGAATAGGTCACGCCCGCGCCGACCGTGCCGAAGAAGCCTTTCTCCTTGACGCGGTATATCAGGTCAATCGCGCCGGCGGTGTCGGCCTGGCGGTGGTCAATCGAGATGTCCTCGAAGAATCCGAGGTTGAATACTTCGCGCTGGCTGCGGATGACGTCCGAGCGCTTGAACACGTACCCGGGCAGGGAGGTAATCCTGCGCCGGATGACCTTGTCCTGGGTCTGTTCGTTGCCTTCGATGGTCACCAGCCGCACCAGCGCGGGCCGGCTTTCGGTAATCTCGTAGGTGATGTCAACCGTGTCTCCGCGCATCTCTTCCTTCGGAGTGACCTGGGCGTAGATGTAGCCCTGCTCGGAGTACGCGCCATAGAGCTCGGTGAGCGTGCTCTGGGCAAGGGAAGCGTTGTACACTCTGCCGCTCTTGTACTTCACCAGCGCGGACAGGTCCTTTTCCTTCAGGACCGAATCGCCGGCGAACCCGATGTTGCCGAAGTAGTAGCGACGACCTTCCTCGACGGATATGGTGATGCTGGCCCAGCCCGCATCGTAGGTCATGTTGTAGTCCAGGACCCGGGCGTCGAGGAACCCGCGGTCTTTGTAGAAGTCAACGATTCGCTCCAGGTCTTTGACGAACTCGTCTTCCTTGAACTGGGCCTTGCGATACCAGGTCTTCTGCCGGTTGGTCAGCTTGATTTCAATCTGCTCGTCGGTGAAGTGCTCGTTGCCGGTGACCTCGATGTTGCGGATACGCACCGGGTCGCCTTCGTCAACGAGGAAAGTCAGAATCACGCGATTGAGCGAGTCCGGTTCAGACTGCGTGCTCTTGACCTTCACCAGCAGGAACCCTTTTTCCTTATACAGCTTGAGGATTTCCTGCTCCCAGTCGAACACCTTCTTTCCCGACAGGATTTCGCCGGGCTGGGTCTTGACCTTGGCCTCAAGGTCCTTGAGTTTCAGCCGGCGATAGCCCTCAAAGGTCACCTTGTCGAGTCTTAGGAACTCCTTGGTTCGGAACACTACGCGGACGCCGTCCGCGACCCGGCTGGTATCCACCTCAACCTGGTCGAACAGGTTCATGGCGTACAGCCTTCGGACCGCGTCCGCCAGCTCATCGCGCAGCCCGGCAGGAGTGAAGGTCTCGCCGACCGTGATGCCCGATGTCCTCACGACGTGCAGGCTGTCAACAGCGGTCGTCAGAGCGCGGACGCTGAGGACGACGAGCTTGGCCGGTTCCGCCGGCGCGGCAGCCGAAGCGAGTGCGAAGAGTAGCGGGAACAGCAGGAGGATGCTCGCTGGCAGCGTCTGCCGTCTCAAGAGCAGGCTCAATTGGTTTGCCGGGTCACCGCTACGGCGCCGGCATCGGTCACGACCTCCTTGAACGCGAGCCGGTCGCCGTCCCGGTCAACGAGCACGGTCGAGCCTTCCTTGAACTGGTTTCTTAGAAGCTCCTCGGCGAGCGGGTCCTCGACCAGCCGGCGCAGGGCCCGCTTTATCGGCCGGGCGCCAAACTGCGGGTCGAACCCTTCCTGCACCAGCAACTCCTTGGCCGGTTGGGTAAGGTTCAGGGTCAGGCGCTTGGCCTTTAGCCGCTCGGACATCTCACTGAGCTGGATCTCAACAATCGCCTCCATCTGTACTTTGTCCAGCGGGTGGAACACGATGACCTCGTCCACGCGGTTCAGGAACTCAGGCCTGAAGAACCGTTTCACCTCGGACATCACCTTATCCTTGATGGACTCGTAGTTGGCCTGGACCCCGTCGGCCTTGAACCCGAACCCGGACACGCCCCGGATTTCGGTCGAGGCGATGTTAGAGGTCATAATGATGACCGTGTTCTTGAAGCTGACCTTTCGGCCGAGCGAGTCGGTCACCTGTCCGTCATCCAGCATCTGGAGCAGGATGTTGAAGATGTCCGGGTGGGCCTTCTCAATCTCATCGAACAGCACCACCGAGTACTGCTTGCGCCGGACCTTCTCGGTCAGTTGGCCGCCTTCTTCATACCCGACGTACCCGGGCGGCGCGCCGACCAGGCGCGACACGTTGAACTTCTCCATATACTCGGACATGTCAAACCGCACGAGCGCATTCTCGTCGCCGAACATGAACAATGCCAGCACCCGGGCGAGCTCGGTCTTGCCCACGCCGGTCGGGCCCAAGAAAATGAACGAGCCGATAGGCCGGCGCGGGTCTTTCACCCCGGCACGGGACCGCCGGATTGCCTTGGCAATCGCGGTAATGGCATGGTCCTGGCCCACGACCCGGCGCTTGATTTCGTCCTCCATCTTCAAGAGCCGCGACGACTCCTGCTCTTCCAGTTTGGACAGCGGCACCGAGGTCCAGGAGGAGACCACGTAAGCGATGTCCTCTTCGGTCACGACCGGGAAGCTGCCCTTCTTTTCCCATTCCTTGCGCTTGCGCTTCAGGTACTCGGTCAGTTTCTTCTGCTCGTCGCGCAGCTCAGCCGCCTTCTCAAATTCCTGGCTCCGGACTGCCTCTTCCTTTGACTGGGACAGCTTCTCAATTCGGCGCTCCAGCTCATCGAGCTCGGGGTTGATCACCGGCCGCATCAGCTTGACCCGCGAGCCGGCCTCGTCAATCACGTCAATCGCCTTGTCGGGCAGGAAACGGTCGGTGATGTAGCGCTCTGCCAGGTGGGCCGCTGATTCGAGGGCCGCGTCGGTGTACGCGACGTTGTGGTGCAGCTCGTATTTCTCTTTCAGGCCTTTGAGAATCTCGACGGTTTGGACCACGTTGGGCGGCTCGACCATGATTTTCTGGAACCGGCGTTCGAGGGCCGAGTGCTTCTCGATGTAGCGGCGGTACTCTTCGAGCGTGGTCGCGCCGATACACTGCATCTCGCCGCGGGACAAGGCGGGCTTCAGGATGTTCGAGGCGTCAATCGCGCCCTCGGCCGCACCCGCGCCGACGATCGTGTGCAGTTCGTCAATGAAGATGACGCAGTCACCGGTCTGGTGAATTTCGTTCAGGATGGACTTGAGCCGCTCCTCGAACTGACCCCGATACTTGGTGCCGGCGACGATGGCGGCCATGTCCAGGGCCAGCACCCGCTTGTTCTTGAGCACCGAAGGCACCCGGCCGGCGATGATGCGCTGAGCCAAGCCTTCGACAATCGCGGTCTTGCCCACCCCGGCTTCGCCGATGAGCACCGGGTTGTTCTTCTTGCGCCGGGCGAGAATCTGGATGATACGCTCGACCTCGCCCTCGCGGCCGATAATCGGGTCGAGTTTGTCCTCACGGGCCAGCAACGTCAGGTCACGCGAGAAGTAGTCAAGCGCCGGGGTCTTGGACCGGGACTTCGCGGGCTGGCCCGGCTTGCCGCCCAGGAGTTTCAAGGTTTCGTTGCGCACGACCTCGATGTCCACGCCCAGGTTCTGGAGCACCTGGCAGGCGAGCCCGCGTTCCTCGCGCAACAGGCCCAGGAGCAGGTGCTCGGTGCCGATGTAGGTGTGGTTCATCTTGCGGGCTTCGTCCACGGCGTAGTTGAGGCTCGAGCGCGCTTCCTGGTTCAGGGGCACCTCGCCGAGTACCAGGGTCTCGGTGCCGGACGCGACTGAGTTCTCGACCGCCCGGCGCAGGTCGTCTAAGTTCATTCCGAGGTTGGTCAGGACCACTGCGGCCACGCCCTCGCCTTCTTTGACCAAGCCTAAGAGCAGGTGTTCGGTGCCGATGTGGTCATGGTGCAGCTTGATTGCTTCTTCGCGGGCGAGTGAAATGACTTTACGGACTCGTTCGGTAAATCTTTCCTGCATAGTCGGTTACAGTCTAGTTCGACCCCTCCGGGTGTCAAGGCAAACTGGCAAAACGGCCGGTAATCTGGTCAATCTACCTATTTGGACTGTGTTTTGGCAAGTTCCGTTGCTGCAAAGATATGCGGCCGGTTACCGGTACTGGATCCCGAGCATCAGGCCGGCCCAGCCCTCATACCAGATGTCTTCCTCGGTGCCTGACAACTTGCCGCTGAAGTGTCCAAACCGGAACGGCGAGAGCTTCTCGATGGGTTCGTGGCTGGTGAGCCGGAAGGTGAAGGTCGGGCCGGCGACCACGGCGACGTGCTCGGCAAAACCCCAGCCGAACTGAGGTCTGAGTTTGGCGAGCAGCTTCCGGGCACGCGGTATGGGCAACGGGAAGTCGTCGGCGGAAGTCGCGGCGTACGCGGTCAGGTCAGCGTCAACGAACATCCGCCGATTGAGCGGGAAGTGCCCGCCAAGGCCGTAGCCCAGAAGCCAGCGCATCCCGGAGTCGGCAAGCGGCGCAAGGCCCACACCGAAGACGTTGTAGACGTGCCTGGACCCCAGCTTCGCGCCGACCTGGGGGATGCCGGTCTCGTCGGCCCAGAGCGACAGGGCCTGATACCCGTTGCCGATGATGCTGACGTTGCCGAGCGCTTCGCCGTCGAGCTCTCCGCAGACGTTGACGTTTCCGAGCAGGAATCCGGTCCCGGCTCCGGCGACGTTCGCGTTGCCGATGAGCAGTCCCCGGAAGTCGCCGGTGACGTTGGCATTGCCCACCTGAACTCCACGCAGCATCGAGGCGATGTTGGCGTTGCCGACTTGGACGCCCCAGACGTTGCGGCTGATGTTCGCGCAACTGACCTGGGTGCCGTTCACGTCGGTGGTGATATTCACCACGCCGACCTGGGCTCCGGCCCCGACGTTACCCGCGATGTTCACGCACCCGACCTGGGCGCCCCGGAACTCCTGGCCGGTGAAGTTGACCGGTGCAATCTGGGTCCCGCGCATCCGGCCGCCCGTGACGTTGAGCGCGCCGGCAATCTGGCAGCCGCTCGAATTCAGCCGGTCAATGTTGAACACCGAGCCGAGCTCGAACCCTTCGACCGAGCCGATGTAACCGCCGATGACGTTGAAGGAGAGATGAGAGACCACGTTGCCGCCCTGGCTGCCGTTGGTGGACAGCCCGGGCACGAACGAAACTGAAACCTCGCGGCGCACGAGCCCGAGCGCCAGCGTGCAGGCAAGTGAAGCAGAGAACAACACGCGCATCATAGGACCTCCTGTTGCTGTCCGGCAGCAGGCCGGTTAGTTATGGCCGATGTTAGGCTCTGGCCGCCGCGAGTCAAGAAGAGACCGAACTTGACAGCGGGTGCGATTCGGCTAGTAGTATTGGGTCGTTTCAAGGCCCTTGAAAGGAGATATGATGCGTTTTGAGATTGGCCGCCAGAATTTCGTAGACATGCTCACGGCCGTCACCGGGTCGTTGCCGAGCCGGACGACCTATCCCGTGCTGCAGAACGTCATGCTCGACGTGGTGTCGGGCAAGGTGGTGCTGTCCGGCACGGACCTCGATACCTTCGTGCGCAAGACGGCCGAGGTCACGAAGTCCGAGGACGGCCGGGCCGTAGTGCCGGGCCGGAAGCTTTTAGAAATCTGCCGCGAGCTGGCCGGCGAGACGGTGCTGGTCTATACCAAGAACAACAACATGCACGTCGAAGCGGGCGGCGCGCGGACCTACTTCGCGGGCCTGGACGCGGCCGAGTATCCTGAGCTGCCCAAGGTGCCGGAAGGGCCGGCGCTCGAATTCCCGCTGGCTACGGTGTTCGAGCTGCTCGACGATTCGTCGTTCGCGATTTCCCGCGACGAGAGCCGGCCGGCGATGTCGGGCGTGAACTGGGAAGTGGGCAAGGCTTCGATGAAGATGGTCGCGACCGATGGGCACCGGCTGGCGTACGTCAACCGCAAGGGCAAGTTCCCGGTCACGCTCAAGGTCGTCCTTTCCCCGAAGGTGCTGGCGCTCCTGCCGCGCGACGCCGAGACCGTGAGCGTGCATTCGGACCCGGGCCGGATTTCCTTCGAGTGCAAGGACACGCTGGTCATCGGCCGGCCGATTGACGGGCCGTTCCCGGACTACGAGCGGGTGCTGCCCAGGAAGGATTACCCGTCACGGGCGGTCGTGGGCCGGGAGGATTTCGGCGCGATTCTCCGCCGGGCGTCGGTGTTCGCGCACCCGGTCGGCCGGCTGGTCGCGTTCGAGTTCGGCAAGGACCAGGTCCGGGTCCATGCCGAGACTCCGGAGCTCGGGTGCTTCGACGAGGAGATTTCCTGCCAGTACACGGGCGAGCCGGTCCGCATCGGTTTCAACTCGGCCTACCTTTCGGAAATCCTCAAGCACATCAAGGCCGACCAGGCGGCAATCGAGCTGCAGAGCCCGGTGTCCGCGGGCCTGGTGAAGCCGTTCGACAAGCAGACCGAGTATGAGCAGACGTTCCTGCTCATGCCGATAAGGCTGGACTAGCTTTGCGCGGTCTGCGCCTGGCGGTGCTCATCGGGCTGGCTTTCGCCGGGTGCAAGCACGGGCCGGGGCCGCGTCGCCAGGACCCGAACTACCGCGAACCGCTCATCACCGGCTATCTCTACCGGGTCGAATACTACGACTACAGCGTAGAGTACGAGCGGGACTTCGAGGTCTATGACCACGAGGGGCTGCGCATGGTGCCGGTGCTCGAGGTCAACGGTACGGCGGTGCCGCCCTACTTTTACTCGTGGGCCAGCTACAAGTACGGGGACAACGAGCGCTTCACGACCTACCGGTACTACGAGCTGGACGTGACCCATTACTGGGGCAGCGCCTTTTCGCGCATCGTGATGCCGGGCAACTTCCTCGTGACCAATCCGCCGGGCGACAGCTACGTGCTGGACCTTGAGTCAACTCTGGTCGTAACGTGGCGCAGTTCCGCGGGCGCGCAGTGGTACTGGATTGACGTCTACGCGAGTTATGACTTCCTTGATTCAAGCGGCCAGTGGGACGACTTTGAGTTCGAGATGGACACGACCGTCAAGGACACTTACCTCGCGCTGCCGCCGGGCCGGGTGTTTCCGCACGAGGTGATGGACGTGCTCGAAGGCGACGGCTCGGCCCTGGTCTGGGCCGGGTACGGGCCGCCGGTCGAACCGGGCGACTACGGCAACGTGCGCGGCTCGGGGTACGGGTTCTACAACGGGTTCAACGAGCCGAAGGAAAAGTACTTCTGGGTGGGCGCGCCGATTGCGGTGCGCCGCTCGCCCGGCACGCCGGAGAGCCGGGTGAAGCTCAAGACGAAGCTCGCGGCGCGGAGACAGTGACCTCGCGAGCGCCGAAGGACAAAGTGGCAGGGACAAAGGACAAAGCAAGGGGAAATGGGAAAGGACAAAGTCGGACCTGAGGCTTTCCCGTAACTACCTGCTTTATCCTTTGAACTTGTACCGGCGTTGACCGTGGCCCGTGTCCACGATACAATAATATGACAATCTGGATCGGGTTTTTCAGTCTTCCGTTCGGGGGCGAACGGCTTCGACGGAGTGTCTGAGGGGCCCGGGTGCATGGCGAGGTTCCCTGGCAGCCTCGTAAATATGTCCAGGGAAACACAGCTGCCAATAACAGCTACGCACTGGCTGCCTAACAGTTAGGTAAGCCCCTCGTGCCGCGAGTTCACCCGGCGCGGCGTCGGGGTATATAAGGGTGATCAAGGCAGGGGTTGTGTCTCAGGGTTCCTGCCGGATTTGCACTGAGGCTGGACCGGTTGCGCCTGTCAGTCGGCAAACAACCGGTTGACGATAAAAGACTGGATAACCATGTAGAGCCCTGGTTCTGAACTCTCCGGACGCGGGTTCGATTCCCGCCGCCTCCATTACGAGCCCGGCGAAAGCCGGGCTTTGCTTTGCCGTTCTCATTGGTAATATGCTCTCGTGGTTTCCCGGCTGGCCCTTGCCGCGCTGGCGCTTCTTCTGGCCGGATGCCCGGCGTTCTACTCGGCCAGCCCGCGCTACGGCCGCGCCGCTCCGGCCAGGCCCGCGGTCGCGCCAAGGAAACCCGCGGCCGCCAGGCCGATTAGCGACAGACGCCAGGGCAAGCTCGGCTGGCCCGCGGTCGGAACCCTTTGCACCCGGTTCGGGCTCAAGATTGACACGCTCTACGGCACCAAGACCCATGTCCAGGGTATTGACATCGCCTGCGCAATGGGCGCGCCGGTAAGGGCCGCGTACGAGGGCCGGGTGAGCTTCGCCGAACGGTTCATGGGCTACGGCAACATGGTCATCCTCGACCACGGCGAGCGGCTGCACTCGGTTTACTCGCGCCTGGACAGCATCGCGGTCGCGGTGGGCGCAAAGCTCGTCCGGGGCCAGACGGTCGGGTTCGTCAAGGATACGCTGCACTTCGAGGTGCGAAAAGAGGGCAAGTCACTCGACCCTCTGGACTGGCTGGAGCCGAGATGAACGCGATTGACGTGAAGCTCCAGCCGCCTTGGCCATGGGTGAGCTTGGTCGGGTGCTGCACGAGCGTCCTGCGCTCCCGCGGGGTCAAATGCGACTTCACGGACGTGGCCGGCATGAGCGGGTACGCGTTCCTGGTGAACACGAGCGTGCGGGTGGGCCCCGAAGGCGTGACGAGCTTTGACTGGCTCGCGCTCCAGCCGGGTTTGCAGGCGCTGGGGCTTGAGACCGAGGTGGTGTTCACCGAACTCGGCGAGGACCCGGGCGGGCCGCTCGAAGAGGTGTTCGAGCGGGTGAAGGCCGAGGTTGACGCGGGCCGCTGCCCGGTGGTCTGGGCCGCGTGCGGGTCGCCCGAATTCGCGGTCGTGTACGGATACGACGGCGACAACTATCTTGTCCGGTCGGCCCGGAGCGTGAACTGGAAGAAGCCTGAGCGGCTGCTCAAGCCCGAACAGGAGCTTGAAGACCCGGTCCCGCACGACAGGCTACCGGCGTCGGGCAAGCTCGGCGCGGTGTTCTTCGGGGACAAAGTCGAGGCGGTCCCGACCCGGACCGGGGTGCAGGCGGTTGTCCGGGCCGCAGGGCTTCTGTCCGGACGCCACGCCGCGTACTGGCCCGGGTTCGCGCACGGGGCAGCCGCATTTGACGCCTGGGCCGACGCCTTGTGCTCAGGGGAGTTCGAGCCGGAAGGCAACGCGTACAACGCGGCCTGCTACTGGGAACTGCAGATGTTCGGGGCCGGGTTTCTGTCAAGGCTTGCGCGGCACTCGGCCGGCGCGTCGAAGGAGCTCGCGGCCGCGGGGCTCGAGCTGGCGCGGTCGTGGGGGAACCTCGAACAGGTGAAGGACATGTTCGCGGCCGGCGCGTCGCCGGGCAGGGACGGCGTGGAGAAGGCGGAGGGGATGCTCAGGGATTGCGGGCAGGCCAACCGCGCGGCGCTCGCCGCGCTCGAAAATGCCCTCGCGCTGCTGTAGCGCGGGCGCGGACAAACACAAACCTACAGCCCTTTGCCGTCGAAGGTCGGGGTGTAGTCGCGTGTGGCCGAGGAGAGTTGCTGGGTGAAGCCCTCGAGCCCAAGTTTGTGAAAGTGTTCGAGGACTTCTTCGTATTCGCCGGGCTCAAGCCGGCGGTTCATGCCCGGAAGTTCGTGCGAGCGGTGAACCGGGTAATACTGGGCCATGAGGCTGACCGGCACGTCGGCACCGAAAGCATCCGCAATCCACTCCAGTATCCGTTTGCTGTCATCGGCGTGCCCGGGCAGGATGAGGTGGCGGATGATCGTGCCGCGTTGGATGATTCCTGCTTCGTCATGCTTCGGTCTGCCGGTCTGGCGGAACATCTCAAGGATTGCGCTTGAGGCGTGCTTGCGGTAGTTCGGCGCGCGCGAGCATTTGCGGGCCAGTTCGTCGGACCAGTACTTGAAGTCCGGGAGATAGACGTTGACCAGGCCTTCGAGCCGGCGAAGGGTGTCGGCTTTCTCATAGGCGTTCGAGTTCCAGACGACCGGGATGCCGAGCCTGGGCCTGGCCGCTTCGAGGACCGGGATGAGCTGCTCGGAGTAGTGGGTCGGGGTGACCAGGTTGATGTTGTGCGCGGCCTGTTGTTTCAGCGAGAGCATGAGGGCGGCGAGTTTGTCGCTTGGGACACAATCCCATTTGGGAGAAACCAAATGGGTTATGTCCCGCGCTGCCTGGGAGATTTCGTGGTTCTGGCAGAATTTGCAGGCAAGGTTGCAGTGGGTGAAGAAGACTGCGCCTGAGCCGCGCGTGCCGGAAATCGGCGGCTCTTCCCAGTGGTGCAGTTGGGCCTGGCTGACCTCGATTACGTCCGAAGCGCGGCAGACCCCGAGCTCTTTCGAGCGGTCAACTCCGCACTCGAACGGGCAGGCGTTACAGAGCAATCAGTCTAGCGCAGGATGAGCTTCGTGACCGTGCGCGTGCCATCCCGCACCACGAGCAGGTATGCGCCGGCCGGGACGCCGCGGGGCCGGGTCCAGACGTATTCCCGGCCGGCCGGGATGAACTCCTGGCGCTGGATGAGCCGGCCGTCGGCCGCGTACAGGTCGAGCGCGGCCTTGACCCCGGGCGCGAGCATCAGCTTGACTTTGTCGGCCGTGAGTGTTGGCCAGGCCGGCCGTATCGGGGTTGCGCCCGCTTCCGGCTCCTGGATGCCGATGACCCCGTGGCCGAGCGCGCTTGCCCCTCTCGTTCCGCAGAGCGCCGGGCGTCCGGGAAGGTCGAGCCGCACTAGTGAGAGTACACTGCGGGAGCGCATCTGGACCGTGTCGCGCAGCCAGGTGACGCCGGCGTTGGTGGTGACGAACACACCCTGGGTGTCCGTGCCGCAGGCGAAGGCGTCGTCAAAGGTCGTGTCGGGCAGGACACAGGACACATTGTCGAGGTTGATGTGAAGCCAAGACAGGCCGGCGTTCTCGGACCGGTATGCGCCGGCGTCACCGAGGCAGAAAAAGGTGGTCGAGTCGAACCCGGCCCGGTAGAACGAGCGCACGGTCCGGCCGGTGATGCCGTTGTCCCGGCGGGTCCAGGTCGAACCGCGGTCGGTGCTGCGCAGGATTACGGCCGAGTCGTTCCTCGCGCCCCACGCGAACAGGGTCTCGGCCCGGCCGGTCGGGTCGAACCCAAGGCAGTTGCCGGTCCAGAGGAAGGTGGGCAGATAGAAGGTTGACCAGTTCAGGCCCCGGTCAGCGGAACGCATGACGCAGAACCGGCGCTTGCCGTGCAGCGAGTCGCGCCACGCGCCGCCGACGAATACCGTGTCCGCGTCGAGCGGGTGATACGCCACGCTGCGGGGGGAGAAGAACTCCTGAATCTCGTAGGACTGCCAGGCCCCGGCGGTGTACAGGTGCAGGTATGGGTCGAGCGGTGTCACGGCCAGTAGCGTGTCCGGGCTGCGGCTGCACACGGCCAGGCCGGTCGCGGCCCCGGCGCCCGGGAACTGATTGAGACGGGTCCAGGTCCGGCCCTTGTCAACGCTGCGCATGAGCCCGGCCCCGGCCACGACCGCATGGACGATGTCCCCGGCATGTGGGTCCGGAACCATGAGCCGGACGTCAAGATGGTTCATACTTTCGGTCCGGTCTGTTCGAAGCACGCTGTCCTCATCCACGAACAGTAGTCCCGCGCCGTTGCCGATGTAGTACTCGGTAATCAGGCCTGAGTTGTACTCGACCGTGGCTTTGCCTGTGCCGAAGAACGGGACCGAGTCAGCGGTCCAGGTGATGCCCTGGTTGCCGGAGCGGAGCAGCAGGTTGTCGCCGACCGCGAGGAGCGGGTAGGGCGAAATCGGCGCGAAACCGACCGTGAACGTCGGGACCGTTGAGCGGAGTTGCCAACTCGCGCCCATGCTCGTAGTGCGGTAGATGCCGGTGTCGGTCGCGCAAATCATCACCGACGAGTCGGACCGGGCCACCGCGAGGTCGTAGCAGTGCGTGCCGTGCGGGCCGGAGGAGAGGTCGTACCAGGAGGTCCCGGAGTTCGGGCTGTAAAGCAGCAGCCGGTTGTTGTTCTTCGAGCCGCCGAAGAACACCCGGGCCGGATGCACCGGGTCAATGGTCAGGAAGTCGGCCGAGGCCTCGGTGCCGCTCACGGCGTGCTGCTGGACCCAGTTCTGACCAGCGTCAACCGAGCGGAAGACCGATAGGCTGGTGTCGGCGCCGCAGAGCAGCCAGAGCTCGGTCGGGCTCGCGTCAACGGCCACCAGGCGCACGGGCCGCGAGCCGGCGGCCAGCGTGCCGCGGACGCTCCAGGTCCGGCCGGCATCGGTCGAGCGCCGCACCTCGCCGCTGGGGCCGGCGCAGTACAGGGTCAGGGTGCTGTTCGGGTCACCGCACACGCAGGAAACGAGGTCAGGAATCGAGTCGCGGACAAGCCAGACATTGCCGCAGTCGCTTGAATAGTACACCCGGGCCGGGAACCCGCTGGTGATGAACGCCACGTCGTTGCGGTTGCCGGGGATGGCCACGACCGCGCCGGCGTTAGCGCCATTCGGCCCAAGCTGCTGCCACGGCCCGGTCTGGGCCCAGGCCAGCGCCAGCAAACCACAGATGAACACCGATGAACACAGATGGCGGAAAGAGGGAAGGGGGCAAGGGTGCTGAGTCCGATATTCTGCATTCTGCATTCTAGCTTCTGACTTCTGACTTCGTCTGTTCATCATTCGCTCCTTCCGGTTAGTTCGGCCGGGTTTACGCCCGGCCCGAGCGCGAGCTTGTCCTCAAGATGGTCCAGTTTCTTGGCCGCGTCGTCGTACTTGTTCCGGGCGTTCTTCAGGTGGCTGCCGAGCACCTCGAACTCTTCGTGGAACCGGCTGAAGTCCGACTGGAGCCGGGAGAGGTGCTCAAGAATCATCGTCGCCTGCTTCTCGACCTGGAACCCGCGCAGCCCGAGCGCGATGGTCTGAAGATTAGCGTATAGCGTGTTGGGCGAGACCGGCACCACGTGGCGCGAGACGGCGTACGAGCCGATGCTCTCCTCATCCGGCCCGGGCCTGATGACCGTTTCGTAATAGACGTTCTCGGCCATGATGTACATCAGCGCGAAGTCGAACGTGCCCTCGTCCGGCCTGATGTACTTGGCCGCGATGGCGTCAACGTGCTTCCTCACATCCTGCGCGAACTGGCGCCGGCACGCGCGGCGGGCCGGGTCGTCGGCAGCGGCCAGGAGACGCTTGAAGCTCTCAAGAGGGAACTTCGAGTCAATCGGGATGAGCTTGTTGCCGAGCCTTACGACCGCGTCCACCTTCTCACCGGACTTGAATGGATGCTGGACCTCGTAGCTGGTGGGCACGACCTGTCGCAACAGGTCTTCAAGGAACAGCTCGCCGATTTCGCCCCGCAGCTTGGGTGCGCGCAGGATGTCCTGGAGAGAAGAAATGTCCTTGCCGATGTCGCGGATCTGGGTCGCGGCCTGCTTCACCTCGCCCAGACCGGCCCCGACTTCCTGGACGATGCGCGTGGCGCTATCGAGTCGGGCGCTGACCTGGCCGGTGTTGTCGGCCATCTTACGGTCCAGCTCAGCCAACCGGGCGTTCATCTGGCCGGTCAGGTTGTCGGCGGCCTGGGTGACGGCGCGCGAGTTCGCCTCGAGCGCGGTCGCGGTCTGCTGGCGCAGGGCGTCGAGCTGCTGCTGGAGCAGGGCCACGCCCGAGCTGTCCCGGGCCCGCGGCCGGCGCATGAGCACGACCACGATGACTATGAGCAGAACTACCGCCGCGGCGCTCAGGATGGTAGTGGCCATGTCAGCAAACAAGGATAGGCGCGGCAGGGCGGCGGTCAAGCGCCATGTGCTTGACACTACACGGCTTGCCGGTATCCTCAACTTGAAGGTTCTTTCGCCTGTCCAGATGTCTTCACTAACTCCATGCGGTCGTTACCGTGCAGCGAGCCGGGCGCTCCTGCTCCTGGTCGTGGCAACTGCGTGCTCCAAGCCGGCGCCGCCGACTGTGCCTGTAGTAGGTGGGCCAGAGATTGGCCAGCCGGAAGACACCCTGCGCCTGTACTGCGTGAGCACGGACCGCAACGGCGGCAACCTCTCGTACCTGTTCGACTGGGGCGATTCGACGGCCGAGCACTGGAGCGCCGAGATTGCGGCCGGCGAAACCCTGTTCAGGCTCCATGTGTACCGGGACACCGGCCTCCGGCTGGTCAGGGCGCGAAGCCGCGATGAGACCGGGCTTGAGTCCGACTGGTCCGCGGGGGCGGCGGTACGCCTGGCGTTTCGCGGGCCGCTCGTGCCCGCAGTTCCCGAAGGGCCGGCGACCGCGTACGAAGACACGTTCGTCAGGTTTACGGTCTCGGCCGGCCATGTCCGGGCCGAGAGCGTACAGTTCCTGTTCGACTGGGGCGACACGCTCGGGAAATGGACCGGGTTCCATGCCGCGGGCCAGGTGGCGGCCGACTCACACCTGTTCAAGACAATCGGCCGCTACCCGGTGCGGGCCAGGGCAAGAGACCGGGCCGGGAACTCAAGCCCGTGGTCAGACGCCGACACGCTGGCAGTCGTCGCGTGGCCGCTGGTTAGGCCGATGAACGTGCTGCTGAAGGCCAGCGCGGGCACCAATGTCCGGGTCCGGTGGCAGACCGACCGGAACTCGGATTCGACGACGTACCGGCTCTGGTTCAGGCCCTTGGGCGGCGTGTTCTACGCCGTGGACAGCACGCTGCATAACTCGATTTTCCACGACCCGATCGGTTGGACCGGGGACTACACCGTGTCCTCGGTGCTCGGCGGCGTGGAGCTCTTCGCGCGCGAGACGCTCACGACCATCCCGGTTGTCACCGACACGCTGCTGATCTACGAGCTGAACCTGCGCGACCCGTCAGGGTTCGGGTGGAACGAGTCCACCGGCCTGGGCTCGGCGCTCGCAGTGCGCGACTCCGGGAACGCGCCGCTCGCGGACTGCTACCTGACCGACATGTCTCCGGGCCAGTCCGGCCCGATATACTACCTGGCCAGCCCGCACATCGGGCCCGAAGACCCGGGCGGCATGATGCCTGAGGCGGCCTGGCGCAGGAGCGGGCTGTTGCAGCTTTTCGGCAACGTCCAGGACCCGCTGCCTGAATACGACTCGCTGCTGTATTCCGATTTCGCGGATGCAAGCATCCCGGAGGTGTTCATCGCCGTGTATACCCAGGGCGGCCACTACGGACTTATCAGGAGCCTGGGCGTGACCCGGGACGTCGGCACGCTTGGCGTCATCGCCTGGTTCCAGAAGGTCCCTGAGTTGCGCCTGATTCGGCACGAAGGCGCAACCCGCTAGGATGTTCCATTGACCGCCGCTGACCCCGGCCGGCCCTCTCGGATGCGACCGGCCGGCCTGCTTTTCTTCCTGCTCCTTGCGGCCTGCGAGCCGCAGGCTCCGCCGTGGCACAACCATGAGCCTTATCCGCCGCTTATCAGCGGGCCGCCCGAGGTGTTCGCCGGCGTGCCGGCGACGTTCGACGTGACGGTGTGCGACCCGGACGGCCAGCGGCTGCGGGTGTACCTGGCGTGGGGCGACGGCGACACGAATGACTATGGCGAGTTCGTGTACTCAGGCGAAACCGTGCACTTCGAACACACATACCTGACCCAGGATACGTTCTATATCACCGGCAGGTGCCACGACCCTGAGCCCTTGTTTTCCGACTGGTCCGCAGCGAAGCAGGTAGTGGTCCTTCCGCCGCGCTGACGCGGTTGACTTAGCATCGGGCCGTCCTAGTATCTCCGCGCGTGCGTTTCGGATTCCACGTGTCAATCGCCGGCGGGTTCAGCCGGGTCCGCGAGCGGGCCGAGCAGCTCGGGTGCGACACAATCCAGCTTTTCACCCGCAGCCCGCGCGGCTGGCGCATCCCGGCGCTTGACCCCAAAGAGGTCGCGCAGTTCCGCTCAGGTATCAAGGCGGCGGGAATCGAGCCGGTGTTCGTCCACGTGCCGTATCTCCCCAACCTGGCCGCCGGCGGCAAGCTGGGCAAGGACTCGGTCGCCGCGGTCGTGGCCGATTGCGAACGCGCCCAGGCCCTGGGCATCAGTCTTGTGATTACCCACGTTGGCCGGGGCACCGGAATCGCCGAGCCGACTGCGCTCGCGCACGTGGCCGCGAACCTCGATTCGGTGCTGGAGCACAGCCCGGATGCTGTCACGTTGCTGCTTGAGAATACCGCGGGCATGGGCTCTGAGGTGGGATACCGGTTCGAGCAGCTCGCCGGGATTATCGGCCGCGTCAGGAAGCCGGACCGGGTGGGCGTGATGCTCGACACCGCGCATGCGTTCGAGGCCGGGTACGAGATGAAGACCAGGGCCGGGCTCGATGCGACCCTGCGCGAGTTCGACCGCGTGGTCGGGATGGGCCGGCTCTTCGGCCTGCACCTGAACGACTCGAAGACCGAGTTCGGCTCGCGGGTCGACCGGCACTGGCACATCGGCGAGGGCTGCATCGGCCGGGCCGGGATGAAACTCATCATCCGCCACCCGCTGCTGTCGCATCTGCCCGCAGTCATGGAGACGCCGAAGAAGAGCGAGCAGGACGACCGCATGAACATGCGCGCTGCGCGGAGCCTGGCCAGGTGAAGGTCAGGTTCTGGGGCGGCGCGCAGACCGTCACCGGGTCCAAGCACCTCATCACCTCGGGCAAGCAGCAACTGCTGCTTGAGTGCGGGCTGTTCCAGGGCCACCGGGAAGAGGCCGAGCAGACCAACCGCCATCTGCCTTTCAAGGCCCGGGACGTTGACTACTGCGTCGTGAGCCATGCCCACATTGACCACGTCGGCAACGTGCCGAACCTGGTCAAGCGCGGGTTCCGGGGCCCGATTGTCGCGACCAAGGCCACGGTCGCTTTGTCCAGCGTGCTCCTCTTGGACTCGGCCGGGATTCAGGAGTCCGACGTGCGATACCTGAACAAGCGGCGCAAGGAGCAGGGCGAGCCGCCGAAGGAGCCGGTGTACACGACCCAGGACGCCGAGGAGTCGCTGCGGTACTTCGAGGGGTGGAACTATGCGAAGCCGGGGAGCCTGGGAGATTTCAGAGTCGTACTGCATGACGCGGGTCATATCCTGGGCTCGGCGCTGGTGGACATCGAGGTCGAGGGGAGGCGGGTCCTCTTTACCGGGGACCTGGGCCGCAGGAAGATGCCGATTATCCGCGACCCCGTGCAGGTCGAGCAGGCCGACTTCCTGATAATCGAGGCGACGTACGGGAACCGGGTCCATGGCGACTACGAGCAGGTTGACCGGCGGCTTGGCGAAGCGGTGAACCGGGCGCTGGCGCGGGGCGGCCGGGTCATCATTCCCGCGTTCGCGGTCGAACGGTCCCAGGAAATCATCTACACCCTGAACCGGCTCAGGCAGAACAGCCGGATTCCTGACGTGCCGGTGTTCGTTGACAGCCCGCTGGCCGCGAGCATCACCGAGGTGTTCCGCCGGTACCCGCAGTATTACGACGAAGAGGCGCACGCGCTGCTCAACGGCAATGAGGAGCTGTTCAATTTCCCCGGACTCCGGTTCGTTACTTCGGCCGACGAGTCCAAAGCCTTGAACCGTTTCGAGGAGCCTTGCATAATCATCTCGGCTTCAGGGATGTGCGAGGCCGGCCGGGTGCTGCACCACCTGAAGCATTCGGTCGGCGACGAGCGCAACATGGTGCTGCTGGTGTCGTTCCAGGCTGAGAACACGCTGGGCCGAAGATTGCAGGAGCGCCGGCCGTTTGTGCGGATATTCGGAGAGGATTACGAATTGAAGGCCGAGGTCGCCGTGATGGATGAGTTCAGCGCGCACGCGGACCGGCTTGGGCTCCTGAACTACGTCAGCCGGATGAATCTCTCGCGGCTGAAGCAGGCGTTCCTGGTCCACGCCGAGCCTGAAGCGGCGAGCGCGATGGTCGAGCCGCTCAAGGCACTCGGCGTGCGCGAAGTCTTTGTGCCTGAAAAAGGAGAAGAATATGAGCTATAGGAGAATGTCGAATGCCCAATGTCGAATGTCGAATGTGAGCGCGCGGCTTGCGCTTGTGCTTGGGCTGCTGACTTCCGGTTGCGACTGGCTCCTTGACAAGGAGCCGCCGGTTTGCCATGTCCTTGCGCCCGCGGATTCGGCGATGGTCTCGGGAATGGTGCTGGTCCAGGCGAGCGCGTTCGACTCGAATTCGGTCACCTGCGTCAACTTCTACGCCGACGGCGCGATGTTCGCAAGCGACTCGACCGAGAGCTACTCCGGTCAGTGGGACACGCAGGGCCTGGCTGAGCATAGCTGGCACTCGCTGTTCTGCATCGCGTATGACTTCGCGGGCAACATCGGGTACAGCGAGACGCTGCAGGTGGAGGTGGTCTCGGCCGGTGGCCGGGCCATCTACCACGGCCGGATTGACCTGGGCAGCGGTTACTACTACCCGGTCGGGTTCACGGCCTCTACCGGCGATACGCTGGCCGGCGACTTCCGGGTCCAGAGCGGCGGCGCGCTGACGAGTTTCCTCTGGCTGGACAAGGCGAACTACCACCTGTTTCAGGCCTCGAGCCCGTACACGTCGCTCCTGCGCGAGGACAACCGGACCGAGTTGTCGGTCAGCCAGGCGGTCGTGACGAACGATTCCTTCTATCTCGTGTTCCTCAATACCGGCGGGTCTCAGATCAGCATCTGGGCCCGCTTCAGCGTGGAGTAGAGCATGAACATCGTTATCTTGCTGGTTCTTTCGCTCAGCCGTCCCCAGGCCTTGCCGGTCGGACAGGCTGAATTGGCGCTGTATCGGAGCTTCCTCCCGCCGGCCGCGCGGGCGGCCTCAGTCGTACCGGGAGAGGAGATTCCGGGCCAGGTCGTGGTCGGGTTCGAGCCGGGCAGGTCGAATGACGCCTGCCGCTGGATTGCCGCGCTCGGCGGACGGGTGAAGCGGGTAGATGAGGCATCGGGATTCGTGGTCGCCCGGTGCGAACAGCCCGCAGCGAGCTTGTCCGGGCAAGTGCCGGCCGGGGTCCGCTACGCTGTGCAGGACCAGCGGGTCCATGCGGCGAGAATTCCCAATGACCCGTACTTCTTGCAGGAGCAATGGGACAAGTGGGTGATGTACTCGGACAAGGCGTGGGACCTTTCGGCAGGAAGCATGAGCGTCAAGGTCGCGGTCGTTGACAACGGCACGGACTACACGCACTCGGACTTGCGGGACAGATTCGTGTCCGGCCACTACGGTTACGACTACGTGGGCATGGACTATGACCCGAAGCCGGACAACCCGCTGGTCCCTGAGGCCTTCCACGGCACGCACGTCGCCGGCATCGTAGCCGCGACCATGGACAACGCGCTCGGCGTTGCCGGCTGGGCCCAGGTGCAGCTCATGGCGGTCCGGGTGCTCAACGATTCCGGGTCCGGCGACCTGACGGCCCTGGCATCAGGAATCCGCTTTGCGGTGGACAACGGGTGCAAGGTCGTCAACATGAGCCTGGGCGCGGACGGGACGATTCCGGCGGTCAACGAGGCCTGCCAGTATGCCCAGGACCACGGCGTGCTGCTCGTGGCCGCGTCCGGCAACCAGAGCCAGGGCACCATCCAGTACCCGGCCGCGCTATCGGAGTGCGTCGCGGTGGGCGCGCTGGACGACAACTCGAGCCTGGCCGACTTCTCGAACTACGGGCCGGAGCAGGAGGTGGTCGCACCGGGCACAGAGGTGCTCTCGACCGGGCCGGGCGGCGCGTACCTGTACGCCAGCGGGACTTCGATGGCATCGCCTGAGGTCGCGGGCGTGGCCGCGCTCCTGTTCTCGGTTGACAACTCGCTGTCCGGCAGCGGCGTGCGGGCGATACTGGCCGCGACCGCGCTGGACAAGGGCGCGTCGGGCCGGGACGAGGTCTACGGCTACGGCATCGTCAACGCCTGGCGTGCGGTGCAGCTCGCGCAACTCGCGAAGGCCGGGCCGGTGCCGAGCCCCGCCACCGAGCCGACTCCCGTCATTGTCAGCTCGGGCGCGTTCGAACTGCCGGGATGGGCGCAGGCTGCGGCGGTCTTTGACTGCCAGGGACGGCTGGTGACACGAGGCGACGCAGGCCGGGTCAGGCTGGGCGCAGGGACGTTCTTTGTGGACTGCTCAGGCCCGGGCAAGAGAGAGCTGCTCGTGGTGCGCTCGGTGAAGGCGCGGAGATAGAAACGAAGGACACCAAGAGGCAGATTCGAGGAAAGGACAAAGGACAAGGGACAAAGGACTAAGCAATGGGAAAGTACAAAGGACAAAGTCGGACTCCGACTTTCCTGTTTTCCCCTTGTTACTTGCTTTGTCCCTAGTCCTTACTACTTTGTCCTTCTTTCGGCCGCAAGCGGTCAGCGTCCTTCTCCCTGCTTGGGCTTGAGCTTGTGCTGTCTGTTGCGGCAGGCGACTTCTGGTCCCTCTCCCTTGAATGGAAGAGGGTGGGGGTGATTCTGCTCCGGGCTGTAAGCTGTTAGTTGTAGGCTGTCAGCTCTCTAGTCCGGCCCGTACTCGGCCCAGGAGTAGTCATTCTCCCAGACCCGGACCCGGGTCACGCGAAAGTGCCGGGCCATCCCGTCGAAGAAGTGCCGGGCCAGGTTCTCCGCGGTCGGGTGGAACTCGTAGTGCTCGTTGAGCATGGTGTGGTCGGGCAGGATGCTCTCCAGCTTCCTGCCGACCTCGGTGAAGTCGGCAACCATGCCCGGCGCCTTGAGCCGCGACGCGGCCACGAACACCTCAACCCGGTAGTTGTGGCCGTGGGTGTTCTCGCAACGGCCGCCCGAGCCCTTGATGAAGTGCGCAGCGCTGAAGGTTCGACTCACGCAGATGGTGTACATGAATACCTCACCGCTCGACGTTCAGTTGCTTTCGGACTTCCTTCTCTGCCTTGAGCCAGTCGTCCAGGTCCCGGCCGTCGGTCCCACCCCGGGCCAGGTAGATTTCATGGGCGCGTTTGCGCACGCGCTCGACGTACTCCTCCGGACTGAAAGGCCGCGACTCTTCCTCTGGTCTTATGGGCATGAGTCCTCCTGGCTGATTGTACACCGGTTCGCGGTCAAGGCAACAGGGCATGGCCCCGGACGTGAAACCGCCGATGGACGCCGATGTTCAGGACTCGGACACCGGAAATCAACCACCGATGAACACAGATGAACGCCGATGTCTCGGAACCCGGACCCCAGACCCCGGAACGCGGACGCAGTCAAACACAAAGGGCACAAAGGTCACAAAGATTCCGGCCTAATCCAAAATCCAAAACCTGGAATCCAAGATCATCCGACCCCGGATCCCTGACCCCGGAGCCCGGAACGGACATCCGCAGATTACGCAGATTCCCCAGATGGTTCGGACAAGAAGTCAACCGCGGAGGCGCAAAGGAAAACCGGGACTGGCCTGTTCTGAGGCCTGTCCCCGTTTTTCCCTAATCGCCAGTCGCTGGCCGCTAATCGCTTTCGGAAGGCTGTAAGCTGTTAGCTGTAGGCTGTTAGCTCTTCGCCGCCGCGGGGTCAGTCATCGGATGGAGCCGCTGGCCTTGACTGGTTCAAAACTAGGGTAGCGTGGGGCTGTTGAAAAAGGGCTCTCGTTGTCACCCTGAACGAAGTGAAGGGTCTCCAAGTGACGCG